>Ga0070754_10001217_pt1 | contig 21086 bp, 29 predicted proteins | sample VirMetDEL_Sep_01_FD_75181 | JGI IMG/M metagenome (GOLD analysis project Ga0070754, IMG submission 75181) | Aqueous microbial communities from the Delaware River and Bay under freshwater to marine salinity gradient to study organic matter... | ecosystem: Environmental > Aquatic > Marine >... | reverse complement strand
GTTGTTCTTTGTGATACCGCCTACTATTTGTAATGCTTGTCTTATCAACATATACAATCATTGTAGCACGTTTGGTAATTGCGTCAACCTGGCAAAAAGTCGCGAGAAATGGGGGTTTTTAGGGGGTGTTTTACGGCCTACGGGTGAGATCTTGTGATAGGTTGGGCGGTTTTTTAAGTATGGCAAAACACAGAAACACCGCCCAACGATAAGGGGTTCCACATGGTACAATGGAACCGCGTCCTGGTGCACTTATAAGTCGCAATCTGCAAGGAGTGTGACAACACCTTGACGCATCGTTATTTATGGTCTGGCATCGCCGTCACTTGGTCAACTGGTTCAATGATGTCAGCCAGTTCACGATGCTGGTCATAACTGAGCCATTTGATGAAGCCGTGCTCCTCACACCTCAGGCACGAGTAGTGACACGAATTGGATGTTTCTTGTAGAAACACTTCACATTGATCTGTGCATTTCCTTATGAACTTCATGTACACATTATAAATGACAAACATCTAGATGTCAAGAAATCACGAAGTGCGACAGCACTGAGTAGGTCATCTGAGATGACCTTTGCTTCGTCTTATCAGACTCGCAAACTTTCTCCTTCAGTTGAATTTGTCTCTCATTCAGATTACCAGAACGCTGATTTTTTGAGAGTGGTTTGTCGTTCAGATTCGTGTCCCAGGCCCCTCTGCCTCACACACCAAGTCGTCTAACTGGCTTGTTGGTTAAAACGCCTTAAGACCTTTCCGTGTGTTAATAGGACGGTGCGTTCTTCACACCCCATCAGTTTCTGAGATAACTGACCAAAACTTCATGCCTTGATTGGGAAATTGTAGATGCCTGTGCTTGCCTATGTCACAAGTATATATCCTAAACGGTCAAGAAGTCAATGGTTATTGGGTTTGGTTGGTAAGTTTTGGTCTACAGTTTGGTCGTCACGGAACCAAAATCACCATTTCGCCCATCTGGCCAGGTGTCGTCGCTCCACGAGGCGGGTCTGATGGTAGACCTTGCGTGTGAGGTCAAATCTACAGGTGTGGTAGGGCTCGCCTGGACAGGTGAGATTGCCCCTGCCCTGCTTGGTGCGTGTCTCACAGCGCCATTGGCCCAGTTCCTTGAGTCTCGCCAGGAACAGGTCGTGCCTCACTATTCTACCACCGTGTGATCAGTGACCTCTATGAAGTCTGATCGCCTGTCAAGCTCGTTCCTGGCCGCCACCCTGACATCGTAGTCCTGTGTCAAGGAAACCCCTGGTATGAAGAATTCCGTGTCCGTGGTTATGCCAGAGGTTTGGTATAAACTCAATGAACTGACCTTGAACTGCACTATGTATTCGTTGACGAATGGATCCGTTGATGCGGTCCAACTGACCTTGAGCCTCCGTACGGTTGAATCAGTTGTGAGATATCCTTCATCGTTGGTCTGCAGATTGAACGCCGCACCTGACTCAACGGTCAGGTTGGTTGGTGCTATGACCTGGAATGGATCTGGTAGGTTTATGGTGGGCCTCACATAGTCAGTGCCTGAACCGTCTATGGCGTAGGTGCTGGATTGATGTTCTATGGCTGATATCTCAATCACGCCCGCTGTGGTTATCCTCATGTCCATGATCCTGAATATGCCATCCAGTCCAAAGTTCTCGTTGATGACCCTGATCAGGTCGCCCACGGTGGTGTTTGAAGTGGCCAGGGTGGTCCTGAATGTGATGAACTTCTCCGCCCTTGACCTACGCAGGAACACGCGGCCATACTGCTCTGCGATCTTGCGATTGGCTATGGTTGGCAGTGTGACCCTCTTCTCCAGCCTGACGCCGTTGTCAGCGGCCAGGAACGCCACATCATCCGCTGATCCCTCCTCAGGAAATATAACATCATTGGGCTCGTAGTCTGAATCTGGGTCTATGTAAGTGACCACCACCCTGTTGCACTTGTGTTGCTTGGATTCTCCCTCAAGCGTCACACCACCCACGATGTGATCGTTGGTCACGGTGAAAACGGTTGTTGGTGATGCTGGCGTGGCCGTGATGTCTGAGTCATCTCCACCGTTCTCAACCTTTAGGAAGTACTTGCCCTGTTGGTATGGCATTATGCCCCTGAAACCTGATAGTAGTATCTTGCAGTTGCCCATAAGGCTGAGGCCCGTGTTCAACACCGCGTCACAGGTGAAGGCCTTTGATGTGGATCCATTGCCGTAGGTCACGGTCTGGTCACACAGTTGCGCCGCTGACTTGAAACTGGCCAGTCAAAAACATCATTGCTGAGTCCCTTGCCGTATCTGGTGTTCCTCAGATAATCAACCAAGACATTCACGGGGTTGTTGCTGTAGGTAACCGTGTCTGACCCATAGGCCGTGTTGTAGGTCGCGGGTGTGATGCCCGTGAGATCCAAGATCCGTTTGCCCCTGACCCTTGCCCTAATACGGGGTATGCCACCTGAGTAGGGATTGTTGTCCGCGTCTGCCTGCGATTCAATCTTCTTCCATTCAAACCTGAACGCCAGGTATGCCAGGCCACTCAACTTGTGGTTGCTGGTCCATCCTGGAGCGGCGGTCAACACGCTGGATGCTGACTGTGAATCCCTGCCGTCAAAGAACTGCACCTGAAGCCTGTTGCTGTATCTGCCTGAACTTGGTGTGGCCACCGTGCCGTGTGAGTATGAGCTCAATGGCACCTCGTTGTCATCTATGTATAATTTTGAATATGAATCAATCTGACCTTCAGCCAACACCAGCGCCACATACAGGTATTTGTTGTCTGTGCCATTGGTTGACACGAACACGCGGATGCCGCCAACCTCCCTGGTTCCGTAGATCACGGGTATGTTGGCGATGCCTGAGTCCTTGTTGACCAGGACGCCCTGTATGGCCTCCTGTTGGTCCTGTCCAATGTCGTAGTCTGGTGTGTCAATTGATGCGCCAAACGGTGAACTCACCGCTGACACCACTCCGCTGACCACCTTGCCAACGCCGCTGACCACTTTCTTGACTGCTCTTGTGATTGATTTTAATGCTCTTCCCATAGCCAATGTTCCTTTGTGTGTAATTTACTCATTCTCTTCTTTTGCTTGTCTAATGCTGGTGATTTGTAGAATGGTCTGTTAGCACCCACCATTCTGACGCTGTGATCTTTCAACCATTTCATCACATAGGAGGCATCTCGTGCGGCCACGAAGTCAATGTAGCAAAGGTTGAATCCCGTTACCCAATCTAAGGTGTAGATCTTGCCTGTCTTGACCACCCTGTCCAGAACTTGATTGTTCACAAATGCCCAGTTGGCGAATGCCCATATCTCGCCGTTGGTGTGGAAAACTTTGTATTGATCGTTCACGATTGAAGGGTGTATGTGTTGCCATAGGTCCACATAGGTCAAATGGTTATAACGATCAAACTGCAGATAGAAGTCAATCACATCATTTGTTAGGCTTTTTATGGTGTTTGCCGCTACACAGACGCCTGTATATGCGTCAGGAATTCTTTTTGGGTATCTTTGCCTATCCATCAATCTTTTTCTCCCAAACGAAGTCTATTTGGTTGTAGTCCTGTCCGTGTAATAGACTCAACTTCATATCGTTGTCACACAGGATGCTCTGATCAGAGGTCTGTATCTTCTCACAGTTATTGGCCTGTGCCACCGCCTGTGCGTCCCTGAATAAAGACGCATACATCTCGCTGTTCCTGTATTTTAGTGCCAGGTGTATCAGTGTGAACAACGCCTGCGTCCTGTGATTCCAAGGTAGGTTGTGAAGTTGTAGTATGTAGAAACCAACCATTTCACTACCATCAAACACGCACCTGACCACATTACTGTTCAACACCACCAATCTCTTGATATGTGTGTTCCAATTCTGTTTGTCAAATTCTGTATCAACGAAACCCCTCTCAAAAACCGCCTTGTAGGCCAACGCATTAAACTGGTTGAAATCCTTTATGTGAAAATCTCGTATCTCCATTACTTCCTGCCCCACTTTATGTCTTTGACGATCTGCGTTGAGAAGTCCATACCCTTGTCTGTGGGGAAATGCACCTGTTGAGACGCTGGGTTGGTCTTCCTGCCATTGGTCCGCTCAAAGTCAGCGAACTGACTGCTCACTGTCATAGTGACCGTAGCGGTGCCGTCTGATTCCTTTATGCTGTAGTTCATTATGGTTCCGTCAAACACCGTGAACACATCACTGGAGGTGAAACTGTAATCTGCGTCCAACACCGCACGGTAGATCACCACACGCTTGTTCATGTAGTTGTTGTTGATCAACAGTGCCACCGTGGTGGTGTCAACTGCTGTGAATGTGAGGTCAACCTGACCAACCCTCAGGTCACTGGATTCAACTATGTTGCCGTAGTACAGGAACTGTCCCTGTGCCAGGTAGGTGTTGACCCCTGAGTCAGGTGCGGTGTTGCTGTCGTAGTCTATGTCTATGTTGGTTGATGTGAAATACAGTGGCGTGGCCAGGTGTAGTTCTATCAGGTCCGCCGCGAATATTTCACGAGACCCTAACTTGGTTTCTAAAGTGGAGTCCAACTGCCTCGTCATTAGATCTCCTCATTGACTTTGATTTCGTATTGATATAGACCATCAGTGCTGGTGGCGTATCTGATGTTGTCACCCGTGAGATATACCTTGAATGGCACATCGTTGTAGGTTATGGTGGTGGTGTTGTCAATGCCAGTGACCAAGGGTGGATGGAATTCTATGGTGTCATTACCACCAGTGAATGTGATATCTTCAGTGACCATATACACCTTGTCGTGGTTTGAGAATTTTATCATATCACCCTTCAACAGAGTGGTTCCAACACCCCCACCTCCAACATCACAAGAATTCTGTCCAGCCGCCACTGTGGCGTCATTGGTCAGTGTGCCAGTGGCCGTGCCCCTGGTTGATGCTATCTCTGGTGGTGTGATCGTGAATGATGAAGCCTGTCCGTTCTGTTCAACCAAGAAAGCATAATCGCTCATCACATCCGCCCTGGTCTTCTTTGGACTCTTGAGACTGAAACTCCAGTATTGTGATCCAGTCTGTAGCCTCTGCGTCTTGCCAGACACCGCGACTGTGACCCTGGTGTTTTGGTTGCTGGTGAAATCAAGTGTGGTGAAACCCGTGGTTGATGGGAAGTGTGATCCTGTGTGTGCCATTATGCTGTTAAACTCCTCCTGCCCCTCTCAGCGAGGCCCCTGTTGATCATTCCTATGATCAAGTCTTGTCTTGTAGTTAGTAGTGTGTCAAAGTCAGTGGCATCAATCGTGTTGATGTTGAATGTCACATTGGTTGAACCACCACCCGCCTGGTCCATTGGCGTGATGTTGGCTGGTCCTGACACCAATTCTGGTCCGTCTTCTCCAACCACACCAAACTGTCCTGACTGTATCCTACCACCATCAGCGAAGAATCCGCCAAAGATGCTACCAACGATTGAACCAACTGGTCCAAACGCACTGCCCAGTGCCTGTCCTATGGCCTGGTTCCTCAGTTGCCTGTTGAGTTCCTTGGCCTCGTCCTTGGCCCTCCTCAGTTTCTCAGCCAGCACATCAAACACATACACCTGTAGTCCAATCTGTATGATGCCTGATATCAACTGCCTCAACACATTGTTGGCCAATTCTGACAGTGCCTCCCTGAATGTCTTGGCACCCAGTATGGCGTCCGCGAATGCGTTGCCAATGCCAACCTTCAGTGAACTGAACAATGACCCCGTGAGTTTAACCGCCTCGTCAATGGCGTTGAACTTCTCAGCCGCTTCATTGAATGTCTCACCAAGTGCGGCCTTGTAGTCTTCCATAGCCCTGGTGGTCTTGGTCAGGCCCTCTCGCTGTGCCTTCAGTGCGGCCTGTTTTTCGTTTATCTCCTGCTTGGTCTTCTTCTGTGCCAACTCCTCTTCACGGAGTGCCCTTATGTATTCAAGTGCCTTCTTGACATTGCCGCCGTAGGCGTGCTCATTCTCCTCCAAGGTGTCAATCATCTGGTCAATTGATTTGACCGTCTTGGTGCTCTCATTGCCAACGCCCTTTAACTTGTTCCTCAGGTCGTCAGCCTCTTTCTTCATTGAGTTGCTGTTCTTACGCATCTTCTTGGCCGCCTCGTCAAAACCCAAGGCGTCATAGATGTCAGCCACTTTGTCCTTGCCCTTGGCTATGAAGTCAATGAGACTGGCGAATATGTCTATTACCTTGTCTGATACGCCCGCTATCACGGCCACCACCAGTTTGCCCTTGACACCCAATGCGAGGAACCCAATCACGCCCAAGGTCTTGATGTAGCCTGGTAGTCCGTTGGTGGCGTTCACGATGTTGTTGAATGCCCTGGTTATGAAGTCCGTCACTGGCTTCATAGCGTCAATGGCCATGGCTGTTCCTATAAGCACCTTCTCAAAGCCAGAAACGATGGCGGCACCAAATCCCTGTGCGGCCTTCTCTATGTTGTCAAAATTGGCGGTCAGTGCCTTGTCAAAAACACCAACTATGGCCTTCAGCCTGTCAAACGGTCCTGAGTCAGATATGATCCTCCTGATGTTGAAGAACTTATCCTGGACCATTGATTGTAGACCATCAAAGTTGCTGGCCAACGCCACTGCCGCTCCCGCGAACTCGCCGTTGGGTCCAAACACCCTGTCAAATGCTTCTTGTGTTTCTTTGGTCGTGACCTTGACACCGTCCTTGAATCCAAGTAGTGCCTTGATACCTCGTTCCCTCAATAGGTCCGCTGATGATATACCACCTGACAACGCCCTCTGGATCTGTTCTCCAGCGAGCCTGAAATCAAGTCCTGATATGGCCGCCACATTGGCAGTCAGTTGTAAGTTCTTGCCTAATTCCTCCGCGTCCTTTGAAACCACGGCCAAGTTACCTGATGCGGCCGCTATCTCTTCCAGTGTGAATGGAACCGTTCCTGCGAATTTGCTTAAGGTGTCAAACGCCTTGGCACCCTCTTCCGCTGATCCAAACAAGAACTTGAATCTCGTCTGTAGGTTCTCAACCTGTCGTCCAACATTGACCACGCTCTTGCCAAACTTGCCAATTCCTATACCAACCAAGGCACCCGCCGCCAATCTGGCCGCCGTGCCCAAGCCGCCAAGGCTTGACCTCATCCTGTCAAGGTTTCTGTTTGCCTGTTCTACCTGTCTACTGTCCGCCCTTAGGACGATGTTCGCATCAGCCATTATCTTTTCTTCCTTTTCATTTCACGCATAGTCTTCTTGTGACCATCCGCCTCAAGTTGAAGGTATCCAGCCCACAGTTCAATTTCAACGCGAGTGAACTCCATTACCTGTGACAGGCTCATCTTAAGCCTGTCCGCCAACACCAAAAGGAGTCTTAACTCTGGGTTGGAATGGATTCCTTTGCAGACTCAACTGGCGTCAAGGTCTTTGGACCCGCCCCATTGATCTGGCCCACCACTCTCGTGACCACTGTTGGATCAGCCTCGTGCATCAGTGTGACCCTGTCCGCGTCAGAGAATATCCTCTTGCCTTCCGCGTCCCTGGCCTTGATGATGAGACTCTCTACCAGACTGTCAACTATCTTGCCTTCAGCCTGTAATTGAATGATCCTCTGTTCATCCTTGAATGAGTATGTCTTCCTACAATAGATGTCCATATCCCATTCTTCAACTCTTATTTTTTCCATCTCACCCGCGATCGCCGCGTTGTAGTGAGATTTTACTTTGTCTGTTGCTGACATTATCTTTTTCTCCTGTACTTGTTAGCAACCTCCCTAACGGCTGGTCGTGTTATGCCCTTAGGTGATTGGTTTGAATATCCATCGTCAAGCCTGCCTATGTAAGGAACATTGTTCCTGATGGTGAATTTGAGATTCCCGTCTCTCTTTCTCCAGGCATTCTTGGCACGACCAGAACGAACTGGTGTGAACTTCTTCAAAGATTTGAAGAGGTCATTGGATATTGAGCGGACCTGCTTGGCCAAATCCCTTTTGAGGCCAGAGATCACTCTTTCTGCTTGAGGTGATATCGTTATTGAAATCTTCACTACTATGGAGTGGCTGATTTCGTTAAAGCGGTTACACCTTGGAATGTGATTGAAGCCTCAACCATACCATCAAAGTTTGATGTGATTGAATGCCCAGTCACGATTATGTTTCCTGCCAGTTTCTGACCTGTGGTCTCACCTGAAGGATAGACTTCAAGAGTCACTGGATCTGCACCCATTGTCTCAAAAACAATCTGTCCGTCGTCGTTGTCTGTAAGGAAAACATCTGCTGTTCCTGAAAATTGTGTTAGGCTTGGCAAGTATGACCTTGCTGTGTCACCCATCACTGTATTTTCCACAGTAGCAGTTTCTTGGTCAATAGTGAAAGATCTAACTTCCGCTACCGCCACTTGGCTTCCACCTGAAGTTACCTTGATAACTCCCGCTTGTCCATCAAATGTAGTATTACCGTATGCCATTTGATTACTCCTCTGTTGTTAGATCTTCTGGACCGTCAAGATCTTGTTTGTTTTCAACCACCGCGTCAGCCTTGATCTTGTCCTTGCTTGACTTGGTGATCTTTGTTGACGGAGTGTAGGTCCATCCGTCCTTCAGTCGTTGTTGCAGTTCTTTGCCGCCAACGATCGCTGAATCTTTTCCTTTGAACATCTCAATCATTATAAGACTCCTTTTTTGTATGTGTATTTGACATCCACTGTGATGATACATTCGCCCAGTGGCAGTTCTCTGTCCACTATGTCTATGTTCCTGACCTGTGTCTTCACATTGTGAATATTGCTGACCGCAAGGGCTATGTCCCTGTCCCTTGACAGTTCAAGGGTCTCTTCTACCCTCTCTATGATCTCATTCCTCAGTGTGTCAACTTCCGTGCCCCTCACATAGCATCTAAGTTCGTACTGTATGATGCCCTGTCTGGCGTTCATGGATATGTCGTCCCTGACCTCGTTGTTGGTAACCACCAAGATCGCTGGGAACTGCGTGATCGCCAGTTTGCTGACATCAAAGAAAACCCTTGACACCTTGCCTGGCGCTGGATCAGTCATGTTCTCCAACTGCTCTACTATGTTTTTTGCTATATCTTCTCTGGCTGACATTACCTAATCAATCTACCTCTATAAAATGATTGTTTCTCACTGTCCGTGTATGAGCCTGATGAATCAAGGTCATAGTGGACACCGTCCTTAAGTATCAGATCAAATTCCTCTTCAAACTTATTCTTGTAGAAGCCCATCTGCTCCCTGAAAGAATCTCCATCAGGTTCAAATGTTGAAAGTTTAGGATAGATGTAATACGCAAGAGTGTGATAGACCGCGGCCCTCGTGAACTGCCCTGGATTCAATCTGCTGGGTGATAGTTTCTCGCTACCTCCAAGCACTGAAATATCATATCTTGAGAATTGGGTAGTTGGCCACCATTTTATGTTCAGTAGTCTGATTATGTCGTCGTAAGTCTTCTCGTGCTGTGCTGACCAGTCTTGGATTCCGTACTTCTTGATGTCTGGAACATACTCCAATAGGTCCGTGTCTGTTGCGAATGTCGCCATTGTAAAAGTCCTTCTTTTAGTTTCTACAAGGTCCTTCCTTGTGGATAATATTTATTGATAAACTGCTGAGATGTGATTATCTCTACGGGCACATCCACCTTCTGATCATTGACCACCACTATGTCGTGGTCCTTGGCCAATTGCCTGATGAATTTCTTCTGTTGGTTGTTGTATTTGCGTTGTTCGCCCTTGCCGTAGTCAAACACGGTGTTAAGGTTAAGTCCCCAGTCGCAACCTATGATGTAAATGGTGTTCTTTGACAGTTTGGTGGCCAACAGCACCGCGAGACAGCCGCTGTTGAGTCCTTGGACATTGTCCTCGCCTATCCTCAGCCATTTGTCACCAACTGCTTGAGCAGGCCTTGTGTAATAGATAACGGATGGCTCCCTTTCAATGTTGTTGATCACATCGCCGTCGTAGGCCACCACGAAATCCACGGGCCTTACACGCCTGATGTAGTTGCAACCAATCTCAAGACCACGCTTTGGTATGTCAATCAACTGTCGCTGTGATAAACCATTGAACCAAACGATCATCCGTAAAAAAAGGGGCGATATCGCTACCGCCCCTTTAAAGTTAGAGAGGTCAACCCAATTAGATTGTGTTGTCCACCGCTATTTTCACACCATAAGAGTTGTGAAGAACGTTCACACCATATCTTGTTGATGCTACAACTTCTTCTGCTCTTAATGAAGCGTCTCTTTGCGTCTCAATGTTTAATCTTTGAGCCACCGCTAAACCTAAGGCATCTCTAGCGAACACGCCACAAACGGCTGATGTCGCAGAGTCCTCTACGATGTTAGATGTCTCAAACACATCAATCCCAGCGATCCTACCAATGTAACCTTCAGACATCGCCTGGTTAGTCACAACAAGTGAGTTAGTTGGGTTCACGTATGTGTTTGTAAGATTTGCCTTCAATGCGAACAAAGCCTGCGGAGTGAAAACACCGTAGTATGGACCTGGAACCGCATTTGATTTCAGTGTCGCATATGCTTTGTGTAGGTCAGCCACAGTCAACTCACTTTGAGTGTCTGTGCCTGCGTTGATTGAAGTTGAGAAAGACGAGAACAGACCAGTCAATGCTCTGTCGTGTCTTTTCGCGATCGCTTCACCAAATAACTTACCTAGGTCTGCGATAACGTTTGAAACTGAATGGTTTCTTGCCATGTCAGTCACTGTCGCCGCAATACCAGCCTCTGTAAGAGTGATGTTGGCAACGCCAGTTGAGATTGCAGTCATGTCAATTTCCGCGTTCTCACCAACGTCTGTTGCGATTGTTTGTGTGCCGTATAATGGTACTTGTAATACCTTACCAGCATTTGCAGGAACCGTGAAGTTCTTCACAAGTCCTGGCATGATTGAAGTCTCTGATGCCACGAACATCGCTTCTTGTACGATGGGTGCAATCAGATCATTCAATGATGATGTGTTTGTTGTTGCTGTTGACATTGTAAATGTCTCCTTTTGTTGTTAATGTTTAGTAGCCTTGTGTCTTGCGATACTCAGCATACTTCTTTCTGTGTTCTGGATTAGTCATATCCAGACTGTTCACATCAACTTGAGGAATACCTTGTGTGCCAGTGTTGGACTTGGATCCACCGCCTGGTTGCCCCGCTGAAACGAAGTGAGGGTTCGTCTGTAAGAATTCTCCTACCAACCCGTCAATCGTCAATGGATCACCATTGTCAGTGTATCTCGTCTGACCCGTCTTGGGATCAATCACTTCAACTTCACCAGTCTCTGACATCTTGACATTCTCCCTCACAAGCCTCGCGACCTGTTCTGGGTTCACTGCCCTCTTGGTTGATGCCGCATTTATCAATGCCCCATCCACCTTGATCTTCGTCAGTTCTGATGTAAGAGAACCAATCTTGCTTTGAAACTTCTCAGCATTCTCCTTCAACAGTTTCTCAAACTCTGACTTCTCTTTGGCTTGGGAGATCTTCTGTTCTTCCTCCTTCTGCAAAAGAGTCTGGTATTTCTCAACATCTACTTGACCAAACTTCTTCTCATACTTGGCTTCTGCTTTTCTTCTAACTTCAGCCGCTAAAGCATCAAGTTCCGCCTGGGTGTAGACTCTCGCGGGTTGATTGTCCGCTGTGGCCTGGTTCGTGTTAGAGACTGTGTCAGCCGCCCCAGTGGCAGTCTGAACGTCTTGCGATGTTTGTTCTTGACTCATCGTAGTCCTCCTTTTGTTATGCGTGGCAGGATTACCACTATGCGTTTATTTATTAGTAAAACTGCTCAAGCGAGTCTAAACCCCACTTCTCGTAGTATCCAGACCTCTTCAACTTGTGTTGTGCTTGTTTCAGTTTCGCCATATCCTGTATCATCACCAATGGCCTTTTGCCATAACTGAATGATACACCCTTATGTAGTCCGTCGTTGTCTGGGTGGTCATACATTATGGCGTAGTCAGGATTGTTCTTGTGTGCCCGCTTACAGATGCGGGACAACTGGCGTTCAGTTATCTCGTGAGTGAAATATAGGATGACAATGTCCAGGCCAAGGCTAACAAAAAGACCGCAACACTGATCAATCTGATCCAGCACATCTGTCTTCGCAGGCGTGATCTGTATTTTACGATCCTCAAGTGTTCTTTTCGCAAACGGACAGATTGCCGCTCCACTCGCCTTATGAGTTTTAGCAACAACCTGTCTGATCCACTTCTCAATGTCCTTACCTACGTCTACCACTTGGTTTACTAGGCTTCCTTCTACCGGATGACATCGGTTTCCTTCTACCGCTTCTCTTAGGTCCTGGCATCTTGGTCCTCCTTTTTCCTGTGCTTGGTTGGGAACTTCTCGGGTCTGCCCTCGTTCCTTGATGGAGCGTAAAGGTCCAACAGTTCAATGCCCCTGGCGTGTGCCACTCGTTTCAACAGCACACAGGCCTTCCTGGCCCTGGCGGCGTTGGTCTTGCTGGGGTGCTTCATCAATTTGTCATAGTGGGTGAAGTAGTCAAGGCACAACTGCTTCATCTGCCTGTGCCTGGCTGTCTCCTCTGGTAATCTGTATAGTTTCCTAATCATTGGTTGGTGTGAAATGTATGCTGTGCCAAGGTGCCGTGAGTCCGTGGCTGTTCTTGTATATCTCTCCGGTCTGGACTGATTGTGCGGCCATGAATGTCCTGGTGCCATTGCCTGATCTCTTCTTCTGTATCACCTTACAGGGCCTCCACTCCTGACCTCTGGCGTAATACTTCATGTGATGTGTCTGCTGTCCCTTGCGGGTCTTGATGCCTGCCATCCTTTACCTCCACGCCCTGATACTCCAGTATGCTGGGCTCAGTGATTTCTGTCCACGCACCTTTTGTAGGATCGCACCCATCCTGGCCATGAATGATCTCTTCCTTGCTGGTATGTTGGACCTGATACGCATGTCGGGATCACCGAACCTGACTAGGTTGACGTCGCCGGTCCGTTGGTTCTTCACATACACCGCGAACTTCTTGCTCTTGCCCGGTGTCCTGAATGGTTTATTGAGTGTTATCTTCCTGCCCTGGTATTGAGCCATTGGTGCCTCCAAAGAATTGTGCTATCTCCGGATGCAGTTCAAATATCTCTTCGTTGGTGTAGCCCTGTTCGATCATCTCCCTCATGTGGGTAATCATCTGTATGGGATCAGTCATTGGTGGGTGTTGTTGCCCATCATCCGCCAACTGGTTCTGCATTTCTTCCAACTCGTCGTCATCCTTCGCTAGTATCTCGATCGTCTTCTGATCTATAATGCTTTTAACATTTGGAGTGGCCGTCGCTGAGTCCCTCTGGGCGCTCGCGGCCTTGCTGATTATGTCCATGTCCAGGTTCTTGTCCCTGATGTGGAAAGCCATTGGATACTTGATCTCACCATCCCATGATTCACCCTGCCACAGTCCAAACAGTCTGAACATCTGTTCCTCGAACAGTTCCAGATTCTTGGCCTTCTCGCACAGTTTGGAATCCAGTAAAATAAATTCACTCTGCATCGCGACACCTGACATCTGTCTTGTTTCAATTGCTCTGATTGACCCATGTGAGCCATCCTGTCAATTGACTTCACGGTCTCATCCATGGTCTTTAATATGGCCTCAAGATTACCACCGTTTGGTTGAAGCAAATATGGTTTTAGATTTGGATCCAGTTCCTCTGGCATGTCGATTATGGCACCCGCTCCCGCCTGTGCTGACACCGAACGTGTCTTGACCAGACTTGGATGGTTTGTCAGAGATATCAGTTGTTCCGCCTCTGAATAACAGTTGCCCAGGAACCTCTGTGCTTGTGCTATCGAATCGATGTCTGACACACCGATGCCCTTGATCGGTCCCCTGTTGGCGTAGCACCATACCGCTGGGACCTTGCCCAGTAGGTTTGGTCTCGAGTCCACTTGTTTCATTGGATCCTTGGCGTCATTGCCATTGTATGAATATAATTCTATGGTGTCTGGTGTCCACTTCCTCACGTAGAACTCTCCAGCCCTCTGGTAAGGTCTCTCATCATGTTCCAACAACATCAGTTCAGTGAGTTCATAGTGCCCATTGGGCTGTCTCACGAATCTCCAGTTCAGGATGTTCTCTGGCGTGTATATTGTTGTGTAAGGCCTAATGCCCTGGGCCAGCTCGTCGGCCCTCGTGCCCACCACGGTCTCTGGTCGGTCCATCAACACCAAGCAGTGTCCATATATTGAACTCTGTATGTTGACCTCCCGCATGAAAGAATCCCAGCTCCTGCCCTCCATGTCGCAGTCCTTCATGAACTGTTCAAGTTCAGGTGAATCCTCTAGATTTCCAAAGTCCCTCTTGGGTTGCTGTCTGTATAGGAAAGCGTTGAATGTCTGTATGATGGCACGGCAGTGGTTGTCCTCGGCCGCGTGTGATAGTCTGGTTAGGTATTCGCCCTCGTTCTCGTATTGGTATCTCTTTAGATACATGCCCCTCTTGTATTCAGCACCACCTAGGTATGATCGCTTGAGGAACTTCCAATGATGGATGTAGGCATCATAGTCCTGGTGGACCGGTAATGAAATAGTCTTGCCTGATGTGTCTGTGAATGATGTGCCGGTTAAACCGTAGATGTCTTGTGCCATTATCTTATCGCTCCTACTTTGATAGAGAACCGTTCGGGTGCCTGTTGTTCATACGCGGTCCTGATTGGGTAAAGAAATGAAATCAAATATCCTAGTGCGTCATTCATATGGTCAAATCCCTGTGTCTTGTCTGGCAACACGGTTCCCTCTTTATAAGTGTGTTTGCTAATGCTATTTAACATATTCTTACACTTGGGATGAATGAATACAGTGCGCTCGTTTGACGCCGAACACAACTTGGCGTTGACGGAGTTTATCCTGTCCCTGATGGCCATGTGCTTTGGTGGCACCTTGCAGATGAATCCCGCGTTCTGCAGTATCGAAAGGTCAGTCCTACCACCCGCTGATGTCTTCCTCTGCCTGGATGCTGGATCTGGATAGCAGAATATGTTCTTGTCCGGATATCTCCTGTGGATCTCTTGGCACAGTTCATCCGTGTTGGAACTCCATATGGTGATCTCGTCCATGATGTAGACGGTGCCGTTCTGGATGTAGGCCACCACCGCACTCATGGGATCAAGGTTGAAGTCAATGCCTATGTGTAAAATGCTGTTGTCCAAGGGCTCGTCGAAATGCCTCACGTTTTCATTCATGGAGAAGCCATGGTAGATTATGCCCGAGTATGTCTCCCACGTGGCCTGGTATTCCTGTCGGAACGTCTTGGCGTCAAGGTCCCGCTTGGCCTGTTCTATCTCGCCCTCATCGACGAAACCGCCATCTATGGTGGTGTATAGGTAACTGCTCCAGTCCTGCTCAGTGGGATCCTGTCCCCTCTGGTATAGGTCGTGGAACCAGTTCATGCCTTTTGGTGTGCCAGCGAACAGTGCCAATCCCTTGGTGTCTGAAAGTGTGGGCCTCAGCACCTCCGACCAGGCGGCCTCGTCTATGTCCGCGCTCTCGTCCAGCACTATGAAGTCGATACCCACACCCCTCAGTGAGTCCTTGTTGTCAGCACCTCGCAGGCATATCCTTGACTTGTTCTTTAATTCTATGGTGAGTTCTGCCTCGTTGATCTTCTTGACCCAACGCAGGTCTTTCAGTATCTCTTTGATCTTGACCCAACATATCTGTTTGGCCTGCCGGTATGATGGTGCCACATACCAACACACACGCCCTGGTATCCTGGCGTGATAACAAAGTTCCCTGATTGCTAAGGTAGTTTTTCCGAAACGTCGGCCAGTCACAAGAACACGGAATCGTGCTTGGTCATCCGCGACCTTGCGTTGCGGTGTTGATAGTTTCATATATGTTTAGTTATTGGGGGACTATTTCTCGTCCCACGGTAATGGTGCCGTTGATTCTTCGTCAGTTGGTGAGTCCTGTTGTCCCAACCAGTTCTTACCCAGGAACATAAGCATCCTGGCGTCGCCCGCCAATGCCTTCTCGAACTGGGCACGTCTAAGGCTCTTCTTACCTTCAGCCTTGCCCTTCTCTATCAGGTTCTTGAATCTCTTCTGTAGTGTTGTGACTGAAGTGCCCACGCAGTCCGCTATCTCTTCATAGGTGCAGTGCATCGAGGCCAGTTTGAAGATCAGGTCATGATCCAGTTTGTATGATTTCTTCTGTGCGTCCATTACAACAATCTCTCCTTGACCACTATCCTGAATGATCTCGCGTCGGTGTCACCTTGGGTGGTGACGATCTTGCACTTGACCGTGTAGATGTTGTTGACAGTGCCACCCTCCAGTCTTATGCTGACCAACACACCCCCGGTCACCAAAACATCAGTGGCCTCGTTTGTTGGGAAAGCCAGTGGTGAACTGTCCCCGGTGATGGTCTCTATTGTGACGTCCGCGGAAGTCACGGTGTCACCTGAGTTTAGGTAGTCCGTGAAGTCAAGTCCGTATTGCACGTTGGCATCCGGGTCCTTGTCTATGTATAATCCGTCGTTGTCTCTCTTGAATCCTGTTAAGTTGGCCATTATTGCTCCTGTCTTACCCTAGGTGTCGAGAATCTGTTCTTGAATGGTGGAATCCTCAATCTCAAACTCCTAGTTTCTTGCGGCACCAGGTAGTCACCTGTTTCAGTGCCAATGGTATTTAACCTTGTTTCCTGGCTAACAAGTGTTTGCCTATTTTCAAACGGCAACACCACCTGTCTAGATTCCTGTAAAACCTGTATAGTGAAGTAGGGATCCGCCTGGAAGAACAGCCTTCCCACCTGCAGTGTGCTGGCGAACGCCAATAGTGCGGCGATGCCACTCGGTCGGAATGTTGGGTTGATCTCAACCTCAGATTGTGCTTGATACAGTTCCGCTGTGGTGCCTGGTCGGAACGTGGGTTCAACCGCGAACGTGAAGGCCACATCAATGTCAGCAAAAGTGTCAGTTATCGCATTCGCGGTCAGAACAGGGGTGAATGCGCCAGTGATACGTATTGGTTCTTCTTCTAGGTCGTATATGATGTTGGCGGTCAGAGCAGGTGCGAACGCACCACTCATGGCTATGTCAACGTCAATGACACCAGACGCAGTGAAACTGGTAGTGAATACAGCATCCAGGTCGGCCTCGGCGGCCTCCTCCAGTGCTGTGTCCTCTGTGATGGTGAACGTGCCAGTGTAGGCCACCGTGTCACCGATGAGGAATGTGGGTGTGGCCACGAGATCACCCAGTGAGTCAACTCCATATGGTGTCTCCCAGACATCGTCTGGCCAGTTGTCCCATGTGGCCTCGTCACCGATCCAGGTGGTTGTTGGCCAAGCGTCCCATGTGCTGTTGGCCAGGAACGTCCAACTGTATTCACCTTGGTTGAGTGAGAAGTCAGCTACCGCGTAACCCTGCACGAAGTAACTGTTTAGGTTAAAACTGTCCCAGGTGTAGTCACCAGTGATGTCGTAGATCATGTTGCCAACGAAATCTGCAGTTGTGTTGGCTGTTAATGATTCAATTATACCGTGCGTGAAACCAGAGGTCTCGGAGAAGGAAGTCACCGCGGTCAGTGACCCAGATGCCAACACTAGATTTTCTGTTGATGCCAGGATGTTGGCTTCCAATGGTAAATTTTTTGTTATGCTGAATTTTATATTGCCTGATAAATCCGCGGTGGTCTCAGACTGTATGTTTGCCTCGGCCAATCTAACATTCTTGGACTGTTCGTTTAGACTGGATTGGCATGCCAATGACGCCTCGGCTTGCTGAATGATGCCGCCAAGACAGTTTAAACTGCTCGTTGCTGGATCAAATGATACAGTGTCATTGTTGACACCGTCTATGGTGTATAGGTTGCCTTCCCAACTACGAGTGGCAGTGGCCCTCACCTCCGGAACGAAAACTAGATCCCATCCGCTAAAGAATCCAGAAGTGTTATAACTTCCAACCCTGACAGTTGATTGTAGACTGCTTAGAGTGTTCTTGGATCCACCGGTTACTGCTGATCCTTGAAGCACATGATCTGATCTAAGATTAAAAATTTGTGCTTGATTAGGCCAATCACGACTTCCGGAACCAGTTGGTAATTGATCATTGATAGAAATGGTATGTAAGACATCACTGCCAAGTGCTTCTTCTGTGATCGTGAAATCATATGTGATGGGGAAACTACTTCCACCGGTCCAACTACCATAGAATACCAAACCATTGTTGTCAATACGGGCATTGGAGAAAGTTACCCTACATCTGCTTGAGGGTATACCATTCTTGCTGGTGAGCACGGATGATTCAATTGCATCACCCCATGGGAATGTGAGTGTTTCACTGTTCCCGCTGGAATTTGTCAGTTCCTTGTCATACCTTGTGGCATCACCACCATCAAGGGTGGTGCCGCTGGCGGTCCAAGCACCACCAGGACCTGTAGAGGTCTCTGTGATGTCATTGGCCGTTACTTGATATCTCTGGCTATATTGTTGCTGTAGATCGTCAATCGTTTCTGCGAAGACGAACTGTTTTGTGTCTGACACGGGGTTTTTACCTCCGTGATTACGCTAGACTGATGCTTAGGTTACCGCTTGATACTGTGAACTGGTCTCCTGAACTCACTGTCTTGCTAGTGGTCAGTGTTCCATAGAACAACACGTTGCCGCCTGTGCTCGCATCCATCAAAGCGATGTGCGTCACCACCTGTCCAGTGGAACCTGCGGTGTCATAGTTGGCAGTGGCCACTGGGAATGACACAGACGCTGAAGTCTCGATCGTTCCTGTCGTGGTCGTTCCAGCCGCCGCGAAAGTCACTGACTGTCTGGCGTATGAACCGTTGTTGATCTCAAAGTAGCCCCAGTCTGATGATGAACCAGTTCCTGATGTGCCTGATTCCAAGGCCGCCGAAGCCGCCGATCCTGAGTCCGCGAATAAAGCCACATACACCGTTGATGGTGCCGTGTAGGGTGCCGTTCCATATCTAAGTGTATGGTCCAGTAATTTGTCTTCTAAGTAGTTTGATGCCGCTGACATAATTTGTTTCTCCTTTGTAATATTACCTAACTATTTATTGCTAACCCCTGCTGGAATCATCCCTGTTGCCGTCACAATGGAACAACGCTAATGTGTTCTCGTCCGTGGTGAATGCTGATGTTGGCACCGTGTAGGATGCGCCAGAATACCTCTCGGTGTTGCTGATCCTGATCTCATCAAAAACTGCCCTGGGTCCATTTACTGCCCTGGTGCCCCGGAATCCAAACGCACAACTTGATGCGTTGCCGTTGTAGGTGTAGGAGCTGTCATTGACCACCCTTGATCCATTCACATACCAGTTCTGTGTGCCGGATCCGTTGCTGACGATGGCCACGTGTGTGGAAGATGTGAAATTGCTACGTGCTGAGTTGGTGCCAGTCACGTTGTTGGTGTCGAAATACACCAATGAACCATTTGCGGTTACACGACCATAGTTGTTGGCGGTGTCCTCGAGACCTTCGGTGTCATCTAATGTGATCTTGAAGATGTCGTGTGACTGCGTCAGTGAATTAGTGTTGGTGAAGGCCAACCAGAACTCTATGGTGTAGGCGAAGTTGGTGTTGAATCTGAAACTGGTGTCACTGGGATACAAGGTGATGGTGCTGTCGGTGTCGTCCACTGATCCATCGAAGTCTGACATCTGTGAGGTGCCAAACGCGGAAGGTGATGATATGCCGCTGAATCCAGTGTGTCCCGCCAATATGGTCCAATCCGCCGCCTGTGTGTTGGCGGTGCTTGAAACTGCTGACGATGCCAGTATGTGTTTGGCGAATCCTATCGGCATGGTTCCCCCTAGGCCGCGAATGCCTTGGCTATGCTTCCCAGGTAGTTGGTGCCATCATTGAATATGGTCACGACGTCGATCGAACCACCCGCCGTTGACAGTGTGGGTGTGCCACCCGCGAATTTCACCGCTGTGGATCCATCCGTGCCGAAAGTGGCCGTCCTGGTGCCCGTGACGTCCTGTGTTATGATCAAGGTCACTGAACCACCTGTTGGTAGTGCTGATATGTTGAATTCTGTGTTTGTGTCCAGTGTCACAGTGTGGACGGATGCCAGGGACGAATCAACGGTTATGGTTGAACTTGAAGTTAGACTGTTGATGTCCTCCTTGTAGCCCACGTTGAATCTTGCTGTGGCGTTGAGATTGATGTCACCTGTGCCGGCCGGATCTAGGGTGATGTCCGCATTAGATGGCGAACTTATGGTTGAACCGGTTATGGTTAGGTCACCATTGCCATCATCAGTGATGTAACTGGTAAGGTCTGGTCCTGTAATTGTAAGTGTATCACCTGAAACCGCGGTTGTGATGTTCTGTGTGCCCGCTATCTTGAATGTCTCTCCCAGGTTCACGGTGGTGCCTGTTGAATCATCGCCCACGAATGTCATGGTGGTGGTTGAACCGGTGTCATCAGTGGCCAATTCAAATCTGGAATTTGACGTGTTGTATTTTAGGATCTGATTGTTTGTGGGTGAATCAATGTTGAACATGTCAATGATGGCATTGACGTTGTCCACGTTCTGTTTGATGTCTGGTCTCGCTAGACGAGGTGAATCAGTCCCTGAATCTAGATTGGCAGTGGATGCCTTTGTTCCTGAGGGCCAAGTAGCCATGATAGCAGTCTCCTTTAACTATATTTAATCTTTGTTTGATGCTTCGGGCATGTCACCAACCGGTGTATCGGTTTTTGGCAACTGCGCCAGTAACTTCTGGTGTAGCTGTCCAATGATGATCATCTCCTGGGCTCCAAACAGGCCACGTCTCGCGGCCAAGTCTAGGATCTGTGCTAATAATCTGTAATCGTTTTCAATTAACATGTCTGTATTATATAGCATTCCCGATCCGTTGTCAATCTTTTTTATTCGTTCTCTATGAATGTTTTGCCTGACAGTTTCTCAACCTCGGCCACCAATTTCTCCATGTTGATCCTGACCGTTTTACCTGTCTTGCTGTTCCTAGAGTAGTATTCCCATTCGCCTGCTTCGTTGTGCGGTGATATCTTTGTGACGTTGCCGGCCTCGTCCCTCACATACACTTCTGATGAGCCCGCGTCGTCCTTGGCGTAGATGTGTGCGGAATCCGCCACACCACTTGGATCACTGGCCTGGTTGGCAAGTATAACAGCACCAAATCTTGAAAGTTTGTTGGC
>Ga0070754_10001214_pt1 | contig 21119 bp, 20 predicted proteins | sample VirMetDEL_Sep_01_FD_75181 | JGI IMG/M metagenome (GOLD analysis project Ga0070754, IMG submission 75181) | Aqueous microbial communities from the Delaware River and Bay under freshwater to marine salinity gradient to study organic matter... | ecosystem: Environmental > Aquatic > Marine >... | reverse complement strand
ATTACTAATTTATTTTTTTCTTTAAGAGATGTACCACTAATTTCATTAATTTCATTTATAACTCTTTCATATAGACTCTTAACTCGTTCAAAATATGTATCAGGAATATTAATGAATGCATTCGCTTCTTGTAGTAAAGCCCACACTAGTGCTTTATTTTCGGTAGAGAGAAATGAATTAGACATATAAAAATATTTATAATAATATTTTTATACTTTATTAATTAAATAATACTTTTCTTAATTTTTCCATTTCTTTATCTGGAATACGTTTTTTAAATATTTTTGGAAAATGATTGGTTATAAGTAATGTTAATAATATATATAATACATACATACCACATTCTGTATCAGATTTTTGATGTTCTGTATAATTAGTATATTCATTTAATGTTATTCCATTAGCTTTAGCCTGTGATTTAATTCTATTTATTAATATACGAATTTCTTTTGGAGTATCGTCAGCATTACTATCAAAATAATAAATAAATTTCTTTTTTAAATTAATAAAAAGACAAATCCAATGTGCACCATTGAGATAATGAGGGTCAGTATTAAAAATAATCCCAATTTTAGTCACACCTTTTTTAATATATGAAGCTAGATTAAATTTACAAAGGTCATTCCATACACATTGTCCAAATAATTTTTTTTTATCAAAGTCAATTGGCGAAGGTCCTATAAAACGAAAATGTGGAAATACATATTCATATTGCCTCATTACTCTAATAAGATCATTGCTATTTAACCATTCATTTGGATTTTTTTTCCAAGTATTAGGTGCTTTTGGTGCAAAAGTTTGTCTTTCAAATCGACTATCAGTTTTATTATACATAAATGGTTGTTCTAACCAACATTGTTCTGTATCACATTTATCTAAAAGATTGTTTTTTAATTTATTCCAAATTTTATATGGCTCATTACTCTTGATTTTTTTAGTTAAGTGTGTAGCATTCCATTCTGTTTTTAATCGGCTTAATAACTCAGGTGTATAACAAGAATAACCAAGTCTTGCCGTAGGACTACAATTAAGTTTTTTAAATTTTTTAGTCTGTTTATCATGATGCTTAGATTTCTTATATTTTGTATGTTTCTTTTTTTTCTTGTTCATAGTTTTCTCTGCTCCTTTTTTAGTTCTTGTGGGCATATTATATTTAACTGATATTTTTCTTTTTAACGCCCTTGATTTTTAAACTAGGGTCATTGGTGTTAGCAATTCTTCTTTGTGGCAATATTTTAGTAGGAGCATCTACATTAATTTTTTTAATAAAAGTATCTAAATTATTTATTGGCTCAGGAGTATTTATCATTAAATTGTCTAAATCTTTACTACATATATCCATACTTATATCAGTAGGTGTGGATTTAACCAATAAATCATCATATTCAGTTTGCAATATGTCCTTTTCATCTAATCGTTTAAAATAATAGATAAGTGTAGTAGCATAATTAATGAATGCAGGTTTTAGAGCTTCATCTGTAAACTCGGCACGGGACATATCTTTTGTTATTTGACAAATGCGTTTCTTATAAAATTTAATATCTTTCGTTAGATCAACATTATTATGTGTACCTTTACATAACTTTTCATGAATAATAGGATTAAGTAGAAATTCTAATGTAACTTTATTTATATATTCTTCATTATCCATAATATATAAATATTAATTATCTTTTAATTGTTGCCGCGTATGATTATTAAATAATTTATTTCCTAAATTTGTTGAAATTGGTTCAAAAGGTGCTTGATCTGGCGCAACTTCTTTTACATTTTCTGAATTTGTTGTATTTCTTGCATTTTGTGATTTATTTGGAACTAAATGAGCATCAAAAAGATTTGGAAATAAACCTTGAGCGCTACTAGTGTGTGTAACTGGAACTGTAGAATTATATAAATCACTAGTACTATTAGGTGCATATTGCGCCTGTGGCGCTTTTTGTAAAGCATATACTTGATTTCGCAATATAGATTCAGTATTTACATTTGCAGTAAAGCCACTCCAAGCACCTTTGCGATCTCCAGGATTAAAAGTGTTTGCAGTATTAGTATTATATTGTAAAACTCTACTATTGCAGGGTGGAGCAGGAATACTATTTTGTAAAGGTCGTGTGTACTTAGTAGGGGTTGGTCTTGGTTCAATTAATACGTCTATATTACCTGTAGCAAGGGTTCTTGCTAAAATACGATTATTAATTACATCTACAGTTCCAGTATTGGTGAATCCACAGTAACTAGTCATATATTTTATACTGTTATAATAAAACAAATCTAAAGATTTAATTAATTATATCTTTATAATGTGTGGAATTTTTGCATTATTAAATAACAAAGACACTAAATTAGATATTGAATTTATTAAACAACAAGCTGATAAAGCTCAACATAGAGGACCCGATAATTCTAGAATGTATACTTTAAATAATGATTTATTGTCATTTCATAGGTTAGCAATAAATGGGCTTGATGATTCATCTAATCAACCTATTAAAATTAATAATGTAGTCTTAATTTGCAATGGTGAAATCTACAATTATAAACGACTTTATGAATTAATTGATAAAAAACCTACTACTAATTCGGATTGTGAAGTTATTATTCATTTATATGAAAAATATGGTATAGAATATACTATTAATTCATTAGATGGAGTTTTTTCTTTTGTATTAATTGACTATGAAAATAATGTAGCATTTGCAGGTAGAGATCCGATGGGTGTACGACCATTATTTTATATGGCTAATAAAGACGGTCGTGAATCTGAAGACTGGAAAGAAGATTTTGAAAAAAACCTTATAGGTTTTGCGTCAGAAATGAAACAATTACATGAATTTACAAGAAAACATGAAAATTTGGATTATGATGGTAGTAATAAATTAATTGTAAAGCATTTTCAACCAGGAACTTATATGTCATTACAATTATCTGAAGATAATAAATGGCATATTAAAGGAATTGAGAGATATGCAGCATTTAATTTGAGTAGAATGGCACCAGATGATAAGGATATTGATGAAAAATTTATATTGAATAGTATGCATGATATTTTCTGTGATGCAGTTTACAAAAGAGTTCAAACTACAGATAGACCTATTGCGTGTTTACTATCAGGTGGACTAGATAGTAGTATTGTTGCAGCTTTAGTATCTATGATGTATGAAGAACAGTTAGAAACATATAGTATTGGACTTGAAGGTTCAGAAGATTTAAAATATGCGCGTGAAGTTGCTAAATATATAAATTCTAAACATACTGAAATTATAGTTTCTGAGGAAGATTTCTTTGCTTTTATTCCAACAGTTATTAGAGATATTGAAAGTTATGATACAACTACAGTGCGAGCAAGTGTTGGTAATTTAATGGTGGCTCAATATATTGCAGAAAATTCTGAGGCAAAAGTTATATTTAATGGTGATGGAAGTGATGAGTTAATGGGTGGTTATTTGTATATGTCACATGCCCCAGATTGTTTAGAGTTTGACCGAGAATGTAAACGTTTATTGAAAGATATACATATGTATGATGTATTAAGATCGGATAGGTCTATTTCTACTCGAGGACTTGAACCCCGTACACCATTTTTAGACAGAGATTTTGTTTCGTTTTGTTTATCCATTCCAGCAAATCTACGGTATAATAAAAGTCAAAAACAAGAAAAATATTTATTCAGACAAGCATTTGATAGGGATTATCTACCAAAAGATATATTATGGAGAAAAAAGGAGGCTTTTAGTGATGGAGTAAGTAGTCAAAATAAATCGTGGTATCAAATAATTGAAGAAAGAGTAGTTAATCAGACGACAATTCAATATGATTTAGATACAGAATATACACATAATGCTCCTGAATCACTAGAACAATTATATTATAGAACAATATTTGAACAATATTATCCAGGAGAGGGACATATAATTCCCTATTTTTGGATGCCAAAATATGTAGACGCTACAGATAGTAGTGCTAGGTCATTAGATATTTATACAAATACAATAGAAGAGGAACCGTCAAATAATGAGAAGATACAGTAAAAATTTACTTATTATATATATAATGAGTAAATCAAATTATTTAGGTGAACAAAGAACAGTATTTAGTTTAAAAGATGAAAATCTAGATTATATAAAACATTATTTTGGTTTAATGATATACATAATTATATTTGTAATAGGAATACCTTATTTATTAATAAAAAATAAGTATTGGGATATATTGTCTGCGTATTTTCCCAATTTAGATTTGATTGCTACAATAATAGGTTATCATGGTGGACCAGTAAATAGTTATATATGGACACATTTATATAATCCAAGTGACAGTACTATAACTGGTTATGTAACAAGTAATTTGATTAATTATTTAGCATTATTAGGGGTAATATTTGTAATAATTCATTATACAATGGTTTCAAATAATATGTTTAAACCAGCTGCACGCGCGCTTATAATGTTAATTGTAACATATTTTATACCTAGTAATTTTATCATTTATTTTATGAATAAATTTGGTAAGTATTTGAATAGATTCTTTTTGAGTAAATCACTTCAACATTATTTGTTAGTATTATTATTAGGATTTTTAATAGCCGTTTTATTTATTAGTCTTGAAGCAGTATTAATTAGTAATTTTGTGCCGATTATAGCTAAAATAATGAAAAAAATTTATAAAATATTAATTTAATATACACCAGTTATAGGATTATCAATATAATATATTCCACTATAATATATTATATTTTTGACAATTAAATTATTAATAATTATGTCGTCTATATGTGTGTCTTTGTCGTGAAGATTTATTCTTTTTAGTTTGTGATTTAGATTTATTTTGTAAGAATGTTTGTAAATGAGTTAATAATTCTTTACCAATAATATCGTCTTCTTTTTTAGTTGCAGTACTTTTTTCAATAGAAGAAATATCATATCTAGAAATATAATTAGTTATAAAAGAACAAAATTCATGTTTATTTTGTATGGTATGTTTATTATGTTTATAAAATCTTTCACACATTAATTTTGGCGAAAGGTACGCTGTATATGGAACTATATTAATATAGTATACATTTGGCATATTCATATGTGGATGGTACAAATCATCTACAAAACATACCTCAGTATTATTTGATAGCTTCGTAGTTCTAAAAAAATCATCTAATGTTTTATCGTGAGTTGTACGAGTATGTTCAATTATTCGACCATTTACTTTCCATGCTGCAATTATTTTATCAAATAATTTATATCCAATTCTTTTTTCAAGATATAGGCAAATTTTTTCAGACCAAGATTTTGGGCCTTGATTATTAGTATATAAATATACTTTGTATAAGTCACCATTTTCTCTCTTCTCTTTTAAAAAATTTAAAACTTTTATAATATTTGGTCTTAAAAATTCTGGATATAAATCCATAATATCATGAAAATCTGTAATTGTTAATTTCTTTTTATAATATTTTTCAATAGCATCACAAAATATTCCTAATTCAACGAAACAACCAAGTGTTTCGTCTAAGTCAAAAACTACTACTCTGCGCACAATGTTTCTCATATAGATAGAATAGAAAAAAAATATAGCTAATAAGATAATGATTAGTAATACATAATATTGTTTAATAAAATCCTGTATTTTATCTTTTAATACCATATAAATTATAAATATTAAAAATATGAGAAAATTTTTTAATATTTTGTTATATATTCCAATAAATTTAAGATGATAAGATTTAAGATTTATAAAAATAGACTTAACAATCTTTTCTTATTTATTATAAATGATTCCTACACCAAATAGTTTTACTGATATGAATGATTGGGTTTCCCAATTAGAATTTAGTCATATTATATCATTATTAAATTATTCACAGACAAATGCTACCTGCTTGGAAAGAAAACATATCGATAAAACTTTAAAAGACTTGATAACTAATCTACAAGTAATTAAAAAATATTATGATAGTCAAAAAAGAACACCTGAACAAAGTATGTTTGAAAATATAGTTTTACCTCATACAATACTTAAACCAAGGTCAAAACAAAGAATTAAACGACAAAAATTAGCGATAAATACAGATGGGCTTTATCAAAACTGTGGTAGATCACAGTGTGAAATGCGTTTTAATGGTTGTCCTCATGTTGATTAATATTAGAAGATTAATAGTTACAAAAAATTGATTTTTTTATCGATGCACTTTTGCCGTCAGAAAAATGCTATCCGTTATCTATTTATTTACCCTATCACATAATTATCGTGGATTGAATGAAAATAATATCAAAAATACATGCAATTTTGACATTATTAGAATTAAACAAAATGCTATACAATGTGTAGATTATGGTGACCATCAAAAATACTGCAAACATTATTCACAACCAAATGAAATCATCGTGCATAATGAGAACGGTGTAAATGGTAAAAATATAATTATTAAACCGACTACCATGTGGGAAACGACAGATTATGGAAAATATAAAGTTGCTGATATGTATTATACATTTATTTGCGATAAAAATTCTAAGTCTCCAAAACTAATACAACATATTATTCCAACTCCACTATATGATATGAATCCACTAATTACATGTTTCGCTTTCTTACTAGTCATTATTGTCATAATATTATTATATTGTTATTCTGATAATAATGATAATTACACAACAGAGTCATTTCTTCTTGGATATTGGTGTGGAAATTCTAGAAGCAATTATCACTGTGAATAATTAAAAATTTAAGAGACATGCCTAAAAAAAACTTGTAAACATTAATCAACTTCTTCAATATTAGGTCCACTATTGGTTACTTCTTCTTGAACACCTGGCATTCCACCAGGCATCCCACCAGGCATTCCACCAGGCATCCCACCAGGCATTCCACCTAGTTTTGCCATAATCTTATTACATACCTCTTCTACTCCCTTACGCTTATCATCATACTCTTGCTTATTGGCAAGTTGGTTAGATTCCATCCATTTAAGTGTTTCTGTAATAATATCAGTTACTTCCTGCCTTTCTTCTTCAGGAATTTTATCTTTAGTTTTTTCATCTTCAATCATACCCTTAATAGATAAACAATATCCCTCTAGTCCATTCTTTGCCTCAATATTTGCACGGAATTCCTCATCTTCTTTAGCATATGTTTCAGCATCAGCAGTCATTCTCTCTACATCCTCTTTCGAAAGTCGAGATTTATCATTTGTAATCTCTACTTTATTACTTTTACCAGTAGATTTTTCTAGAGCAGTTACATGTAACATACCATTAGCGTCAATATCAAATGATACCTCAATTTGTGGAACACCTCTAGGCATTGGTGGAATCTCACTAAGAGTAAATTCACCAAGTTTATTATTATCTTTGGTGCGAGCACGTTCTCCCTCAAAAACTTGAATAGTTACAGCTGGCTGATTGTCCGCATATGTAGAAAAAATCTGAGATTTTTTAGTCGGTACTGTGCAATTTCGTGGAATAAGTGTTGTCATTACTTCACCTGATGTCTCTAATCCTAATGATAATGGGGTAACATCTAGAAGTAGTAGTTCTTCTGTTCTAGATGATGTATTACCAGTTAGAATTGCTGCCTGCACTGCTGCACCATATGCAACAGCTTCATCAGGATTAATTGCTTTAGATGGTTCCTTACCATTAAAAAAATCAGATAATAGTTGTTGAATTTTGGGAATGCGCGTAGAACCACCAACTAAAACAACTTCATGAATTTGTGCTTTTGACATTTTAGCATCCTTTAACACTTTTTCAACTGGTTCCATTGTTGCTCTAAATAAATCCATACAGAGTTCTTCAAATCTTGCGCGAGTAATAGCAGAAAAGAAATCAGTACCTTCAAATAGCGAATCTATTTCAATAGATGCTTGAGTTGACGATGATAGAGCCCGTTTGGACCTTTCACATGCTGTACGAAGACGACGCATCGCTCTAGCATTATCAGTAATATCATGCTTATGTTTACGTTTAAATTCCTTAACAAAATGAGACACAAGTCGATTATCGAAGTCTTCACCACCTAGATGCGTATCACCAGCAGTAGCTTTAACTTCAAAAATACCATCTTCTAGAGTTAAAAGAGATACATCAAATGTACCACCTCCTAAATCAAAAATTAGAATATTTTTTTCATCACTGCTCATCTTATCTAGTCCATATGCAATTGCAGCAGCTGTAGGCTCATTAATAATCCGCAGAACATTAAGTCCAGCAATACTACCAGCATCTTTTGTTGCAGAACGTTGTGCATCATTAAAATAGGCAGGAACTGTAATAACAGCATCGGTAACATCTTTACCAAGATATGCTTCTGCAATTTCCTTCATCTTAACTAGCACCATAGAAGAAATTTCTTCCGGTAAAAATTGTTTTTGTTCATTTTTGTAATTTACCTCAATACAAGGTTTATCTCCATCTTTAGGAAAAACTTTAAAGGGAAAATGTTTAATATCTGATTGTGTTGCTTGATCACTAAAACGGCGTCCAATTAAACGCTTTGCATCAAAAATAGTATTCGTTGGATTCATTGCAGCCTGATTTTTAGCCGCATCACCAATCATCCTTTCAGTTTCTGTAAAAGCAACATATGAAGGTGTAGTTCTATTACCTTGGTCATTAGCAATAATTTCCACTCGGTCATTTTGCCATACCCCTACACATGAATATGTTGTACCTAAATCAATACCAATCGCTGTTTTCTTCACGTCCGTCATATTATTTTTATGACTAATTTAGCTTTAAATAATTTTTAATATATTAAAAACATAATTGCTTTAAATATATCTAATTGTTTATTTACTTATATTTTCTAGTTTTATATTTTTTAGCTTTATATTTTCTAGTTTTACATTTTTTTGCTTTACATTTTCTAGTTCTAGAGTTTTTTGCTTTACGTTTTCTAGTTTTACGTTTTCTAGTTCCGCCAGTATGATGATAACCTTTTTTGTCATATTCAACCGCACTTATTAATAAAGGCTTTCCATTATTATCAAATAATAAATCTGCCTGCCAAGGTTGTAAAATAAATGCAATTTGTGTTACCCAACTTCCTTCTCCACAAGTTTGATTAATTTGATCTAATAATGTTATATTTCCAGGATTAAGACCACCTTGTGGGTTAATATACCAAATAGTATCACTATCTAATTTACCAATATTAAAATAATGACCATATGTTTTATGACAATCCCAAAAAGATATAACTTGTTCATTATATCCTAATAATTTGTCACTAATAATTTCTGCTGCTACACCAAATTTATTATTTTTTCCAACAATATGTTTTATACTTTTAACAAATTCTGGATGAATAAAATAAATTCTTGGAGGTCTATGATACTTGGGTGGAAGTTTGTCTATATGTTTAGTTTGAACTGCATGTTTAGCTAACCATTTGTTTATCTCAAAATTACCAGCACCTTTATCTTTTACACACATTTCTTGTAAATCTGTTCTAGCCTCATAATCTCCAAGTTTAGCATAACTTATAGCACATCTACCACAATCAACACCTTTATCTTCTGAAACATGAGTACTTTGTAACGCACACCCTTCAGTTTTATAATCAATCATATGAGTTTTATAGTGTTGTGATACTGGTGAATACATTGATTCAACTCTGATTCCTATAATTTTTGTACGCCCCTTATTTGTAAATACAGTTATATTTTGTCCATCTGTTGTATAACTAAATTCTAAACGTTCGCCTTGTTCGTCTCTTTTTTCAGCTACATATTTTTTGGTATTCCAAATTATATACTCAACAAGCTCTGTAGATATATCATTATCTTCCATATCTTTTAATACCTTTTGTGAATACAAATCTTTATCTCTTATAACAGTTATAACAAACAGGTCAGCACTATCAGAAGTAATAATTTTATATAAATCTGACTCTCCAGGAATCTCTCCAGTATAAATTCTTACATTACCGTGATCATTACTGGCTTTTCTATATCTTTTTGCACGTTTAATTAAATATGTAATATCATCTAATGTAATACTTCTTTCATCCATTCTTTCTTTTGCATGTTTTGATAAAGTAATATTTATTTCATCCTTACCCTCTGTATCTGAATCTATTTCACTATCACTTTCAACCACATATTTATGTTTTGATGATTTTGAAGGTTGTGCTACAGGTGGTGGTCTAGATGGTTGTGCTACAGGTGGTCTAGATGGCTGTGGTCTAGATGGCTGTGGTCTAGATGGCTGTGCTACAGGTGGTGGTTTAGATGTTAGACTGTTAACACCAAGTTCAATAACATAATCTTCATCCGGAGGCCATTGAATTTCTTCAGCAGGTGGTCTAGACGGTTGTGCTACTGGTGGTGGTTTAGATGTTAGACTGTTAACACCAAGTTCAATAACATAATCTTCATCCGGAGGCCATTGAATTTCTTCATCAGGTGGTCTAGATGGTTGTGCTACTGAAGGAGTAAATGATTGTGCTGATGCAGATAATCTAGATGCAGGGTTAAATGGTTGCGCTGATGCAGACAATCGAGATGCAGGGCTAAATGGTTTTGCTTGAGCTGATAATTGAGAAACTTCAGCCATTTCATCATCTAAAACCACATCTGCAATAGGTCCAAACATACTATCTGAGTGTGACCAAAAAGCTTGACTATCACTTAAATTTTGCGCTATATTAGCTACTGTAGGATTTCTACTTCTAAAAATTAATATATCATTAACATTTTGTCTAAAATCTGAATATATTGCAGTATCAGGAATAGATTGTAATAAATATGCTAAAGATGAGTAATCTAATAACAAAAGTTGCTGATTAAAAAAATTTTTATTAGAATTATATAAATTATATAATTGATTAACTATTATATTTTGTATATTTGATAATTCAACATTATTATAAATCATTTGAAGTATATTAATTAGAGGAATATGACCAGTATTTCTTATTTGTTCGTTAAATTTAGTTATATTAGTATCAAATAATTTTTTTAATTTTTTAACGTCATTTAATGTTGGTCGACCTCCTTTTTTTGCACGAGTTAATTTTCTTTTTTTATGATATTTTTTGTGTTTTTTCTTTATTGTTTTCATATATATATTTTAAAGAAATTTAATTAAATTTTTTAGTAATTAAGAAACTTAAACTATTTAATTTACAATAAAGATAACAATAAATAGACCAATTATAGTTACTGCTAGAATATTTAATAATGTTGTTGTAATAGATTTTGTAACAACATTATATTCTGCCATTTTAACATACTTTGCATGATCTCCATATAAATTATGATGATCACAACGAATCCATTTAACCTTGCTATTTTCACTTAGTTGTGGTGATAATTTAATTTTTTTTGCTAACTCGTCACTAATATGATAATGCATTACATAAGTTTCAATCCATGCATTATCAGTTGTTCGAGGGTCATTGTATGTTGGTCCGGTATACAATAAATTTCCCTTAGCAAATACTTTTTGTAGCACGTCTTCATCACATTTTGAAGCTACTTCTTCTTTAAATTCGCGTTTAAGAGTTGCAGATAGAGGTTCACCTGCATCAACCATACCTCCTGGAATACAATACTGGTCTGTATCAATCCTTTTAGCGGCGATAAATTCTACATCACTTGTTACCGGATTAATTCTTGTTACAATAGGGTCTGCAGCATGGTTTGGACCAAATTTACCTAAAAGCCCCCGACCTTTAATTCCTGTTTTAATAGGTGTAACTGGTTTACCATGCATAAATTCGATATTCGCAGCTTCCAACGTAATTAACTTACCATTTTTCCATACTAAACGCTTTTTTAGTTCTTGTTCATCGATTTGGCTATGATCAGCCCAAATACCTTCATTGTCTGTAACTGATTTATCTTCATAATAAGGACATTCAACATGATATGTTTCATCAGCAAAAACACGAGTGGGGTATTTAGGGTGGGTATTCATATTGCTTGCATTTTTTTTTATGCAAGAAATATTTTTCAATTTTTTTTTCATTATTTTAGACAACTAGTTGCATATAATATAATTTTTTCTTGGTCAGAGAGTCGTTGAAAAACAATATTTTCATCCAAATTTATTTGAAAAAATCTATTCATATTATTCTTCAATACAAGAATAACAGAATCTTCTATTTTAATTTCACACAAAATACCACCAGTTGTTAATTTTAAATTTTTAGGATCTGTTAATTTAATCCATCGTAAGTATCGACCTTCTACAAAATCAGGGAGTTCATCAACAAACCGATAATCTTCTAATTTTTTTACTAATTCTTTAGTAAATTTTTTTGATAATTCTAAATTGTTTAAAATATCTTTTTTTTGTGTATCAATATATTCATAAGTAAGTTTTGTAATTCCTTCATTAGTTTCATTAATTAATGCTTTTTCTAAATATTCAATATCATTTTCATCCATATTATACTATATTAATAAGAATAGTTTTAATTCTTATTAGTGTAATACAAAGTTTAAACGCATAAAAGATTATTTATCTCCTTCGAGACCGGCTCTTTCTTCTGGAGCGTGGTTTGCGTTTAGTCTTTCTCTTTTTAGTTTTTTTAGTTCTCTTTTTTCCGCCCTTTTTTGTATCCGTAATTTTTTTTAAATCCATATTTTTAAGACAAAACTCCATTAAATCTTCTGTGGTTCTATTACCATTATAAATTATTGGATTTGATTTAGAATTTTTAGTTATCATTACAGTAGGAAAACCATTTACAGATTCTAATTGAGGTATGGTAGAGACAGAACCAGGTATTTCATCTGCATGTATATTAAAAATACCAGCAGGACCTTCATATTCCTCTAAATTAGAATATAAATTCTGTAATGCAGGTTTCATAGCTTCACAATGAGGACATTCAGGATGAACCAAAGCCATAAAAACAACTGGAAAATCTGAATATCTCTCATTTAAAATTTCACCTTCGCCAGGATTAATCTCTATAACTTTTGGCATTATATATTATATAAATAATATTATTTGTACAATATATATGTCGGGATTTTTAAAATCAATAGATAAAATATTCAAAATAGATTTTTCTTTTAAAAAATCTAATAAAATTAGTGGTTGTATACAAATGTTTCTTATATTAATTGCACTTATGTTAGTTATTGGTTTAATAGTTATGTCATTTAAAAGAATAAATCCAGTAACAGAAGGTTTTGGAAAAAATCAATGTCCAAATATTCTTGTGCAAAAAAATAAAGAAATACATCTTTTAAATTCACGTTTAGCAAGAATTCCTGGAGTTAATCCTATACGATTCAATAATCTAGAAGATTATGTAGAATATGTAAAATGGCAACGAAGTCAGGGGTTAGAATGTCCGGTTCTTTATTTACAGCATACATATGATACACAAGGAAATTCAGTTTATAGAAACCGACCATCTCCATTAGAAAAGGAAGGTGGATTGCCAATAATATCAGGTTTAGAACTTTATAATACTAATAATCAATCATTGTTGTTTGATGCGACACGTAATAATATGCCTTGGAATAAAAATTTATATCCAGGATTTGACCCACAAGATCAAAATATAGGTTTGATAACTCCTTTAGATAAAATGTATCATGAAAATCCTGGTGGTGTTAGTCCAAATCCAATGGATTCCAATTGGGGTGGTCCTCGTTATACTCAAAGTCGTATAGATGCTGGAGATTATAAAGAAGATAATGTTAAAATAGCTATTCCTGATTAAATATTTAAAATATAATAGAAATTTTGATGCTAATTTTATTAGATTTACAGACTAGCATTTCTATTTTTGCTTTATAGACTTTTTTATTTTCTGCATCCATTATTGATTGAATTGCACTAGTCCATAATATTAATGTAGAATATTCTTCTATTCCACGTGTTCCTATTACTGATTGATGAAGTAAAGAAAGTCGTGACAAGTCAACTTCAGTAGGTAGATATAGCGAATACAGATAACATAATCTTTCCATAATTCCATCACAAGAAATATAACCATCATTTGTTAATCGTTTTAAAATTTTAACAGCATCAAATGTAGTATATATATTCTTTAAATCATATGCAATTAAATTATTTCGATATTTTTTATATAAATTAGAACTGCTGCGATATATAGAAATAGACCTTAAATTATCTATCCATCCTAATATATCAAGCATTCTTCCTATAAAAGATAAATATTATTTTATAGAAGTAAGAATAATATTTATAATTTAAATCTATTCATCATCCTCATCATCATGTTCAGAATCTGTATTATTGAATGTACCAAATGTGTCCTTAGATGCAACTTTAATAGCTTTCGCTGCTGCATCATTTAAATCAAATAACGCATGTATTTTAGGCATTTTTTCTGCAGCTTCAGTTGAACTAGAAATATTAGCAATCATTCCTTTTATTGTTTTTATATTATTTCTTTGCCAAGAACTTATTGCTTTAAACGAATTACTAGTTTTACTATGACCTTCAATTAGTGACGAACCATTTACTAAAGAAACAGCAATAACCAAAATTAACCCAACTATTAGAAGATTATTTAATTGTTTGTTAAAGATCTTCATTTATATATTAGTATTGGAAAAAATTTATTAAAGTAGGAATTCTTTTATAATTTTCACTACATTTTTATTAATTTTTCTTGGGCCATTTTTATACATAATATTAAAATTATCAAGACAACTAGAGTTATGATTAAGAGCATTAATTAAATTAACTAATGTTTTATATTCTTTCATTAATTCTTGTGCTACAATAATACTTAACCCAGGAATTTGTGCTAACATTATCTCTCCTATATTTTCTTTTGTAACATTTGCTTTTTTTGAAGTTTTAATTATATTAGAATAATTTGTTGATGTATCTTTTTCGGTTGTATCCAAATGTTCTGTTTCTAATTTACCTAAAAATCTAATAATAAACTCACAAGTTTCTATTTGACTAGATGTATGTAATAGAGAGAACCCCTTCTTAAAAGAAAGTGATAACATAGACGAAAAAATCATTTTTTGAATAGGTTCTGCATTTCTATTACAAAAATTCATAATATTTCCTTCAATAATATAATATATATTATGGTTATTAATAGGATATTCAGATAGACGAAAAGATTGTTCCGCATATCTTCCATCCTTTATACTTGCTACTAAATCTGTTAATGATTTTCTTTCAAATATCATTATAGTTTCGTCGGCATCAGTTTTAATAACAAAATCACCTATATCTAAATTACTTAATTCCACCGTCTTTAAACGTGATTTTAATATATTTATCATGTCATTAGGTTCTCTATTATCAATTAATAGTTTCATTTATTTTTATTTTATACAATAAGATGATTTTAAATGCTATATATAATTATTAAATATTATAAGGACTTGCTGAAAAGGTAATATTTTCTATCATTGAACAATTATTATGTATTGTTTTACATATAAACTCTTTCATTTCATCTATATTATTAAACTGAATCAGTTTATCACTATAATATAATTTAAAAAATTTCAATGTGATTAATACATCTACTTTAGATATAATTAAATCGGTTATTCCAGAAATATTAATAGCTTTAATTAATTTACTTAAATCAAGCCATTGAACCTTTCTTTTTCTTCCTGTTGTTGTTCCATACTCTTTACCCTCATCAATTACTTTTAATAATTCAGTATCTTCAAATAGAGTATCAGGAAACAAAGGGTCTATTCCAGACCTTGTATCATATATTTTTGCCGCACCATATATTTTACGAAATTTTTGTGGAGGAAATCCCAAACTACATGCACCATAAGGTAATGTTGTACTAGATGTAACATATGGATAATTTCCTTGGTCAATATCTAACCAAAATCCTTGCGCACCTTCACATAAAATATTTCCATTTAGTTTCTCATCCCATAAATACTTACGTAATTCTGGAATGGATTCAACTGTTGTTCCTATTCTTTTATATTTATCACTATAACAAGGAGCAATTCCTTTTGCTGTAGTTCCTTGTGTTTTTAATAAATGTTGTCTATCATCATCTATATGTTTTTCTTGAACAACTTGTGCTTTTGGTGAAAGTTTAATTAAATTAGTATCAAATCCATTATTATGTAAATAATCAATCTCTTCTAAAAATGCTTTAGGATTTACTACACAAGCTGGTCCAATAATTGATGGTATACCATAAAAAATTCCAGAAGGAATAAGGTGTGTTTTATATTTTTTTTTATTTATATAAATAGTATGCCCAGCATTATTTCCATCAGCCCATCGACAAACAAAATCATAAATTTTTGATTTTGATAACTGGGCAATAATTTTCCCTTTAGCTTCATCTCCCCACGCTAATCCACAACAAACATCAACATAATTAATTGACATTTTCAATTTCTAAACATAGTCCTATTTATGTTTATAAATTGATTTCATAGTATTTCTTATAATATAATTTTCGGTTAAAAAATTGAGTTAAATATAAATCAATAATCTGGATAAATATAATATACATGTCTCAGTGGCAATACAAGTTATTCGAATTCGATATAAGAGAGGAATTAGAGACAGATAAAGAAGAATTTGTAAAGGGAAAAGATAATAAAAAATTTATAATTCAAATGTATGGAATAGATGAACAAGGAAAAACAGCAAGTATATTTGTTAGAGGATTTGACCCATTCTTTTACGTGAAAGTTGCGGATGATTGGGATGATAGTCAAGCTATGGAATTTGTAGGATTTGTTAGAAAAGAAATGGGTACTTATTTTGGCGATTCATTATTAAAAACAAAATATGTTAAAAAACGCGATTTATATGGCTTTAATAATGGTAAATTATATAACTTTTTACAATTTAAATTTAGTAGTGTACAGGGTTTTAATAAAGCCAAAAATCTGTGGTATAGTGATACTAATATAAATGGATATTTTGAGCGAAAATTAAAACCTGAAGGATTAGAATTTGCTGGATATAATACTAGATTATATGAGGCTCAGCTTCCACCAATGTTACGATTATTTCATATTAGAAATATTAGTCCATCTGGATGGGTTGTTTTAAAGAGTGGTTCATACAAGGAACATAAAAAAAAATTAACAACTTGTGATAATGAATTTACTATAAATTATAAAGATTTAATGCCTGTGTTAGATAAAGAAGCTAGTGTACCATACAAAATTTTAAGTTTAGATATTGAGGCATCTAGTAGTCATGGTGATTTTCCATTAGCTCGTAAGAATTATCTTAAATTAGCAATGAATATTGTTGATTATATTATTAAATATAAAGTTAAGTGTACTGAAGAACTACTTACTCGATTTATTAAATCAGCTTTAGGATTTAATAGTATGCATGAGATTGATAGAGTATATCTGAAAAAATCATTAACAGAAACAGAATGTGATGAATTAATTAAAGAATTATTATTGGTTAAACCAGCAAAGAAAGAAAATTTTGTAGAATTAAATGAAACTGAAGATGAAGAAGAAAGCGATGGTGAAATTCCTCAAATGACAGATATCGAGGATGGACCTATAACTAAAAAACGTAAAATTGCTGGTCATAAAAATAAAGATATTTTCGTTTTAGAGTTGATTAACGATGAAACATGTAATAGAAATACAAAGGTTGTTGAATTAACAAAAAGTTTTGGTCAACATAATCCAAAACGAGATAATAGATGGGAAGGCTTGTTTCCTGAAATTGAAGGTGACCAAATAACTTTTATTGGGTCATCTATGCGAAAAAATGGAGAAAATGTTCCTTATTTAAATCATTGTATAGTTGTTAAAGATTGTAACCAAATAGATAATGCTGTTGTGGAAAGTTATACAACAGAAAAAGCAGCTATGTTAGCTTGGACAGATTTTGTTCAAAGAGAAAATCCTGATATTATAATTGGTTATAATATTCATGGTTGGGACGAAGGATTTATGTTTGATAGATGTCAAGAATTAAATTGTTTAAATCAGTTTTCAAAATTATCAAGATTTAAAGGAGAAAGATGTTTAAAAGAATTATACCAAGGGCCGGATAAACCCAAACGTATTACTGTTGAAGAAGCTAGTATTAAAATTGCTAGTGGACAATATGACCTAAGATATTTTAAAATGTCTGGAAGATTACAGATAGATTTCTTAAATTTATTTAGACGCGAAGAGCAATTACCTAGTTATAAACTAGATCATGTATCAGGACATTTTATTGGAGATAAAATTAAAAATATAGAATATGAAACAATAGATGGTAAATCGGTTTCAAAAATATATAGTAAAAATTTGACAGGATTAGATATTGATGATTATATCGTTATAGAAGAAATTGGTCATTCAACAGATATATATGAGGGTGGTAAAAAATTTCGAGTAATTGATAAGAAAGAAGGTATGTTTGAATTAGAAGGAGATATAAAACCAGATACATCAAAAATACTACGATGGTGTTTAGGTAAGGATGATGTTACACCTCAAGATATATTCAAATTATCTAATGAGGGACCAGAAGGACGTGCAATAGTTGGTAAATATTGTCTTAAGGATTGTAAGTTAGTACATGATTTAATGAGAAAAAACGATACGATGACAGGTTATGTTGAGATGGCAAAATTATCTAGTGTTCCTATGAGTTTCTTAGTACATCGTGGTCAAGGTATTAAATTAACATCTTATGTAGGTAAAAAATGTAGAGAAAAGAATACATTAATGCCAGTACTGCAAAAAGCATTTGATGATGAAGGTTATGAAGGTGCAATTGTTTTAGACCCGAAATGTAATTTGTATTTAGAAAAACCAGTAGCTTGTGTAGATTATAGTTCTTTATATCCATCATCAATTATTAGTGAAAATTTGTCGCATGATAGTAAAGTTTGGACTAAAGAATATGATTTAGATGGTAATGAGTTAAAAGAAAAAGAATGGGGTGAAAAAGATGATGATGGTAATTATAAATATGATAATCTACCTGGATTTGAATATGTTGACGTGACATATGATACATTTAAATGGATAAGGAAGACACCAAAGGGTGCTATGATAAAAGAAAAATGTGGATATAAGACCTGTCGTTTTGTACAACCTAAAGATGGTAATAAAGCAATTCTACCTGCAATTTTAGAAGAACTTTTAGGAGCTAGGAAAGCTACTAAGAAACAGATGAAAAATGAAAAAGACCCATTTATGGCAAATGTATATGATAAACGACAATTAGCTATTAAGGTTACAGCTAATTCCCTATATGGACAATGTGGTGCTAAAACTAGTACCTTTTATGAAAAAGATGTTGCAGCATCTACAACAGCGGTAGGTAGAAAATTATTAATATATGGTAAACAAGTAATCGAGTCGGCGTATGATAATACAATAGAAGAAACTAGTCAAGGTCCAGTTAAGTGTAAGGGAGAATATATATACGGAGACACAGATTCAGTATTCTTTACATTTAATTTAAAAGAATTAGATGGAACCCCGATTTTAGGTAAACGAGCATTAGAAATAACTATTGAGTTAGCACAAAAGGCTGGTGCACTAGCAACAAAGTTTTTAAAGAAACCACATGATTTAGAATATGAAAAAACATTCTTACCATTTTGTCTACTATCAAAAAAGCGATATGTTGGAATGTTATATGAATTAGACCCAAATAAATGCTATCGAAAATCTATGGGAATTGTGTTAAAGCGTCGAGATAATGCTCCTATTGTAAAAGATATATATGGTGGAGTTATTGACATTTTAATGCATGATAAGGTAGTTCATAAAGCGGTTAATTTTGTTAAAGAATGTTTACAAAATGTTGTTGATGAAAAATGGGAAGAACAGAAATTAATTATCACAAAATCGTTAAGATCGTATTATAAAAATCCGCAACAAATAGCTCATAATGTATTGGCACAGAGAATTGGTGATAGAGACCCTGGCAATAAACCTAAGGCTGGTGACCGAATTCCATTTATGTATATTAAATCGGATAATAAGAAAGCTTTACAGGGTGAAAAGATTGAAGACCCAAAATATATTAAAGAGCATAATCTTAAAATAGATTATGGATTTTATATGACAAATCAAATAATGAAACCAATTCAACAAGTATTTGCATTAGTTCTAGAACAAATGGAAGATTTTATAACTAAACGCGGCAAAACAATGCGTTCATGGAAAGCGGATATAGATAAATTACATGATAAATGGCCTGATGAAGAAAAGTTTAATAAAAAATATGAAGAATTTAGGTGTAAGGAAGTTAAGAGCATATTGTTTGACCCATATATTAAAATGGTAAAGTAAAACAATTAAGATATTTTTAAATTTCTTGGAATTGCGTATTTGTCTTCTATTTTAATAGAAAATATATACGAGCATATAGCTGTTGTGGAGAGTGTTAATAAGTCATAATTGATTGTATAATCAGGTTTTATACCCCAAATAATCGTACAACCAATAATAGTTAATATGGAGCCAGAATATTGTGGTTGTGAGATCACCGAAAATGGGAAACCTGTATAATAAATTTCATTTTTTACTACACCGAATTCTTTACCATAATAAACACCTACAAGACCTAGTGTTATATATACACCAATATTTAGTGCCTGACCATAAATAATACAAGGTATACCAATCCAACCGATATTAGTAGCTGGTAAAAATCCATATATGTCGATAATATTTATTTTTAACCAATATCCAGTAGTAATCATACTACATAAACGTAATATGATACAGAAAAATGTAGATAATTGGAATGATATAATAGTTGTATTGCGACAAATAATAAAATAAAATAAATTTGGAGCACATATAAAGGGTATAATATAATGCATATTAGATGTAAGCATTATACATGTTTAAAAAATATCTTTATTATTTTTTGAAAAATTATTCTTCGAGAGAACGCCCAGGTATAGCTAATTCAATACTGATATTACCAGAAAAATCCCTATCAGCAGAAAGCTGTTCAGAAATCATTGTAGCTAATTGTTGGGCAAAAGGAAGCGGATTGCTTGTTGGTGTATTTATTTCATGTTCAGCAGGCGTTCGAATATCATTTCTACAAAGAGGACAGAGACTATTTCTTGTAAACCATTGTAAAATAGATGAGGCATCAAAAATATGTCTGCATTCACGGAGTCTAATAACTGTATCATCAGCATTGAAATCGCGATGACTTATCGGACATGTTGTATTTAAT
>Ga0070754_10001210_pt1 | contig 21133 bp, 36 predicted proteins | sample VirMetDEL_Sep_01_FD_75181 | JGI IMG/M metagenome (GOLD analysis project Ga0070754, IMG submission 75181) | Aqueous microbial communities from the Delaware River and Bay under freshwater to marine salinity gradient to study organic matter... | ecosystem: Environmental > Aquatic > Marine >... | reverse complement strand
TTTTACCCCTCTATTGAGGGAGTTACTCTTCGTCAATCACAACAACCAAGTCACTGGATAGTGGTTCCTCATCTAAAGGAGCCTCCACAAAATCTATCTCTTTCTGGGTCACGGAATTAACCAAACCATATGCAAATTCAGTCTTTCGTTCCGCCACAAATACATCCATGTTCTCAGGGTACTTTTGCAACTCTTTAATTAGCTCTCCTACTGTCATTTTATCTATTTAGATTGTTAAAAAATACCGGTTACTTTTCATCTGGATCATCCTTGCTGAGTTCAATGTTGATTGCTGTGTTCAACTGGTGAGCCTCTTTGATGTCTGGTGGCATCTGTGAGATGTCATCTTTGTAGAGTTCAAAAACAGCCTCCATCAGCGTTCCTGTTGCCATGAACATTGACCTCATTAATTGGAAATCTTGATCTGTCATCTCAAAACATCTTTCCTTGAGAGCCATACATGATTGATGACCTGATCTCTGGATCCTGACTGCTGATGATGTACACAGATCCTCCATCTCTTGCCTGATGGTCTGATCCTCCATCACCAATGAGGAGTTCTGGCAAGTTGTACTCATCAAGATATCCAATGTTCTCAATGGATGTTCCAAATTGATTTCCTCTGATCACACTGTCTGCTGTGTGTGTTACCACTGAATCCTGCAATGGCAGGAGGTTCAGGAATATGAATGAGATGTCAAGAAAGGTCATTGATTTGTCTGTTTTAATGCTTGCTTTTCTATATGGTTTAGATACTTACTCTTAATATTAAAAAAGGGTCAGTTGCTTTTTATGGGCTTCAAGTCTTTTGCTTGCTTTAGTGTAGTAATCCTCATCAATTTCAAGCCCTACTAAATCAAACTTTCTATTCCAACAAGCTTCTGCAATGCTTCCGCTTCCCAAATGCGTGTCAATTATTTTGCTTCCCTCTTTTACATAAGTATCTAAAATCCATTCATAAAGTTGTACTGGTTTTTGTGTCGGGTGTATTTTTTTTTCTTTTTGTGGGTTGTTTAAGTATCCGAAACCTATCCAATCATAAGTAAATCTTCTTAAAATTCCATCACTACTTGTCCACGCAAGTTCGCCATCACTAAAGTTCATATTTTTTGCGTTGGTTATTTTTTTATCCCAAAAAATCCACCCTTTCTTTGGTGGTAATAAATCAGCAAAATAATTGCCACCCCACACAATTTGATCTTTAGATATTCTTTGCAACTCGGCAAAGTATTCTGGTGCTGGTCTGCAAGTATCCCACCCCTTTTTTTCGTGATGTTGCTTATTTCCAAAAGTGCTTGCCTTGCCTCCTTTGCCTTTTACGGTTGTGTTTCCATCAAAGTTAATTCCATAATGTGGGTCAACTATTGCCCAATCAAATTGTTTATCCTCGCATTGCTTCATATAAAGCAAGCAATCCATATTTAGTAATTCTATATTTGGTTCTGTCATATTAAATCTTTTTTAAAACTAAGGGTAACAACGTATAAAGTGCATTAAAACGCACCTTATACAATGCGTTAGCCAACCACCCTTTGAATCGACCATTCCTTGTAATCCTGAGCCATTCTAAAGCCCAGTTTCTTTATGTTGAACTGGCTTTTGCACTCTCTACATGTGACCTCAGATCCTTTGCTCTGCTCAACTGTTTCAGAGTATGTTGGAGGAGCCATGCCACAAACTGTGACAAACATTCCATCCAACACAATGTGAGTTGGTGACTCAATCACTCCCATTTTATATCTGACCAGCTTGTGAGGTACTGAGATCATTTCTGCTCTGTTTGAATGCATGGGATGTCTCTGCCAATGTCATTGAGATCCTCTGTGCCTATGACTGAGGAGATCTGGATGATGATGATGATGATTGTTTTGATCATTAGAATTGGAGTGAGCCTTGTTTGAAATCTTGATCCATTATCATGCATGCTCTTTCAAATATTGATTTGCCAACCTCAAAATCAACCAGATTCCTTGCAATCTTGTCTCTCCTCTGATTGCCTTTGTACCTGCTGAAATCAAATTCATGAAACTTGCTCCATCTGTTGACCTCATCTTTGCCCTCCATGATTGATGACTTTCTCTCATTCAGATCAAATGGCAGTTTGAAGTTTGCCCAATACAGATGTCTCCCTCTTTTTTGGGCTGCAATCAGTGGCTGATAGTATGGGATCACATTTTCAATCACATATTTCCCTGCAAACCAATTGTCTAAAAACAACACCTCCTGATACAGTCTCATATCAAGATAGAGTGGTGCAGCTGTCTCCTTTCTTGCAAATCTTGACCTGCTATGTGACGGACATGGAGGAGAACTCCAGATAAAGTCAAAATCTTTGTAGTTCATTAACAGATATTCGTGTGCATCTGCTACCACAACAATATCATCAGGGAAACGCTCTTGATAAAGTTTGGCACACTCAGGATCCAATTCAACTGCTGTGACTTCAATGTCAGCAACCTCATTCCATTTGTAGCGATTACCACCAAGGCAGGCATATAAATTGAGAACCTTTTTCATTAATACTGAACCGATTTGTCCCAACAAATGATCTGTCCTTTGAATGGTTTGTTTCTTGGTTCCATTCTCAAATGATTCTCTGAATCCTGTTGGCTGTCCTGCTCTTGGATGACCTTGGAGAAAGGTTTTTGATAATGTGATTACTTTGGGCATTATTCCTGATTTTGCTTTTGATCATACTGCTCTGCAATGAGTAAGTGTTTGTCTGCAACATGTGGGTGTTTCTCAATAGAGAGTTCAAACATCCTGACTGCAATGTCTTTCCATTCCTGTCCCCATTCCCTGATCAATTCACATCTCTTTCTGACCAATTCAAGGTCATTAATATCAATACTGTCAGCAGCACTCAAAATATCCGATGCATAAGATGCCACAACTGGATCATCAGTTGACCTGTCAATATCTTTGCAATATGACCTAATATCTGACAACTCCCGATCTGCACCTGTCTGAAATGAGTAAATCAGTGGGCATGTGTCTGGTGGCTGCACAGACACCCCAAACAGATCCTCTGTTGTCGTTGAACCTGTCAAGGCCTTTAGTTTATCTGTGTGCATGATTGATGATTGATTGGTGCAATATTAACTCAAATAAATTGTCATTGCAAGTCTTGGGGAGGTTTTTTTTGCTTTCCCCTCCTTTTTTCTCTGAACCATAACACAGGGAACCAAATTGGAATGGTGACAGTCACCACGATCAACACAATAAAGAGACCCCAAATGACTCCAATTGCAATCAATATTTCTGTGCTATTCTTGCTCATAGTTTGCCAATCTGCTTTCAGTGAACCCCTGCTCTTTTGCCCACAGAGGATTGTTTTCAATTTTCTTGTGTCCCTTGTCGCTGACAGGGAGCCATGTTGAGGTGTCGTTAAGATACCTGCCTCTCCCTCTCTTGTGATGGACTTGTGTTGCCTTGAGTTCAGGATAAACACAACATCTTGAGTTGCCAGGTTTGGAGAGATATGCTTTCCTCAGTTTAGAATAGAGTGCATTTGCTGTTGCCAGTTTGGATGATTGCGCTTTCAGTCTTTTCCTTGGCCTCTCCTGATGCTTTCTCTTTTCATTGCACCATTTGCAGAGCCTCAGTGATTTGTGGACAATGAGTCTTTCTTGCCCACAGCCTTTGAAATGGCCATCCTTGCCTGTGCAAATTGCTGTTTGATATTTCGCCACCATCTCTTGTGAAACCTGTTTTTTTTGTGAAACAACTTCTCAGACTGTATCTCAGCATTTTTTGCCCTGATCATGTCACAATACTGATGGACACCATCAAAGCCACTTTCTCTGTAAATCTTAGTCATGTTTTTCCTGTGGTTGAGTGGCACAGGAACTGTGATGAAATAATAGTATCTCCTGTCATATTCAATGGCTCCTGTCTCAATGGTGCCATCCCCTCTCTTGGTTCCTGCCTGTTTAGCCAGTCCATCTCTAAACCTGATCAAGTTCTCTGAGTCCAGTTTGTCAACAATGTCTCTGCCTGTTCCCAACCTCTTGACTGTTTGCCTTTGGTTGAGTTCAGGCAGAGACTCTGCAAGATTTCTGATATCCCTTTGCCAACGCTTCATTCAGCAGGATTTTACACAGCCTCTTTCACAGGTGGCTCATCTCCAACAGACTCTGCAAACAGATCCCCTTGACATTTCTTGTGATTGAACAGGAATGCCCTTGTCTCTGCTGTGATACGTCTTGTGATGTTGCGAACTTCCAACTCATGAGGATATTTCTGTGGGAACTCACCATCCTCATTGGTTCCGATGGTGATTCTTGGTGTTTTCAATGCAGAGACACCACCATTCCCTGCAATTTTCCCTGTGACAATCACAGCCTCATTAGCATCATGACCAGAGAAATGAACACCTGTCACTGTCACATCTTTTGCTCTGTCCTTTTTGATGCCAAAGATGTTGAGGAGATGTTGTTTCAGCTCATCAAATGCATCATCCAAATCTGGATGCTGCATTTCCTCATCCCTGTGTGTGGTCTCAGGATAGAAATATTGATCCCCTTTCTGAGTTTCAGTTGTGAATGTGGCTGTGATGCCTCCTCCGTTCAGTCTTTTCACTTTCTGGAGATCGAATTTGTTGTCTCTCAACAATGCTTTCATCTTATTGAAATTTAATTAGTTCCTTTTTTTGACACCCCTAAAATACCCCAAAACTTAGGCATGACCACAGAGGCAATGTCTCCTGTCTTGAACAATGTTCTCCCCACATCCCTCCATGACAATCCCCAAGATCTGATGGAGATGATGTTTTGTCTCAGATGCTCTGCTGTTTGCTTTGCCTCTGTGACTTGGTTGATGATGATTTCTGTTTCATTCTCAACCAGACTTGTCCTGATGCCTGCTTTTGTCAAGTTGTTCTCCAACTCCATGACCTTTGCAGTGATCATGTCCAAATCCTCTTTCAGAGAGTCAATCACATCACACTGTCCTGTCACTGGTCCTGGGATCCCCAACAGATCATGTTGAGATTCCACACCTGCTTTCTTTGCTGCTTCAAGAATTGTCACTATCTGTCCGTGACTTCTATTGCATATCCACCTGAATTCATGATATAAGTTGTTTGATTATTTGCAAATATAGTTGATTTATCTTGCATTTGGGAGGTCTATTGCTATTCCCAAATATTCATGACCCCATTCAACAATCTCTCTGAGTCTGTCTGAAAATATCTCTTTGGTGATGTCAGTGCTGGCATCATCACTGTTCCATTTCAAACCTCTAAAGTATTGATCCATCAAGTATGACTCAACCTGCCTCTCACTCAAAGGATATCCAACATCCCTCATGCCCTTTTTGACTTGTGGGATGAGATATCCTTTGAAATACTTGATCTGTTTCTGTGTTGCAGAGGATCCCTGTTCCTGGATGGTGATGACAAGTCTTTTCCCTGAGAAATGCTCTTTGCACTCTGCAATCATTTTGTCTCTGTGATACATGATGAGGTTTCCTTTTGAATCACAGTCAACTGTGTACATCAATTTCAAAATGGCAACTCTTGATCTGTCCTGCTAAATCTCACCAAGTTCTCCTCCAGTTTGTCTGGATAGTCTGACAGTCCTTTCATCCCAAACTCATGCAGCAACAATGCATCTGCAATGTAATTTGTCACCTTGATGTTGGGATTGAGGTTCTCTGCTGCTGTTTTGAGCCTTTTTTTGCGCTCTTGGTAGGTCTCTTTTTTCTCTCCCTTTGCTCGTCTTTTCAGGAGGTTCATTTTGCTCTGCCATGTCATGGGATGGGCTTGAGTGTAGTTGATTTCAAGGATCTCCAAGACTGTGAGGATCCGTTCATGGATGGCATTGTAAGTCACAACACTGTACTGTCTGTCTGTGGGCATTCTCTGTGCCATCTCTACAACTGCAAGGATTGATGATGACTCAAAGTTCATTTTGATATTTCTGATGCAGTTGTGGAGTTCAGATCTTGTTTTTGGGATCTTGGATGTGTAGCACACTTTTTTGGTTGTTGTGTCATTCCATGCAATGCCTCCACTTGCTCCTGGATCTATGCCAATGATGATGTCTGCTTTTATCATTTTGTGATTTGTTATTTTATCAAAATTCCATTCAACTTGCACCCAATCCCATTTGCAACCTTTCTTGGCTTTAGATATACTATTTGCATGATGAGCATTTCAATACATGTTTTCTGATGTCAAAATCAACTCCATGTTCTGTTGCGATATCTGCAAACACTCTCCTCAACACACACAATGTCAACTCAATCCTGAACCCCCTGCCTTTTTGCTGATCCCTGAGAGACTTTCTCAAAATGGCATCAACCCTGTTCATCTCTCTCTGGTTCTTGTTTGCAATAGAACGTCTTGCAGGGTTCCTCAATGGCAGTATCTCTGCAACTGAAAGGTTGATCAGCCCTGCATCTTTCATTGCATTGTATGTCTTGAATGTCAAGAAATAGTCAGGGATCTGAGTTCCTGTCACATACTCCAGATATGATGCATGAACTGCATTCCAGTATGTCTGCTCAAGCAATCTCAGCTCCTCTGGTGATGGTTCATGTCTCTCATCAATTCTGGAGTCTCTCACCTCCACAATTGCTTTGGATCTGTGTTTGGTGTAGGCATTCAGAACATTGCAGATGAACTTGAGAGGGATGGTGCCAAATGATGGATCCTTGACCCCCTCCAACTTTCCCTCTGTGTAATATTCAAATGCTCTTTTGATGTCCCTAATGGAGAGTCTGCCATACTTTCTCCTCAGAAAGTCTGCATTTCTGGTCATCTCCTCTTTCTGTGGAGGTTTCTTGATCCCCATGTCTTGACACTGAACCTTGATGATGATGGCCAGTTTTCTGCAATAGTCATCCAGATCCATTTGGTCAATCCTGTTGGACTTCACCAAGGATTGCTCATAGATCTCAATTGCGTCTGGTGTGCTAAATGTTGTTGTAGTCGCTGAGAGTGCTAATTGATGGCTTTTCATCTGCTTTGCTTTTATGCTTTGCTTTGTACACGTTCATGATCTCTGTGAGATTGGAGTTGATCTGCCTGAGATCTGTTTTGTTTTTGATCCATTGATCCTGAGATGACCAACAATTCTCACTCAAAATCATCTCCCATGAATCCAAAATTGTCTGCCTCATCCCATTTTTGTCCAGATCTGGATTTTTGGCCTTGACCTGATCTCCAATGAATTTCAATGCTTTTTTCAGAGCCAAACCATTACCTGCATCAAATCTGCCTGAGTTTCCTGTTTCCCTCAAATGAAAGTCATTGTAAATCTTGGAGGCTCCTTGATACAATTTTGAATCAACTTTCAAACGTTTATTCTCATAAGAGAATAAAGAGTCTTTCTCCTCTGTATTACTATGTTCACTATTTCGTGAGGTGCCATCTGTTTTGTTTGTTAGATGGCTTCTGTTGCGTTCGTTAGATGGTTTCAGGAAACTTGGGCTGACTCTTAACCAGCGTTTTCCTGTTTTCCTGTCTCTCTTGATTGTCTCAATGATGCCTCTTTTCCTCAGATCTGTCAAGATGTTGTCAACTCTGCCTGATGACAGTTGCAGATGCTCTCCAAGGAATTGTGAGCTGGCAAAACAGCCAACACCATTGTCCAAAGAGTCAATCTCAAGAATCAAAAATTTCTCAGTGACGTTTAATCGCTTATCTCTCCAAAGTGATGCAGGAATCCAGATCCCTTTGAAATCTCTTGATGAACCCATTTGATGATTGATTGATGATGATGCAATTATACAAACTTTATTCCTGTTTGTTGCCTCCTTGCTTGAGAGACAACACATTTTTCTCATTCCAAATTGCAGCAGGCAACTCAGACAGAGTGCCTCCCTTGACAAACTCTGCCAAGGCCAATTGACTCTCCATTGATAAGTTGGGGACAAGAGAAATCACAGGATAGACACTTGAGACTCCTGGTTTGTTTGACTTCACCTTTTTCACAATCAGATCAAATGGAATTCTGGTGATGGTTTTTGTCAACTCTCTCACTCCATCAAAGCTGGCAATGATTGATGGGATTGATGATGCCATCCCAAATGTCTGCAACTCCCATTGTCCATATATCCCTCTTACCTCTGGCAGAATGAATCTCAGTCTCAATGTGTGTCTCCAATTGCCAGCTGACCTCACAAGGCTCTCTGCTGCCTTTCTCTGAGGTGTTCCCTCCTCTCCCATGTCTTGCTCAACATAGGACCCAAGTTTCCCAACACTTGGGTCATACAGATAGTATTTCTCACCATCTCCCTTGCCTGTGAGTCTGCCTTGCTTGTCTCTGCATTCATAGAATTCATTACACACCTGCTCAAGATCATCTGAGATAAAAACAACCTTGATTTTGGTGGGTTTGTCACCATAGATGTCTGAGAATTGCTTTTGATAGTCTCCTGTTGCAATGAAATGATCAAGAGACATTGGAACACCTGACTCACTCTTTTTGCCCACCTTGATTTTGCCCACAATTGGGAGTCTTGGTGTTGTTGTGCTGATTCTTCCTGATAGCCTTGCCATTACTCTTGATTGATTGATGATGATTTGAATTGGTTTCTCACAATGTCTGCAAGAGACATTGACTTGTACATTGTTGATGGGTCTGAGTCCTTTGTGAGAACCCCTGAGATGATCTTGACTCTTGGTTCCTTGCCTGCAAATCTGCTCTTGCAAATCTTGATCATGGATGACAGCTCTGCACCATACACACTCCCTGTCTGATCCTTGAGCTTGTATTTTGGAGTTACTCTCCACTCAGCAGGACTCCAATTGAATATTCTTTTGATCCTGTGTTCAGGAAATTGTTTGTTCCACAGCTCTCTGTACAACAGCAACTGAACCTCATGTGAGTCATAGAACCCTGATCTCCCTGACTTGAAGTCAACCAGACATCTCATGAGTCGCCTTGTCTTGATGACCTTTCTTTTGCCTTTGTTCTTGCCTGATTTGAGTTTGGCACCATAGGCTCCAGACACAGGAACTTTCATTGTACATGGCAAATCCAATGTCCCTGCTGCACCAACAATCTTTGATGCCAATGGGATCTCTATTGCAAGAGGTTTCACATCATACTCCCTGACAAAGGTGGCAAAGGAGAGGAGATCTTTTTTCAACTCATGGCTCCACTCCTCTCTGCACTTGTCTCTGTACCCAATGAACTGTGAGTCTGTCTCAAACATATCAGCATACAACTCTGAGATGTTTGCATCCAAGTTCAGCTCATCGAACAACAGGAAATCTTTGATCATGATGTGCATGAGTGTTCCATATGCAGCTCGTTCCTTTTTGTACAACTCTGCCTGATCACCTTTCTCTCTCATCCACTTCATGAGATGAGGAGATGTTGGCAGGTAGGCAGACACCATTGTTGTCACTGAGGGATAAAAAGTTGGCTCCCCCTTGTCATCTACTGTGTAGTAAAACCTGTCTGATCCTGTGTCTGCTCTGTACAGGGTTTCTGGTGCAACTCTGATTGCATCTTTGTCGAAAAATTCAGCGATTGCATGCTGAGTCAATGTTTCCATTTGTTTGAATTTGTTTGATGATTGATTGAAAATTTATGCTGTGATGATGATGGTGACAGCCTGTCCATCTGGTATTGGCTTGTCATCATCTCCTGTGAGAAACTCTTTGGACACAAACAAGAGTTTGGAGAGTTCTGCAACCACTCCATCTGGACACTCTCTTGTGCCACTCTCATATCTTGAGAGATACTCAAATATTGTCTTGTCTTGAATGTTGAGAGTCTTGATCAATTTGCTCAATGATCGTTTTGTGACTTTCTTTTCATTCGGTCTCCTGATGTTGTCATTGTGCCATTTGATGGCAGCACTCAACCTGATTCCTGTTGCTGATACGTTATTCATTGGTGCAAATTTAATGCTTTTTTGTTGTCAATCAATATCCCAACTCTGAATGTTTGGCAATTGATTTCTCAGATAATGACTTGACAGGAAATTTCTGACATGAACCACATTCAAGTGTTCATCCAAGAACTCATCAAAACCAATGTCTCTTGTCTTGATGAATTCTGACTCACCTGTCTCCTGATCAATTGTTCTGCTGAATCCATCCTCCATTGCACCACATCCAATCTGAAAGTCTTGGAATAATTTGATGGGAATTTGTGCCTCATAAAAGCCTGCATCATGATTGTCGCTGAACCACCAGACCACATCAAGGTGTGTTGGTTTCTCATCCTTGTCCTCAGTAATCAAATAGTCCTCAATTCTGATGTTGCTGCACAGGAGCATGTTTCTCCTGTGCATGTGACCTGCATGGAAATATGACATCAAGCGTGAATCCATCACCAGATCTTTGGGTCTGACACCAAGGGATCCCAAAAGATATGCTCTGTGAGTTATCTGTGACAGATTGAGGCTGTTTGGATTTAGCTTGTTAGCCTGCTGAGTGTATTTCATCATGACTGTTGGTTGATGTGTTTGTGTTCTCATTTGTTTTGTTTGACTGTTTGATTGACTTGGTTTTTACTTCAAACATCCAACCAGTTTGATGTGGTTTTGCTGGATGTTTTTACTTGGCTTTTTGCCTGATGATATATTTGTGTGATCTCAGCATCTATCCTGATGAGATCTTTTTTGAGCCTCCCCATCTCCTTTGACATAGGGAGAAGAGCATGACCATCATTCCTGCCAACCAACATGTGTCTGTGACAGTCCTGAATAGAGTTCTCAAATCTCTCAACCTGCTCAAGTATGACATTGTAAACTGATCTGAGATGTTGGATCCTGGCAACTTGTGTGTCTCCAAGTTCAACCATGTATGGATCCAATCCATTGAAAACATCCTCTCTCTTGCAAGAAATCATTTGGTTTAGTTTTGATAGGTTAATTCTAAGATGTACAGCAATTTCACTCCTTTGATTTTTACACCATAGGCACCATAGTTCTTGACACTCATTTCAGCAATTCTCAGCTGAATGTTGCTCATTTTTTCACTTAGAACAGGAATGATGTTGGAGACACCTTGGATATGGATTGTCTCATCAGGGTTTTGGCTTTGATAGCCTTTGATGTACTGCTCTCTTTCTTTTGCTGTGACTGATTGATTCTGCATTTGCGTCTGTTTTGAATGATTGATTGTTCAGATTTCAATGTATTGCCTGTTGATCGGGTCAATCAATTCGGCATGCTCATCCTGCTCCACTTGATATGTGCAAACTTCAATGATGCCGATTTTGCAACCTTGAGACCTTAACTGTTTAGCCCTTTTGATCAGCCCTGCTTTGGTGAATCGTTTTTGCTTTGGCTTGTTGTTCACAAGATCAAACCCACCGAACCACTCAGAGTCCTGTCTGCCATCTGAGTTGGTAAATGATATGTAACCGTCTTTGATTTTTATTGTACTCACTTCTGTTTAATGATTGATTGAGATACAATAATAGCTCACATTTCTGAGAAATGCAAACTTTCTGCAAAAAAATTGTTGGAATTGTTATTCCTGCACAGTCATCCACTCACCAATCTCAATGAATTGAGTGAGGATGTTTTCTGCTTTGTCAACTCTGTCTGAGTCTGCACCAAGGTATCTCTCAAACAGCTGTGCAGCAAGGATTGCCATTCTGAGAGGGATTCTCATTCTATTCCAAACCCTGTCCAATTTGGATTGAAACTTTGTCCATTTGTTCCTGTCTCCGTCTTTTATATGATCTCCAAGTCTGACAAGTTTTTGCAATCTTTTGTCCAATCTATTGCCTGTGATATTCATGTCCTTGAAAGCCAAGAACAACTCTCTCATGTCTGGCCACAGCTCCTCAAACTTGTCTTGGGCTTTGTCTTTTTGAAAGTCGATCTCTGCCCATTTGATCTGTCTTGCTGTTGCTATGAATTTTCTGAGATGTTCCATGTCCTAAATTTAATCAATTCCCAACTTTGTGAGGTTTGTGTGAGTTCCATACATCATGCATGCTCTGCCATTGTCATCATTAATGATCTCTCCCCTGCACAGGATTTTGATGGTGGATCCGTTCTTGTGTTTGTAGTTCACAACCAGCTTGAACTCTCCTCCCATCTTTAGTGCATCAGAGAATGCCTGATCAACAGCTGGCAATTGCTCTTGTACTGCAATCTCCCTCCATGCTTCAAAGGAGTTAGGGTTCAGCTCATTTCTATGATACCCGAACTCTTGACAGAACTTGTCACTCAGAGCCTCTCTTGGTGGCCACAGGAGATCTCCTTTTGAGTTGTAGTCAAGATATACTATCCAAGAGCCATCATTGCCCTTGTCCAACATCTTGAGAGCCTTTGACTCACTGGCTCTTGATTTGAAAATGCTTTTGATCTCTGTGGCTTTTTCTGTCCACATTTCTGTGAGGTTGTCACAGGCATCATTGAAAGCTTGGAGACTTTTAATTGATTTCTCTGATAATACGCTGGTGCTCATCTATCAACTTTGCCCATCTTTCTGTGATGGCTCCATTCAAACTTTTGATTTCATCATCCTTTTTGGCAATTATTGCATCCTTGGCCTTGTTGTCTGCCAGGTGTTCTGACTTTCTGCTAAAATACATGAAAGTCATGAGGGCTGTGACAGCATATGGCCCTCCAACTTTGAGCCATCCCAATAACTGTCCTATCACTGCAATTTCTGCCATATCAAAACAGTTTCAAAATGTATTTGGCAGCTCCAATTGATGCCATGAGCAATGAGGCTGCAATTGCCATCCACAGATTCTCCCTCCATCCTTGTCTGGATGACTTGAGTTTCTTTTGCAACTGTGCCTCTCTTTCATCAAGTTTTTGAATTAGTTGTTGTAGTCTTTGCAATGTTGTACATCATTATGATGATGAAAATGGACACCTCAAGCGCAAAACTGCCTGCATTCTGAAACAACAGCTCATCAATGACATTTGCAATCCCAAATCCAAAACAGCTGTTGGCAAACACTTTCAGCCTGCCTGCTGTTGTGGATGATATTGTTGCAATCAGGAGAGCTATTGTGAGAGATTGCATGAGATGAAAGAACCTGTCAGCATTTGCATCATACTCAACAACATCCATGCTTTCAGGTACAAAATAGTGACCATTCATGCCAGCGATACTGGCAAGGATGGCCACCAGAAAAAGGATCTCACTTGCCCTTTTTCTTTTTCTTGGTTCCTTTTGGTCTGGACCCAACAATTTGCTTGTCCTTTTTTTTGTACTTGGAGGACTTCTTTTTCTTACTCACCTGCTCCCAATTCTTGCAATGCACGTTCAACCATTACCAATCCAACTCTGGCATGGTCATCAATGTCGTCTGCAAGTTGTGCAGCAGCAGGACTCATCTGCTCAAGCATTGCAAATGCTGCATCCTTTGCCTCTTTCAATTTCTTGTCTGCCTCTTTTCTATTCTGGAGAGCAGTGACCAACTCTTGCATTTCCAATGGCAGTTGAGTGTTTGTGTTTTCCTGTTCTGGCATGATAAAGTGTTTTTGTTTGTCTGCTAAGTTAGTCTATCTCTTTGACTTTCTCTCAATCTCTCCTCTTTCAGCTCAATCACAGTGCAAACGGTCTCCAACCACTCCTCTGTTGTCATCTTGTGGATCTCATCATCAGTCCTGCCAATCAGCTCTCTGGAGGACTCATAGAACTTGTTAATCTGTCTAATGTGGTGTTTTTGGTACTCCCAATATCGAAACGGTTGAACCTCTTGAGAACCTGACTGATCCCGTTGAAATATTCTGTCAAATTGAGACTTGAGTTTGCGGAATAGAGTGATGTTTGCATGTATGCCCTGTGCAAAAAAAAAGCCTTTGCATCTGAATCCTGATTCCACAACTCCTTTTTCTTGGTTGCCCACTCTCTTGAATATTCAAAGGGATCTTCACCAGGCATGAGAAAATACACACTTGCAAGATCTGCCAATGTCTCTGGCTCTGCAAACATTGACTCACTGATCCTGAGTTCCTCAATCAATGCTCCTGCCTTGACAAACTGGCCAGTATTGAACAGCTGCTCCATCTTGTCCAGAATAGTGTTCAGCCTTTGGTGTGTCATTCTCAGATCCGCGAATCTGGTAAACACCAATGCTGCCATTGCTCTTTTTGGTGGCAATAAACGCTCATCTCTAAACTGATAAAATCTGTTTTTGAATTTGTCAGCCTTGGCAAAAATGATGGCATTGTTGTCTGTGAAATTAGTTTCACTCATAGCTCTATAAATTTTGATTGATATGTATTGAATAAGTATCTGAGGCAATCAAAAAAATCTGATTTCCCCTCCTCTTTGTTTCTGTCTTTAATGATTTTGTGGTTCTCATCTGCCTCCACAAATTTGAGATCATTGATTGTGAGTTTGCAATGGTTCTTGGCCAATCTGATCTCAGGGAAATTCTCAAACAGACTATTGACTAGCTCCCTGCTCTTGAATAGGTTTGGATTGACTCTTGGTGCCTCAATCTGATATTTGCTCAACTCCAACTCATCTTGGATAATGTCATAGGCACACCTGTTGCCATCCAGCAACTCACTCTGATGATATCCTGTCCTATCTCCTGTGACAAAACAAACCATATCTCCAACAAGGTCTGAGACTTTCTTGCACAGATCTCTGAGTCCATCAGTGCTGAACACCTCTCTCAATATGTAGATTTTGGAGTCATACATCTGTGCAATTATGCAAGTCACAGGACTGTGGTTGAAATCAAAAGAGAGATACAGGTTTTCATTCAAGTTCATCTCTATCTCAGGGACAGTGTGTTTGTTCTCATCGAATGCATATGCGAACCTTTTGACACTGCTGAATGCCTCCCAATCTCCCTCAATGAATTGACGGTAACTGATGGAGTCAAGGTTGTCCCATGCTGCCCACTGGTCATCTGTGATGAATGGAGAGTCTGATGGCAATGCCTGCTCATAATAATAGGGAGCCTTGAGTTGTCCATTTTTCCATGGTGTGTATATTTTATCTTTTACCCATGTTTGAGTTGGATTGAATGTTGACAGGATGATTGATGGTGGCATGTCATCCAAATACCAACTCCCTGCTCTCTCCAGGGATCTTGTCCAAACCTTTGGACTCAACCCCTCAACCTGCTCCAACATGATGCCATTGACCTCCAAACCCAACATCCACTCCAACTCTGGATCCTGTTTGATGTTCTCAGACTTGAAATATATTTTGCTCCCATTGGTGAAATTGACATGATAATTGCCTGTGTTCCTGATGTACCTTGATATGTACATGCTCCCCTCTGGAAAGAATTTCTCAAAACTTGGGATTGTGGTGGCTTGTAAGTTTGGGAATGAGTCTCTGATGACACACCATCTTGAGTTGGGATAGTGCCTTGCAAGTAAATACAGCAGAGTCAGTGAGACACTGGTTTTGCCTCCCCTGATCCCTCCACCATAGAAAAAGAATCTGTGTGGATCCTCTTTGGGATTGGCAACAACATTCATCACCTTGTAAAAAAATGAGGTCTGTTTTGGGTTTTTGGTGAGATCAAAGATCAACTCATCCCCTCCCAAAATTTTGAAATCTCATCAGATATCTGGTTCCCCTCAATTCGCTTGATGTTTCTTTCAAGGAATTTGAATATCTGCTCAGCCTGAATGATTTGAGATTCTGGAATGCCTTGCTCCTCTGCCTGCACTCTGTTCATTGAGATCAGTTTTGCAGGAGTTCCAACATACACACCAAATGGTGATGCATGTTTGTTCAACATAGCTGCTGCACCAATGTATGCTCCAAACCCAATCTTGGCTCTCTTGATGATAGTTGCATTCAATCCCACATTCACAAAGTCTCCCAACTCACAATGCCCTGCAATCACAGTGTGTGTCCTGATGATGCAGTTGGATCCAATCACAACATCATGTCCAACATGAGTGTGTCTCATGATCAAGTTGTTGTCTCCAATCACTGTGTCTGAGTCATCCTGTGGTCTGTCAATGGTGACATGAGAGTTGATCACATTGCCATCACCAATCAAAACTCTACCTCTGAACTTTGATGGATCTGAATTCAAGATCTCCCCCTCACTGCCAATGACAGTGAATGCACCAATCCTGTTTCCTTTTCCCATCTTCACATTCTCATGGATGATTGCTGTTGGATGGATCACATTTGACTCATGGAAATTGTGTTCTGAATATAAATTTGCGCTCATAGCTCTATGATTTTTGATGATTCTGGAATGTTGTTCAACAATGTTTTGTCTGCATTTCTGCTGTTTGGCCACATCTTGAATGGTGTGATGTTGTGAGAGTCCTTGACATCAACCATCTCTCCAATATGCCTGCACCTGAATCTGCCTGTCTTGACACCAAAAGGACTCATTTGGATTGACATTGAGGCATCCATTGACCTGTTCTGAGCAGACACAAACAGATTCCCATTGCACAGATCCAGAATGTCTCTGCTGATCATCTTTCCTGCTCCAATCAATTCTCCCTCTCTCTCACCAGTATATCCAGACCAGTATGTGAATGCTTTGCTCTTGGTGTCATAGAAAAAGCAGTCCAGAAATCCAACCATCTGAAACCTGCTCTCTTTTGCTTGTCTCACATAGAACTCTGCAAGGCTGTCTGAAATGAAATCATCACTCCCCAACAGGAGGACATGTGTGCAACCAATCCTCATTGCCTCTTTGATTCCCGCGTTCAGCTTTTCCCCCAATGGAAAATTTGGATGGTCGATCACATGAGTTTTCCTGAACCTCTCACCATTGCTGGCAACAACAATTGAGATGATGTCATGTTTCTCTCTGAGTCTCCTGAGTTGTTCAATGAATATTGCTGTGAGTTCAGGTCTCCTCCACACTGGAACCACCACCACAATTTTCAATGCTTTTGGGACTTTTTTTTTGAGCCTCTGTTTATCAACTTCCCTGTGAGGACATCTCTGCTGAACATGGATTGCAACTCTTTCATGTCGATCAATTGCCCTTGGTACTGATGCAAACCCCATATATTATCCGCACCTTTCACATCAACAACTGCAACACCATAGTCCTTGCACCTCAACAGAACTGATTTCATCCTAAAGTGCATCAACTTTTGATCCATGCTGTGATCCAATCCCTTGCTGATATTCGGATCCCATGCCTGCCAATCCATCATCTCCAACAGATTTGCATGCAGGCACCTCCCAACACCCATTGCATCTCCTGTCCTTTCCCTTGAGTACCCTTGGAAATACTTGATCTGTCCTGAGTTTTTGTCAAGGATGTACATATCTCTCAGACCGATATAATGAAACCCCTGAGACAACATTTTTGCATAAATATCCCACAGGCCATCACTGATCAAGTCATCATCTCCCATAAACAGAAAGTAATCTGCACCTGTTTCCTTGGCCACAGAGAGTCCATGATTCAGCTTGGCTCCCAATGGCTTATTCTGTGTAGTTGTGTAGGTGTGAGGGATCCTTGATGATCTGAGAGCCTTTTTCAGCTCTTTGTGGTCAGATTCATCACTTGCAACAATGACCAAGTGTGCATCCATTATCTGGAATGCTCTTTTGAGATGCTTGAGAAATATTGGGAAAAATTCAATCCTGTTGTGAACAGGAACCAAGATTGTCAAATTCATAGAATCCTCTGATGTAATATTCTGACAATCAAATTGCTTGTCAGTATTACAACAAAGGTATCAAATAAAGGGCAACCAAAACAACTTGAGACTCCATTTGTTGCCATCAACAACAGAGGAGCCAACAGAAATGAGTGCCAGACATTGGCACACACAACACAATCTCCAAGAGGCTTGAACCAAAACCAATCAACATGGCTGAATAGATATTCCCATTTTGAGTCAAAATCAGCCATCTTGAGAGACTCAAATTCCTCATCACTCATTTCCCCATATTCTTGGAGGAGTTCTGGCATTTCGCGCCTCATCCATCGTTTTGCCCAAAAAATCAGCCATCCATCAAAGATGTTTCCCTCTCTGAAACAGAAATCAAGAAAAAGACTGAATGAGGCAATGAAAAATGATATTGAGGCAATGTCCATCATGAGCAGAGATCAACTGTTCCTGTGTAGCCTGGTGATATCTCCACACTGAAACAGTCATAAGTTGTTGAATCCTGAGTCTCTGTGAGATAGGATCCATCTGGTTTCTTGATCTTGAACACAGACACACCAACCTCTGGCATGAAGTTCTGAAACTTAATGTCTGCACTGGCAGAGAAAGTGACAGTCCTTGTCTGCACACTGTCTCCTGCTCCTTGGTACTCAATTGTATATTCTCCAGAAACAGGAGCTGTCAGCCCTGTATCAATACACCCGCAATGGGTAAAACATCCAACACTCAGGATGGCTGTGCAACACTTACTCAACATGATTCACAATAATTTCTGTCAATACAGTCAGCCTCTCTGCCATAGGTCTGAAATTTCAACACAAAATCAATGACAACCATTGTGACTCCCCTTGGCTTTTTGGGTTTGTCCTTTTGCGTTTCCTCCAAATAGATTGTCCCAAAGTTGCTGTCAGCAGATGAGAGAGATGTTTTGATCATTGAGGCTCCATTGATGTCATCTTTGAAAGAGTTGATGTCATAACTGAATGCATCTATCATCTTAGACACATTGCCTCTCTTTACCCAAAACAATGCTCTGCAATCCTGCTCAACAGAATAGTTGTTGCAGGCACTCACTCTGTCATCTGCATCAAGATATCTGATCTCATCCTCTGTCCTGATGTAGAAAAAATTTCCCCTATCATCTGACAGGCCAACTTTGTGCATCTCTGATCTGAAATCTGTGATCACCACTTTCCCACTCTCCAACTGCAATGCTCCACTGAAACTCTTTTGGAACACTCCTGGATTGTTAGTGTTGATGTGCTGTTTTAATCTGTCCAGTATCTCTGAGACCATTTCTGATGGCTTTTATTGTGGCTTTGAGCAGAACTCTCCTCAGTGCCTTATCTGACACCTCAAAGATATAAGGTTCAGCGCAAAGCGTTTTTGATGTCTTGGTCAATTAATTTGATCACTTGTTTCTCTGCTGCTGCTGTTTCCTCATCTGTTGGCAAATAGATCTCACCAAAGTTCTCCTCCTGTCCCTCTGCCTTTTTCCTGTTGAGAGTTCCTGTGATGCCCAAGACAACATTTTTGCCCTGTCTGCCTGTGATCAATGACCTCCTGAGATCTCCACTCACCTCCAAATCAACAGTGTCTGTCCTGAGTCCTGAAAATGTTTCCTTGCCAATTTTGAGACCATCTCTCCTCTTTTTGGCATAGTCTTCACTGTATTTGCCAATTTTGCCTCCATCTGAGTTCAGACCTTTGTTGTGGATCCTCTTTCTCATCATGGATCCTGTGATGTTGCAGGCTGCTGTTTGATACTTCTGCCTGCCTTTCCTCACAGCAATGATGACATTGGCCAACTCAGAGGTGATCTTGGCAACATTGCTCATTTCTTAGGTTTTGGCCTTGGCTTGGGTCTCTTTGGCTTTCCACAACACATCAGGCATCAAATTCAATCATTGCAGCATTGGCACAGGACAGGATGCCTGTTCCTGATGATGACTTGGCAGTGAATCTGTATTGGAAACCAGACTTCAAGACTGTTGGAGACATTGGCATCACTTGCTGAGAACTCCAATTCACAATGGTTCTCACTTGCTTTATCCATCCATAGCTCTGACCAATCACGTTGACTTCCATATTATACTCAACAGGGTTTGATGAGTCATTTGATAAATCCAAAAGATACACTGCCAGTTTTTTGTCAGTTGGTATGGTGATCAGCCCTGGAGCCACCTTTTGGACTCCAACTGGCAAATAGTGCATCACCTTGGTTGTGTCTGTTGGCACCCCTCCTGAGATCGCTGTGTCCTCATAGATATAGACATTCCCTGCCAATCCAGGGCCCTGGATCTCAACAAAACCCGCACTCAACCATGTTCCCGAAAATGTGACCTTGTTTTGTCCATTCAGCATGACAGTCTCAGTGCCATGTGTGCCATCTCCCTTGGTTCCAAACTTGATGACAACTGGTCTGTTGATGTCTGTTGCATCATCACTGGACACCACCATTGTCACTCCTGTTGTTGGCCTGTTGGGATGTCTGTGTGTGGCACCATATTCCCACAATGTACTGAACTCAAGATTGTCAATTTCAGGATTGACACCAGCTGCCCCAACTAATGCTGTTGGTGTTACCATGTTCTCAAGGTATGCCATCAACTCATCAAGTGTCCCAATTGACAAGGAGGTGTCTAAATCAGCCACACCAACTCCTGTGAGGAAACTGTTGTTGTTTCTGCCAAGACCATAAATGTTGACCTGATCTTTTTTGTCATCCTTGACCAGAGAAATGTGCTTGCGACTCAACAGATTGACTGTCTCTTTTTGGCTGTTTGTTATCTCAACTCCCTCAAATTTACTTTTGAATGTTATTGGCATTTTTTAACGCTTTTTTATTAAAAATCTTCAACCCACCTAATGCCAACGCTTGTGTCTGTGTTTCCTGATGTGGCACGAACCGCCAAAGTCAGAGTCTCACCTGGCAGTAAAAAAATATCTGTTGTTGGAGTTCCACTTTCTCCCGCTGAATCAGATTTCCCCAAACTCCCGAAATCAATAACTTTTCCACCTGTTACTGTCGTACCTGCTGTGTCATAATCAATCACTGATGTATTGACTGAAATGTCTGTGTATGCAGGTGTTCCCCCAAGAGTTGTGTTTTTCACAAGCTGATACTCAGCTGGTTTAGTCCCCTCTACTGCAAAGGAATATTTTAATACATGAATTGGAGTCTTGTTGGATACTGCCTGAAAAGTGCTTTTATTTCTAATGGTCAGAATATTGGTAAATGTGGCACCAACACTCGATTTGGCATTACCTATCGCGTTAGTCGGCCCTAGATACTCAATTTTGCCCTCAACCTCCGCACAACAGCTTGCACCCTTTAGAGTAATATTGCTTGTGTTCGCTGTGTTTTCAACGCTCCACATGATAGGAAAAGACGGATTTTCCAAACTTGGTACAATGTTGTTATTTGCATATTTTATCGAATGCACATTCACAAATCTACCTGTGTTTGAATCCTCAATACTAAAGGTAATCAACCCATAACCAAGCCATTGAAAATTAATTTGATAAACATTGCCCTTTGTAGTGTCTAAAGTCTGACCGCTTGGATTACTTGCGCCCCCTGCACCCTCCATATTATCGCCGTTCCAATCAGCTTGATTCA
>Ga0070754_10001202_pt1 | contig 21198 bp, 27 predicted proteins | sample VirMetDEL_Sep_01_FD_75181 | JGI IMG/M metagenome (GOLD analysis project Ga0070754, IMG submission 75181) | Aqueous microbial communities from the Delaware River and Bay under freshwater to marine salinity gradient to study organic matter... | ecosystem: Environmental > Aquatic > Marine >... | reverse complement strand
TCGAATAATTATTCAAAAAAGTGGTGCGATTATTCGGAAAGTGTCCCATATAGCGGGGTTGATACATAGCCTATCGAATAGTTATTCATTTTTAGCTGTGTGTCTTCGTATATACGAAGATGGCTAAGGGTAGCCATGTGCATATGGGCCTATATATATAGTGTATTTCACTGCGCCCGTGTCGGCGTATTGTATATATGCCTATATATATGTGCCTATGCGTCAATGGCGTATAAATATGTAATAGTTTTACATTGGCGTTATATCGTAGGGCATTGGCCTTACTTGCTATGTTGTTATATCACATTGCACATTAAAATATTTTTATGTATCTATTACAAAAAAATAATGCACTATTAATTTTATAATTAGAATGCACAAGCTACATGCCCCCCCCCTATACATAGGGGCGTGGCGTGGCGTAGGGCGCAACAGTATGCTTATGCGAGAGGGGGTCATATCAATAGCTATGTGTATGTCTTGCTATACGTATATCATAGCATGACTATCGTGCTATTGTATGTAAGCGACAAAGCAACATGTTAGCCTTATATGTATAGACGTTATTATATCTATTTAAACGCAAATATAATTTTAATCTCTACGCTTTGCGCCTATAATATATTTAACTAACCTTTACGGAGATGTGTTTTGTTTGTAGAAGATTCGCCACTGTATAGCATTCACTGTATGATTAAACTATATGAGGGCGACATTAAAAAGCCGCACTATATTATTATTTCTATAGAGTTATTAGAATTCATGCAGGATTTTTACAACGTGGAACGTTTTACTGTGCGCGGAATGGAAGTGATCGCATCGCCGTCGGTCGATTTCAATGTGGCGTATATATATCCCATCGATCTTTTCGATAAGGGGTGTCGTCCATGGCACAATGAATAAAAAATCGTTAAGGGTTTACGCCAATCTACAGTCTATCGCCATCGACCCCTAACGATTCCCCTGTGGGACAGATTCCCGAATGCACCCCCTTTATATGGGCAGGGGGGGCATATCATTTCCACACAAATCCAAAATTTCCGAATCAACAAATCACATATCTAACAGTCCTAACATAGCATACTATCATTAATTAAGTTTCAACAAATAAACGAAAGCAATATATTATGTGGGACAGAAAGCAAAGAAGACCGAAGAAGTGGGCGCGAGTTTGAAAATTACAAAATATTGATATATCGAGTGATAAGGATACCGGAAAAAGACTTATTTAGTTTTATTAATTTATAGGAGCAAAAAAATGAAACTGATTGTCAAGGAGGGCTACTATGAAGCACCGAATCTTTTCGCTTTGCTGTTGGAAGTTTTTAGGCATAGAATGTGGCATTATGTAAAGCATGGGAAATGGATGGATTAAATGTTATACCAAGTTGACAATAGGGACACGCAAGCAGTAGAGGAATATGAGAAGCTTTCGGAGTGGCTGAATAGCCCATCAAAGTGGGTTAAAGATCACGTAGATATAGATTTGGCAAAATATAGATCTAGGGGAGAGATAGAAAATTTTTGCCGTAGAGTGGAAACGCACGAATGGATCAAGAAGAATAGGAAGAAGCTTATATTTGACCAGAACAAATCCTATCAAGCGGACGCTCTGGATACGATGGCACAACCGGGCTACTATGCGTTCAAGTGGGCTAACGGATGTGCAAAGACAACTACAGCGGCCCTTTGGGTGTTGTGGTTTCTTGATACTCATCCGGGCGGTAAAGTTGTAACAACGGCAGGCACATGGAGCCAGCTAGTGAATCAGCTATGGCGTGAGATCTCTATGTGGAACGACCGTTCGCACGATACGATTATCAAGCAAACGAAAGTATTATCTACGAGCATTAATATTGCGCCCGATTGGTTTGCTATGGGTCGTGCGGCAACATCAGAAGCGACCTTTGAAGGAATCCACGGACAGTATGTAGCTGTAGTGATGGATGAGGCCAAGGCGATCAAGCCAGAAATCTTCTCTGCTGTGCGAAGGATCTTGCGCGGTAATCCCGGAGGCAAGTTTTGGTGGATCTGTTTGAGTTCTCCGGGAAGTCCGTCTGGTCCCTTTTATGAGATCTGCAAAGGGCAGTCGGCTACCAACTGGAACGTCTTTAGTATATCTGCGTATCAATCAGAGCGCGTTGCACTGAGTCAGATAGAGGATGATGCGCGAGATTTAGGTGAGTCTTCGCCGCTGTTTGTTGCTATGAACTTGGGGGAGTTTCCCGAAGAGACAGACGATACGATGATCCCCATCAACTGGGTCATGGCGGCAGTGGACAGAGATGTGAGGGGGGCTAAGGGACGCGCAGTAGCAGTGGACGTTGCGCGTTTTGGTGGCGATGAAACCTGCTTTATTGAGTTTCTGGGCAACGAGGCCCGCATTATAGAGACATACAAAGGTAAAGATTTGATGAAGACGGCAGGGCGCGTAGTGCGGCTTAGACAATCGGGCGTTCCAAAGATAGCGATTGATGATGCAGGGTTGGGTGGAGGTGTAACGGATCGCGTTAAGGAGCAGATCAAGGATGGGATCATTCCCGTTAATGCAGGTATGAGAGCAACGGAGCCGCTCAAGTATGCGAACTTAGGCACGGAAATGATGTGGCATCTGCGTGAAGCGTTTGAGAAGAATTACAATTCGGAGAATGGTGATCTGCTTTCTATCCCAAACGACAAAGTGCTGATCCATCAATTGACGGCACGTAAATTTGATATTACGAGTAGCGGTCAAATAAAGATGGAGTCTAAGTCCGAGATGCGTAAACGAGGCGAGCCTTCCCCCGACAGGGCCGACACGTTGGCGATGGCGTATCACGCTAGAAGGAGGTCGCTTTTAAACACAGGGGCTGTTTGGGAAGCGTTATCGAACGCGAAAGACAAAAACTCAAGGGGTATGCAAGTCAAGGAGATGACTTTCTAATCCTATAATTACTAGTAGGTTTGGCTTCCCTGTAGGTGTTTTTTCAGTTACTATAAAAAGTATTTTTTCTTTTCATGGAAATAAAAAAAAGATGGCAGAAATTTCTATAAAGACAGATAACGCGCCACCTGCTTTTAGGCTCTTTGGTTCGGACGGCAAAGAGATCAAGCTAAACGAGCAGACGGAGCGAAAAAGACTCACCACTGAGTTGGGGCAAGGCGGCGTTAGCTATTTTGATGGATTTATTTCTAATGATGAGTTCAACGAAAAACTAACCTTTCCCAATGCAGTAGACACCTATGATAAGATGCGTAGGACAGACGCACAGATCCAAGCCTTACTCTATGCCGTGACGATGCCCATCCTGTCTGCCGATTGGACGATAGAGGGCGGCGATGAGGAACAACGAGAGTTCATACGGGTTAATACATTTGAGCGCATCAATTGGCCTTCGTTCCTAAAGCATATTACTTCTGCGTTTTGGGCAGGGTTCTCTTGGGCTGAAAAAGTATACGAGCCTGTTCAGTATAACGGGCAGACAAAGCTCATGATCAAAAAGATCGCACCTCGCCTTGCGACCACTGTCTGGCGATGGAACACGGACGACAATGAAAATCTATATGAGATCGTTCAGCAGATCGATAACGGTAGAACGCCCAGAGAAATAAAAATCCCTTTTCCTTCTAAAGCTGTCCTATTTACATATCAGCAAGAGGGCAACAACTACGAAGGACAAAGCTTGTTGCGCTCAGCTTACAAGCATTGGTTTATAAAAGATCAAATATATCACATTGATGCGATTCGTATTGAGCGATTTGCGTTAGGTATTCCGCACATAAAACTACCCGAAGACTTTGACAATGAAGGATTGAAAGCCCTAATCGAAATGGGCAAAAACTGGAAAGCCGGTAGCCAATCGTATGTGATCACTCCGAATGGCGTAGAGATCGATATTAAGACAGTGGCGCAGGGATCTGTGTTAGATGTGTTGCCTACGATCAACCACCACAATGAAGAAATTGGCAAGAGTGGATTAGCTCAGTTTATCAACTTCGGCAATGGGGGCAATAGAGCCTTGGGCGAAACCTCACAGGAATTCTTTTATGACTCGCTAAAGAATGTTGCCAAGTGGATTTCTGACACATATACAGAGCAAGTCATTAAGCCGTTGCTTGAACTGAACTACAGAGAGCCAACCCCTGTTCGACTTCGCGCTTCTAACATAGGGGCTGTTGCCCTTCCGCAACTTATTAGATTCTTGCGTGAGGTGGGCGAGGTGTTTGTTCAGCCCGATGAAAATATTGAAGATTACTTGCGCGATAAGTTTGCACTGCCGGAGCGTAGCGAAGCTACACCCGAACCTATGTCTGTGCGGCAAGAAATAAAAGACATGCAACAAATCGAACAAATGGAAAGAGTGGGACAAGGGGAAAGTGTTCCAGAAACCCCAGAAGAACCTACCGATCAAAACACTTCTTCTGAGAGGCGAACAAACTCTGCCGCTGAGAGAAGGCTTGATAATAGGTCGAGGACGGGCAACAGAACCGTTCGCAACGAAGAGAGTAGAAGAGTTCAACGCTTCAATGACGAATGGCCCGAATGGGTCTATCGCGCAGTTGGAGAGCTAGCAGTAAAAGGCGAGGATTAAAAAAGGAAACTTCTTTTGAGTTCTACTGCAAAAAGGGTAGGTAGCAAGTCTTTTATTATAGAGTATCAGTTAGATAAAAATACAAAACAAGAGAGTCTTCTTTTTTGCAGTGACCAGCATTTTGATTCGGTTCATTGCAATAGAAGAAAGCTCAAAGAGCATTTAGATCAAGCATTAGATGGAGGGCATAAGATAGTTTTTCTTGGTGACTGGTGGGATGCCATGCAGGGATCAAGGGATAAGCGTGGCAGTAAGTCTTCAGTTAGAAAAGAATACCAAAGAAATGATTATTTAAATGCATTAGTTGAAGAGACAGTAGAGTTCCTTGAGCCGTATGCTAAGAATATTCATGTGTGGGCTAAAGGAAACCACGAAACAAGCATAACACGGTTCACGGAATTTGACTTGTTATCTGCTTGCGTGAGAGAGCTTAACTTAAAGACAGGCTCAGATATTCTAATCGCTCCATATTCGGGTTGGATCATATTGCGACTAAAGACCAATCGGACATCCAGTAAAAAAAGCATAGGCTCTATCAATGTTGCCTATACACATGGATCGGGTGGAGGTGGCCCCGTAACGAAGGGCGTTATTAATACAAACAGGAGAGCTGTTTATTTGCCCGATGCCCACATTGTGGTAGGTGGACATATACATGAGTCGTGGTGTGTAGAGCTTAGCCGTGAACGTATAGGCCCGAAAGGGCAAGTATGGACAGATACGCAATGGCATTTACAGTTACCTACCTATAAAGATGAGTTTGGCAGTAAGGGGGACGGTTGGTGGCATGAGACAGGAAAAGGACCACGCCCGTTAGGAGGTTGGTGGGTAGATATGTCGCATAGATGGGATCAGAGCGTAGAGAAAGAAGTAATAAATATTTTGCCTAGAAGGGCTACCTAATGGAAGAAGAAAGCGAACCGCAAGTAGATCTTTGTGTTTATGAGACAACTGATCAAGTTAGCTATGCACAATCATTATCTAATAGCGTTGCCGCTTTAGTCCAGTTTAAGACCCGCAGTGAAGAAGATGTAATTTTTTTAAAGATGCAAATCAAAAGACTAATAGATGCTCAATTGAGGTTAAGTAAGTATTTTGAATATGAATTTGAAGTCGAAGTTCCTGTTTCTGAAGAATGAAGACCATGAATGCCCTGCATGTGGCGCAATATTAGATTATTGGGCTTGTAAAGCAGTGTGCCATAGTTGTGGAACGCGCTTCACCTGTGATGAATAGAGGATTCAAAGTGAATAAGAAAAAATACATAAAAGAAGATGGGACAGAATTTATAGGCGAGGTGCATGAGATGCCAGATGGATCTTTACATACTGGCAAAACGCACACAAAAGACAGTGTTCAAGTTTTTCCAAGCTCAATGAGCAAAAAATTAAACTCATTAATGGGTTCAATAGAAAAGCTTAACTATAAGCTTGCCGAAAATACATATACAAAGCCTAGCTTGCGTGAAAAGCTTAAAAATAAAATAATGGCAGGCTCAAAAGGTGGTAAGGCAGGTCAATGGTCAGCAAGGAAAGCACAACTTTTAGCGAGGGAATATGAAAAGTCTGGTGGGGGCTATAAAAAAGGTGGCAAAAAAGAACCCCAAAGATCTCTTTCCAAGTGGACAAGGGAGGATTGGACAACTAAGTCGGGCAACCCAAGCACTCAAGGAGACAAGGCTACCGGAGAAAGATATCTCCCCAGAAAAGCCATTGAAAAAATGTCTCCGCAAGCTTATGCGGCTACTACTAAACAAAAGCGAAAAGACCTAAAAAGCGGCAAGCAGTTTAGCAAACAAACGCCAAAAGCAAAAGAAATATCAAAAGGGTATAGGTAGCATTGGCAGACGCACTTGATACAGGAGGAGCAATAGATAAGCTTTCAAAAGAAGCTGGTATATTGCTAATCATGCTATTAGCAGGTGGCGTGGCTCTTTATTTTGGATGGGACCAGATATCGAGCGTATTTGAAGCGCAACAAAAGCTTGAAAGAGCCGTAGAAGATCTATATGAATTAGAAGTGGAAATTGAAGAGGTTCGTAATAGAATTGAAAACACAGAAATAAGGCTTTCTGGATTTGATGTAGATGTCATGCTCATAAAAAGAGATGTTAATGATAATAACTACTTTAGAGTTAATTGGCCTTTAGGTAGAATAGGTTCGTTGCCAGACGATACTCGTCAAAATTTAAAAATAGAATACATAGAAAAAAGATTACAAAAATTAGAAGAAGCAGAGGATAGATAAAATGGTAGGAAGAGGGCATCCTAAAGTTCCAGTATATGTTACTCCACCAAAGACCATGGTCAGTGCTTTTGGAGAAAATCTAGTTGCTGGCTTAACTCCACAAATACAAATGGGGTTTTTTTATGGAGTCAACAATCAACTTGTTGAAACTCAAGTAACCAACAATGGGACAGTTTCATCAGAAGATTCTTTGCTGATTTTAAAATCTCCAGACGCAAACTCAAGCTCAACGCTGTTGTCGAAAGATTTTATACATTATCAACCGGGGCAAGGCAGTCTCTCAAGGTTTTCCTCTTTATTCTCAACTGCTCAGCCAGATAGCAATATGGAAGCAGGTGTGGGTAATTATGAAAACTTTTTTGGCTTTGGATACGAAAATGAGACTTTTGGCATAATTAGAAAAAATACAGGGAGCAAGTATGTAATCCCTCAGAGCGAGTGGAATGTTGACAAGATGGACGGGAAAGGCCCGTCGGGTCAAACCCTAAATCCACAAGCAGGTAATATTTTTCAAATTAAAAACCAATGGCTTGGTTATGGTGGCATACAATATTTTATTGAAAGTGCTACAACGAGTGAATTCCAACTTGTCCATACAGAAAGATATGCTAATAAAAATGAAATACCCTCATCTTCAATTCCTCATTTGCAGTTTACATTCTCAACAAGAAATGGAACTAATTCAAATTTAATAAATTTGAAGTCTTCATCTATTGCAGGGTTTGTTGAAGGGCAAGAAGAGGTATTGGGACTTGTTAAGTCTTCTGGTAATATTACTACAGTAAGTGATTCGTTTAAAAATATTTTAACAGTTAGAAACAATCCTACTTTTAAGGGCAAAACTAATCTTTCTGTGATCAGATTAGACAATATCGGCATTGCCACTGATGGAACAAAGTCGGTTACTGTAAAATTAATTAAAAATGCATTAATTGGAGGATCTGCTACGTATACAAATATAGATGTTGATACTTCCTTAGCTTCTATTATGAAAAACTCAGCAACTGCAACAGATGGTGATTATTCACGTGGCTATGTATTGGCTAAAGTTGATTCAAGAGATATCGATTTGATAGGAAAAGACATTAGACTTCTGCCAAATGAAACATTAAGCGTTGTAGGCAAATCAAAAAACAGCAGTGAGGTTACCATTGATCTTACTTGGGTTGATTGGTTCTAATGAATAAGAAAAAAGAGTTAAGCGAAGAAGAGAAAGCTCCCAATTTCCCATCTATTCTAAATGATTTAGAGCAGGGTAGAATGGATATTGAGAGAATTACGCAAAGAATGAGATATGACTTAGCTGATTATATTAGAGGCAAAGTAGTCAGTGCCATCTCTGAGGGTCCAGAAGCAATATCTGAAATTAAAGTTAGGAAAACTGACTCTCAAGCTTTGTCTAATGGATTTTATAAAATAATGAACGGATTGTTTTATAAAGGCAGTGCTGAAATAGAAAAAGAAATTGATAGGCAGAGAAACCGAATACAGCTAAGAGATGAAGAGCCAGAAATAAAAGAGATTAAAGAGCTTTTTTTAGCAAGGGCTAGAGCTATGTCTCTTGATATTACCCATAAAATAGAAAGAGCCGCTCAGTTATATGCCGAAGACTTATGGCGTACTTTAGGCGAAGATGGAATAACTTCACGAAACATAGATGAGCTTGTTGATCAGATTGTAGGTGTTGCCGATAGGGAAGGGAAAAAAGCGGCAATAAAAAATGTATCAGAGTCTTACTCGCTTGGTAGGCACTACAAGGCAATGAAGTATAAAGATGATATTGCCTTTGCTTATTATTCATCTTTAATGGATCAAAATACTTGCATAGAATGTGCCGCTGTTGATGGGACAAGAGTTGAAGTAGGGTCAAAGCGTTACTACAATCTAATGCCTCCACATAGGGATTGTAATGGTAGGGGAGCTTGTAGGTGTATATACATTTACATTATGAAGGATGAATATTTCGCACATGACAATATTGAAATTCAGCTTCATAGTCCGGGCGGTATAGGACACAATCAAAAATTACACGGCAATAGAACAAAGTCTGCCGTAGGAGAATTTTTCCAATCTCAATACCAAACTGAAGAAGAGAAAAATAGAAGAATTATCCATGGAGAAGAAGAGTTGACCCTTGGAGAAGATGCTAATATTCGTGACAATTGGACTGCCGCGCCCTACGAAGACATTGCCGCAATGAGAGAAAGGGTGATTAGTGGTAGAGAAAATTTTGATGATAGATATCTTATTAGCAATATAGAAAAGTGTCCGACAATGGAAGGCGTGATGTATAGAGGTATGAGCTTTGATAATCAAACGCCGAATGTTTACAATAGAATAAAAGAGCAGTTTGTAGAAGGCGCAGAAATAAATATGCCTATCGCGTCCTTTTCTCTCAGTAGGGACATTATCTCTGATTTCGCAGGTCTAATGCCGAGTAGGGGCAGTTCCACTAAATCTGGATTGGATCAAGTGGGATTTACCGAGAAAGGGGATAAAGTTTACTTTATGAATAACACTAATTCTGTGGTCATAAAGGCTCAAAGTAAAACAGGGCGTTATATAGGCTATAATTCTAAATATTCAAGCGAACAAGAAGTTGTTGTTTTGCCGAATACTAAGTTTAGAATTACAGGAACCAAGACAGTGACACAATCAAAAGAATCTATGGGGGAGTTACAGCAGATTGTTAGAGGTGGTATAAATTTAACAAAGCCTTCTGAAATGTTGATAATTGAAATGGAGGAATTATGAGCAAACCGATAAAAGAATCTTGGAGCAGAGCGGATTTATACAAGCAAAGGCCAAAAGAAAGGGATACTTCAAGATTCAAAAGCTTAGAAGGATGGGAAGTAACGCCACCTCCCAAAAAGAAAATTAGAGAGAAAAGCAAAAATGCCAATTCGTAAAACCTCTAAAGGTTATTATTGGGGTTCAAAAGGACCATTCCCAACACGCAGTAAGGCAGAAGAAGTAGCGAAAGCCGCATACTCTTCTGGTTACATTAAAAACAAGGATAATGAGATGCCTAATCCGAGGATGGAAGATGTTCACATGGAAGGTGCTATGGGTCGCCTTCAGCGAGTTAAGAAGATGATGGACAAGATGTTAGATGATCAGAAAATGAAGCGGCAAAAGCGCATGGAGAAAATGGAAAGAATGCGTCAGATGCGTGGCGGCAAGAAAGACTCTATGAAAGCTGGTCAGCATGGAAAGAAGGACTCCATGAAGGCTATGGGTGGTTACAATAAAAAGTATTAATTTTATGTTTCCGTAGAAAAACCTCCGAAAATGTTTATAGGTGCTATTATAGCATTGTTATTACGTAAACATTAATGGCAAATGGCCTAATAATTGTAGGGGATTATTTTGTTTGCGTAAATTAGATGTGTTAGCTTTGCAGTATAAGCAAATTTTGCTTGGGGGGAATATACTGCAAAGCTAACCTTTAAGGAGGGTGTTATGGAATTTTTGAAAGATAAGTTAGCTACTAAGTCTATGAAGGTTGGAATAGCCAGTTTGATAGCTATTGTTTTAGGATATATGGGTATTACTGGAAAATTTGCTGAATCGGTAAGCGAAGAAGCGGCAGAAGTTATTGTTGAGGTTATTGAAGAATAATTTTTATGGAATCTGTAAAAGTAGAACTATTGTTCTCTTTAGGTGTTGCTTCATTTACCATAATAGGTAGTTTTGTTATTTATTTATTGAAAAAAGGAATTGATACATTGCAATCAAGTATCAACGACCATGGTAAAAGGCTTGATTTTTTGGAGCAAAAAGTTGCCGCTTTAAATGAGAGAGACAGTATAGTAACGAAAATGATAGAATCAAGGCTTGATGACATTAGCTCTAATATTAACCGTATTTATAATAAGATAGAAGAAACTGATAGAAATATTGCCTTGCTTTGGAAGAGCAGTAGAGAGACTTAAAAATAATAGAATATGCAGGGGAAAAATTTGAGGGATACAATAAGCCCAAAAGGACTCCTTCGCACCCAACAAAAAGTCACGCAGTCTTAGCTAAGCAAGGCAATAAAGTTCGTCTGATTAGATTTGGACAGCAAGGCGTAAAAGGAAGCCCAAAGAAAAAAGGTGAAAGCGAGTCATACCGTAAGCGGAGAGAATCGTTTAAGGCTAGACACGCAAAAAACATCGCAAAGGGCAGAATAGACAAAACGGCAAGTGCCGCATATTGGGCCGATGTCGTGAAATGGGTCGATCAAATTACCGACATAAAAGGCAGATTGGTTAGTCTCAAAAAAGGTGTAGAATTATGATAGAAAAGTTTTTTTGGTCACAGGAAGTAAGTGTAAATGACAAAGAGCAAGTTGAAGATACAGTAATCCAAATATTAAAAACTGGGGATTTTCACCATCAAAGATATGGTAAATTTTCAGTAACGCCCGAAGTAATGGATCGTATGATTGCTAACTTCCCGGGTCCAGATAGAATTCCTTTAGATTATAATCATGGATCTTTAAATCCAGATCCAGAAAAGTCTAGGGCAGCAGGTTGGGTTGACAATATCTATAAGGAAGACGATGGGTTAGGCGGGAAAAGGCTTATGGCTAAAGTTCGCTTTACTGAAAAAGCAAAAGAGTTTGTAGGTAATGGAGAATTTCGTTATATATCTCCAGAGTTTACTTTTAATAGGACGAACCAAGAAACAGGCGCACAGCAAGGCCCGACTCTTTTAGCCGCCGCTTTGACAAATCGCCCTTTTCTCCCTGCTATGGCTCCTATTACCTTAAATGATGAAGGTTGGTTTAGTGATATAATGCCAGATATTGAATTAGCTTCTGATGATTCACTGACAGATATGGTTAAAGCTGTAACGCGAGGCTTTTATCGTGAATATCCAGATGCAGAAATGACTTCATATATGGTTCGTGATGTTCGTGAAGATAATCTGATCGTGGAAAAGCTTGAACGGACTAACGGATCTAAGATGTATCAAGTTTCATTTTCTTATGACCCAGAAAATACAGAGAATGCCATTGAATTCGATGCGCCAGATCAATGGCAAGAAGTACGGCGCACTTACGAAGCTGTCGGGCAAAATGCCGTGACAGATACCACAATTTCCTCAAACGAGAAGGAGATTCCTAAAATGGATAAGGAACTCTTGAGTCTTCTTGGTTTGAAAGAGGATGCTGAAGATTCGGCTGTTGCTGAAGCTGTTGCGGCTCTTGTGGACAAGGCAGAGAAGGTTGATGAACTTGAACTTCAGATCGATGAGATCGAAGGCAAGGTTCGTGAACTTACTGAAATGTCCGAAGAAGCTGACGAAGCTGAAGTAAGTCTTTCAGACGAAACCGATAACGAAGAAACCTTGGTTTTGGCTGAAAAGAATGACGAGTTGACGCAGAAGCTTTCTGACGTAGAAGATGAAAACATTCGCCTAGCAGATCAGTTGAAAGTCCTCATGGATGACAAGCGAACCCGTGAAGCGGATGATCGTATTAACATGGCTGTACGTAATCGCAAGCTTCTTCCTGCGGAAGTTGATGGTGCAGATGCGCCTATGCGTAAGTTGGCCTTGAATGACCCCGAATCCTTTGATGCTATTATCGAAGCTAAGCCATCATATGATAAGGCTGTTCTTGAGCTTACCAGTGATGAGGATGCTGTAAATAGCGAAAAGAGCGAAGGTGATTCTGTAGACGAATATTGGAAACTTTGGGACAAGCTTTCGGGCGATAATCCGCAATTGAAGAGCCATGAGGTTCGCGGATTGATTGACCGTGATCATCCCGAAGTTGCAAAAGCCGCTGGCATCTAAGGAGAAAAGAGATGATTCGCAACGATTTTCTGATCGGTGGCGCGGCTGAAAACATTGTCCTTGCTCGTACGTTTACTGTGAGCGGTGATAATCTTTCGGCCTCATCTGATCAGCATATTTTTGTCAAAGCGGGCGCGACTTCTCCCGAAGTCGTTGCCGCCGCCGCCGGTGACCCCGTACTTGGTGTTTCACAAGATACGGCTAAGACTGGTGAAGGTATTTCTGTAGGTATGGTTGGCATCACGCAGTTGACTATCGGTGGTGCTGTTACTTTTGGAGAACGTCTAAAGGCTGATGCTTCTGGTCGTGCGGTTCGCCACTTGGGTCTTGGTGCTTATGGTGCTATTGCTCTGCAAGATGGTGGTTCGGCCAATGAGAAAATAGAAGCTCTCCTTGTCCCCGGTGGCTTTGCTACCAGTGCTTAATAAGAAAGGAGAGTAATTAGAATGCCGAATCCAAGAATTGGTGACGTTCATATTGACCGCGCTATTAGCAATGTTGCTATTCGCTATACGAACAGCAACTTTATTGCCGACAGTGTTGCTCCTGTTGTGAATGTCGAAAAGGAATCTGACAAATATTTTACTTTCACGAAGGGTGATTGGTTCCGTGACGAAGCTGATAATGATCGTGCTCCGGGAACTCGCGCTCCTCGCGGTGGTTTCGATTTGTCAAACGAAAACTATGCGTTGAAGGAAATTGCTCAAGCTTCTGCAATTCCCGACCGCATTCGTGACAATGCTGACAATCCGCTTCGCCCCTTTGAAGATGCTTCTGAGTGGGCCATGCAGATGGTTATGTTGCGTCGTGAGCGTCGTGCCGCTTCGACCCTGTTCAATACGGGTTCTTGGGGAACGAACAAGACTGTTGACAATCAGTGGAGTGACTTTGTGAACTCTGACCCTGCTACGGATGTTGCCGTGGGCAAGGACACTGTTTTGCAGAATACGGGCATGGCCCCGAACACGCTGTTGGTTGGTCAAGAAGTGTTTAAGTATCTCCGTATGCATCCCGATGCGTTGGATCGCTACAAGCATACGCAGGCCGGTATACTTACCCAAGATCAGATTGCTCAGTGGCTTGACGTTGATCGTATTATCGTTGGCAGTGCCATCGTAAATACTGCGGCGAAAGGTGCTTCTGATAGCATGTCTTATGTTTGGGGCAAGAATGCCACGCTTATGTATGTAACTGGCAATCCTTCGATCAGTGAGCCGAGTGGTGCTTACATTTTTCAGAAGAGTGCTCCGACCACGAAGCGTTTCCGTGAAGAAGCCGAAGCTCAAGATGTCGTTGAAGTTTCGCTTCTAACAGATATCAAGGTTACCTCGTCTGATTGTGGTTATTATTTTCCGTCTTGCGTAGCTTAACTTTTAAAGAGGAGGCTTAAAAATGCCTAAACCGACCACAGGGCCAAAAACCCTAGTTAGTCCATCCTCTTTGATGACTGGAGCAAAGCGTGATTCGGAAACGGTTACAATAAACACATCGAATACTGGTGCGTTTAATAGAACCGTATTTCGTGCGCCCCCTTCGGGCGCACGAATTACCTATGTCGGAGTGAACAATCACACCGAAATGTACCATGCGTCTAATGAGGCTGATACGTGGATTTTCACGTTGAAGAATCGTTCGACCAGTACAAGTTCTAATGTAACCCTTAACGCGCAAGCTGTTTCATTGTCGGGACAGACGTTGGCGGCAACTTCTTTTAAGGAGATTCCTGTCAATAATGGTAACTCGACTTTGGGCGCAGGTGACGTTTTGCAACTTCAGCTAACCGTATCTGGAACTCCGCAGACATTAGCAGATTCTATCTGTTATATTGAGTGGACTCCGGTTGATGCGGACTAAGAGGTAAGTTTATATGCAAGTTGTTCTGACGAAGGATCTAAATCCTGCAAAAGGTTTAGTTAGAGGGGCAGTACTTGATTGGCCTAAGATTACTATAACAGCCATGTCTAATCAGTTTGGTTCTGAAGACAAGAAAGGTAACTTTGTTCCAGATCATAGCTGGTACAAACTTGCCGCTCAAGTTGAAAGATCTGCTAATAGGCAGACGTTGTTAGGTAATGAAGCTCGACGTAAAAAGGCAAGTATTGCCAAAAATGTTGAAACTGAAACAGTAGAGGCATAAAAATGGCAACTGCTCGCCGTGCTCAACCTCGTTTTGTTGGGGTTGGTAACACTGAATTTCTTAGTCCTTCTCCCAAGAAGGCAACTATCATTACAGGAGCACATGTAGCAGCACCTGCTTCGGCAGTAAGGGTTACGCTACATGATGCTACGGCCACCCAATCTTTGAATTCTACTACTAAAAGAGTAGAATTGTTTGCTCCAGCTTCTGGATCAGACCATTTGACTTCTGTGTTGCAGTTTAACACAGGTTTGCATGTTGATTGTGAAGGTAGTACGGAAGGTGGTGTAACGATTTTCTTTGCAGGGAGTGCAGGTATCCCCACTTCGTCTGGGGTTTGATTTGCATAAGGAATAGTCTTACATTATAAGGCGACTTCTGGCGAGTGGTTACTTAGGTAGCCATTCGCCTTTTTTATTAACTTTTTTCATGGGATGAAAAAAATGCCTACTATCTCTCTGGCTATGGTTGTTAAAAATGAGGCTCAGACTTTGGAACATGCAATAGAGTCTGTCAAAGATTGCGTTGATGAAATAGTAATTGGCGTTGATGATTCATGCACCGATAACACAGCAGAGATTTCAAAGAAATATGCCAGTGATGGAAAGTATTTTGAATTTACTTGGGAAAACAATTTTTCATCCGCAAGGAACCAAGCAATTGAAAGATGTGAAAGTGATTTAGTTTTCATATTAGACGGGCATGAGTTTTTACCTCCAGACGATCACCCTGTTTCTTTACAGCTTGCCCGTATGAGGCATATTGATATTTACAAGCAAAAAGTCCTTACGCCCAAATCCTTTATGGAACAGTTAAGGTTGAATGGTCTTTCTGATGGATATGATGTTTTATGTAAGACTCTGTGCATGAATACCGATGCGTGGGGAATACCTGCTTTATTCTTTTTACAGCCCAGAGTTTTTAGAAATCACAAAGGCATTCATTATGAATCGGCAGTTCATAACCATTTAGTAGGATATGAAAAAGGCAATGCTATGGGTTGTCCAGAGGGAGTTCTCATCCATAACATGCCGCCAAAGCGCGAATCAATGCGTAAAAAGCAAAGAGCTAAAATGAATTTTAGCGGCTTGATGGAAGACATAAAAAGAGAAAGAGCGAAACCCTTATCTGAGCAGAATGGCAGACCTTGGTTTTATATGGGCAACTCTCATGCGGATATGGGAAGATCTGAAAAAGCTATATACTGGTATGAGCAGTATCTTAAAAGAAGTAATTTTGGCGAAGAGAAGTATCAAGCGCATCAACAGCTTGCGGTGCTTTATTTGCGCCATAGGAAAGACTTTGAAGCTTCAAAAGAGCACGGATTAAAGGCGATGCAACTCAACTACAATAGGTCTGAACCGCTTATTCTGTTGGGTGAAATTGCTTCTGCTCAAGAGAATTACGATGAAGCACACCATTGGTTTAAGACGGCAAGGAATATGCCTGCTCCAAATACAGTTATGTTTTGCCAAGGGCCAGTGTATTCTTTTATTCCAGACATACAGAGAATGCTAACATACGAAAAGCAAGGTAACAACACTGAAGCATTGCGGTATGCTGAGGCCGCGCACTCTTGGAGGCCAAACGACAAGACATTAATTGATAAAATTAATACCTATAAAAACAATCTTAAAGTTTCTTTGCCTTCACATAAGCCCAACTTGATTTTGGCTGACAGTTTAGGCTCTTTTTCTAAAGATCTTATCAATGGGTTGAGTCAAGATTTTGACGTTAGGGCCAATAACATTATTGATGAGAAAGAAAAAGCTTGGTCAGATATAGCTTGGTTTGAATGGTGTGATCAAAATATAATTGAATGGAGTAAATCGCAGTGGAGTTCGCCCGTAGTTTGTAGACTACATAGCTATGAAGCTTTTGGCGATATGCCAACAAAAGTCAATTGGAACAATGTGGACCATTTAGTTTTTGTAGCAAGCCATATTAGGGACTTATTCTTTATGAAATGGCCTCATCTAAAAGATGTAATAGACACCTCTATTATTCCTAATGGCGTAGATATGAGCAAGTGGACTTATAGAGAAAGAGGACATGGAAATAAGATTGCATATGTTGGATACCTCAATGCAAAAAAAGGCATTGATCTTTTGATCCAATATGCACACATGTTGCCAGACTACGAATTTCACATCCTAGGTAGGTTTCAAGATAATCATATTGCTTATGACTTTAGCTCTCAAGTGGCTGAGTTGCCTAATGTATGGTATCAAGATCAAATACCTCATCATATGATAGATGATTGGCTTGAAGATAAAAACTATATCATATCACCTTCAGTTGTAGAGTCATTTGGCTATTCAATAGCAGAAGCTATGAGCAAGGGTATAAAACCTTTGATAAGGTCAAGGCCCGGAGCTATTTGGACGGAAGCGTGGCGAACTCCAGAAGATCTGCTAAAAATGATTGACCCTAAAAGCCCTTATGAATCTGAGGAATATAGGAATCACATCCACAATAATTATAGGCTTGAAATACAGCTTACTGCTTCACGTAGCTTGCTAAGGTATCTATTGCAAGACAAGAGAAGCTTTAAAGAGCAAAAACCATTCAAAGAGGAAGAGGTTGAAATACCGCAAAGATGAGGAAAAACCTTATAAGCAAGCAAGAATATTTGGAATCTGTTAAGAGCGGCAAGAAATCTAAATATAAAAATAGCTTTGTTTATACAGAGGAAGGGGTTTTTCGATCAAAGGCTGAATATGCAAGATGGAAAGAATTAAAGCTTCTTGAGAAGTCTGGTGAAATATTTCACTTAGAAAGAGAAGCGTCTATACCTTTAATTGCAAACGGAAATTTAGTAGGGCATTATTGTGCAGATGCTGTTTATTCTAAAAGTGAAACAATACCCTACAAGAGATCTCAGAATGAGATATTATTTTTCCCCAATGCAATAGTAGAAGACACAAAAGGAGGTGAGATGAGAACAGATCTTTTTAAGTGGAAAGCTAAGCATTTTTTAGCTCAATATGGATTTGATATAAAATTAAATAAAGCATATAAAGGTTAAAATGAAGTTTACTCATCTGAAAACTCCACTTAATAAGTATACATTCAAAGCACCTAAAATAAAGGCATGGGTTACACAAAGATGTCAAGGATACGTGCTGAATTTATTTGCAGGGGAAACACTATTAGATGTAAATGAGTACAGGAATGATATAAGAGAAAATATGGTAGCTGATTCGCATATGGATGCATTGGAATTTTGCAAAAGCTATGAAGGAAGGCTTTTCAATACAATAATATTAGACCCTCCGTATGCTTTTAGAAAATCAATGGAGATGTATGAAGGTGCTATCTGTAGTCCATTTAACAGGCTAAAAGATGCAATTATCCCTTTACTCTCTGATGGGGGGAAAGTTATAACATTTGGGTATCATTCTGTAAGTATGGGTGCAAAAAGAGGATTTTACGTAGAAGAGTTATGCATCATGAGTCATGGAGGTGCTATACATGATACTATTGCTACTATAGAAAGAAGGGCTAAAGCTTGATCGGGGGGTGAGTTTGCCGCCCTTCTCAAATCCTTAGCCCTCTCTAATTTTATAAGCTACAGCTTATATTGCTTAATATGACCATAGGGTAGGACGAGGAACATGGAATCCATCTTCTTCTTCTATGCAGTCTAAGTGCAAAAATCTACCATCTCCACTTTGAGCTACACCTATTCCAGTAAAACCTATTCTCATTGCCTCACGAAGCACGATATAAGCTTTCTCTCTATCAACAGCAAGATCACATGCTTTCCCAGACGCATGAGCACCACCCTTTGGAGCCTTGCCAGATGCCACTTTAGCCGCTTCTATAGGATGCGTCACATCACGATAACCAGAGCTTACTATCAATCCAAATCCCACAGCAATTCTTAGCTCTTGGAGCTTGTCCATAAGATCGTCTGATATATTACATATACCACTGTGCTGACAAGCCATTTCTTTAAATGAAAAATTAGGCCATTTCTCACTAGGCCAATTTTCCGCAGTGTATCTAGTTTCCATTACAAGCCTTTCTGTAAAGTGTTTTTAGGTGACGCGCAAATCGCTTATCTAATAATACTATCGGATTTTTAATGTCAAGCCATTTTTTTACGCAATGAAAATAAAGCTTGACAAAATGAAAAAAGCACTTTTTCCCAATCATACCCATAAGGAAAATATATAAGTTTCTAGAGGCATTTTCCGCACACTATATTGTGTAACTGTTTACATAATATGTTACGTTTGTGTTACGTTTTTAGTGCTCAAATTAGCACTATTTCGTAAGTTATTGTATTTATTGACACTTAAGTCACTTTTCAAAAAGTAATAATTATTTAAAAATATGCTTTAATATGCCTAAAAATAAGCATAAAACAGCAAACCGTTAAATATTTATTACTTTTGCACACTATATTGTGTTACTTTTGGCCTAAAATGGCGTAAATAGCTGTAAATGCTACACTTATACAATAAAGTTCCTAAGTTCAATATTTACAATAACTTACAAATGTGACCGAAGATAGTGCAATTTACTGAAAATCGCATAAGTTCAATATTTACAATAACTTACATAATTTTAGCTAAAATATGCCTTAAATTTGCCCTATTCATTATATGGCACTATATTTGACTTGTGACTATTAGAGAGACAATAGCGCACAGGGCAATAAAGCCCGTAAAAAAGAAAGGGAAAAAATGGAACCTTTAATTCCTTTAGGGGAAATCAGCATGTTGGCCGTATTCATTCTATACGGCTATTGGATGCAAAAGAGAGAGCAAAGCAAAAAAGAATTAACAAGACCTTTTAAGAAAGGGGAAAAATAATGAAAGCTTCAAGTGCTTCAAAAATCGCGCAGTTCAAAGGACACCTAAACGCAACAGGCCATTCACATGGGATAGGATGCGATGGAAAAACAAATGCCTGTATGAGCATTTGCTATGTGGATCGCCCACTCAAACAATACCCTGCCGTTGGCAAGGCACTAGAAAACAATCTTAACTCTTTGAGAGCTTGCAAGTCACAGAAAGATTTTTACGAATTACTCAAGCCGCTAGTTATCAAAAGCTATTTGCAGTATCAGAGATACCTTATGACCAAAGCTGACAACAAGGAAAAGAAAAGACTGATTCAGCGAGGGCATTTGTTCCGTTGGAATTGGAGCGGCGATATACTTAACCAGAATCACGCCAAGGCTATAGATCAAATAGCTGAAGAAATGCCAGAAACCACATTTTGGCTTTATACGCGTACTTGGTGGGCTGTTGGATCATTTAAGCATAGAGAAAACTTACATGTCTATCTCTCATCTGATAAAGACAATAGGCATATCATGGAACCTTTATCTCAGCAAATGAATCGTCCTATTGCTGATATGGTACTTGAAGATGAAAAGCCCAAAGCTGATTACGTAGTTTGCCCTGCCACCAATGGCAAGCTTAAATCTAAGTTTGCATGTGCTAATTGCGGCATATGCTACAAAACAAAAAAGCATGTTGCTTTTTTGGCACATTAAATCAAAACGAAAAAGGAGAAATAAAATGAGCCTAACCACACGTAGATTGGAAATGGAATTGCCCTCCAATGGAACGTCACTGGAACCTACTGATGTTTACTATATCGACTTTGAGGCCCTAACAGATGACCAGATTGCTCAGATGCGCTCTCATAAAGCGCAGTTGATTCGTAAGTATAGGAAGTTGGCACGGAAGAGAATCGGACTCAGATGTCAGAGCACTGGAAGACCCATTGAGCAAATGAGCGACAAATCTTTTGTGGGATACATGATCTCATTTGCTTTCCCGTACGAAACGCCAGACAAGCGATAAGCTAAACAAGAGGGGCCGTCAGCGCACCCTGCTGACGGCCCACACTTCTAAACAGAAAAAGGAAAAAACAATGGCTAAGAAAAATTGGAAAACGGAAAGCTCTGAAGACAAAATGAAAACCGCTATTACGAAAGTAATAACGGCATTTGAAGAGGGGAAAGCGGCTAAGGCGATAGCGCATACACTGCTACCCGTAGCAGACATTCCATCGGCTAAGTGGACAGGCTTAGCTAACAGATTGATTGTTTGGGCATACACCACTGCCGAAGGGAAGTCCTCTGATGCGCGAACTTTCGTTCAGTGGAAAGAAGTCGGGCGATATCCCAAGAAAGGGACAGGCTTTAGTTTGTTCCGCCCAAAGATAGGAAAGAGAAAAGACGATCAAGGCGAAGAAGTAACCTTTGTTCACGGATTTTCTTCGTTCACTGTTTTTTCATACAGCGACACAGAAGGCGATAAAATCGAATTGCCCGATGTAAAGCCATTAGAGGAAATACCTTTAATGGATGTTGCCAAGAAGTGGGGCGTATCTGTTGCTTACGATTCATTACAAGGGGGATGGGGCGGCTACTCGCCTAGTAGAAACAGCATCACGCTTTGCACCCCAGACGAAGCAGTTTTCTTTCATGAG
>Ga0070754_10001199_pt1 | contig 21236 bp, 45 predicted proteins | sample VirMetDEL_Sep_01_FD_75181 | JGI IMG/M metagenome (GOLD analysis project Ga0070754, IMG submission 75181) | Aqueous microbial communities from the Delaware River and Bay under freshwater to marine salinity gradient to study organic matter... | ecosystem: Environmental > Aquatic > Marine >... | reverse complement strand
ATTGTAGCGTGTCTATTAGAGGATTAAGCAATGTCAAGATACGGAGACGGCACTTATCTTGAAGCTGACAAGTATTTGGCTTTACATAGTGCACCCATAATACCCACTAGTATAGTAATTGACCCTGACGAATTTGACAGTGTTATGCTGGAATATCAGTATGCATTTCGTAGTTGGGGAGAAAAGAAAAAACATTTTCCACGATACGGCTTGCCATTGGTAAATGATAATGGAAGCATGTACAACAACCCAGAGCCAGTGTGCTATCCACTAGACGAATGGTTAGAACATTTATCAGAAGAGGATTGGGTATTTGACAGAGACTTTACCACAAAAACTACGGTGTTTGAACACCCAGTATTTGATCCATTACGAGTATTTGACGGGTACTGGGCACGTAGTTGTATACTAAGATGGGATAGCGAAAGCTTCTTTTACCCACATAGTGATACTTGGTTACCAAGCCCTATATTGAGACTGTGGGGAACGACTGATCCTGAACATGCACGTTTTCAATTTGATCGTGAATATCGTAGACCAGACACTCCGGGATTGGTCCCAGGTATGAATCCAGATATGATAGACTGGCCAGGCGAGATAGAAGCGGGCCGCATGTATTTGGTAGATACTAGCCTAATACATACAGCCCGTAGTATTGGTGATCATCCTACGCACCAGTTCTTTTTAGCAGTGCATACTGATGCTTATGACATTATGGAATCAGTATTAGATACAACGTCCAGTATGTAATCTATATGGTGTTTTATACCAGAAGCTAGTGCGTTGTAATTCACGTTTAGCAGTTTCAGGATCTAAACCTTTTTCTAGCCATACATTATTTCGTCTATGGACACCAGTTAATTGTTCCATAAAGAAAATATCACCTACTTCCCATTCATGTGCATAATGATATTGATCACTGTCAATATATTCTGCTTTGATTTCTTCGTAAATCTCACGGTGGTTTTCCAGTTTATTCCCATCCTTGTCAGCCATATAACTTAGATTCAAGTGTGGAAAATATACACCTTTAATACCCAATGGATGTCGGCTAATCATCTTAAGAGTGTTCTTTTTCTCAAAGCGTGGCTCTCCAAATTTATCTTCAGGTTGATCATAATTCATACTTCTTTGTATAGCACGACTTGCACGTTTTTTATCAAAGTCTTTGAGCTCTGCTGTGGGCAAAACATAGTGTGCTAAACGATTTTCATATGTGTCTTCCATTTTATTTGTGATACTTAGGTATAGTGTATCGTAAAGTTTTTGTTTTTCTTCACTCAAGTTACGCCAAAACGGAATACTGTTAGCCATAATTGTTTGGCTGCCTTTTGGAACCTCTACTGCACGTAAGCCAACCATTTCCTCGCTATCTGGAGTAAACAAGATGTTACAGTGCCAGTCTAGTTCTCCATGACCAAACAATCCTTCTGCTTCGTGTTCGTCTTTTACTTTTAAATTTGTAACACGATAAATTTGCGGATATTTGTCATCATTACACCAAATTTCTGCTGCTTGATGATATCCTACACGCATTTGAAAATCAATATATTCGTCTACTGTGGCTGTATCTTTCTTCCAAACAACAGTGCCGTACTCACGTACAAGGTCAATGAAATCCTGTTCTTTCATTTGATTATACGGTGTTAGTACTCTAACAGCAACGGTATATCCTGCACTACTTTTAATGTCTTCTATTTTCATCTATAATCCTTTCGCATTCAGCGTATGGTTTTGTTAAAAACAATTGCAATGTTATTCTATCTTCACTTATACTATCACAGTTGTCAACAGTATGTAATTGACTTACATCTAATAGTACTGGGTGTCCGTAGTAATACCGTTCTCCAGTTTCACAAAATAAAAACGGCGCATCAGTGCTTTCATTTAGCAATATGTTTAGTTTACATCCATTTACATCTCGATGTGGTAAAACAAATCCAGTTGGTTTTACTACATTAAAATTAAACCCAAGGCTGTTGTCATATTCGTTAAGCAAATAATCTTCAGGTATTCCCAATGGTGTAATAATATTATCACGAATATACTGTTGATCATCCTTTTTGTCAATGAATACATTTGTAGTACTAGCAACCCGTGGATTATAATAATCCTCACTGCGAGTACATCTCGAGTATATGCCTAGTAAATCACTTTTACTTATAGCAAGATCGTAAGACTTTATCACTAGCAATACTTTCAGCAAATGGTGTTAATAATGCAATACTTAAAAATGCACGGTCTTCTGTTAAATCTTCCAATCCATCAACAGTGTGATCTTCTTGTACATTTAGTAACAGTGCAGTATTATCTTTGTAATTCCAACCTTCTTCAGTCTCAATCCAACGACATGTTCCTGCTTCAATATTTTTAACTGGTATATTAAGTTTACATAATACATGATCTACTCCAGCATTATGCTGCATAATAGCAGCTTTGCCTGCAACAAATCGTGTAAAATTAATACTGTTTTTGGGATAAGGAGGAACAAATCCAGCAGTGAAACTTCCACTTCGTTGACTGCTTACTGCATTACTATAATCTAATTCAGCAACATTTTCATAGTCAATGCCATAGTAAGGTAGCAACGTGTCAATAATCCATTGTTGATCTTCCTGTGTTTCACACCAAATTTGGTCACACACGAAGTCTCCTTTGTTAGCATGAAATGCAAACTCTAATATGTGGGTTTCACATCTGTCATAGATTTCATTTAGCTTGTTGTGCCACTCTATTGGAATAGGTTGGCATATTTTAAAATTTATAGGGTCAGCATGTTCATGATACATTTAGTAATCTCCGTTTAGCAGTATCAAAGTCAACATCCATGATACTCATTTTTAATAATATTCTTTCTTGTGAATGAGGCGGAACACTGTGTAGTTGAGTTGTGTTTAGCAATGCAACACGATAATAAAATTTTCCTACGTCAACAAATTCAACAGGTCCAGGATTTTTGTTTAAAATAATATTCACTCCACATTTTGTATTGTGATCTATATGTTCAGGCACACTAGTATTTGCCTTTAGCTTATAATATCGTGGTCGTATATCGTTTGAACCAATAATGTCAGCAAAATGTTCAGTAACACGAGCAGTTTCTGGGTAATTGGTAACGTTGTCACTGCCATCTTCTTCATGACCAAAGAAACGTGCTTGTGTCCAGTTATTCATATTAACATCTGTTCCACGTTCAAACCAACTTGGATCACTGTTTACATCATCCTGTGGCACAACAAATGGTTCATAGTTTCTACTATATGCTTCACTTAATAACTTGTCTCTGTCATAGTTAATGTAATCAAAAATATGTATTACATGGTTACTAGTGTAATCAAAATCAATCATCCACATTGGTGTCTCTCATATATTTAGGATAAGCGGCAAGTATTTCTCTGGGTAAATGTTTGTAATCGTCAGTGCGTATAGTGCCACGACAGTATTTACTACCGCAATTGCATTTGTTTATAATTGTACGACCATCACCAACACTAACAGTGCCATAATCAATAGTAATTTCTTCATCAGATGATATGTTGTTTAAGCTAACAAGCTCATTAAAGCCACGCATACGGCAGTTTGGTTCACAACTGTGATTGGTTGTTGCTCTAAATAATGTGTGTACTTGATGCAAGTACAGTTGGTTACCAATTGGCATACATATCATTTGGTCAGGCTCATCTACTATAACACCACCTATAATAGCAACTAGCGTGTTTGCTTGGATATTACTATTGGCAAATCTACCCACGCCTTCAACTCCTTGTTTTTGATATGTGTCAACAAGGAAGTGGCTGAGACTGTGATTGTATTTTTCAGCTATGTGTTCAAGTAGTTTGAGTTTTTGATTCATTTATTAAAAAGTATTTAATTATTAGGGCAGGTAAATCTATTTCCCACCATTTTACACGGTTATCCCATGCTTGTGGCTTTGCATGATGTGTGTTGTGTAGTCCACTTCCTAGTGTTAAAAAGTTGACCCAGGTATTGTTAGTACTATGGTCTGGTGTGTTATAATGTCTATATCCCCATTTGTGACAAAAAACATTTACTAACCCTGCACTATGGAATGTTACAACTGCTGGTACACTAATTAAAAAAACTGCTATACGCCAATCAATGATTGCAATAACAGTATATGTACCAATTAATAATTTAAGATAGTGTTTATGTACGAATCGAATAGTAGGATCACGAACAAGATCAACTACATATTTTCTTTCAATAGTAAATGGTTTCCAAAAAGTGCTCCATATACGCCAGCCTGGTTGTCCTCCGTGTGGGTCTTCAGGTCCTTCACTTTTGGCATGATGCTTACGATGTATTCCACACCACGCAACTGGAGATCCAAAGCAATTAAATATGCTCAGCCAAATTAGTAATCGGTGTTTTGTATCACTAGTAGTAAAACTTCTATGACACAAATATCGATGAAGTGCAATCTCTCCACCTACTTTACCAAACAATATCCAACCGACAAAACTTAGTGCTAGCCAATTGGCATCAGCATAAATTAAACCTAGCACAAGGGCTAGGTGGTTTGCTAATAGAACAAGTTTAAGTTTGTATTCGTAAGACATATTGATACTGTACTCCTGTTGCCCAATTTTCACTACCAGGCATTGGTTCGTGTGTTACTCTCCAAGAATATTTACTATGTTTAGAAAAATACTCTAATAGTTCTGGCGACTCTTCTCTACTGACCCATATGTCAGTATATCCCATTTCGTGACTACGTTCAGTCAACTGATCCAGTGTATCAAGTCCTCTTTTTAAATCAGCCTTCCAACCACCAAAGTCATAATCTCTATCTCTGGTATGTCTACATATAATACGTATACTACCGTTGTATTCAGGACGTTCAACACCAGCACTGTAATAAACTAATCGACCTTGATCCCATCCCATACGAGCAAATTTAGTATACTCAAATAATGGATATTGACTGTAGTTTTGTGCATGTTTATGGTCAGAGTTTTTAGAAAACAATGCACGAATGTCATCCATGTATGGATCTATTTCACAGAGACGCCAAATCATCAGTACCATCTAAACTAAACATTAATGCAATGCGAGGGTTGTTACTCATATTAACAACAGCATGAGGATAGCCTATGTTTAAGAAATAAGCATTACCACATTCTAAATTATACGCTTCTATTTTTCCGTCACGCTTCCATAAATTAATAACCTGATTGTCGCCATAAATTGGACAAATGCATCTTACAGCATAGTTTACATCATAGTCAACATGAAACGGAATATTTTTCCCAGGTGCTAATTTTGTAATACGTACACGACTTGCAGGTGCTTTAAGTTGAGTTATAATTTCTTCGAAATAACTTCCAGTATATTCAGGTGTTGGAATATTGTATAAATGTTCTTCTCGACGACGAATACGTTCTTTGATACTTGCTTCGTAAGGAAGTATTTTGCTAGGTGTAGTTAAGTTAATTTGTTCAAAATTATCATACACACTGGCCACTAATTCCATATGATTGTCGCATAGCATCGGATTAGCAGTTCGAACATCAACAAATCTTTCAGCTAATTTGTCGCATTCTGTCCTCAATTTTTCTAAATCAATTTCCAAATTAAAATTAGCCATAGTAGGCAATTCATGTTTTCTCATAATTTATATACTCCTGCAAGGCATATTCTTGCGTTTTTGCCATCACGCATGTACTTAGCGTACTCTTGATTTTGTGTGGTAGCTAACCAAACACTGTCACTTGGCGTAAAGTTTAGTTCTTCACAAACACGCTTTTGTTCATTATATAATTGATTGTGTACGAAGTCAATATCAAAGTTATTGATAACAGTTTCCGCTACATCATGGGCATAGTAGTTGTAATACTTTGCACTGCTTGTCAGTGCTTCTCTCTTGGTGTCTGGCACACGGCTAAAATACCAGCCAGTTCTTATGTTGCGTATACCAAAAGGCTTACTTAGACTAAAAAATACTTTTTCAACACCACGATGTAGTTCAATTTTTTGTATACTGGTACTGCCTACATATGCTAAATCTAATGCAACCTTTGTATGGCTATCCACTTCACAATAATTTCCGTCTATTGCACTAGGAATACTTTGATACACATAATGAGGTGCCATTCCACTGCGTTTGTAATCTACCCATTGATATTCACCAGGAGCACTCCATATATGATATTCACTTCTGCCCCACCACCAGTCTAAACCTTCTGTAATACCATTTGTAGGATACACATAAAAATCGCTCAAATCCACAATAGGTTTGAGCCAATTTACAATATCTGTTTTGTAATGTCTAACACTGTCATAGTCTGCTTTCACAGTATCTACAACTTTGCGAACTTCGGGTAAGACTTTTGTTCTAACTGCTAGACTTTGTTGTAATAAAAAATCTTTCAATAGTCCATCCTGTTATATCGTATTTGTGCAACTTTATTGACATGGGTTTATCATGGTGATTTTTGTGCCAACCTTCGCCTGGTGCAATGAAATTCAGTAATGGAACATTCGCAGGCTCGCCATCTTTATGTGCAAAATAATTTAACATACCAAAACCTATCCATGAAAGAACAAAAGGAAGCACTGCAAATGAAATAAAATAATCAATACCCGCTAGTAGCATTACAAGTGCATAAAAAATATGAACATATTTTCCATACTTGTGAAACCAAACCACCCTTGGATTCTTTAATAAATCAATGATGTGTTTTTTTGGTATATATTCTACTGTCCATGCACTTGTTAAAACTTTCCATGCGCCTTTATACATAGGACTGTGTGGATCATCCTCTGTATCTGACTTTGCATGATGCATACGATGAACTGCCGCCCATGTTAACGCACTACGTCCACCACATATTAAACCAAAAAACAGCATTAACTTTTCAAGGTTAGGTGTAGTTGTAAAACTCCGATGCGTAAAATAACGATGGTAGCCAGCACTTATACCTATCAGTGCTGCAACATAATAAAAGATATATCCAAATAAAAATGTCATACTGCCATTGGTGCTTTAATACTGGGCATTGGATCATAGCCTATCAGTTTATAATCTGATGTTCGTGTGTTTAACAGTGTTTCTAAATCGCAGAACGGAGGCATAAACAAATAAGGCAATTTTTGTGGTTCACGCACTACTTGTTCGTTTACTTGTGCTAAGTGATTCATATAAATGTGACAGTCGCCGCCAGTCCAAATAAACTCACCAACTTCTAAATCACAGATATGTGCCAGCATATGTGTTAACAGACTATAACTAGCAATGTTAAATGGTACACCCAAGAACATATCTGCACTACGCTGATACAGTTGGCAACTCAATTTGCCGTTCATAACTCGAAACTGTGCCAGTGTATGACATGGGGGAAGTGCCATTTCAGAAATCTCATTTGGGTTCCATGCACTAAGAATAATACGTCGACTATCAGGCTGAGTTTTTAACTGATGAATAACATATTTGATTTGGTCATACCCTTCGCTATTAAAATCACGCCACTGATAACCATACACAGGCCCAAGTTCCTTAACAATATCATCGTTACGATAACCTAATTCTACACCTTGCTTATTAGCATTAGCAGTCCAGATGGTTTTCTTATCAATTAGTTCACGCCGAGGCTTTTCAAATGTACGTTCGGCAAGTCTGCGTTCATCTGTTGAACCTTCTAAAAACCATAATAGTTCTCCTACTACTGCACGCCATGCAAGTTTTTTCGTAGTAACTGCTGGAAAACCCTCTTGCAAATTGAAGCGCATTTGGTAACCAAACACACTCATAGTACCTACTCCAGTACGATCATCCACAGTTTCACCGTGTACTAGTATATGATTAAGTGCATCTAAATACTGTTTCAAAGTTTACCCTCTGCTCTTAGTTGTGCTCTAATTTTTGTAGCACTGATATCGTGTATATTTTTTCCTAAGTCATGTTCTGTAAATGTATAACCTACCCCACGACCATACGAAATGTCTACGATGTTAGGTACAATCATAATTATATATTCTTCGTTGTATGTGAAGCCTTCTTTTGCTAGTTCTTTTTTAATATTTTCTTCTACATCAGTAACAATAAATGGATTGTCATCTTGTATCATTGTGCGTCCACCTGATGCATCAGTGTCTTGTGGCACAGTTCTAATTTGAATACATACTTGCCCTGTTTCTGCAAGAGCACGTTTAAAAAGCTCTGTATGTCCAGGATGCCAAGGTTGCCATCTACCCAACATTTGTGTTGTGGGTTTAAACCTATCAAACATTATTTGTCCTTATATGTCTATAAATTGCTTTTACAAGTGTTTCGTCCGTGTTGTCAAACCATTCACTTACATGATAATCAACTTTTGTTGGAGTTTCAAACATCTTGTTAGTATCTTCAAAACGACCTTCTTTAATTGTGTCTAGCCACACAGTATAATCAGCTTCAAAAATATGTCGTGTAAGTTCGGTTGGGCATACAAAATCGCAAATAACTGTGCGCCCGCAGCCTTTTTCATAGTTGGCAAGATTACGCATACGCCTTGCTTGACGTATACGTGCTTCTTCTCCGAACTCCCAATCGTTAGCCATACGGCGTACTTCGTCGGCATTGAACCAAGCACAATCTAATTGCTTTTGTAATCGTTCAGCAAGCCAAGTCTTTCCAGCACCTGGCAAGCCCATGATTAAAATTTTCAATTTTGTCTCCATTTGTCAACGTATACATCACCTTCACGTTGACTACTGTACAAACTATAAGTTGTTTCAATGATATTGCGTGGAAGAAAAGTGTCACAGTCATATGTACCTGGAATACGACTTAACCATATCTCGTCAATAATATGTAGTAAACCATCAACCAGTTTTGCACCTCCAATAATCCAAACATCTTGCAGTTTGTCCATATTGACTAGTTCTGTTTTGGCAGTTTCAAATTTTACGTAATGATAACCACCACCGTTGTAGTCGTCTTTACTACTAGTAACAACAATATTATTTCGGTTAGGTAATGGTTTGTTTGGTAGGCTGTCCCAAGTTGCTTTTCCCATTGCAACTACGCCTCCTGTTGTGTTTTCTTTAAACCATTTAAGGTCTGCTGGATTATGTGGCCAAGGAAGGGTACCGGCTTTGCCGATACCCCACTCTTGATCACACGCTAGAATCGCTCTGATCATTTTTATCCTTGTCTAGTAAATTTTTAGTAAGATTTTTAATTTCTTCTTCTAATCTAGCATAGTCAATTACTATTTCAATATCACGAACCGGGCTACCGTAATCTTCTCCAAGGTCATTAACTGCGCTCATAATAAACATTATGATATTTGGTTCTTCAATATCACGCAGGTCTTCACCTTCAAAAATCACACGGTCTCCATTTTCCAATACTAAAACTACCTTTTCAATGTACTCCAAAGGGATTTCATCAATGTCAGTATCCCTGACGATGTTTTGGAAACTTCGGTCTTTTTTATGTATTGGCATCCGCTGTTGCTTTTTTTGGCTTGCGTCCTCGCTTTGGTTTGAGGGCAGGCGCCATTGCATAGGCTTCAGCTTTTAGACGCTCTGCTTCTGCTAAAAATGTTTCTGCTTGTGTAAGCATATTTTGTGCAATAGCAGTGTCGTCTAAAATTTCTTCGCCACTAGCTGGTACTGCTTGATCAATTGTTTGTGTTGTATCAAGACTTGTTTGTGTGCGAGGTGGACTATCAGTATCGTCTACCATCATATTTTTGATATCTGATTCAGACATTCCTGATTGTTGTTTACGAATAATTTCGTTGATTTCACTTAACTTAATAGCAGTGCTAGAATTAGGTGTTACTTCAACAATATCAGTCGGATACTTTCTCAAATAACCACGGTTATGTAGTTTAGTAAGCATGTTAATACCATCACTAAACATACTGCGGTGTGCGATTTCATAGAATTGGTTTGCTGATTGTCCTTCTGGACTTTCAACAACACGAACAACGTCATCGTGTTCCATATCTGGTAGTCTTTCGGTTTCTATAACGAGGCAATGATCAGGATCACTTACATTACCTCTCTCGTCATAAATTTCACGAAAAACAATAACACACTTTTTTCCAGTGTTTGATACACGTCCGATGTGTTTCATTGTTGCCATTGGATTTACTCCTTATTTTGCTTCAGCTGGCGCTTCCGCTTGTTCTGGGTTTTGTTGTGCTTGTACGCTTTGAATAAACGCTACAAGACGGTTAAACACGGTACCGACTTGAGCTGCTTCTGCTGCACGAAATGCGCCACGGCTAACTGCTACGTCGATTACTTGTGCAGCATTTTGTAGATCGGCAACACCTAGTGTTGCTTGTTCTGCTGGCGCTTCCACTTCAGGTAGCTCAGGTGCTACACCGTCAGTAGTGATCGGCTCTTCTGCCGCTTGGTTTTCTTCAGTCATGTTATACTCCTATGTTTGAAGATTAAATTATATACGTATTTATTTATCACTATTAGTTAGTGTCATTTTATACGCTATTACATTATTGTAAAATGTATCAAAGTCACTTTTGTTTTCAAACCAAAATTGATACAATTTACTTCCTAAACTTTTAATGTAGTAAAAGCCATTAGCACCGGTAAAATCCAGGCTATCTAAATCAGGGGCTTCATCAAATTCAACAACTAATCGATTTTTCATCATTGATGTTATTACGTCAGACTTAATTAGGTTTAAGTCTTCATCGCTTAGTGCAAGACCTTGTTTAACTATCTTCATGATTATTTATGCCGCTTTTTTCTGTGCACTTTCGTAGTACACAGTTTGTCCAAATGGTGCAACGGGCTGGCGATATGGATTTTTAATAAGGAACAGTGTATCACAGTATTCTTCATCTCCCCAACTGCCCCAGGGCTCGCCATCTGTAAACATAATAAACTGATCAGGCACAATATCACGTTCTTTCATAAACGTCCAGTTCGGATCAAAATCAGTACCACCACCGCCAGTCATTTCAAACTCAGTAATCTGACGACCATCTTCGTGTGTAAACTCATCATATCCACTTACTTCAGTATCAAAGCACCAAATACGGATTTTGTAACTTTCGAATTGATCCATAATACCTTGCACTTCACTAAGGAAGTCACGTGTATCTACATCGCTAATTGAACCACTAACATCAAGCGCAATACAAATATTAATTTGTTGATCACGCATCATGCCTGGCAATACTACATTGCTAAACTGACTCTTACGGTTAGGACGCATAAAGGTAAAATCGGATACCAAGTTGCTTTCAAGCGAAACACGGATCATCTGACGCCAGTTCATTTTAGGCTCAGTAAGTTCACCAATCATACGCTTAATATCGCCTGGAACATTTCCAGCACCGACACTTTGTGCCGCTTGGATAATTGCATTTTTCATTTCGTCTGCAATTGCTTTAGCATCATCTTTGCTAATTTTAGGCATATGAATTGTTGGGCCGTCACCATTCTCATCACCACTGTCACCTCCAGAACCATCGTCCATTTCCAAGTGAATGTCGATAGTCTGTTGCGGAGTAACACCTTGTTCGATCAAGTCATCATATACTTTTTCAGTCCACCAGTCATCTGATTCATACTTAGTGTCGTATAACGGTTTAACTGTACTAATCAAACGACCAATTTTTTCACGTACTAACATACCGTTGATTTTGTAATCGCCTGCCATGTTCCAAATCTTGGGATCACGATCTTCTCGACGCAAGAAATGTTCATACACACAATGCCCAACTTCATGTCCCACAAGGAACACTGTTTCATCCATATCTAATTTATCAACAAAATCTGCATTGTAGTAAAAGTTACGACCGTCTACTGCGGCCGTGGGGCACCAGCCTTGATCAGTTACATCAATAAGTTTTAAACGACATGCAATATTACCGAAAAACGGTTGTTTGAACAGCATCTTAACTCGTGCTGCAACTAGCTTTTCTCCGGCGTTTTTAAACGTATGCATAACTGTCTCCTGCGTCTGTTACATTACTAATATAAGTGATAATGATACCAATGTCAAGTGCTAAGATTAATTATTTTAAATAAAATCATCTCTTCGTATGATTCGAAGCTCATATATGCTTTAGTACCTTTTACTACTTCATCAGGAACAGCAAAATCTTCACGGCTATGATGCCAGGCTTTAGTTGCTTGTAACGCTCTTTCATTTTGCCAAAAATGCCATCCCCAACGGTTTTCACAGTTAGCATCACACCATTCTATGTACGTGCTTGGGACACTATTGTTGTTTAAATCAACTACGTGTTTAAATTGCTTTAGGTATCCACAATTTGGATTGGTAACATTCGTAATCGTCATCAGCCTCATACTAATACTTATATAGATACAGGGCCCGTAGGCCCTGTATCACCCAGGAGTGACGTAACTAGTGTTACGCCATTTCGATCAGCGTACCGTACTTGCCTACAAAGCCTTTCCAGTTGTTAAGCTGATTGAACTTAGGACGGATTTGATACTTGCCTAGTGCAATAGTACAAGCCATAACAACCATTTCTGCTTCAAAGTTATTTTGAACAAACTCTAGGAAGTTATCAAATTGCTTGTTGAAGTCATCTTTTTTATTAGTAAAGACTTCCTTCAATTCATAGCACAGTGCAGTAGTCAACGAATACTTGGCACTAACATTATCAGTCTTTAGATCTTTAATCTTGCCAGTAAGGATGTCTGTTGGGTTAGGCAACTGGCTAGCAACCTGACGGTGTGCCTTAAACTTGAGAGCAATTCCTTCACCAATACCTGCAGCAACCATGTCAGTTACTTCCTCTTCACTAAAGCCTTCTGTGCTTTGGATAGTATCTGAAACGAATGCCCAAGAACGAGGTGTAGCAAACGAGCGTTCTGAACTTGAAGCATCAAATTTGTAAAGGTCATCTTTAAATGTTGTAACATAACCAATTACATCTGGGTGTTGGTTGTTTAGAACAGCCCAATTAAACCAGTCTTCAAAGTCAACACGTACTTCGTAGTGTAGGAAGCGGTTTGCAAGCGGCTTAGGCATACGATATGTAACGCCTTTGTCGGTCTCACGGTTACCAGCGGCAGCAATTACAACATTGTCAGGCAACTTGTATTTGCCAATTGCACGGTTAAGAATTAGCTGGTATGCAGCGGCTTGTGTAGCAGGTGCAGCACCGTTAAGTTCGTCTAGGAACAAAATAATAATATCGTATTCTGCCGCTTCTTCTTCGCTGGGCAGTTCATCCGGAGCACTAAAGCTCATCCGGTTAGTTTCCTTGTTATAGTAAGGATAACCTTTAAGGTCTGTAGGTTCCCAAAGCGACAAACGAGCATCAATTAGCTTTGCTTTTTTGCCTTCTGTGATGTAGGAATCTTTAATTCCTTCAAAAGTCTCAGACTTACCAATACCGGGCGGTCCCCAAACCATAATAGGACGCTTAGTAGCAAAGTGGTGCTTTGCATACTTGGTAAGTTCCGAAAGTTTAACTGTACGAGTGTTAATATCCATGTTGTATCTCCTGGGTTGGATTTATTACACGTTCAAGATAACGCCACTTGCGACCTAAGTCAAGCAAAAAGTGGCTGCATTTCTGAAAAAACTTTGTTGTAGGCGTTAACTTCTGCTTCATACCATTCGTAGAAGTCACTGTCGCTATCAAAGCGATCTGACCCACTAGCATGTTCTTCCCATACACGATCCATCGCTTGCATACCTTCTAGCAAGTCTCCACGTCCGTATGCAGTCATTACTTGTACAGCATCTTGCATGGTAGTTTCGAACTTGTAAAAGCTAGGAATTCTAAACATCTGATTCTCCGTTGTTACATATATAATATAGTGTAAGATGTCTTGGTTGTCAACACCTAAATATCGATCATTTCGCCACGAGCAATCTTTTCTATGTATGACGTACCTAGAGTGTAAAGTTTAATTTCATCACGCTTCCCACCAGCAGCAACACATTCGTCAACTAGTTTGGTCCAAACTTGCTGTGCCGCAACTCGCTTGTCATGAGTTGCAGAAAATGACTTGTAACCGTCACGCCTCATGTCGGGAAGTTTGTTACAGAACGCTTTTGCTTTCTTATCCCAGAACAGCATGTCTTTACCGAAGTTGCTTTTTGTGATTGCGATATAATACATAGTGTGTCCTTTTTATCAACTTACATATATAATATAAGTAATGCGTCTTGGTTTGTCAATACCTAAATTCATTTTTTTTAATTTTTTTTTCAAGACGCTTTACCTTGCGTTAATTTAGCGCAGATTTAGATAAGTACTACTACGGGTTGTAACAACTCGTAGCCAACAAAAGAGAAGGGAGAAATTTCATGGAAATTTTGAACAAAGTAAAAGGATGGGCAGCTGGACTTGCTGAAGTAGGCATTTCAATTGCAGCTCTTATGATCGTAGTAGAAGTACTAGGTCTAGGTGCAATACCATTCTTTCCAGAAGTAAGTGTAGTTAGCAATGTTGCTGGTATGCTTGCAACACTTGGCGCAGAAGGCCTAATGGGCTTGATTGCGATCTGGGTACTCTGGGGTATCTGGAACCGTAAGTAACGGAGCTCACAGGCTGAAAACCGTAATGGAAATCAGCCTTTTTCTTTTGTATTTTCTTCCATATGTTCTACCCATGCATCTAAGTCATGACCGTATAGTTTGTATAACATGCGATCTTCACTTCCATATAGTACTAATTCACGCTTACTAATATAATAAGGATACTTGTTATACCTGTCTAACAATATGCGTAAATGTGCATTAAACTTGGGTTCTACATTAAGCATGAAGTGTTCACTTTCGAAGCCCATGTCATTCAAGACAAAAACCCCAAACTTTGTCAAGTTGAGGCCTTGTCCATTTCTATAATTTTTAAAAATCTGTCTTATCTTAATATTGTCGCCATATTTTAATGTTTTAGCATGTTCCAAAACATCTTTATAAAAGGCTGGTATCGTCATCTTCTTGTATTACTTGTCCATCAGTAAGTTTAAATACTTGAAATTTGTCAGTCTTGAATAATTTGTTTAGTCTTTCAGCCAAGTTAAACGCATGGCCACTGTTGCTGAAACTTACCTTTTTGTATTTAGGCCCAGGATAATTTGTTAAGCTATTCAAACTACGCAAATTAATAGGCTTGCCATTATGAAATACTGCATAGATAGCTTCTGCTGCTAGTAACTGCTCACTACGAAACGTTTTTGGATCTGTGAATTCCATTAAAATTTTTGGTTTTGGTCTTGCCATTTACATTCTTTCTATACTACATATATTTATTAAAGTAGTATAGAATTATTAGCCGCCATATGGTTCAAATGCTGTTCCTACGGCAGTAATACACGCATGTCCATCTGCATAAAGAGTAGCTAGTGTCCAAGATCCTGTATCTTGGTTGACAAAAAACATTGAACTTCCAGTAAATGGTTGTCCATTATTTCCAAAAGTCAATCCCATTCCTGACCAAAGAGGCTCTTCTCCCCAATTGTGTTTGAGTCTAGATAATACCATCGGTGCAGGTTCACATTCTTGACGAGTATAAAAATACTTTTTACTAGGATCTTCTGTTGACTGTGCATATGATATTGTTGGAAAAAATGCTAGCAGACTAATTAATAGAAACTTCATTTTCTTGCCCTTTTCGCTTAATGGCTAGGTTTACATCATCTTGAGATTTAAATGGACCTATCCATTCATACGTTTGTAAAGTTTTAAGCCTGGGACAAAATGCATCACTCCAGCCTAGACGTGGAAACCTTATACCATAGTAACCAGCCGCAAAATATTGTTGACTTGTGGCTGTCTTCTTAAAGATAGGCACATTATCTTGTAGTGATTTTTCGTGTACTATCTCTGTATTAGTTTGATAACCATAGACTGTGTCATTAACAAAAGTTTTTGTCTTTTTCTCTTTTACAACAAATTCACTTAAATCATCGTAAACAGTTTCAGTATTATCTACATTGCTGTATAATACATATTTACCCTTTTCATTGAGTTTTAATGTACCTACTTTAGAACCACGTGATTCTATTATATAAAATTTATCTTTTATTACTGTTAATGCTGTAAACGTTGCCATGTCAATTTATATGCCGTATATATTTCTTCGTTAAACTCTGCTACAATATGAATTCTCATACCCATTTCTTCTGGATCATCAATAAGTACAACTTCTACACTATGAGCATACTCATTGACCCATTTTCCGTGTGCTGAATTATTCCAATCTTTTAGTACTTGTTTTTTTATATTACTATATTGTTGATCTATACCAATTGATATAGTTGCTACTCTATACTTAGTAAGCGGCATTTAAATATTCAGCATGGGTTTCTGCTTGTTCACTTATTCTTTGTAGGTCATGCTTTCCACAAAACTTCATAAAGTGAATCCCAACACCACTTACGGGAACCTTTTGCACTTGTGCAACAATGGCTTCATCAAGTATTTGCTTAATTTCTAAAGGCTGTGCTGTTAGATCAATAAGCTCTCGATTGCGCTGATAATCATCAAGTACTCGATGTTCAACACCATCATGGTCTGTCCACTTTTGCAGCATAAAGTTATTCCAGTCAAATCCTTTACCATTGCGATCAGCAAATGCTTCTAGTAGTCCTACTTTATTCTTTGTGCCTTTTTTACGAGCACCAGGATATGCACTAAAGATATTATCACTAGTGTCTCCACGAATACACTTCTCAAACAGTAGCCATTCAGGATCTCCTACAACTTTGTGCTCTTTAGTTTTCTTATCAGCCACAGGCTTGCCTTTGTCATTGTAGACACCATCCAAACGTATATGCTGATTAGTAATGCCGTTATATTGACTAACATTAGAAGCAAGTAGCTGATAGAAATCACTATCGCTGCTAATAATAACATGATCATCATTTGGATGATTCTGAATAAAACGTGCAATAAAGTCATCAGCCTCACATACCGGGTTTTGTAATACAGTACAGTTAGTACGCTTTTCCATAAACTCTTTTAGTTCATCAAACGCTTGAAAGTACTTTTGATCTTCTTCTTGTTCACGTGGAGTTAGTGCATCACGAGCTTCTTTTCGATTGCGTTTATACGGCTCATAATGATCTTTACGCCAACTACGTCCTTCAAAACAAAACACAACATGACTGCCGTTAAAGTCTTTCCATGCTTTATTAATAGCACTGAACATAATATGATATGCCATGCCAATTTTAGTTTCAATGTCATCACCACGTACTACGTGACGAGCACGATAAAACATGTTAAGCGAGTCTACTAGAATATATGTCATTTTATTTTCACATTATTGTTATTGATTTTAAAGGTGTTGAAACTGGAATAATTTTGTTCCATGTATCTCCATGAACTACAACATAGGTATCGAAAAATTCAACTTTTGAAACGTCTTTATACCAGTCGTCTTTCAAATCTTCGCCCCAATATTGTAAGTGTATTGTTTTACTTTCTTGTTCATTCATTATGACTCGTCCTTTAGTAATCTGTTTTCCATGTTCTCTTTTACATCTAGTATAGCATCTGATTTAATCATGTCAATGATTATATTGTTCAAGTCAATTTCACGCCCAAGCCAATACATTTTTTCTTTAAGTTTTTCTAATTCTGCTTGATAGAACTCTAATTCTTTTTCTTTACGAACTTTTTGTTCTATAATGTCTGACAGTAATATTAACTTAGGCTGTTCCATTTACCATCTCCGTCTATTGCCATTTGCATTAGTTTTTCTGGTAAACTGCATACCCAAATATAAGGTACCCAAAATAGTATGTTATAGATAATAATCTCTGTCATTCTTTCTCTTTCAAATTCTCTTCATTTGCATCAATTACACTGTCCCAACGAAATGATCGCCATCCCTTTGCATTTACATCATATACAACACAAACTTCTGGATTGACTTCACGCACTTTTTTCTGTGTTACACTGTCATCCTTTGTAGCAGGCGGTAACACACCTTCTTTCAGTGTACAAGTCATTTTGCGATAATCGCCATTCACTTTTGTAAACTCAACAATAACATCGCCTTTGCGAAGTGCATTTAAAATTTGGTTACGGTCTTTCATTCCATCTCTCCTAAGATAAAGCCTACGATTATACACAGTTGTGGTAAAATTATAGCTGCTAATATGCCTGTCATTTAACTTCATCCTTCCATTCTTCTTTACCTCTCAAACATTTGCGAACATGCTCGATCTTATAATCAGTACTCCAACCTTTCAGGTAGTCGTTATCACGATCAAAGAATCCAAGCATTTCATCCTCAGTACATTCATAGTGATCTACAATCTGTTCACCAAGCCATTCCTGTGAAAACTCTTCACACTCCTGCATAGTTACAGTATCCATTGCCCAATCAACCAAATCCTTTTCGGTTGGTTCAACATCTTTGTTTAACTTACGCAAATCGTCTTTGTGCATCACATAACGCATACGATGAGTTGAAATGCAAGTTACTACAATATAATCATTATCCGCCATAGAGATCAATCACCCTGTTCAATGCATGAATATCCTGAACCAGGCATTCCCAGTCCTCTTCTTCGTGGAGCAAAAGCTCACGATTAGCTTTAATATTATCAAGTCGTTCACGCTCAATAATACAGCTATCTAGAGACGATCTCAACTTGCCAAGCATTACATGATCAAGCAGATCATGCATAGCTTCTGATTCAAGTGCATCTTCAAGTAATTCAATCATTTTCATTTAATCCATCTCCACAAAATCAAGAACTTTGTTATATTCAATCACGTATCCACAAGCACGAAGGAAGTTCTGAAACTCTTCTAGTACTTCATCAAGTGTGCTATCATCGTGGACTTCTATTTCAACCCTAGTTCCGTGTTCATTCCATCTGCTAAACTTCATGTAAACTTCTCCACATCTCTTTCAATACTATTGTGTAGTGCCATATACCCACACATCATTCCGAGCATATAGCTTTCACTTCCAAATCCAAACACCTCATAAAGCACATAGCGATAAGAACCCTTCTGAGTCAACTCACCATCAACAAGACGCTTGACAACAGAATAGAATGCTTTCATCTGGTCATCCTTAGACAAACCATTCCACCATTCGTCCATATCAGCTTCGGTTTGCTTTTCAATATCTTCTTGTATTTCACTCAGTTCGGAAAGGATTTCACCTAGGCTTTTCTCAGTCATCCCCTATCCTCCAATACATTTTTCAGTTCTCTTACCAGAACATCATAGGCTTGTGCTTTACTTGTCAGACTCATAATCTTTTACTCCATGCTTATCAATATCTTTCAAGATTAGCAACAGCATTTTCTTCACATCTTCAACACTATTTCCATCTACGGTGACAGGATTCTCAGTCCAACCAGGACCATCATCCATATCATAGTATTCATGGACAGCATAATAACCTTCTTCGCCAAGTTGAGGTTTATCATACTTGTGATACATTAGTTGGTAATGCCAGTGACTCATCACGATCCCTCATACATAATAACTCGTCCAGTATCTTCATAGACCTTAGTCCAACCCACACCATACGCAGGACAGATTTCTACAAACTGTGGCATTTGATTGTCATCTTTTGGACCATGACCACCAGTCAAGAAATATGCACCAGTGATTTCTGGTTTAGCATGACGAAAGCGAGCACGTTCACGTTCGTAAATTTCTAATGCTTTGCGTAGTTTAGCATTTTCTGCTTCAAGTTCGTCGATACGTTCTTGTGTCATCCGAAATCCTCCAAAGAATGAATCACATGTACATCATGATTGCGACAGAGAAAATCCAGTGCTGCCATTGAATCAACTCCGCCGCTACATGCAAGCCAAATCTGTCGTGGTAGTTTGCCTTGCAGTTTAATCATTTGTTGTCGTCAACAGGCTTGTCTTCAACTTTATCCTTGGGATATTCTTGAAGAACATTTTGACGCATTTCTTCCAACAGCATTTCGATCTGGGTAATATGATACATTACCACTTCTTCCATCAAAACACGATCGTCGCCGCAAGTGTCTACGGGCTTAGGATTTTTAGGTCCATCAGCTTTAACAACGGTTGCCATTGCTGGCGTGGATAGTATGGTTGCAAGTGCAACCGCAGAAATAAAGGTTTTCATTTTACTCTCCTTTGTTAACCTTAAAGGCCATACCGCCAGTACTAGTTACATATTAGAATACGGCTTCATTTCCATTTCAAAGTTTTGTCCTGCAATAGGATTCTCAAAATGAAAAGTGTGCTCATAAACATTGGTCCATTCCGACATACTCCATTGATGACGCTCTAATTGTTTGCGACACCAAGTTTTGCCACGATCGGCTACATCACTATGTAAACGAACAGAATATCCTGGTTTCCAACGTTGTTTGTATTCGAAAATTTCTTGAGGTGTCATTGTCCGCTACTCATTAAACCAAACTTCCATGCGTCCTTTGAATACAGTTAATTTTACAAAACGGTCTTCTGGCAACATACTACAACGAACATATGAACGACCGCCATCTACAAATACAGTTCCATCTTCGCTGGTACGATAATCGTGTCGGTAACGGCTATAAATGATATCTCCGTTATCTGCAACAACACCTGTGATTTCTTGATCTTCTACAAACGACCCGTCGGTAATCATAAGACGACCTTCTAGTCCGCTACGATAAAGAGCAAAGTATCTGCTACCACTATCTGGGTGTGGCAAGTCGCCATAAAACACTGCACAATGAATATCATTCTTTTCAGTGTCGCATACGTATTCTGCGTTCTTTACTTTACAAATATTGTCTACTTGCTCTTGTGTAAAAAGCACAGGTTCGTTGCAGAGTCTCATTGGAATCGTGCCTCCGACAGTTTTTCTCGTAGACTACGAGTATACCAAGTTTCAGGCTGTTTGTCAAGTAGATCCAGCAAGAATTGCCAATCCTCTCGGTCAAAGCCTTCGCTTGGTGTATCTTTGCTTACATAATAACCACGATGTTCAAGTTCAGCTACAATCTCTTCGTCATCGAACTCGTTTAACTCTACATCAACTGTTACATATGCCATTTTGTCCTCTTTTGTGTTGTTTACATATATAATATAGTGTAAGATATCTCGGTTGTCAAGCTCTATCTTCAGATTCTGCTTCTAATGCTACACTACGACACAAATCATTGAACCACAGATCAACAATCTCTTCTGGAGTACCGGCAGCATATCCTGCTTCACCTAATAGTCCAACAAAGTCGTCGTTCCAATCTAATTCAAAATAACCACGTGTTGGATTGTCTTTATCAAAGTGTACTTCTACAACTTTAACCCACGGACCTTTT
>Ga0070754_10001194_pt1 | contig 21264 bp, 14 predicted proteins | sample VirMetDEL_Sep_01_FD_75181 | JGI IMG/M metagenome (GOLD analysis project Ga0070754, IMG submission 75181) | Aqueous microbial communities from the Delaware River and Bay under freshwater to marine salinity gradient to study organic matter... | ecosystem: Environmental > Aquatic > Marine >... | reverse complement strand
TATCGAGTTCACCTGTAAGTGACATATTACCACTACTAGTAATAGCGGCCGATGAGATGGTGCCAATATTTACTAGGTTACGACTAGAAGTAATAACGGTTGTGCTGCCAATTCTAAGACTGTCACCGATATCGACCACGCCTGCCGCATCTACACCGAACTTTTCTTCCCAATCTGCTTCAAGCCATCCAGCCGAAATACTACTGCCTGACGTTCCGCCGCCGTCATACGTGCTTATTGTAAATCTGTTTTGGTGATATCCACCGAAATTAGTTTTCCACTTGCGGCCTAGGTTTGTGCGTAATGCGTGCCACTTTTCATCCGAGTCATCGTAATAGCAGTCATAACCTACGTATGTTGTGTAATCCAAACCAGTATTTGTTGTTAATCGGTGCGCTCCAAATGTACCTGCCGCGCCCTGGTTGTTTGGCCCTACTTGCACGTAAGTTGACGAATTACTAGCGTAAAACGCGCGATCAGCACGAGTCGTGTAGATCTGGCCTGTAGCCGTGATAGCGCCCGAAGAAATAGAGCCAGACATACTAAGATTGTAGCCAGAGGCAAAAGTGACGCCTGTCGTAGTTAGTGTTATCTGATCGCCAGAATTGCCTGCACGCCGAAGCACGAGATCTTCGTTGTAAGACCCTATGATTCCAGTGTCTACCTTTATCTGTTTGTCAAAGTAGTATTCTGGTCTATCAGTAACAAAATGAGCGTGACCAGTATTTCCTGCGCCGACCTCAACATAACCAGAATCAGTCTGTACTCTTATCCGATTACCACCGCCCTCTAGCAGCTTGGTGTTTGCATCATTAAAGCTAAGTTCACCGTACAAAGTGTCGCCAGCTTTGTCGATGAAGTAATTGTGCATCCCATTACTGTTGTAATTGTATGCCCAAATATTTGTGACACGTATCGACGTGGTATTGACAGCTTGCCCTATCGTAAATCGAATAGCGTTAAGTGGAGTGCCGCCTGTGCCCGTAGTTGTGAAATATATCGTTTTCGTTGACGAGTCGTTAAGTCGCGTTGTCCACGTAGAGCCGCCATCAGTAGATATTTCAATTTTCAATGACGCTGGTGCCCAAGAGCTATTGCCAAAAGAAATGCCAATGTAGCCGCCGTAATTTAAATTCTTTGGCAAAGTGGTAAGCGTGACCGTCATCGTCGATCCGCTGTAATTTGCGTTGCCCCAGGAAGCAGAGTTGCCGTGCGCTTTAAATGCGTTAGTCATAGCAGGGGTATAACTTAGCCCCCCGACAGTAACTGTTCCTCCGCGAGCCTCGAAGTTTCCTAAATCGTTATGAAAAAACGGAGACGTAACGTGGCCGTCTTCTGGCTGGTGGCCCAAAACAACGCCGTACATTTTATGAATGCTAGCTGTTGTCGTTCCTGTTCTTACGAAATCTTGTCCCTGATATTGCGTTGGCTTTACAACGCGGTTGGAAGTAATAACGTCAGTGCCGCTAATTCTAATTGCGAGACCGGATACGGCGCTTGTTGAGGTGAGCGCTCCCGACGAAATCGTGCCTATATTTTTTAGGTTACGGGTAGAGCCTTCAAACACTTGCGTGCTTCCAGCATAGATCCCCTGTGCACTGGATGAGGTGGCTGTTATAAAAGACCCGTCTGCCGTTATGTTGTTGCCGACAGTCATGTTTTCATCGTGGTCAATTACAACCGCATCTTTTAGGCCGCCACGATAGATTTGCAAAACCATTTTTGAATCGGTAACTACATCGCCAGCTTGGATGACCCTCACTGCTCCCGTTGGCGAATACATACTGGCGTTATGGAATGCAAGCTCTGTTCCGTTGCCAAATGTAGCGTTTACGCTATTTACTAGGGACAGCGCTTTGAGTACGCCAGTAGATTCTTGCCCAGAAAGCTCAGCAACACTGCTGGGTACATTGCTCGTTCCATTGCCTGCTTGATTAACTTCCAGCTTGCCACTGCTCGTTATGGTGCCGACGTTAAGTATGTTGCGGCTGCTGTCAATGACAGTGGTTGAGCCTTTCTTAAGCCCACCGTTACCCATGATGAAGTCACCGAATGAGTAAATGCTTCCTGACGATTGAGCAATGCTACCGTGCACGTATAACGGGTAGCTAGAACTTGACGCGCCATCTACACCTAAGTGACCGACTTGCACGTCGTTTGTGGTCGTAGCGCCTCGACCTGTTACCGAGTCAAGCGTGTCAGCTTCGCTTTCAATGAAGTCAGCAATGTCCCCAGTCGTTACATACGTGTTATTTGTATCAATCTTTGTAGTGCCGTTCGCAATAAGACGGATACGGTTAGCATCAAATTGCAGGTAGGTGTCTGTGTCATCTTTGTGCGTTAGCCGATGCCCAAGATGCAGTTGATCGTCTATGTACCATGCGTTCGCATTGTGATCGTAGCCAAACTCATGGCTATAGTTCCACGCGTCATCTGCGTCATTACGTGGTGCTAAGTAATTGCGTAAACTTGAGCCGCTACTTGCGCCCCAACCCCACACCAGTCGCGTGAGTCCACTGCCAAGGTTTAAATTACTAGTAAAGGTTAGCTGCCCATTTACTGTCGTAGAGCCAGCACTAATTGTTCCAATATTTTTGAGGTTACGCGTTGAGCCTTCAAAGACTTGCGTACTTCCGGCGTATATACCTTGAGCGCTAGATGCAGTTGCCGTAATGAAAGAGCCTTGTGCTGTTATGTTGTTGCTGGCAGTAACATCGCCGCCTGACGTTATTGAGAATTTTTCAGCGTTGCTCCAGGGGTTTGTGTTTGTACCGTAGTTAAACGACAGCTTATTGCCTGTGTTGCTTCCTTGGCTTCCCGTGTTTGCCCAATGCGTAATGCCAAACTTATGAATAAGCGATCCGTCAGTTGACGAAAATCGTCCAAAGCCAATGTTGTTTGCGACTGAAGAGTTGTCGTCGTATGACAGCAGGTCCATGTTGCCGTCATTACTTTGGATCACTAGCCCCGAGTACGACATTGCTGCACTTTGGACAGGATCATACGATCCTTGGTCTACAGTAATTTTTGCGGTGCTTCGTATCTCGCCTGCAACATCAAGCGTTTTACTAGGGTTAACATTTCCAATACCTACTGCCGTGGTGTCGCGCAAAAACGTCATGCGCGTCGCTGGGGTGCTGTTGCCTGTTTTTATATGTAGCTTGTTGTCGCCACCGTCGTAGTACAAATGTGCGCCTACATCCCCGGTCCCAGTTTCTAGCAGTTTTAGCACTGCGTCTTGATTTGGCGCTCCTTCAATAGTTGCACTAGCCGTCGTTGCGCCACCTTGAAAAAATACTTTTGCAGAAAGATTGGCGTTGACATAGACAGCGCCGCCATCTCCCTGCAAATACAAGGAAGAACTAGATCCGTTGTTTCTAGCTTGGATTTCGTTGTTATCTATCGCTAGGTTGACACCGTTTGCCGAGCCAGTCTGAAACGCGTGTCCCGTTGAGCTAAGGGTGACATCAGCAGTAGAGTCGAGTCTTATACTGTTTATGTTTAATATGTTGCGATTGCTATCTATGACCGTCGTATCATCGACACGGAACATATAGGCGTTAACCAATCCGTTAGCGTCTACGTAACCAGAAAACAGCCCGTCCTGTGCGCTGAGAGTTGTGGTTGCTGTGATAGTCGAGCTACTGGTAATAGCACCTGATCCGATCGTGCCTATGTTTACTAGGTCACGGTTTCCATTGATAACTTGGGTTGACCCTACGTAGTAACCCAGCGAAGAGGACGATCCGCCTGCCGTTATCGCTCCTGCGGTGGTTAGTACTGAGCCTGAGTGCAGATTGTTGTAAATTAGGCTGTTCTGTATGACATACGAGCCTTCTATTTTGCTCGTGGTATCTAGCTCGACCGCAAACCCTGTCGGCTGAGTCGTTGTGCTTGTGGGGCTAGATACAAGAGACGATGAGCCAAACTTGTATAGATCCACACGCACTAGTGAATAGCGTGTAAGCACAATGTAAACGTCATATCGGTAGTAGGTGCCTGTATTGGTGGCCTGCACCACACGGACGCCAACGCCGGACTTGCCGACGTTAAAACTACCTGCAATCTCTACGTTCTGTCCTGAGTTTTGCTCCCGTCCGTAAATAGTGATGTCAAAGTCTTGTGTGCCGAAACTCTCTACGTGGTTATTAAGTTGACCTTTAAGGTGTAAACCCCCATTGCCTGTGTTGACCTCTGCGACCTTGTAGTACACGGGATAAGTCGAAAGGTTGCCTTGATCTGGCGGCGTAAACCGAGAGTGTGCGCTATCAATACCTTGGAATCTGCCGTCAAGATCAACTGTTACTGTGCCTGCGTCTTGGCGCGTAAGAGTCAGAATGCCTGTACTAGTATTAAAGTTCGCACTGTTAATTTTGTCGCCGTAAGCTGTGTTCCAATTGCTAGAGTTATCAGCAATAACGCTATACGAGCCCGCTGATGATCCACGCTTCATCAGTCCAGTGGAGTTAAAGTCACCATCGACCACGACATCCGTGTGGCTAGTCTCTGATAATAAATAATTAGCATCAGCGTGATCGCCCCAGCTATAAGCGTCCTGCCAATTCTCTATTCGTGTACCCGTTATATCTTGGTTTTGGACGCTAATACGCTGACTGAATGAACCTACGCCCTGACCTGTAATTTTAAACAGGTCAGTACCGTCTGTTTGCTCTACGAGTAGGGCGACATCGTTTGCTCCGTTTGTGGTTACGATCTTTACGCCGAGTGACGTAGTGTTTGGAGCAGTCTCGCCAGTGAACACGCCTGCATATACGTTGTTGCTACCTGACGCCGTTACCTTGCCAACCGTGATGTTACTGGTTTCTGTCAGTACCTTGCGCCATGCAGTGCCGTCATTAATTTCGATCTTGTTGTTAGTTTGAGTTTGACCGTGCGAGGTAAAGCGGATGTTTTCTTTTTCACCGTTTGGACTGCCGCTGTTTAGGTAATAGTAGCCTGCCCAAGAACCATGATAAAAACGTATTTGTTGTTGTCCACTGTATGTGTGCGAAGCTACGTCAAGACCATTGACTCGAAAAACATTGGTGAAATCCAGCGTACTGCTCGCCGTGTACGTTTGCGTATGTAGCTTTACATAGTTTTGTACTGCGCTTGTGGTAACGCGCATACGCTGATGGCCGCCAGCCGAAAAGCCAAGCACGTCATTTGATGGCTTATACATGCCTGTATTAACGTCACCGTTAAACGAATACGTAGGTCTGTCAGCAGTACCCGACGTTCCCATTTGAAGCTGCCCATGCTGACTTAATATGGCTGTTCGAGGTGTGTAGTCTGCACTGCCACTAAAGCCGCCTTGGAGGCCGGTAGTAAAACGTATACCGCCGTCTGTAACTAGATATAACTCTTCAGAATCAGGGTTTGGATTCTGTCCGCCTGCGTTAGGATCAAAGTTGCGCCCAATATCGCCTGACGCGATGATCACGCTGTCGTCAGCAGACGCAATCATAAGACCGCCGCGACCAGTGGTTTGGTACATACCACCGTTGCCGCCATTGCCCATTTTGATTAGCTGACGCTTGTCACTTGCGGCATCTGGATCATCGTCAACATTTTTATCAGGGAAAACGAGCGCAGTGCTGTCAGTGCCTGTTCCAAGAGTCAGATTGCCTGTAAACGTGTCGCCTGTTGTGACAGCGTAGTTTTGCGTCGAGTGATTGCCCCAGCCATAGGCTGTATTCCACTGGCTAATCTTAGTAGCGCTTATTTGCGATCCGCCTACCGTAAGCGTTGCACTGGTGTAATCTGATGCGTCGGCATCGAAAATAAACTCACCGCCTCCCGTGCCGCTGATCGTTAGTATCACGCTCCCATTGTCCTGATGATATAAAAGCCAATCATAAGTAGACGTTGTGTTCGCTAAATCTAAACGGCCGTTACTGCTCCCAGCGTTGGCAATTCTTAGGTTTTTGCCGTTTTCAAGAGAAAGTCCATCCGTAATAACAAACCGATCATTTGTCTCACTCCATGTAATAGAAGCGCTATCCGCAGTGCCGCGATCAACGATAAGGCCAGAGCCGTCGCTTAGTTCCTGAGCGTTGCCGCTGTTGACGGTTATCGTCTTGTCGGTAACGTCTAAGTCAGTGACGTTGTAGCTGTTTATGTCTCCTGTGATATTCAGAGCGCCTTGCAGTGAAAGATCACCCGTAATCGTAAGGTCAGCGTCAAACGTGTCGTCCACGTTCGAACGGAGGAAAGCGGTTGAGTCTAAGTTGTCGAGCGTGTCAGCGTTGCCGCCTGTTGATGTAACGCCTGTAACGCCTTCGTTTGCGGCAACAGAAAACGGTAATGTTTGATTAGTAAATGCTGACCCCACGCTGGAAACTGCAACTTTAAATTGCACATCAGTGTTGTCTGCAAGATCACTACCTGACCCACTAGTAAACGTTTTAGTGATTGCAGTGTTGATGTGATACACCAGGTACGTGTACCCATAGTATGAACTTAGGTCGTATTCTAAGAATTGCAGTGTGTGTGTTTTGTCTGCTGAGTTCAGATCGTTGAACGTGCCGTCAGCAGTTGCTTCAAACGTAAGCGTGGCTTGCGCTTGCGCTTGTGTGTAGTTAGTCGTGGAATAAAAGAATGTATTGATGTTGAATTCGACTTCGACATCAGACGACCCATGATTAAATTTATCAGAGGACGTGCCTAGCGTCACAGAACCGCCAGACGTAGTAAACGTTCCCGTACCGTCTTTGAAATCGCCGTTTGACCCTCCAACTGAAGACGCAAGCGATCCAAAAATTTCGTCTAACGCGTCTTGAGACAGCATGGCTCGCGTAATTGAACCAGCAGCTACGCTGCTTGCTTGTAAATCGCCTAGAACCACAAGGTTTTGTTTTGCAGTAATGACGTCAGCAGTAATGTTACCGTCGACTGTAAGAGTGTTGTTTGACGGGTCAAAGAAAAGCTTATCTTTGAGGCTAAACTTGCCTGCGTTGTCGAGATAAAACCCGGTATTGCTATTAGCCCAATCGCCTGTCCCTGCGTACAGTTTTGTTGCGTCAATGTTGATCCCGGCAATAGCTCCATCGGTAGCTGTTACGGCGCCCGTAATGCTCGCGTTTGTTGCCGTTAATTGTCCTGCGGTGTTGACTCTAAAAGGTGAGCTTGAAAACGAAGTAGCGCCAAGGTAAATACCTTTGACGGTGTGGATACCGACCGCCGACGACCCTGAGCCAGCGGTCAGCGCCGTTGATCCAATACTGAAGCCGCCAATGGTTCCTGAAGTTGCTGTCACCTCGCCACGGAACGTACCATCGCCGGTTTCAAATGTACCGTCTTTAGTTAACTTCCAGCCCGAGACGCCTTGTGAGTAGTTAGTAGACTGCAAGTCGTCGAGCTTATCGATGTTGATAGAGTCGTTGTCTATCTGCGAGTTGCCAACAGTGTCTAAATCAGCCAAATCGCCTGTGTTGTAACTAGCTACGTCGTTCCAAGTGCTACCGTTCCAACGCTGCATGATCGCGTTGTCAGTCTGATACCACATGTCGCCAACGCCTTCAGCAGTTGGCGTGGCCGTTGACGCAGCAAAAAACGTTGTAATCTTACCGTCAGCCGTGCTTTGTGCTGTTTCTGCGTCTGCAATGGCTTCTGCGATACCTGAGTCACGGGCGGCTTGCCAGTTAGTGCCGTCGTAACGGTAAAGTTTGTTGTCGTCGTTCGTGTCGATCCATAGGTCGCCTTCTGACGCACTAGTAGGGGCGTTATCTTGATAAAACGTGTCAATCTTGCCGTCAGCAGTAGACTGCGCGCCTGCGGCGTCTTGCAGCGCTGTAGCAATACGACTGTCAGCGCGTAATACCCAAGCGCCACTGTCGTACATGTACATTTTGAAGTTGTCGTTGGTGTCGATCCAAATGTCACCAGTTTGGTACGCACCGCCACTGGGCTGCGCGTCTTGTTGAAACACCTGGTTACGCGTTGCGTTGTCTTCAATGTTGTCGAGTTTGGTGCCGCTGACTGCCGGTAAAGTAAAGGTTGTCGTGCTGTAGCCGCTAGGTAGTTGTATACCGTCAGCGTTGGCTACGAAGTAGCGTATGCGTAAATCTATGACTTGGTCGTCAATACCGATTAAAAACTCTGCTTTTGTGGCGGTCTCGTCTAGTATGACTTGCGACGTATAAACGTCCGCGTTCTGCACTGACCAGCCAATCTCTACAGACAACGCCTCTTCTGGGATGTCGCTGAACGGTATGTTGAGACGCAGGGCAGCAGTGCCGTCGCTTAACGCAATTGAGTCAGCGCTAACGGTGCCAATAGTTGGCGATGTAGGCGTTACGTTGTATTGCTGTTCCTCGTCGAAGAACAGACCAATAGGCTCGTTACCTCTGTTGGCGTTCCAGGTGTATATCGACGAGTCGTATTCACGCAGGCTGAGTTTGACGTTCATCGACGAAATGTCGACGCCTACCTGGTCGACAATGAAGTACTTACCGCTGTAACCCGCACTGTCGTAATCGAGTGCTACGACGTCGCCCGGTACTAAGTTAAAACAGCGACTGCCAAAAGTACCAGTTGCCGTGAGCGTCACGCGGCTTTCGCGCACTAGGTACTCAGCAATATCTTCAGCCTGGTAGTAATCAGTGCACCCGGTAAGCGTCACAGTTTTGTGTAACTTCTCACCGGAGTCTGCCGTTAGATAGGTTTGATATTGAGAGCCCGATGTTTCATCGAGCGGAGGCCAAGACACTTGGTCGGTTTTGTAGTGCTTGTTTGCGTTGAGAAACTTAGCAGTCATGCGATTGATGCGCTGCTTTCTGTCTCCCTGAGATATTTTCAAGCCACCTATAATGTCGTCGTCATTGAGAGTAATAACAGGCGAAGCCACATCGTCCATGTGTACAGCGTACTCGCCGTTGATGTGATGCAAGTTGGCTCTAAAGGATTGGAGTATTTGTTGTATGTTGTCGAGTACTTCTTTGCTGTTGTCGACAGCCATGTTTAGACGAAAACGCTTTTGCTTGTTGGCAAAAGAGCCTGTCGTAATTTGGTCCATCCGGTAGTTAGGTATGATGCCGTTATCGGCTATCTCGTACGTAACCCCTAGATGGGGATCGTAGACAACTAATTGGCTGCCCGTTTGGTTGGTAGCTCTAGCCGGGATGTCGACATACGTGTCGCACTTGTTTGCTGCTGTTATAAAACTAGGCAGATCACACTCTGAATAATCAACGCCTCGTCCGTACTCCGTGTTTGTCAGCATATCGAGCAAAGCAAGCGCGGGGTTGTCGCTAAACGCCCACGTTGATGGTGTTGCGCTACGATGCGACCCGCTGCCACCGGCAACGGTGCTGTCTAGTCGCGGGTCGTAAAGCTTACGGCCGCGAACCAAGTATTGTGTTTGCGGTTCGCCCTGGTATGCCGGGTTAGACTTATCAAACCAAAAGCGCTCTACGACGTACGCGACACCTTGACCTTTTTTGCTTGAATCCCACTGACTGAAATCGGTTGAGTACGTAGTTTTTAGGTTGGAAAAGTAGTTACCCGCTGTCGGGCCTAACGATACTGCTGCTTCAAAGTGACGCGAGTGACCTGCTGTAAATCGTGACGCAAGGTGCGATTCGCCGTCGATCAGCACTTTTTCGATACCGTCAATCGGCCCGTTGCTCAATGACGAGATACGGTACAAAAAGCGATTTAGGCCCCAACGCTTATCGGATGTATCTGGTGAGCCGCCGCCGCCACGGTAGTTAGTAAAGGATGCGTTAGCCATCGGCACTTGCTTTCTCGAGACACGCTTATAAAGCGTAGTCGTGCCGACCAAGGCTCGTCCGTAGACCGTGTACAAAGCACGGTTACTGTCGTGGCCTGAAATCTGATGGGAGGCCATTTCGTTGGCTTGTTTCTCAGCCTCGCGTTGCATTTTGCGCTGTTGGTAATAACTAGCAGCCGTCAGTGCGCCGACTACGATTACACCTATAGTTAACGGATCAACCATCTTTTACTGTCCCCACTTAATGGGCAGCTTTTCCTGCTGCGAATACTGAAAAATTGTGTCGTTCGGGTAGTACTCTTCTTGACTCGACGTGTTTGTGAACCGCCCAGTTACGACCTCAAAAGCCGCCCAGTGACTTGTAAGCTTTATCGTGAAATCGCTTTTGGTTTTGGTCTCATCGAACTGCCATGTATCGACAAGTCCTGCGTAGAGCTTGATGACGCTCGTACTGCTTAAGAGCTCATACTCATCATCGAGGAACGCTAAATAAACAGACGCTTCTTCACCGAAGTGAGCGTCGTCTACGTACTCCTGATAGGCCGTACGATCTGCGCCAGCAAACTTAATTTGGTAGCTGCTTGATGACAGCGATGTTGTGCGCTGTACGCTACTAGCGCCAAGCAGTGCCTGGTCGCCGGGCGAGTACGTAACACCTGCGTAAGTTATAGGCTTGTGGTTGTCAGTGACCTTGAAACCTGTGCCAGGCAAGTTGATCAAGATGGCTGTTCTGTAACTAGCAGACGCAAGCGCTGCTGCCACATTAGATGGCATCGAAATCACGGGTTACCTCCTAGAATGATGGGGCGACTAAATTCTCGTCAGAGATAGAGCGGATCATGTCGGTGAGCTCGTTACGGCGCTGTTCGAGCGCGCCAAAGACGAGGTCAGGGTCAGCGACGCCGTTGATTTGTAGCGTCAACGGAGCGCCTGTAGACGGACGGTTGTTGCGGTCAGCAAGGAACGTAGTCAGGTCGCGGTTAGCCCGTGAGCTTACGACTCGCTCGCCTTTTTCTAGCATGTACGTGCCTGTCGAAGGCAGAGAGTCCATGCCGTCGTGTGCCTGACCCTTCATGATGTCTGACAACACGAGAGCCGTTTGCGCCGTTGTCAACGCAACGCCTGGTAGGTTGGCCGGGAACGGGGCCGCGCCCCAAGCTGCCATAATCGCTTTGCCTTGCATAACGATTGCTTCTTTAAGCATCAGTCCGCGTTGTAGGGCCGCAATCTTTTTACTACGCCGTGCTCCAGCTTGAAGAACACCGTCCCACGTCTCGTACGACTGCTTCATGGCGTTAACGCGGCCTTTGACAGCCATCGACAACGTACCGAATGCCTCTTTCACTTTTGCGATGGCAAGCTGCCAGCGCTCCGCCCACGACATCTGTACGTCTTCTTTCTCTGCTTCTGGGCCTGCGGCCGCTGCGTCTGGGTCTGTGTCGCCTTTTAGAGCCGCCCAGAATGCGCGGAAGCCTGGTATAGCGTCCAAGGCTTGTGTACCGACGCCGCTGACGAACTCTCCAAAGCCCTGTTGTAAGTTTGCAAAGTCGGGTAGGGCATCCATAGCTGCGCCAGCGCCGCCCATGACAGCGTCAGTGCCGGCGCCTAGTACGCCCATGACGCCGTTTTTAGCTTCACTCATTGCTTCGGAAAGGGTTGGGCCGGTCTCGCTCGAAAACGCGCCACCAACGAGTTCTCTGCCCATCTTCATTTTAGTTTTACCGCCGCGACCCTTTGGAGCCGCGCCGACGTCCTCTATACCGGCTTTTATGCTGGCTGCCCATTCATCTTTGCCAAGCGATGCTACGAAGTCAGCAAACTTTAACTTCATGCTGTTCATCAGCGTCGACCAAAGGTGCCCAATGTTATCGCCGACATCTCTGAATACGTCTACGAGGCCGTCTATCTGCATAGACAGCCCTGTAATAATCATGCCGAGTCTTTCCATCGTCATGAACTTGCTTACGAGGTAAACGACGCCAGCCGCTAAGACTGCAATAGCTATAATAATTGCCGTCAAAGGGTTGGCTAGCATTAGCATGAACACTCTACGCAGTGCCATGTACAGCCCTTTAATCAACGCTGTTGCTAATGCCTGCACCGCCATCGTTATAGAGGCTAATGCTCCTAAAAACCCAAACACAGCTTTACTTAAAAACAAGGTAATGGACCATGTCAGCATTACCATTCCCTTTACAGCGCCGCCTATAGTTACAGCGGTAAACGCCACCATCCCCACGACTAGACGGCTGATTAAAACTGCGGTCATCGCGCCCAGACCTAGAACGACTAGGTGTATGTTCTGGCCTAAAATGCCAATGGCTTTCGACACTTTAGGTACGAGGTTAAATGTTTGGTTGAGCCGATCGATCATTTCAACAAACGCGTTTCGAAATAGCGTTTTTGCCTGCCCTAACGTAAGCGCCATCTTGTCAACAGCGGTATTTGTGTCTTGAAGTTTTTCGGTAAGGATCGGAATAATTGTTTCAGCAGTCAGGCCACCTTCTTGCGCGAACAGGCGTAGCTGTCCAACAGTCATGCCTAAGCCTTCTGCAAGCATCTGCGTCAGTACAACGTTGTTTTCCGAGACAGATCTAAATTCGTCACCGCGCAGTGTTCCCGAGGCCAGACCCTGGGCGAACTGGCGTGCTGAGTTAGCTGCTTCTGAGGCTGTCGTACCTGACATTAAGAAGGAGTTGGCGACGACTTGTGTGACCTTCGCTACGTCCTCCTGAGAGGTGCCTAGTGACTTTGTAGATACAGCAATACGCTGGTATAGGGTGCCAACCGAATCGAGCTCAGAGCGACTTTCCTTAGCGATACGCTTGATGTCTAACATGCCGTTCGCAACTTCGCGTGTCGTATCAAACGTTGCGCCCATTTTGTTACGAAGGTTGACCATTTCGTCTGCTGCGCGCGCTACTTCCGCTACGCCAAAGCCGGTTGCTACGGTTGCGCCAAGCGCTGCCATCTGTCCTTGGAACATCATGGCTTCGCGTCGCATACCACCACTAAAGCGCTTAAAACGTTTATCGACTTTGTCGATGTCTTTGCGGAACTGCGCTGTGTTGGCGCTAATGCGTACCGCTAACGTACGTAATACTGCTCCACTCATCATCGTCGTCCTGTGTTGATTTTGTACTTCCAAACGGCGACACGCCGCTTGAGCTCATCTCTAAATGCGTTACCAATTGACACTTCAAACCCGTCAAACGCAGGCCGCATAAAGGGGCGTTCGGGGTGAACGATGCCGAAAATTGTTGGGTTGGTTGTGCCATATTCGTTTTGCAAGGCGTACACCGGCTTTCGGTCACCTTTGTTGAATCCCGTTTTAGTGGCGCGCTTGTATGTAGACCTGTGTCTGCCCGAAACACCGGCCATCACAGAGGCGCCTCTCAGGCCTTTACGGCGTTTTGGCGCTCGCCCTAATCTGTTGGGGTTGTAGCCGACTAATCGCACGCTCTTAAGCAATGAGCCGGTGTCAGGGATGTCCTGCCGCACAATGTTGCCCTTTACGCGCGCCTCAACAGGTTTCATTGCGTTGACCGCTGCTGTCTCACACTCGTCGCCAGCAAACTCGCCGGCCATGCGTTCCAAATCAACCCACATCGCATCAAGTCCCTCAAGCTTGAAGCGGTTGTAGACACCGTTACGGGTTTTCACGATGTCAAAGTCGTAGTTAGCCACGTCGTGCCTCCGCATATCGTTTAAAGATGTTGATTTGTTGTTCGTTGCTTTGCTTACGGTTTGTGTGCCTGGTGTACAGATCGAAAAAGTCTGTCACCTCTGCCGGCTTACCGCCTTTCTTGCCGCCGTTGACGTTGACCAACGTTGCGGCGATCACTCCTGCCCGATAGTCCTCGCGGACAGCGCCCCAGGGTTCTAGATTGAAAAACGCCATCCACTCGTTGAGCTCGCTTGCTTCAAGTTGAGTTTCGAGTTGTCGAACCGTCATACCTAAAGCAAGCGCAAGTCGGAACTTAAACCGACGTACCGGGCATGCTAGTTTTTTTCAGCAATGCCTAACGCTTCGTCTGACATGCCAGAAAGGTTGCGTACCTGGTCGAACAGTCGCGTAATCACCGCGGCGTTTTTCTTACCGAGCTCATTCGCTTCGCTGTCCTTAAAAATGCGGTTACCGTCATCGTCGACCATGCAACTGACGACAAGACGTGCGCGCATATTGGTTAAATCGTTGGACACACCTAGTCGTGCCTCAAACTGGTCGCGTTCTGCTGCCGATAGGCCGCGAATACGAACTGTGCCTCCCCATTCAGGGACTTCTACCTCTACAAAGCTAAAGTCCACTGCGCCTAGAATCTGATCTTTACTAAGAGCCATTTACTCCTCCTTAAACAAAAAAAAAGGCACCCGTAGGTGCCTTTCGTTTAGAGCGTACCGTCGGTGTCGAAGGTGACGTCTCCGTCGATGTTTACAGTCACGTTGACTGTCACTACATCTTCAAGTGGTGAGCTAATTGCGTAGCTCTGAACAAAACCTGCAAAGTCGCAAGCTGCCACGTTATCTGACGCGTCTGTCCAAACAATCACGAGGTAAACCTTAGCGCCGCTTTCGTATGAAGTGCGGAGTAAGTCCTGTGCTGCTTGTGCAGATGAAGAAGGAACCCAGTTAAGACTAATGTCTACGGTTCCAGAGTCTCGTTGACCGACCAGCTTACCTTTGTAGTCAGATCCGTACGTTGATACCTCGATGACGTTGGCTGAAAGCTCAATGTCGCCGATGTTCTGTACTTCACCAACTAGGTCGCCGGCTGCCAGTGATGACAAGGTGTGCGCGCTAGATTTAGCGTAAAGCTTGGTCTTCTGCCCGGTGAATGGTGCAGATATAGCTGCCATGTTTAATTACCTCGTGCAAGAAGGGTTATGTCGATAGTTGCTGAGTACAACTGAAGCGTCTCTTCGAAATCAGTGACGACGTTGTGGACCCGCGATGACTCAATATGGTCAGAGCCTTGTACGGCCGATAAACCATTGAACTTGTTAATGACTGCGTCGGTGATTTCACGCATGGCACCGTACGTTTCTGCAAACACAGTCAGGTCGACTGTGTAGCGACGAAGCGCCGTTGTGCCTGATGCAGTTAGATCACTAAAGCCATCCATCACCCGGTAGGCGATACAGGGCTTGTCGACCTCTTGCGGCAACCGTTGTGGGTACACGCCGTTAGTCGCAATCAAGTTATTGATAGTTGAGTCGTTGAGAATAATTGTGCGTAGAGATTGATCAATCATCTGACGTCCTCCGCAAATATGACGACATGCTTTCGCTTGCCGTCCATATCCGAAGAAGACAGAACTTCGAGCCGTCTGCCGGCTACGTCTATCTGTGCGCCTGGGTTGATGAGCTCAAGGGCTTCGCTATAGCGAAAATGAAGCTCAAACTCGATGCGCGACATCATTTGACCGTTCTCCGCACGCTCGCGGAAAGTTCGCTGTTTAATGGAACACTTATGCGTCACCGCGTCCGCAACCATTGTGTGGTCTAGGGCGCCGTAAGCATCGGGTGTCGCTGACCGCTCGTAAATCGTCGCGGTGTGACGTAGAGAACCTGCTCTCATATTACCTCCTTACGCTATGCGTATTCGGTAAGGTGTAAGCAAGTCCTCTGCGGCTTTGGGCGCTTTCACAAGTGCCAAGCCAGCATTGTCGATGACACCGTCCTCGCGGTACTCGTACAACGCTCCTACAGTTAGTAAAACAGCTTGCTTTACTGCCGCAGGAACGCCGACTGTCCCGTCAAGGGCATAAGTAACAGCGATGTGATCAGGCTCGTTTGCAACGTCAGTCGGCCACTCTTTGCCCATACCTGGGTAAACAGTTGCGCGCTCTGGCGCACCGACTAGGCGATACTCAGACGACGCTAAGGTTTGCTGTGCATAGTCAGCGTCGTAGTAAGTAATGCTAGTGATGCTACTGATGTTGCCGCCAGGCAAATATAAGCCTTGGCGTTTCCGGGGGACGGAGTAAGGGAACGAATCGAACGTCTCTACTCGTGAACCTGTAGTCCACAGTCGATTAGTGAATTGTTCCGCATACTCCGTCGCAACCGAAATCAGACGAGTGATCTCAGTCTGTTCGTCGGTGGTGATATTCGAAGGCAGACGCAAGTGCAGTCTTGCTTCAGCTAGTGTCACAGGGTCTGCCATTGCTCACTCCTTATTAGGCGTGTGCTACTGAAACTACCTTCAGCGCTTCTGCATTAAGGACCATTGAGCCTACACGCTTACGTGTGTAGTACATGACCGAACCGGGGTTGGTGTAAGGATCGTTGAGGATAGATACACCTACACGGTCAACAATCTGGAACGCCTGGGCGAAGTCACCAAACATGATAGGTGCAGATGCTGCGCCTTCGTCGATGTCGTCCATGTCCTCGTTGATGACAATGCTGTAGCCGAACAAGCTGGTAGCTGCTGCCTGCGTGATGTCACGCTGCAAGAAGTACTCGCCATCTGCGTTCTTAAGGCCCACGAGAGTGTCGTGAGTGCTTCGGTTCATCATCCAGCGGCAGCCGCCAAGGTAAGGCGTCTTGACCGACTTCACGACTGTGCGGAGGAAATCGATGATTGCGCTTGAAGTAGCACCGAGGCTGTTGTTTACGCCTGAGTCCATAACCTGGAACTTACCAGTCGTATTGTTCAACGCTTGGTCTGAACCGAGGGTCAGGCCGTTAAGGATGCCTACGGGCTTGTTTGTGCCGTTACCGCTCAAGAAAGCAGAACCTTCTTGCTCAGAAAACTGACGAGCGACTTCTGTAGTCACGTAGCCAGCAGCGTCAAAGAAAGCATCTTCGAGCATGTGCTGGTAAATACGTGGGCGAGCATAAATCTCACCAAATGTCGCTGTGCGCTGTGCGAGCTCAGGCGCGTTTGTTTGCGCGCGAGCGTCAGTTTCGCCAACCCAGCCTGATGCTGCGTCACCGATACCGACCAGTTGCTTAACGTCAGTAGTGTCAGCAGAAACTACTGAACATACTTGACGTAGAGGCGACTGCTCGTACTGGAGCTTAATGATTTCCTGACGAAGCTCTTCGGGAAGCGCATAGCCACCTTGAGCGTCAGTAGAGATTTGCATATCAGTGCCTTTTTTACGAAGCCCTTCAACGCCATCCTTCAAAAAGATCTTGAAGTTTTCACGTGTGTCCACGGATTTCTCCTCATGAGATTTGATAAATGCGGGAGCAGCTTGCTTTGCTTTTACCTCGTCGAGGTCAGCGCGCAAATCTGCGAGTTCTTTTGCTGCACTTGCAGCTTGAGACTTGAGCTCTTCGTTCTCAGCAGTTACTTCCTTGTTCTGGGTAGTAACGTCTTCGATGGCCTTTTCAACAGCGTCTAAAGTGACGTCGTCAGCCGCTGGAACTTCAGCTTCCACAGCCTCGACCTTAACTTCTTCAGTCATTGCCTATTCCTTTTAAGGTGTGGGGATAGATGTTGTTCAGCTTGTCCAACATCGACTTGAGGCGTTGCTGTCGTTCGTCGGCCTTAGCGTCACGCTCAGGTTCTGATTCTTCGACTGCGTCCTCTTGTGGCGTCAAAGCTTTGTAGCCTTCAGCCAGTAGTGCCTTCGCTTCGCGACGAGACAAACCTGCTTCACGCAGTGCTCGTTCGATCTCACGCACGTTGAGTTCACCGTCAGCATCCTTAACCGCAGTGACCGTAGCCATACGATTTGCTGGGATAGTGACAAGTGAAATTTCGTGAAGCTTTACCTCTTGCAAAAGGTTAGCTCCGGTCTTTCGGTCGTACTCCTCTTTTGTCGGGATGTAACCGATCGACATACTGTTCAGCGCGCCGTCTTTAAGTAGCGCGTATGCCTCGTCTGCATCGCGTACACCCTTAGTCAGGGTGCCGGTAACGCGTAGGCCTTTTCCGTCTTCGACGATACTTGTCCACTTGCCGATTGGGCGCTTCATATCGTGATGAAGCAGCATCGACGGCATAGTGCCTTCGTTTTTATGCTGAGAAAGTGACTTGGTAAACGCACCCGGCTCAACGATGTCGCCAACACGATCTTCATTGCCGAAAGTGGATGCGTAACCTTCAAATTTCCGCTCCTCGTCGTCATACAACTTTAGGTTTTCAATCGTGAATACCTTTTTCATAGCCTCATTCCTGTTCATCTGCTTCTTCCTCCGCTGGCGGCTCTGGTTCGTTTGCGCCAAACGTCAAGTTATTACTGTCAGTAACGTAGTCGTCACCGCCTTCGCGTGGGTTCATATCAAGCTTGTGTCTGACCTCGTTGGGTGACATCACGCCGATCTCCAAAAGCTTTTTGTATGCGTCGACTTCGCCAGCAAAGTCACCACGTAGGAGCTCGCCTACCTCAAAGCGGAACTCACGAGTGGAGTCGCCGAGCAGCGAGTAGTTCATGCGCGTTTCAAAGCCGCGAATGTACGGGTAGATGGCTGATCGATAGAAGTCGAGGGTTTGTTCTTCGATGTTGCTGAATGTTGCTCGCGATAAGTCAGCAATCATGTGCGGTGGGACGCGGAAAATGCCGCATATCTCTTCACGAGACAGCTTACGTGTCTCTAATAACTGCACGTCTCCTGGAGACATGGATATAGGCTCAAACCGTACGCCGGCTTCCAATAAAGCGACACGATTTGCATTAGACCGTCCACCGTGAGCTCCTTCCCAGGAATCTTTAAGGTTGCTGTAGGCGTCGTCTGAAAGTGTGCCGTCGACTTGGAGGACACCACGTGGCGTCGATCCGTTTGCGAACACGGAATTACTATGATCTCGCTGCTCAATGGCGCCGCCCAGTAAAGAGCCCTGGTATGAGATAGGGCTGATACCAGTAATGCCGTCCAGAGACATCGATTTAAAGTGAAGAATTTCGGACGGATCAAATATTTCGGTACGCTGCTTACCTTTTTCGCCAATAGTAACGCTGTAATGAATGCGATTTTGGGCTTCGACATGTACATGTACTGAGTCGACAGGTATCGGGTGAAGTGCAACGACACGGCCAGATCCTCCTCTTACTATGTAGTTGTAGCTGTTACCACGTAGGCACAGATTGACTACCTGCATCTGCCAAAATTCTTGCGCCGTCTGCCAATCGTTCGGAGAGCGCATACAAAGCGTGTGCAAAATGTCGTCATAAGCGTGCGTCCGCGTCATACGGTCAGCGCTTAGTTTGTAAAGGTGACAGGGCAGTGTGCTGACGGTTTCTGACAGCACCTTGATGCAGGAATAGACGGTTGACAGGCGCATCGCCGCTTCGGACGACACGGAGCTTAGTCCAGGTTTGTCAGCGCGCAGCATCATATCGAGCAACGCTGGGGAATCCAGACTGTATGCGTTCTTCTGCTGCGGCGCGGACCTTCGAAAGTTATACCACGCCATTGGGTCTCCTATAGAGTTCGTATGCCTCTAGATTCGTAGGGGCTAGGCGTTAGCCCTCCATTAAGTTTCATCCGACCAAGCGCCATGATCAGCGCGATAACGCCGTCAATCTTGTTGGCCGCTTGTTGTTTCTTGACCTTGATGTTGTCGTTGGGGTCTGTGTAGATGACGCAGTTCGCAGCCATCCAGCGCAGCACCGGGTCGTCTCCGTGGCACAGCGTTTTGCCTAGCACTGACTTCTCAAACTCTTTTGACGGGTCTGATAACGACATAATGTTCTGTGGCACCTTGACCATCGGGAGTCCGCGATCAATGAGCTCTGTGACGAGCCCTAATGCGCCGTATGGGTCAAAAGCAACTTGCTTAACCTGATAGGTCTCAAAGGCTTGTAAAAGCTCCTCGCGGATGTAAGCGAGGTCTGTGACACTGCCGTCTGTAGCGACTAGGTAGCCGCTGTCCATCCACTCGCGATATTTCGCGCCCATAGCGCCTGATTTATCGAGAACAGTGTCCATAGGGACGTACGACTTTACGTACGGGTACAGTAAGCCGTCTTCTTGGAACAAATAGGCGACACACGCAAAGTCAGACACTGACGCGAGGTCGAGACCGACGTAGCAGGGCTTTCCCTTAAAGTGCTCTATAGGTGGCCGAGGCTTGTTACACGCGTCCCAGGCACTGAGCGATAGCCACGCAGAGTCTGTGTTACACCATACGTTTAAGCGCTTGGTTTTAAAGTTCGTCTCGGCAGACGGTGACTCTTCTGCCTGTTTAGCCAATCGCGACAGGTCGTCAGGCTGTACAGACACGCCGTAGTTAGGATTAGCCTTGACCCAAACGTCAGGGTCGCGCCAATCGTCAGCGTCGTCGATGCCATAAATAAGACTAAAGAACGTATCGTCATCAACGTGTCCTTGTAGCACTTTGATGGCGTAGTCGCGCTGCTGATAGCAGATGCCTTCACGGTTTACGCCGGCTGTCGTTATGGCGAACAGTAGCGGTTGTTCCCGTGCGCCAGACGCAACGTTAAGCACGTCATAGACTTCCGGTGTTTTGTGAACGTGTAGCTCATCAATTACCGAAAATGACGGCGAACGCCCCTCTAGGCTCCCAGCGTCAGCCGATAATGGCTCAAACTTACTGTTTGCGCGCTGGAAAGCGATAGTGCTGCGGTTGATCGTTAAATGCTTACTGAGATCACCCGAACCACGCGCCATAGCCTGCGCGTCGCCGAACACGATACGTGCCTGGTCGCGCGACGTTGCCGCAGAGTAGACCTCTGCCGACGCCTCTGCGTCTGCCATAAGGTGGTACAGACACAGGACGGAACACAATGTGCTCTTGCCGCTTTTTCTGGGCACTTCGATATAAACTGACCGGCGTAAGCGCAAACCGTCAGCGCGTTTCCAGCCATACACCTGACTGACAAGAAACATCTGCCAAGGTTCGAATTGGATCTGCTCGCCAGCCTTTGGACCCTTAAGGTGCTTAATAAAATTAGCAAAACGTATAGGTCGCACGGCGGCTGCCGGGTCAAAAGTGATATCAGTACGTTTACGCATATCTAATGCGCGTTTGCATGAGAGTTTTATGTACTCACACGCCGGTAATTTTCCCTCTGCGACTTGCTCTGCGTAGCGCCAAGCAATGTCGCAAATCTCCTGCTCTGTTTGCTGTTTCATCTCTTTAACTTGAGATCTGCCAGCTTAGGTGCGCCCCACACACCTGCGATCATCGTAAACCAGACCGCTAGATACCACTCAGGTAATGCCGACAGCGCCTCAATGCCCTCCATCGTGTGTACGCGCGTTTGCGGAAAGAAAACTCCGACGATTGGCCCGGCATGTAGGAACAACAAAAAGTCGTCCATATATCCGGGGTTTTTTGACCGAGTTTTTATAGCCTCTATAGCTGCTTCTTCTTTTGCCGCTTTGATCCGACCTTTACGAGCAAAGTGCTCTTTCCCCATTTCAATAATCGGACCAGCCAGCAGAGTGACCAGACTCATTTCTCACCTCGCATCAAGAAATCGCGAATTAATTTGATGTCTGATTTGATCTCTTGTAGGTCTTCGCCCATTTTGGTGGCCTGCGACTCTAAGACCGCCACCCTGGGGATTAGGGGCTTTAGCTGGTCGTTCTCCTTTTTTAGCGCTTGCATCT
>Ga0070754_10001192_pt1 | contig 21275 bp, 22 predicted proteins | sample VirMetDEL_Sep_01_FD_75181 | JGI IMG/M metagenome (GOLD analysis project Ga0070754, IMG submission 75181) | Aqueous microbial communities from the Delaware River and Bay under freshwater to marine salinity gradient to study organic matter... | ecosystem: Environmental > Aquatic > Marine >... | reverse complement strand
CTCGCGACGTGATGGACGTGGCGGTGTCGGAGAACAGCGCGCACACCCAGCTGCTGGAAACCTTGGCCGCTTCGGCCGAGGGTGAGCGCAGCCTGCATGAAGGCGGCCAGTGGCGCGGGGTGCTGATGGCGGTGTCGGGCCTGCCCTTTGTGCTGGCGGCCCTGTTTATCCTGAGTCGAGTCTGGCTCGCCCCGGAGCGTTTGAAAGGCACACCGCTGTCGGCAGTCGGCGCGGGCGCGTGCCTGGGCCTTATCGGGCTGGGCCTGCTGTGGCTGGGCATCCGTCGATTCAAGCGCGCGCCGCAGACCGCGTTGCGCCTGACACCGGAGCATTTTGTGTTCAATAACCTGGCGCAACCGCTGCCCATCGAACATATCGAGGAGATCACGTTGCAGTTTGTCCAGGGCATCTGGGTAACCGTTCAACTGACGCCCGAGGCGGCGTTACCGGCAATGCGCAAGACCGCGTTCGGTGTACCCGGCGTGCGGGTCAACAAGAAGAAACGCCAGGTGCTGCTGCTGATGGCACAGCTGTGTATCGACAATAAAAAGATCGAACCTTATGAGGGGTTGTCCTTGATGCTCGACTACAAGAATGCGGCGTTGGCGCGCAAGATTTTGCAGAGCCGCGAGGACTGATGCACACCCATAAAAAAACCCCGAACCAGTCGGGGTTTTTTATTGCCTGGAATCAGGCGCGAGGTGCGATCACTTAGAAAACGTTGATCGGATAGTCGGCGAACAGACGGATTTCGTTACCGCCTACGTTGTACTTGTCGGCATTGCTGGAAACGCGCAACCAGGACGCACGAGCACGCAGGCTCAGGTCTTTGGCCGGGCCGCTTTGGACGACGTATTTGAACTGGTTGAAGATCTCGCGCTCGGTGCCATTGCCACGGTTGGAACCGTCGTCAATGTTGGTGCCGCGCACGTAGGCCACGTTGTAGGTCAGGCCAGGCACGCCGAAGGTGCTGAAGTCCAGGCCGTAGCCGGCTTGCCAGGAGCGCTCGTCCTTGCCGTTGAAGTCGGACCAGTAGGAGTTGGCCAGCAGGATGGTGTTGCCGCCGTCGCCGATGCCGCCAGCGTTGCGGTAGCCGCCGTACAGGTAGCCGGTGTCGCCCGTGCTGCGCTGGTGAGCGACGGTGAAGCTGTGGGGGCCGACAGCCCATGTGGCGCCCAGGCTCCAGATCTTGTTGTCGCGAGCGTCTTCGCTGCCTTGGTTTTCCAGGGCGAAGCTCTTGTCCAGCTTGGTCTTGTAGCCATTGAAGTCAAAGGTCAGCGACTGTTTCTCTGGCAGGGCCAGCACGTAGTTGACGTTGACGTATTGCTTCTTCAGCACGTCTTGCATGTCGGAGGCGTACAGCGCGGCCGACAGGTTTTCGGTGAATTTGTAGCTGCCACCGACGTAGTCGATGCTTTTCAGACGGCCGCTGTCGGTACCTTCGGCGCTCTTGCGAGCTTCCTTGGTGAAGTGACCGGCGTCGAGTTGCAGGCCGGCGATCTCTTTGGAGACGATCGACGTACCCGTGAACGTTTCGGACAGCAGACGGGAGTTGTCGTAGGCCAGGACCGGAACGTTAGGGAACTGATCACCGTACTTGAGCACCGTGTTGGAGACGCGGAACTTGACCGCTGCGCCGCCTTTGGCCAGGTCGTGTGGTGCCGAGCCAGGGTTTGCCGAGCCATCTGGGTTGGTGGTGCCATTACCCTGCTTGAAGAAGTCGATCCCCCCCGCGCCGGCGCGACCTTGGCCACCGTCCAGACGGATAGCATATTGGCCAATCACGTCCACACCCACACCGACGGTGCCTTGGGTGAAGCCGGACTCGAACTTGCCGATGAAGCCTTGGCCCCATTCGGCTTTGTCTTGCTTGCCGTTTTTGTAGTCGCGGCTGATGTAGGCGTTACGGGCTGCGATGTTCAGGTGGCTGTCTTCAACGAAACCCTTGGATTGCTCCTGGTCGTTTGCCATTGCTGTCGATGCGCTCAAAATCCCCAGAGCGATCAGACTCATCCGTTGCTTCAACATTTTTTGTATTCCTTATTACGGGTTGAGTACGCGCGATGACACCAGGCTCCATGTAGCTTTTCTGGTGTCGACTTTTCCGAAAAAAGAAGGCCCGCGGACGACTGAACATGCCGCGGGCCTTTTCTTATTGGATGAGTCATGGCTGTTAGCCACAGGCGTTGGGCGCAATCCTAGTCGCGCGTTGAACTATGTGTTAATTTCGTGAATCGTCTGTATTTAGGCGAAATAATTCTAAGCAAAGGCCTACTGCCTTTCTGAAAACGACCAGATTCTGTCTTTAACGACCCACGAAACACATCTCGTAACATATTTCAAAGCCGATACGTTTGATAATGGATAACGCACGCAAATGCAAAGCATTACCATTAGCGTGCTTTTTCCTGCCAAACCCTTTGGATGCATTCCACCATGCCTGCCCTTCGCCTGACGCCCATGACCCTTGGGCTTTCTGTTCTGCTGTCTGCCGGTTTTGCCTGTGCCGCCACCACCTTGCCCGAAACCTCGATCAGCGCCGAAGCTGACGAAGACGACCCGCGCGTCAAGGAAACCAGCACCGCGACCCGCACCGCCACACCGGTACGGTATGTGCCCCAGGCCATCGACTCGGTGAAGACCGAAAGCCTGCGCGCCTACGGCACCAACGACCTGGGCCAGGCCTTGAGCGGCATCCCCAACGTCAGCAGCGGCGCCGACACGCGCTTCGACAGTCTGCGCATCCGTGGCTTCGACGCGAGCAACGACTTCTACCTCGATGGCATTCGCGACGACAGCCAGTACGTGCGCGACCTGCACAACATCGAGCGCATCGAAGTGCTCAAAGGCCCGGCAGCCGTGCTTTACGGGCGAGGCGGCCAGGGCGGGATCGTCAACCGCGTGAGCAAACTGCCAACGGCCGGGCGCAAGTCGAGCATCGAGGCCCAGGGCGGCAGCAACGATTTGCGCAGTGTGTATGCCGACCTGAGCACCGACCCCACCGACAACATCAGCCTGCGCCTGAACATGGGCAACCAGGACAACAACAGCTTCCGCGATGGCGTCAGCGGCAATCGCCAACTGTTCGCACCGTCCATGAGCTGGCAGCTCACACCGGATCTGAACTGGCTGGTGCAATACGAATACAGCCGCTACAACCGCACGCCGGATCGCGGCATCCCCGGCGTCAACGGCCGCCCCGCCGACGTCAGTCGCAGCACCACCTACGGCGACAGCCGCGATTACATCGACGACAAGACCCAGTCCCTGCGCTCCAAGCTGGCCTACGAACTCAACGACAACTGGCAACTGCGCCAGACCCTCGGCGTGTTCAAGCTCGACAGCGATTTCGACAACACCTACCAGACCGCCTATGTTGCCTCGACCAATCGGGTGACGCGCCAACGCTGGCAGCAAGACCTGACCACCCTCAACGTCTTCAACAACGTCGAGCTGGAAGGAGGCTTCAGCACCTTCGGCCTGGAACACCGCCTGCTCACCGGCGTGGAGCTGGGCAGCCAGCGCCGCGATCCAAAGCTGTACACCGCCACTGCTGTGAACCGCGGTGGCCAGGCCGTGCCAGCCCTGGACCTCAACCAGCCCAACCGTCGCCTGAGCCACACCGGGCGCATGAGCGTATCGAGTAACAACCACACCGAAGTCGAAAGCCGCGCCCTGTATGTGCAAGACCAACTGCGTCTGAACGACCAGTGGCAAGTGCTGGCCGGCCTGCGTTACGACCGTTTCGAAGTGGACACCAAAAACAAACTGCTCAATACCCGACAAGACGTCAAAAGCCACAGCACCAGCCCGCGCTTTGGCCTGGTGTGGACGCCCCTGGAACACCACTCGTTCTATGCCTCGTAGAGCAAGACCTTCTCACCGGCCGGTGGCGGCCTGATCGGCATCACCCCGAACGCCGCCGGCAGCGTCAACGACCTGAGCCCCGAGCTGACCAAGCAAAAAGAGATCGGCGTAAAAAGCGACTGGCTCGACGATCGCCTGAGCACCACCCTGGCGGTGTACGAACTGGAACTCTACAACCGCCGCACCAGCGACCCGCTGGACCGCACCATTACCCTGCTCAGCGGCCTGCAGCGCTCGCGCGGCGTGGAGCTGACAGCCACCGGCAAGATCGTCGGCAACTGGTCTGTACGCGGTGGTGTCGGCCTGCAGGATGCCAAGGTCGAGAAGGACAACAACGGCTTTGAAGGCAAGCGCGTCAGCGACGTGGCCAAGCGCAATGCAAGCCTGTTCATCACCTGGAAACCGGAGATGGGCTGGTACGCGGAAACCGGTTTGACCCTGGTCGGCGACCGTTATGCCGACAGCCTCAACACCGTGGTGCTGCCGGGTTATGGCAGTTGGGACGCGTTGGTAGGGTTCCGGCAGAAAGAATGGGATGTGCGCGCGGCGCTGAACAATATCGCCGACAAGACCTACTACGAATCGGCGACCAGTGTGGCGCAGATTCAGCCGGGCGAGCCTCGTAACCTGGTGGTGACGGGCACTTATAGCTTCTAAACGTAAACCCCCTTCTTATCGCAGCTGCCGAGCGCAAGCGAGGCAGCTGCGATGAAGCCAAGGCTATTTCGTTAGTTACTCATCAACTCGCACAACGCGTGCATTTCAGCCTCGCTGAACAACCCCACCGGGTAGCGTTCACTCATCACACTGCGCAAATCCGGCTGCTGCCTGGCTTGTCGCGAGCCGTTTTCCTTCAACCAGAGCCCCAGCGCATGGATCGCGTCACCGTCAACCCGCGAAGGGTGGAAGGTGCGCGTGTACATCGGGTTGATATTGGCATTCATTTCGGCGCTCTCTCCTGCTGCGTGAGCGGCTAACTTACTTAAGGTTTATGACAGAACTGTGCGGTCATCACCCTGGGACACTGGGGCAACACCGATTCAAGAGCTATGCCAATGTCGCGTGTTTATAGGTGGGCGGACACAAAAAAGCCCACGACCGTGCTGGGCCGTGGGCTTGCTGTAGAGACCGAAACCGAGGGACGCCCGGCTGCCGGAAAGGCATTGTTACAACTGCACTCAGTTTTTATGCGGGGCCGGCTGTTGTTGGGTCAGGCAATGGATATTACCGCCACCCAGTAACAGTTCACGGCCCGGCACCATCACCACTTCGTGCTGCGGGAACAGGTTCTGCAGGATAGCCTTGGCTTCAGCGTCCAACGGGTCGTCGAAACTTGGCGCGATGATGCCGCCGTTGACGATCAGGAAGTTGACGTAGGAACCCGCCAACCGCACGGTCGGATTACGTTCCTGTGTGCCGTCCACCGGATCGACCCCTGCGCACTCTTCCTCAGTGGCATACAACGGCCCCGGGATCGGCATTTTATGCACCGTGAACGAGCGGCCCCGGGCGTCGGTGCTGCTTTGTAGGACGGCCATGGCGGCTTGGCAACGCGCGTAGTTCGGGTCTTGCGGGTCGTCGGTCCAGGCCAGCAATACTTCGCCTGGGCGCACGTAGCAGCAGAAGTTATCCACATGGCCGTCGGTTTCGTCGTTGAACAGGCCGTCCGGCAGCCAGATGATCTTATCCACAGCCAGGTTGGCGCTGAGCACCGCTTCGATTTCGGCACGGTCGAGGTGCGGATTACGGTTGCGATTGAGCAGGCATTCCTCGGTGGTAATCAGGGTGCCTTCGCCGTCGACGTGGATCGAGCCGCCTTCCAGCACGAAACCCTCTGTGCGGTAACGCGGCGCGCGCTCGATTTCGAGGATCTTGCCGCCCACCTGCGAGTCGCGGTTCCACGGCGAGTACAGGCCACCGTCAAAGCCGCCCCAGGCGTTGAAATCCCAGTTCACGCCGCGCACTTCGCCACGGTCGTTGATCACGAACGTCGGGCCGGTATCGCGCACCCAGGCGTCATCGCTGGACATTTCCACCACACGGATATTCGGCAGGTCCAGGCGGGCGCGGGCGTTTTCGTACTGGCCGGCAGAAACCGCCACGGTCACCGGCTCAAACCGTGCGATGGCCTTGGCCACCGCCACGTGAGCCGCCTGCGCGGGCTTGCCGCCCAGGCGCCAGTTGTCCGGGCGCTCGGGCCACACCATCCAGGTTTGGGTCTGTGGCGCCCATTCGGCGGGCATATGGAAGCCATCGGCGCGGGGGGTGCTGTGCAGGGTGGTCATGGCGATCAGGACTCCGAATGGGGTAAAGGCCGACTTTATAACGGATAAAAATCGGCCTTAGAAGAGAATAAACAGCATGAATGAAAAATATGACAGCCAATGACCGATAACAATCGATTATTTACAGTTGCTCATTCAGCACCTTCGACAGCATGTCGACAAAGAAGTCCACGCTACGTTTGGAGGTCACCATCGGCGGCTTGATCTTGAGGATGTTCAAATAATCGCCAGTCGGCTGCATGAAGATCCCCAGCTCCCGCAAGCGATCACACAACAGGGTGGTCTCTTCGGTGGCGGGCTCCAGGGTTTGCCGGTCACGCACCAACTCCAGGCCCAGATAGAAACCGGAACCGTGAACCGCGCCTACCAGGGGATGACGGTCGATCAGTGCTTCCAGCCGCGCCTTGAAATGCCCGCCGACCACCTGGGCGTTTTCCCACAATTTTTCTTCTTCCATCACATCCAGCACCGCCATGCCGATCCGGCAACTTACCGGGCTGCCCCCCGACGATGAGAAGAAATACCCCTCGGCCTCCAATGCCTCGGCGATCTCGCGACGGGTGATCACCGCGCCAAGTGGCTGACCATTGCCCATGCCCTTGGCCATGGTGATGATGTCGGGCACCACGCCCTGCTCTTCGAAGCCCCAGAAAAAGTGCCCCATGCGGCCGTAGCCCACCTGCACTTCATCGGCGATGCACACGCCGCCTCGGGCACGCACCAACCCGTACACCTGCTGCAAGTAACCCGGCGGCAGGGAGATGCCGCCGGCGTTGCCGTACACCGGTTCACAGATAAACCCGGCCAGTTGGCGCTTGCTCGCAGCGATTTTCGCCAGGTTATGTTCCACGCTTCGTACGTAGTCCGGCGCACTGTCCTGCCCGCGGAATTCACCGCGATAGGTGTTCGGCGCGGTAACCGGATGGACCCACTACGGGCGGCTGCTCAAGGCCTGGGGATTGTCCGCAATCGAGGTGGACACCGCATCCGCCGCCACCGACCAGCCGTGATAGGCCTCCAGCACACTGAGCATGTCGCGCCCACCGCTGTAGGCCCAGGCCAGGCGGATGGCCAGGTCGTTGGCCTCGGTGCCGCTGTTGACCAGGAACACCCGATCCATGCCCGCCGGCGCCAGCGCCAGCAAGCGCTCGGAAAACTCGGCAATGGCGGCATAGTGAAACCGCGAGTTGGTATTGAGCAGCGACCATTGCCGCGCCGCCACCGCCGCCATGCGCGGGTGGCCTGACCCAGTACGGCGACGTTATTGAGCATGTCCAGGTAGGAACGGCCCTGCATATCGATCAGGTGGTTGCGCCAGCCGCGCTCGATGCGTGGCGGGTCGACGTAATAGTGCTTCTGCGAGCGGGCGAAACTGGCATCACGCCGGGCCAGCAGGGCATGGGGGTCGAGTTCCGGTTCGGCATCACAGGCCAGTCCCAGTAACCCCGCAGGCGAGGGGCACAAGGCTTGCCAGGCCAAGGCCCGGGACGGTGTACAAAACAGCGGCGGTTCGAGGTCGGCACGGCACAGTTGCACGGTCAGCGGCCCATGGACCTCACCGAGAACCTGCCCCTCCACCAGCAATGAACCGTGCTTCAACCGGGTGTCCACGCCCCACAACCGTACGCTCAGCTCCACCCCTTGCACGCTCACAAGGCCATCGGCGTCCTGATGCAGCGTTCCGGCAAAAGGCGCCTCCAACACCGTGCCATGGGGCAGATGCAGCTCTACGTGGAGGGGGAAAGTCTGCGGTTCGGTGGCACTGTCCGGGCAGGTACGCGACAGCCGATATTGGCCATAACGACTTGCCGCCAGCCCATGCACCGCCGCCGCCTGATCCAGCAGTTGCCGATCAATGCCGGGCAGTTCCCAGTTGCCGGCTTCGAAATGCGGGCTGAGCACACCCAGGTCGATCAGCGCGAACTCACGCCCCACCAGGCCCGGTAGCAACGGCGCGAAGTCCTGGCTGGCAATCGACGGCAGCGTCTCACCGACACTGCCGAGAATCGCAGCCTCCATCAGTTCAAACGGCACCGACGTCGCCACATGGAAAATTTCCCACTCGTGTTCGGCGTTTTTCAACAGGTAAGTGTTGTCCGGATCCAGGCGTTGCTGCTGTTCGCTGCTTAATACCAACACTGCCGCACGGGCGACGATCAGCGGCCACAACGCCTGCAATTCCTCGCGTTGCAACGGGGTCACGGCATGGCAGGCCCGGACCGCCGGCAGGATGGCAAACGGGTCGCCCTCGGCATGGTGCAACAGGGCCGCACAGGTCACCGACAGGTCGGCAACCCGCCAGGTGTGCACCAGGTCGCCGAAATCGATGACGCCTTGCAGTTGCCAGTGCCGTTGCGCATCGCGCTGCCAGACCACGTTGTCATCGGTGATGTCCATGTGCACCGCTTGCCAGGGCAGGCGGTCGGCCAGGGGGCGAATGCGCTGTTCAACCTGCTCGGCCACCTGTTCCAGTGCGGCGCGGTGGGGCAGGTTTTCCAGGGTGGCCAACAGATAGGTGATCAGTTCCCGGGCATGGCGTGGGTCCCATTGCAGGGTACGGTCCAATCCAGGGTGGGAGAAATCCGCCAGCGCCAGGCTCATGCGCCCGCACAGGTCGCCGAAGCCTGCGATCACGTCGCGCCCCAAATGCGGCAGATGGGTCAACGGCTGGCCGTCGATATAGTCCAGCAGCCGCAGGTGCAGGGGCTGGCCATCGACCGCCACGCTCAACAGTTCTTCACCGCTCAGGGCCTTGATGACCTTGGGCACCCGCACGCCCTGCAGGGTGTCGAGGGCCGCGTGCTGGGCCTGCAGCTCAATCACGGCATAGTCGCCCCGGCAGATTTTCAGAACAAACCGACCGCGGGCACTGTCGATTTTGTAATTGAGGTCTTGCTGGCTGCCCAGTGATTGCAGGGTGCCCGTGAGGCCGTAGTGCTGCTCGAGCAATTGCGCTGCCTGGTCGGGGGCTACTTGCGGGCAGGGTAGATTGGCGCGATGGATCAACGTAGCAAGCAGCATGGGCGTGGCCTCGTTTTTTTCAGGGGTGTATATCGCCATTGTTCAGGTGAGTTAGGCAACCCCCCTACGCATACCGCGCTTGCGCCTATCTTCCGCACAACTCAAGCTATGCTTCATTCGCTTAATGTCCGTCTAAGGAAAAGGCCCTCCGACATGCGCATTCTCATCACCGGCGGCGCTGGATTTATCGGCTCCGCCCTGATCCGCCATCTGATTCAAAACACCGAACACGAAGTGCTCAATCTGGACAAACTTACGTATGCAGGCAATCTGGAATCACTGACCAGCATTGCGTCTAACAGCCGCTATGAGTTCGTACAGGCCGATATCATTGACCAGGCCAGCGTCAGCGCCGTGCTGACGCGCTTCGAGCCACAGGCAATCATGCACTTGGCCGCAGAATCCCATGTCGATCGTTCGATTGACGGGCCGTCGGATTTTATCCAGACCAATATCGTCGGCACCTACAGCCTGCTGGAGGCCACCCGCGCGTACTGGCACACGCTGGCGGAGCCCTCCAAGAGCGCTTTCCGTTTCCATCACATCTCCACCGATGAGGTGTCGGCGACCTGCACGGCGTTGACGATCTTTTCACCGAAACCACGCCTTACGCGCCCAGTTCACCTTACTCCGCGAGTAAGGCGGCGTCCGACCACCTGGTGCGTGCCTGGCAACGCACCTACGGCCTGCCGGTATTGCTGACCAATTGTTCGAACAACTACGGCCCTTTCCACTTCCCCGAGAAGTTGATCCCGCTGGTCATCCTCAACGCGCTCGCGGGCAAGCCATTACCGGTCTATGGTAATGGTTTGCAGCTGCGCGACTGGCTGTTCGTCGAGGACCATGCCCGCGCACTTCTGAAAGTGGTAACTGAAGGTGTGGTCGGCGAGACCTACAATATCGGCGGCCACAATGAGCAAAAAAACATCGACGTGGTACGAGGCATCTGCGGCCTGCTGGAAGAATTGGCACCGCAACGTCCGGCCGGTTTGGAAAAATTTACCGACCTGATCACGTTCGTCAAAGATCGACCAGGCCACGATCAGCGCTATGCAATCGACGCCAGCAAGATCGAACGCGAACTGGGCTGGGTCCCGGAAGAAACGTTCGAGACCGGCCTGCGCAAGACCGTACAGTGGTACCTCGACAACTTGGAATGGTGCCGCAGGGTACAGGACGGCAGTTATCAGGGTGAACGATTGGGCAACACCGACATGAAGGATCTGATTGCATGATGAAGGGAATCGTATTGGCAGGAGGCTCAGGCACTCGCTTGCACCCCATTACCCTGGGCGTGTCCAAGCAGCTGCTGCCAGTGTATGACAAGCCGATGATCTATTACCCGATCTCGGTGCTGATGCTGGCAGGAATCAAAGACATCCTCGTGATTTCCACGCCAGTGGACTTGCCGCAGTATCGTAACTTGCTGGGCGATGGCAGCCAGTTCGGCGTGCGCTTCACCTATGCCGAGCAGCCGTCGCCGGATGGCTTGGCCCAGGCATTTATCATTGGCGAAGAATTTATCGGTAATGACCCGGTATGCCTGATCCTGGGTGACAACATTTTCCACGGCCAATATTTCGGCGAACAGTTGCGGACTGCAGCCAGGCGTCCTTCCGGCGCGACGGTATTTGGTTATTGGGTAAAAGACCCAGAACGATTTGGCGTGATCGACTTCGACAAGGACGGTCGCGCCCTGTCGATTGAAGAGAAACCACTGAAGCCAAAGTCCCCCTATGCCGTAACCGGCCTTTATTTCTACGACAACGACGTGATCGAGATCGCCAAAGCCGTGAAACCTTCACATCGTGGCGAGCTTGAGATTACCGACGTCAACAACGCCTATCTCAAGCGCGGCGACCTGCATGTGGAACGTTTCGGGCGCGGATTCGCTTGGCTCGATACAGGCACCCACGACAGCCTGTTGGAAGCTTCGCTCTACGTGCAGACCATCGAGCATCGCCAGGGCCTGAAAGTGGCCTGCCTGGAAGAAATTGCTTACCAGAACCGCTGGATTGACCGTGAATACTTGCTGGAGCGGGCCAAATATTTTGGCAAGACCGGCTACGGTCAATACTTGTTCACCCTCGCAGGGGATAATCCATATGAATGTATCCGCCACTGAGTTGCCCGGGGTATTGATCATCGAGCCGAAGGTTTTTGGCGATGAACGCGGTTTTTTCTATGAGAGTTTCAATGCCCGGGACTTTGCGCAAGCAACCGGGCTGCAGCAAGAGTTTGTTCAGGACAACCACTCGCGCTCACAAAGAGGCGTGTTGCGCGGCCTGCATTACCAAGTGGAACACGCTCAGGGCAAATTGGTGCGAGTGACTGCCGGTGAGGTGTTAGACGTCGCAGTGGATATACGTCAGAGCTCACCTGCATTTGGCAAATGGGCCAGCGTTCGGCTATCGACCGACAACAGTCGCCAACTGTGGATTCCTCCGGGGTTCGCCCATGGTTTTGTGGTGCTCAGCGACTACGCCGAATTCCTCTACAAGACGACTGATTACTACACACCCTCTGCAGAGCGCTGCATCCGCTGGGACGATCCGGACCTCAATATCGACTGGCAATTGACGGGGCCTCCAACCTTGTCTTCCAAGGACCAGAGCGGCAAAAGTCTGAAAGACGCCGATCTGTTCCCATGAAAATCCTGATCACCGGCCAACATGGCCAAGTCTCCCAGGCACTGCAACAGCAGCTCCAGGGCCTGGGCGAACTGATTGTACTCGGCCGCGAGCACCTCGATCTGGCCGACGCCAAGCGCATCCGCGAGCAGGTGCGCGCCCATCGCCCCGACCTGATCATCAACGCCGCCGCCCACACGGCTGTGGATCAGGCCGAAAGCGAACCGGACCTCGCCTTCGCCATCAACGCCACCGCCCCCGGAATTCTCGCCGAGGAAGCCAAGGCCCTGGGCAGCCCGTTGATCCACTACTCCACCGACTACGTGTTCGACGGCAGCAAGCCTGGGCCCTACACCGAAGCAGACACGCCCAACCCCTTGGGCGTCTACGGCCAGAGCAAACTGGCGGGTGAACAGGCGATTGCCGCAGTGGGAGGCCAGTACCTGATCCTGCGCACCAGCTGGGTCTACTCCAACCATGGCAAGAACTTCCTGCTGACCATGCAGCGCCTGCTGCAAGAAAAACCCCACCTGCGCATCGTCGCCGACCAGATCGGCGCGCCGACGTGGGCCGTGACCATTGCCGCCAGTACGCGCGCCCTGATCGAACGCTGGCAGGCGGGCAAGGCCGGGGAATGGGGCATCTACCACCTGACCGCCGAGGGTGAAACCTCGTGGTTCGGCTTTGCCCAGGCGATCGGCGAGCACCTGCGCGCCAGTGGCCGCGCGTGTGCCGAACTGGAGGCGATCCCGTCCAGCGCCTACCCGACGCCTGCCCGGCGCCCGCTGAACTCACGCCTCGATTGCAGCCACCTGCGCCAGCAATGGCGCGTCAGCCAGCCCTTGTGGCAAGACGCATTGCGCGAGTGTCTTGCCGGGCAGCACTAGGCATAATGCGCCTGTACCCACAGGCGCACGACTCCCATGACTCCACCCCTTCCGCGAAGACCCCGCTGGCGCAGCCTCGCCCTATTGGCCCTGTGCCTGGCACCGTTGCTGTGGCCGCTGGAGCACTTGGCCGAGCGTTACTATCGCAGCGAACTGGCCGGGCAAAACCGCCAGACCCTCGATCTGTACGTCGCCAACCTGCTGGGCACCCTGCATCGCTATGAAGTGCTGCCGCAGATCCTCGGCGACTTGCCGGCCTTGCGCACGGCGCTGGCCGCGCCGCAGGTCAGTACCAACCTGGTCAACGCCAACATGCTGCTCAAGGACGTCGCCGCCCAGGCCGGGGTGGAAGTGATGTATCTGATGGACACCACCGGCAAGACCCTCGCCGCGTCCAATTGGGACAAGCAGGACAGTTTCGTCGGGCGCAACTTCTCGTTCCGGCCCTATTTCAGCGAAGCCATGGCCGGGCGCCTGGGACGGTTTTTCGGGCTGGGCACCACCTCGGCCAAGCGCGGCTATTTCTTCGCCGCCGCGGTGCGCGATGGCGACACGATCATCGGCGTACTGGTGGTCAAGGTCGACCTGGACCACACCGAAAGCCTGTGGGGCAATACCCCGGAACAACTGCTGGTCACCGACCACAACGGCGTGGTGATCCTCACGTCGCGCCCGCAATGGCGCTTCCGTGCCACCCGGCCGCTGACCGCCGAAGAACGCCAGGCCATCATCGCCATCCAGCCCTACCCCACGCGCGACCCGCAACCCTTGAGCCTGAGCAGCAGCGCATGGCTGCGCCAATACACCGCCATTGCCGAGACCGGCTGGAATGTGGAAATCCTGGCACCGCAATCCTTGATCAGCCGCCCGGTGCGCACGGTGGTCGCCGTGGGCGGCGCCACGTTGCTGGTGTTGATGCTGCTGCTGGGCCTGTTGATGCAGCGCCGTCGCCACTACCTGGAACGCATCGCCTTCGAAGCCAAGGCCCGCCGCGAGCTGGAGATGCGCGTGGTCGAACGTACCAGCGATCTGGAAGGCCTGAACCGGCGCCTCAAACAGGAAGTGCTGGAGCGCGAACACGCCCAGCAGGAACTGGTGCGCGCCCAGGATGACCTGGTTCAGGCCGGCAAGCTGTCAGCGCTGGGCACCATGTCGGCGAGTATCAGCCACGAACTCAACCAACCCCTGGCGGCGATCCGCAGCTATGCGGAAAACGCCGAGATCCTGCTCGACCACGAGCGCACCAGCGATGCCCGGGGCAATCTCAAGCTGATCAGCGAACTGACCGGGCGCATGGCCTCGATCATCGCCCACCTGCGCGCCTTCGCCCGGCGCGACCGGCACGCGCCGGAGAGCGTGGCCCTGCAACCCGCCCTCGACGATGCCCTGGCGCTCCTGGCCAAGCGGCGGCGCTCGATGGAAGTGGAACTGATCCGCGATTTGCCGGAAGCGACCCTGTGGGTGCAGGCCGGCGAAACCCGCCTGCGCCAGGTGCTGGGAAACCTGCTGGCCAACGCCCTCGACGCCCTTACCGAAAAAGGCCCGCCGCGCAAACTGTGGCTGAGTGCCGAAACCACCGCCCAGGGCGTCAACCTGTACATTCGCGACAACGGCCCGGGCTTTTGCATGGAAGCCCTGGGCCGCGCCAGCGAACCGTTCTACACCACCAAGACCCGCACCCAGGGCTTGGGCCTGGGCCTGGCGATCTGTGACACCCTGATGCGTGCCTTTGGCGGCCAACTGCTGTTTGCCAACCACAAGGAAGGTGGCGCGCTGTTAACCCTGAAATTGCGTGCCGGCTCGCCGGGCGTCAGTCTGCAACCGTCCGAGGACCGCAGTGTATGAGTATCGATAACCAGATTCAGGTGGTGTTGATCGACGATGATCCGCACTTGCGTCAGGCCCTGTGCCAGACCCTGGACCTGGCCGGGCTGAACGTCCTGCCCCTGGGCGAAGCCACCGGCCTCACCGCGCGCCTGTCGCGGGATTGGCCGGGCGTGGTGGTCAGCGACATCCGCATGCCCGGCATGGACGGCCTGGAGCTGCTGGCCGAGCTGCACGGCCAGGATCCGGACCTTCCGGTGCTGCTGATCACCGGCCACGGCGACGTGCCGCTGGCGGTGCAGGCCATGCGCGCGGGAGCCTATGACTTCCTCGAGAAACCCTTCGCCAGCGACGCCCTGCTCGACAGCGTGCGCCGCGCCCTGGCCCTGCGCCGGCTGGTGCTCGACAACCGCAGCCTGCGCCTGGCCCTGAGCGACCGCCAACAACTGAGCACCCGCCTGGTGGGGCACTCGCCACAGATGCTGCGCCTGCGCGAGCAGATCGGCGCCCTGGCCGCAACCCGCGCAGATGTGCTGATCCTCGGCGAAACCGGCGCCGGCAAGGAAGTGGTGGCCCGCGCGCTGCACGACCTGTCGAGCCGGCGCAGCGGGCCGTTTGTGGCGATCAACGCCGGGGCGTTGGCCGAGTCGGTGGTGGAGAGCGAACTGTTCGGCCATGAGCCCGGCGCCTTTACCGGCGCGCAGAAGCGGCGCATCGGCAAATTCGAATTCGCCAACGGCGGCACCTTGTTCCTCGATGAAATCGAAAGCATGAGCCTGGACGTGCAGGTCAAGCTGCTGCGTCTGTTACAGGAGCGTGTGGTGGAGCGCCTCGGCGGCAATCAGCTGATCCCACTGGATATCCGCATCATCGCCGCCACCAAGGAAGACCTGCGCCTGGCCGCCGACCAGGGCCGCTTCCGCGCCGACTTGTACTATCGCCTCAACGTCGCGCCGTTGCGTATTCCGCCACTGCGCGAGCGCGGTGAAGATGCGTTGATGCTGTTCCAGCACTTCGCCGACGAAGCCAGCAGCAGCCATGGCCTGCCGTTGCATGAGCTGCAACCGGGCCAGCGTGCCCTGCTGTTGCGTCATAGCTGGCCGGGCAATGTGCGCGAATTGCAGAACGCCGCCGAGCGCTTCGCCTTGGGCCTGGAGTTGGCGCTGGACAGCACCCCGGACAACCCCGCCAGCAGCGTGCTGACTTCCACGCCGGGCGGCTTGAGCGAACAGGTCGAGCAGTTCGAAAAAAGCCTGATCGCCGCCGAACTGACCCGCCCCCACAGCTCCATGCGCAGCCTCGCAGAAGCCCTCGGCGTACCGCGCAAGACCCTGCACGACAAACTGCGCAAGCACGGCCTGAACTTCGCCAACCCAAGCACTGTCGACGAATGACCCTGCCCACCCACCAAGAGGCCGCCATGAGCCGCGACAGCCGTTACCTGGAATCCATCCTCCACCACGACATCCCCCTGACCCGCGAAATGGGCCTCAAGGTACTCGACTGGCAAGACGGGCAACTGCGACTGCATCTGCCCCTGCACGCCAATATCAACCACAAGAGCACCATGTTCGGCGGCAGCCTCTACTGCGGCGCGGTGCTGGCGGGTTGGGGCTGGATGCACCTGCAACTGCGCGAGGAAGGGATTGAAGACGGGCATATCGTGATTCAGGAAGGGCAGATCAGTTATCCGCTGCCGGTGACGCACGACGCGACCGCCATTTGCGCGGCACCGGAGGAGAAGGTGTGGAAGCGTTTTTTGGCGACCTACAGGCGCTATGGCCGGGCGCGGCTGGCGTTGGACACCTGGATCGTGAATGAGGGCAGTGAAGAGCGGGCCGTTACGTTTACCGGCAAATACGTCTTGCACCGCTAGAAGCCAATACACAAAAAAAATGTGGGAGGGGGCTTGCTCCCTCCCACATTCAGATCGGCTGAGGTATTAAGAGCGGGCCAAGGTCAGCAACCGCTCACGCCACGCCGCCTTCGCCGGCAACGCCAGGAAAAACGGATTCAGCAACGACGCCCGCGCCGGATAGCTGAACGGCTCGCCACTCAACTCCAGCACCTCGCCGCCCGCCCCTTCCAATACACCCTGGGCCGCCGCCGTATCCCACTGCGAAGTCGGCGCCAGCCGCGGGTAGCAATCGGCACTGCCCTCGGCCAACAGGCAGAATTTCAACGAGCTGCCGATATTCGCCAGCTTCAACTCCCCCAACCCTTCGCTCAAACCGTCCAGCAGGCGCTCTTGCTCGGGGCTGGTATGCCGGCGGCTGGCGACCACGGTGAACGCCTCACCCACTGCCGGCGCCTCGCGCACCTGGATCTGCCTGGGCGCTTCGTTCACGTCGGAACGCCACGCCCCCAGGCCGGCACCACCGAAGTAGCAACGGCCACTGGTGGGCATGGACACCACGCCGAACACCACGCGCCCCTGTTCGACCAGGGCAATATTGACGGTGAATTCTTCGCTGCCGGCGATAAATTCCTTGGTGCCATCCAGCGGGTCCACCAGCCACCAGCGCTGCCAGCCGGCACGTACGCTCTGGTCGATGTCAGCGTCTTCTTCGGACAGCACCGGGATGCTCGGGTCCAATGCGGTAAGGCCCGCAAGAATCAGATGGTGGGCGGCCAGGTCGGCCGCCGTCACCGGCGAATCATCGGCCTTGGAGGTCACCGCCACATCGGCGCGCCAGTACGGCAGGATCACTTCACCCGCCTGGCGGGCCAGTTCGATCACAGGGGCGATAAACGGGTGGCCTAAAAACAGTTCGCTCATGGGGTAAACGCTCCACGCTGAATCAACAAATCTCGTACCAGGTACAACGCCGCCAGGGCGCGGCCTTCGCTGAATTGCTCGTTTTGCGCAAGCTGCGACAGCTCGCGCAGGTTGACCCTGTCCACACGCATCGGCTCGGGCTCATCACCTTCCAGGCGTTCTTCATAGAGTTCGGTGGCGAGCACCACCTGGATTTTCTGGCTCATGTAGCCAGGGGATAACGACAGCTCGGTAATGTGTTCCAACTGCCGTGCGCCGTAGCCGGCTTCTTCCTTGAGTTCCCGGTCTGCCGCCGCCAGCACGTCTTCGCCGGGTTCGATCAGGCCCTTGGGCAACGACAGCTCATACTCATCGGTACCGCCGCAGTACTCTTCAACCAGCAACGCATGATCTTCGTCGATCATCGCCACGATCATCACTGCGCCGTAGCCGGCACCGCGGCCCACCAGGCGCTCGTAGGTCCGTTCAACGCCATTGGAAAAGCGCAATTGCACTTCCTCCACGCGGAACAAACGGCTACTGGCGACTATTTCGCGGGCGAGGACGGTGGGTTTCTGGCGCATAAGCGGCTCCTTGGCGTGATCGGGTTACTATACCGTGGCTTTTCCGATTGTCTGTGTCGGATATCTTTACTTACATGAGACCGCACCATGCCCTCTTTGCCCTGGCACGCCATCGACACCGTCCTGCTGGACATGGACGGCACCCTGCTCGACCTGCATTACGACAACCATTTCTGGATGGAACACCTGCCCCAGCGTTACGCCGAACTGCACGGGGTGAGCCGGGCCATGGCCGAGATGGAGTTGCAGCCTCTGTTCGAGCGTAACGCCGGACAGTTGCAATGGTATTGCCTGGATTTCTGGAGTGCGGAACTGAACATCCCGGTGCGCGAGCTCAAGCTGGAAACCGCCCACCTGATCGCCCTGCGCCCGGATGCCGATACCTTCCTGGCGGCGATCAAACGGGCAGGCAAGCGCGTGATCCTGATCACCAACGCCCATCGTGATTCGCTGTCATTGAAGTTGGAGCGCATTGAACTGGCGCCGTACTTCGAGCGATTGATCAGCTCCCACGACTACGGCTTCGCCAAGGAAAACCCGCAGTTCTGGGATGCCTTGCAGGCTGACATCCAGTTCGATCCGGCTCGCAGCCTGTTTATCGACGACACCCTGCCGATCCTGCGCAGTGCCCAGGCGTTTGGCGTGGGGCATTTGCTGGCGGTGAAAGAGCCGGACAGCAAAAAGGGGCCAAAGGACACGGCTGAATTTGCAGCAGTCGGTGACTACCGCGATCTCATTGCCGGGCTCTGAACCCTGTGGGAGTGAGCAAGCCCCCCTCCCACCTTTTCGCCCGTGTATTACTCAGGAATACGCAGTGTCTGCCCTGGGTAAATCTTGTCCGGATGGGACAACAGCGGCTTGTTGGCCTCGAAGATCTTGTTGTACAGGTTGGCGTTACCGTACACCGTCAGGGAGATCGCGCTGAGGGTGTCACCCTTTTTCACCACGACGAAACGGGCGGCGGCAACTGCCGGGCCGGTTACGGTGATCTGGTCATCCACACTGGCCACGCCTTGAATGTTACCCAGCGCCAGCAGAATCTTCTCTTTCTCTTCCTGGGTGGCGACTTCACCGGTCACGGTCACTTTGTCGCCATCCACCGTGGTCTGCACATTCGGATTCCCCAGACCCACCTTCGCTACGTGTTCCTTCAACTGCTCACTCGCGTTGGCATTACCCGGCGTCAACAGGTCGACAATCTTTTCGCCGGCTTCTTTGATAAAGCTGAAAATGCTCATAGTGCGCTCTCCTTGGTAGTTGATTTCCAGATGCCCAAGACTAGACCAGTCCGGCAGACTTGGGTTCCAGCCCAACCAAAGACGCAAACGCGCTAGAATCCCCCCGCCATTGGAATAAGCCCTGGAGCGAAGATGGACATCAAGCAGCTGAAATTCCTCATCGCCCTCGACGAGACCCGTCACTTCGGCCAGGCCGCGGCGCGTTGCCACATCACCCAGCCAACCCTTTCGATGCGCCTGCGCAACCTTGAAGAAGAGCTGGACTTGCCGCTGGTCAATCGCGGCCAGCGCTTCGAAGGGTTCACCGCCCCCGGCGAGCGCGTGCTGGCCTGGGCACGCACGGTGCTGGCGGCCTATGACGGTTTGCAGGCCGAAGCCGCCGCCTGCCGTGGCAACCTGGTGGGTACGTTGCGCCTGGGTGTGGTGCCGTTGTCGAGCTTTGATCCGCTGGCGTTGATGCAACAACTGCACAAGGAGCATCCGAGCCTGCGCTTTGAGCTTTCGGCCTCAGCTCCGAGCAGATCCTCGAACAGTTGGCGAGCAATCGCCTGGACCTGGGCGTGTCCTACCTCGACCGCCTGGACAACGAGCGCTTCGATTCCCTGGCCCTCGGCGAAACCCGCATGGGCCTGCTCTACGACCAGCGCTATTTCAGTTTTGGCGACAAGCCGCTGAGCTGGGAGGCATTGATCGAACTGCCCCTGGGCATGCTCACCAGTGGTATGCATTTCCGTCAGTCCATCGACCACAACTTCCACAGCCGGGGCCTGCACCCGCAGCCGCTGTTACAAACCGACGCCGTCCATCAGTTGCTACAAGCGGTGCATGGCGGACTGTGCTGCGCCGTCATGCCGTTGGACGGCGGCCTGGACGCCCTCACCGAACATTTGCGCCTGCAACCCATCGAAGACGCCCACACCCTGGCGCGCCTGGGCCTGATCATGCGGCGCAGCGCGCCGCGTTCGGCATTGGCAGAGGCGTGTTTCGCGCTGTTTCAGAAATCGCAAACAGAGTCTTGATCGACGTCATCTATCGGTAGATCAGTACTGGCAATTAGACGCGACGCTTTGTCGCGCCTAGTCTAAACACTGATCAATCCGCCGGTGGTACTGCCCCATGAACGCCAAGCGCCCAGTCTGCGCGGCGCCTGCTCCGGAAGCGTCCGCGCCCGTCGCCAGCCAGAGCTACCAGTTTTGCAACCTTGAGCACACTGAAGTCGCCAGCACCGCCTTGGCCGAAGAAGTGGCGTTGGCGATTGCCTATAACGACATCAGCCAGGCCGTCATGCTGGTCACGCCCACGGACCTGGAAGACTTTATTGTCGGGTTCAGCATCGGCAGCGGCATTATCGCCGACGTCAGCGATATTTATGATCTGAAACTCAGCGGTTCGGGTTCGGCCCAATACGCTCAGGTGCAGATCTCCAGCCGTGCGTTCTGGAACCTCAAGCAGCAGCGCCGCCAGCTGGCAGGCACCAGCGGCTGCGGCCTGTGCGGAGTGGAAGCGATGGAACAGGCCCTGCCGGACCTTCAAGTGCTGCCCGGCGCGCCCTTGCCGCCAGCCGAATGGCTCGACGGCCTACGCCAGCGCATCAGTGCGTTCCAGCCTTTGGGCCAGTACAGCGGCGCTGTGCATGCGGCCGTGTTCATGAATAACCAGGGCGAATTGCTGATGGGCCGTGAAGACATCGGCCGGCACAACGCCCTCGACAAGTTGATCGGTGCGCTGATCCGCCAACGGGTCCGCACCGACGGCGGGCTGGCGATTGTCACCAGCCGTTGCAGCCTCGAATTGATCCAGAAAGTCCTGCGCGCGGGCATTCAGACCCTGGTCAGCCTGTCGTCGCCCACCGGCCTGGCCCTGCAATGGGCTCGCCGGCATCACCTCAATCTCATCCACCTGCCGCAGAAAAGTGCGCCGCGGGTCTACAGCCCTGCGATGGAGAACCAGCCGTGAGCAATCATCATCAAGCCGACCAAACCCCAACCCCGCGCTACAAGCCCTACAAGGGCCCGGCTGGCGGCTGGGGTGCGCTGATCAGCGTGGCACAGGCGTGGTTGACCAGCGACAACGCGCTGAAAAACCTGCGCATGATGCTCAAGACCAACCAGAACGGCGGCTTCGACTGCCCGGGCTGCGCCTGGGGCGACTCGCCGGAAAGCGGCATGGTCAAGTTCTGCG
>Ga0070754_10001190_pt1 | contig 21298 bp, 19 predicted proteins | sample VirMetDEL_Sep_01_FD_75181 | JGI IMG/M metagenome (GOLD analysis project Ga0070754, IMG submission 75181) | Aqueous microbial communities from the Delaware River and Bay under freshwater to marine salinity gradient to study organic matter... | ecosystem: Environmental > Aquatic > Marine >... | reverse complement strand
ATTCAGCAAACATTCTGTGAGAATTTGGGCATGGGGGGTTAATCACCGTCATCACCGCTTCCTCACCGCTTCCTCACCGTTGTAACTTGCTGATCCACAGTCATTAGACCTATTCTCGGAGAGATGGAGAGATAGATTCAAGAAAAGTTTTATTTGGGGAGGTGGTTGGTAGGGGGAGTAGCGCAAGTGGCTGATGGACACGGGATTGAGCCGGATGCGGTGTGTCGCGAGAAAAAAGTTTTGGCGTTTCTTCCTCTCCATCTCACCACTCACACAACCGGTTGTACCATTGCTCTATGGACCTGAAGCGTAGAGCACGGAGGAAGCCGTGGATGTCGGACAAGAAGGGGCGCTCAGTGCGGTCCAAGGAGGACGGCACGCTGCAATCATCTTTCAAGGGCAGCGAAGCTTCACAGTCCAACCCTCTCTACCGAACCGCTGAGTGGAAGGCCACTCGCGAATCAGTTCTGTTCCGCGACCCGCTTTGCCAATGGTGCCTTGCGTGCGGCATGGCGGTCGAGGCAACCGACGCCGACCACATCATCCCGTCTTCCAGGCTTGGCACTCGCGCTGAGTTCTTCGATCAGGAGAACCTCGTGGGCAGCTGCCGCTCGTGCAACAGCCGTCGAGCCAGCTACACCGCCAAGGGGATCTACTATGAGACCAAGCAGGAATGGGAGGAGTTCCTGCGCCGCAAACACTTCAGAAAAATCACACGCACATGAGCATGCGCACGCTGCTGCAGCAAGTACGTTCTGCACTCACATCCCACGAGCCGCTGACCGACTTGGTGTCCGCACAGAAAATCACATTCGCTCGTCGCCCGCAGCGCGATGAGCTTCCAGGCATCACACTGTCTTTGGGGAACGTTGTATATGAGGAGACCAAGCAGTCTGAGGTTTCCGCCATCAGCTACCGGGTGGACGTCATCGTCTATGGCCGCTCAGCTGATGAGACCACGGAGATCCACGACGCCATCAAGCAGGCCTTTCTCAATGCAGACTCTAACGACTTCACGGTACGGCTTCTGGATGAGCGCTACTTCGTAGATGCTGACGATATCCACAGTGGCTATGTGAGCGCTCGTTGGCAGATGGCTCCTGGCCCAAGCCAGACGTCGCCCGTAACACTGAGCCCAGCAATGCAGGGGTACGACAAGATGAAGATCAATTACGACTTCAAGGTCTCGTCCAACTCTGATACAGACCTCTCAACTACGGAGCAGGTGTACTACTTCAATTTCGCATCTACCTCTGGCAGCGACACTCACGTGGTAAACCTACCTTCGGTAGAGGCCAACCTGGGCAAGGTCTACACCTTCCTTTTAGGAGGTAACATCGACAACAACACCAAGGTGCAGCTTACGGTGAATGGACTGGATCGCATTGAAGGCGCTGGCACATACGACCTCAATCGCGGAGGCAGCTCGGTGAGCATTGTAGCGGTAAAGACAAGCGCTACTGCCTTCGGCTGGCACATTTATGCTTACCACGGATTGCACGACTGATGAGGGGAGTGGTTGAGGATTTCATCACGCCAGAGGAGCAGGAGATATTATTGCGTGACTTCTCGGAGGGTGGTCAGTGGCTTTACAAGGATATCGTAGGCATCAAGCAGATCATTGTAGATCGAATTTTGGATCACTTGGGTTTTAAGGACACCAAGGACGTTTTTGTCAGGTACGAATCAAATTCTTATCGAGAAAAAATCAACTGGCACAGGGACACGCATCGCATGACAGACGATTCTCCTTGCCACTACGGTTGCTGCATCATGCTGTCGAAGGAATACATGTACACCGGTGGCTTGCTGAAGTACCGTGACGTAGAAATTGATTACAAGACCAGGTCTATGGCTTACCACACTGGTGACGAGGAGCACTGCGTGACTAAGAGTCAAGGTGTCCGCAAAACATTTCTAATTTTTATCTGATGTCAGATACGCTTGAAAGAATGAAGGCTGCCGTCGAGCAGCTGAACAGCAACAAGGAGGGTCAGGAGGTTAAGGACGCGATTAACAAAATCGGCGCGAAGGACCTCAAGCCAATCTTCCAATTAGACGAAGACGGCAATCGCCTTTTTGATATTGTCATCAACTATCTCAATGACCGTGGCCTTATTGAGTCGGTTGACGTGATCACAGTTACGATGCTTGCTAAGAGCCTCGCTATCTACATTGCCGTTGCTCGTCACGTACATGGTTACGGCGACGCGATCCAGATTTACCCTAATGGCACGTCCAACGTGAGTGGGGCTTTTACGGCGCTGAGTAAGGCACAGGACCAGGTGCTCAAGCTCAGTGCCAAGCTTGGTCTGAGTCCTATGGATCGCAGTCGCATCCTCGGCGCCGCAGCCAATGCCAATAGTGCTAACGACAAATCCCAGGAGGGAGACGACATTGATAGCTTGACATAATGAGCGTTGACGCGACGGTTGTCATAAAGTTATTTGAGTATGCCCAAGACGTCATCGAGGGTAGAGAGGTTGCGGGGAAGTATATCAAGCTTGCTGCCGAGCGATTTGTTTCTGACCTGGACCGTGACGATTGGGAGTGGAAGTTCGATGCGTACGAAGCTGCTCGCTACCTGAACTTTATTGAGCGCGTTTGCGTACACACCCGGGGAGACATAGCGGGTCAGAAGTTTACCCTTGAGCCGTGGCAGGTATTCTTTGTGGGTCAGATCTTTGGCTGGGTAAGCAAGGATGATGGCCACCGTAGATTCAATACGGCTCACCTTTTCGTAGCTCGGAAGAACGGTAAGTCCCAGCTTGCGGCAGCTATCGCCTTGGCCATGGCTACTCTGGATGGAGATGGCGCTCCCCAGTTGGTTACGGCGGCCACCAAGCGCGACCAAGCGAAGGAGGTCTTTGACGAGATATGCCGTTGCGTCAAGGTGAGCCCGGCTCTGTCCAAGAGGTTTACTGTCCAGCGTAGCGAGGTCAAGTGTCCCAGGCAGGGTGTGATTAAGCCTCTCTCTTCAGACGCAAACACCCTTGACGGTCTCAATCTGAATCTCGCCGTGGTAGACGAGTTTCACGCTATGAAGACAGCCGACCTGTACCGCGTCTTGGCCTCGTCCATGGGTTCGCGCAAGAGCCCACTCATGCTGGCCATTACCACTGCGGGCTTTGTAGCCGACGGGCCGTGCGCCATGTTCATGCGAGCGGGCAAGTCCGTTCTGGAGGGTCAGAAGGAAAACGACCGTCTGCTCATCTTGCCGTACGAGATTGATGAGGGTGATGCGTGGGACGATCCGGAGGTTTGGAAGAAATCCAACCCAAACCTTTCGGTCTCGATCTCATCTGAATATATGGATGCTCAATGCAAAAACGCCAAACTTTACGGGAGTCGTTCTATCACAGAATTTATGGTAAAGCACTTGAATGTGTTCGTCGGTTCCAGCGCGGTCTGGATACCCGACGACGACTGGATGAGCGAAGCCAACTGTCGCGAGCCTCACGTTACTCACGTCATCGACGAGAAAACGAACAAGCCCGTCGCGTACTTGGGACTCGATCTCGCTTCGACAGATGACATAACGGCACTGGCCATTTGCACCGGTGACGCAGAGCTGGGCTGGGGTTTTGAGATGCACTACTTCCTTCCTGAGCGAGCAATCGAAAGGCGTCTCGATCAAGATGAGAACACCATCTACCTAGGCTTCAAGGATTGCAAGAACGTCCACATCACCCCTGGTAACGTCACGGACTACAATATCATTCGCCGAATGATTAGCGGCCACTACGTCCAGGACGGTTCTGTGCAATACGACGCCGACAACCTTATGGAGAAGTACCTAGTTAAGGGTGTTGCCTATGACCGTTGGAACTCTCTTAATCTAATCAGGGACCTGGAGGGCGATGGCGTTCCCTGCGACCCTTACGGGCAAGGCTTTGCCAGCATGAGCTTTCCAAGTAAGGAATTTGAGAAGTCGGCCCTACAGGGTAATGTGGCTCACGGCGGTGACGAAGTGCTTCGTTGGATGATGGGGAACATTGAGTTGCGCTACGATGCCAGCGGCAACATCAAGCCCGACAAGTCCAAGAGTGGCGACAAGATCGACGGCGTTGTCGCAGCAGTTATGGCCATCGGCGAGGCATTGACTTTCGTTGAAGATGAGCCCAGCGACTTTGAGTTCTTTATGGCTGTCATTGGTTCGTAGCGTGTAAATCTCTGTTACTCACAAACATCATTATACTTTTGTAACGATGCCCAAAGAAGGTTCTAAGCCCAGCGTCTTCCGACGTATTTTTGACTCCTTCACATCGCGCTCCACTTTTGTATCGCCCACAGCTGCACTGCGTACTCAGTACGTTCGTCTCTATGGTGAGGGATATAAGTTTGGAACCGATGCGCTTGAATTATCAGCGGTCTATGCCTGCGTCAGTAAAATCGCCGACACTATTGCCAGTCTTGAAGCCTCAGTGGTTAAAGTCTCTGCAGACGGGTCACGCGACTTGCTCTCGTCCCACCCAGTCCACCGACTGATCTCACGGGAGCCAAATGCGTTCCTTGGGTCATACGAGTTCTGGCAGCTGATCTGCTCAGACGCTTTGCTTCACGGTACCGGCTATGCTTACATCAGCAGGGAGCCTGGCAACATGGAGCTATTCTACATTCCTGCTATTCGCGTCAGCCACACCATCCACCCAGAGACGGGTGAGAAGTGGTACACGTACGATGGTGCTCCGAACGCGGTACACCAGAAGGACATGTTGGAGATCAACGCATTCCGTGGCATCAACCCCACCCACATGCAGATTCAAAATCTTACCACAGCAAAGGCTGTGCAGGACTTTGGGTCTAAGTTCTTTGAGAACGGCGGCATGATGGGAGGCATCCTTTCTACCAAGGAGCACATGAGCGCCGAGCAGATGCAGCAGGCGCAGGATATGTGGGAGCGCGAATACATGGGCAAGCACAATGCTCATAAGATCGCCATCCTTGGCGGAGGTTTTCAGTACCAACCACTTTCGGTATCCCTGGATCAGATCCAGTTCTTGCAGATGAAAAAGTACAGCACCGAGGAGATCGCTCGCATCTACTCTGTGCCACCTGCGATGATTGGTCTCGACGGCAACACTGCTTATAGCAACTATGAGCAGCAGGTCCTTCAGTTCCAGCAGAGCACTATCCTCCCTTGGGTCCGCCGTATTGAGAACGAGGTGGAGCGTAAGCTTTTGCGGGAGGACGAAACCCTCCAATGCCAATTCAATGTCGACACCCTGCTTCGCGCGGACAGCGAGTCCAGATCTAAATTCTATCACCAGGCCTTGCAAGACGGAGTTATGTCGATCAATGAAGTGCGCAGCAAGGAGGGACTTGGCCCGGTTGATGGCGGCGATTCTCACCACATCCAGGTCAACATGATCCCACTCGAGCGCATGCAGGATTATGCGGACTCGGTAACTAACTCAACAAACGAAACTAATGGCTGATTTCTATTACGACCTTCTCGTAGTTAGCTGCCGTGGCCAGCATGACACTAAGGCTGCGGGCAGCAATGATTTTAAGACCCGCTCTGTTGGCGGGACACGTGACGACTGGAACTTTACTTACCACGCTGCCGATGTGGATGATGAAGCTGCGGGCGAAGCTGCTTTCCTGGCGGCCTTTGAAGCTGCCATCCCTGACGCGCCTCGTCACATCAACTTGATTAATGCATCTGGCACTGGATCGCTCAAGACTGCTCTTGACACTAGCGCTACAGAAGCAAATGACGGTACCGCCACTAGCGGGAAATGGAACGAGCGCGTAGGTAAGGATGTATTGCGCTACGAGATTGGAGTTTCTGCTACATCCGCTGCGGCAGCAAAGACAAACCGTACAGCTCACAACTTGGTCTAATGGCTAAGACCTACGGCGGATATCCAGACACAGCAAAGGCAGCCGCTCGGCGTGCCTTGCGCCACCGTGACAAGAACGGTAGCAAGTGTGGAACCGCCGTCGGTTGGCAGAGAGCTAATCAGATTTCGTCCGGAGAAAAGCTTAGCCTCTCTACTATTAAGCGCACCTTCTCTTTCCTCTCTCGTGCGGAGACTTACAATCAGGGTAAGTTCACCGATGACGATGGCAAGGAGATTTGCGGTAGCGTTATGTACGCGGCCTGGGGCGGGACCTCTATGCGTAGCTGGTGCAGCGGCATCATCAACAAGGCAGAGGGTCGCAAGCAAGTCGGAGAGGTGGATGGCTCACCGGTCTTTGATACCCCCGACGCAGCTCTGGCTCATGCTGAATCTATTGGATGCAGTGGCTACCACGAGCACGACCTGGAAGGCAAGACAGTGTACATGGCCTGCAGCACCCATGAGGATGCTCAGGAAGATCAGCGTTCAGAGATTAGCGGCGACGTAAAGAAGGGGTTGCAGAAGAAGGTGGACGACCACAACGAAAAGGTCAGCGTCTCTCATAAGAAGACAAGCCTCCGCACCCTCACCGCTGTGTTCAAGCGGGGCGTGGGCGCGTACAAGACCAACCCCGGCTCTGTCCGACCAAACGTAAAGTCACCCGAGCAGTGGGCATACGCTCGTGTGAACTCATTCCTGTATGCCCTGAAAAATGAAAAGTTTCGCAGTGGTAAGCACGATACGGACTTGTTCCCTAGCGGCCATCCACTGAGTAGCAAATAACCCAACAATGGCACAGAAAAACGTAGAGAAGCGATTCCTGTCCTCCAGCGTTGAGGTCCGTTCTGAAGAGGGTAAGCCCAACGTAGTGGAGGGCTATGCTGCCGTCTTCGATGAAGAGACCGTAATCGGAGGGCAATTCGCTGAGCGCGTTGCTCGAGGAGCTTTTGACGGGGCGGACATGAGTAATACCGTAGCTCTGTTCAACCACAACATTGACCAGCCACTCGCTCGCGTGGGTCGCGGCTTGTTGCTTGAGGTTGATGAACGAGGACTCAAGTATCGCTTCGAGCTTGGCAACCAGAGTTACGCGCAGGATCTGGCGGAGAATATCCGCATGGGAAATGTGTCGACTAGCAGCTTCGGCTTTACGGTGCGTGGGGACGAGTGGGAACGTCGTGACGACGGTCTCAACTTGCGAACCATCACCGAGGTAGGATTGCTTTTCGACGTCAGCCCGACAACGCAAGGTGCGTACCCTACAACAGAGGTCGGACTCCGTTCTATGGAGCTGGCTCTCGCAAACGAAGAAGTAATGTCTATCGAACAAGAAGAAGTTCGCGAAGAGGAGCAGGCCTTGGAGGAAGCTTCTGCAGAATCACAAGAAGACTGCGGATGCAAGGACAAGGTAATCCCCGCTGTTCAGCGTTCCGAAGAAGAGGAGGAAGAAAAAGACGACCGTGCGTATATGGACGGTAGTGAAGAAGAGGAGGAAGAGGAAGAAGAGGATCGCATGGAAGAGGATGGTGAGGAAGAGGAAGAAGAGGAAGAAGAGCGCACAGTAGAAACAGTAGTAGATGAGGTCGTTTTGCATGACCCCGATCTCATCCCCAACGCTTATGGTCTGCGTCCACAAACAGTAGAGCCGGAGGCTCGTTCTCAAAAATCAAAATCTGAAGATATGTCAGAAAAGGCAAAATCAGCCCCGGCCTACGTACAGGGTTTGGGCGACACTGAAATGCACGTGTCTAAGCGTTACAGCTTTGGCAAGGCAGTAAAAGAAGCGGCACAAGGTCGCTTGACCGGCCTTGAGGCCGAAATGAACCAGGAAGCCCGCAAGGAATTTACCGACTCCAAAGTCAACGTGAGCGGTGGTTTCTCTGTGCCTTCTATGGTTTTGCGTCGTGAGCATCGCGACAACCCACTCGGTGTTACTACCGCATCCCCACAGGGAGGTCAGGCCATCACTGGCTTTGGTGGTACTATCGGCATCCAGGATGCTGGATTGGTGGAAGCTTTTGCTCCCTCCGATATCGGTACTCAGCTCGGTGCTCGCGCCCTCAACAACTTGACTGGTGACGTCGTGTTCCAGGTGCAGGGCAACAAGGTTGCTGCGGAAAAGCCCGGTGAGGGTCAGGCCGCCACTGTGGAGATTCCAGACTTCTCTCCTGTGAAGCTCACTCCCACTCGCTACAGCGCATACACCAAGGTGACGGAGCAGATGCTCGCTCAGTCTGCTGACGACATGGGAGCTTTCATCGCTATGGATATCCGTCGCGCAGTGGAGGCTAAGTTCAACGAAGACATCGTGACTGCCATCAATACGGCTGCGGATGCTGCGGCTGGTGGTACCATGCCTGCTTTTGGCACTACCTCTTTCTTGGGTATGGAGGAGTTGCTCTTGGGTGACGACGTGGATCTCGCCAACGTGCGCGGATTGTTCTCAGCTCAAGCTTACCGTGAAGGTCGCGAGACCAGCATGGACGCTGGTTCTGGGTTGCTCGTCTCTACGAGCCCCGCTCAGCGCACTCAGGTGTTGGGCTACCCCTGCGTGGTGAGCTCAAGCGTGTCTACTGCCGGTGACGGTTACTTCGTTGACGCCACTCAGATGGTGATGGGTAACTGGGGTGGTGTGAACATCCTTGTTGATCCTTACACAGACGCCAACAGCGGCATTGTCCGGATTATTGCCAACGTCTACAAGGACTTCAAGACCTTGCAGAACAAGGGCTTCCGTGGCGCCTCTGCTATCGGAGCGTAATAGCTAATTAAAATAACTGGGGGCTAGGAAATGGCCTGGCCCCCTTTTATCTACTCGCATGAACATCAAAGTAACACGTACCGACTCCAACGCTTCGACGACGCTCTTTGCCGCCGCTGAAGCTGATGCGCTCACATTGCTGCGCGATCACGTACGTGCTATTGATGACAGCGAGGACGATCTCATCAAGCTGTATCTCGATGCGGCTATTGATTATATGCAGGAGCTCAGTGACCGGCTCCTGGGTGCTCACGACGTTGTGGTGACGCTTGACTTGGCCGAGGTGAATGATTACCACGGCATTGTTATCCCCAAGTGCCAAGCTATCAACGACGACTTGCAGATCTCATACCGCAAGAAGGACAACACGTTTAGCAACGACGTGCTGTCTGATCAAATCAACTCAGAAGACAACGAAGACTATCTCGCTGACTTCGAGTACATCTGGAATCGCGACCGTTACCCTGCCCTCATCAACCTTCGCAACCTTAGCGGAGAGATTAAGGAGAGCAGCAAGTTTAACGAAGATTTCGTCAAGCTCACTTTTACGGCAGGGACAGCTCTCAGCGCCTTGCCTCGTCAATATAAGCAAGCGGCCCTCCTGCTTGTGGGTCACTACTACAACATGCGTGAAGCCGAGAACATCGGAGGTATCACGACAGAGTTGAAGGAGGGTGTCCGTCGTCTCATCCAAAGTGTACGTCAGTTCTAATGAAGGCAGGTCGTCTACACGAGAAGATTGATATCAAGCGCCCCACCAGAACGGTCAATTCTTTTGGTGACGTCATCGACACGCTCTCTATGTGGAAGGAGGGCGTTCGGTGTAAGATTACGAACATTGGCACACCGTCCGCCGGTGCCAGTGAATACATCCAAAACGCACAGCGCGTGGGTGAGATGAAGGCGGAGTTTGAGTGCCGCTGGATCAGCGGTGTTCAGTTCGACGATGTGGTCTTCTGGAATGGCGGCCGCTTCGATATCTACAGTATTCTCCCCATCGGTCGTCGTGAGGGCATGCGCATCCGTGCTCGTCGTCGTGACAACACTGGGGATTCAAACCCCAATAGCTAATGGCTAGTTCCGGCGCATTTAGGGCGAATGTATTCACCAAGGGATTCAAGAAGAATGACCCCTTGGCTGTTCGCCTGCGTCGTGGCCGCGACATGGTCCGTGCAGAGCGCTTCTTGCTCCGGGCTATGAAGATTGCTGCCGAGCCTATGCGTAAGGAGATGGGGGACAGGGCTCCTGTCGACACCGGCCTGCTCTCTCAGTCGTACCGCACCAGGCGTCTACAGAAGACCCCTAAGAATGTTCTTGGCATTCGCGTGGGTGCTGTCAGCGGCGAGTCTGTGGTAGGCGCTGATGAGTTCTCAAAGATTACGGGTGTATTGTTTGGCCAGCAGTACACTCTCGCTGGATGGCGTGACCACTGGGCTGAACTTGGTACAGTCAATCACGCACCTCAGCCACACGTAGGCCCCGCAATCAAAAACAACCTTTCTCGTTACAGGAAGGAGCTGGGCGTGCAACTAGCCCTATTGTTAAAGAAAACTTACATCTAATGGCACTACTAAACGCAAATAATTTAGGGGTGTATATCCAAACGGGCAATTTGCAGACAACGCCTTACCTGGTTGGAAAAAGCGCCTCAGATGACGATGACGTTGCTAACGCCGCTCAAGCTCTCGCTGACGAGGGTGGTAACGCGGCGTCAACGACTTACAAGGGATTCTTGGTTCATAATGACAACCGCATCCTTCATGAACAAGCCACTGGCGCGAGCGGTCTCACTGGCTTGACTGCTGGTTTGCCCGCGTTCGTTTCGGTCACAACCAGTGCAGGACCTACTGTCACCGTTGCGAGCGGCGCCTCGCTCGTTAACGACCTTGACTTGGCCGCAGCAGCTACCAGCTGTACTCTGGAGACTTCTCTCGCCATCGACGAGACGGTAGCCAAGGGCGGTGAGCTCTGTCAGGCAGAGACATACACGACTCCTGGAACTGTTTCCTGGAGCATCACTACCGACGGCCTGATCGAAACTTCGGCGTCTGGCGCAAAAGCCAACGCCTATGAGATCATGCGCATTGCTCAGAAGCAGGAGTACATCGTTGTTCGCTTCGCACTCGACGTGAACTCAAAAGATTCTTCGTCCGCGAACTCTCAACAGAAGAACGCCAGCTATATTGGACAGGGTTTGATCGAAAGCTTCAACATCTCTGGTGGCTTTGACGAGTTCACCACCTACTCAGTTTCTATCCGTGGCTACGGCAAGCTCTACAAATACTTCAACGAATAAGATATGGCACTAATCAACGCAAACTCACTGGGGCTGTATATGTTCGGCTCCGTGACACAAACAACCCCCATCGGCGTAGAGGAGGATGCTGCTCAGGCTACCGCAGAGACTAACGCTGAAGCTAACTTTGACGACGGGGACTACGTTCTTCTGGCTAACGGTACTACGTACCAGCTCCACGAGAAGTCCAACAAGCCTTGCATCGGTAAGATCGGCACGGGTGCTAATAGCGGTTCTTGGATTGACGCTACTGGCGACCTCAAGCTCTTGGGCTCTGCTACGAGCACTGCTATCGAGTACAATAACAGTATCGACGAAGTCGTTGCTAAGAGCTCCCTCTGTGGCTCAGAGACCTTTACGATTGGCACCTCTTCCAGCTGGAGCTTTTCAGCCGACGGGTTGATCAATCCAGACTTGGAGCACGAGGTGGGTCGCGAATCCAACTACGCCAACTACGAAGCGATTAAGCTTACCGACTTGGCTCTTGAGGGTTGCTACGTGATCTGTCGCTTCGTCACAGACGTAGACTCTAAGGATGGTACACTTACAAATGACTCTACCATCAACCTGATTGGCCAGGGTATCATCGAAAGCGCAAGCGTTTCCGGCGGCTTTGACGAGTTCGCCACATATTCCGTTACCGTACGTGGATACGGCAAATTGTACAGCTACAAAAACTCATAACAATGGCAGTAATCAATGCTAACTGCGTCGGTATCTACTACTATGATGGCGCATCAACAACTAAGCTCACAGTAAACTCTTCTGACGGAGCCCCCACTGGCACCGACACCTCGAATACTGAGATCTACGTCGACGACAATGGCACGTACTACGGTACGGGCACTATCAACGCCGGCAGTATCACCGAGGTCACTTTCACTTTGGCTGGCGCGGCTACCTCTAGCTCTATTGAGCTGAGCAACACCAATGAGCCTGTGTGTCGCGATGGCGCTGGAGGTACCGTTGAAGACGGGGACCAATCGTGGTCTCTCTCTGCAGAAGGTCTTATCCAGGACACCTCCGATAGCGCGGTGGACCTCATGGACATCGCTCGCGAAAACCACTACGTTGTGGTCAAGTGGGCTGTGGATAAGGATGGCGTTAATACTGAGTATATCTCTCAGGGTCGTATCGACTCTATCACCCTTAGCGGTGGTGTCGATGAGATCGCAACATACTCAGCAACAGTATCCGGTACTGACGATATCTGGAAGTACCAGGCATAATAATCAACGGGCGGCGGCACGGGGTCGTCGCCCTTTTTACTCTTAATCAACCACAATGAATAATTCACTTCGAGGTGAGTTCACCTTTAATGTCGGGAAGAAAAAGTACAACGCTGTTCTGACTCTCAACGCTTTGCGTCTGATGTGTCAGAAGTTCAAGATGCCTCTTGAAAAGTTGGACAAGTGGATGGCGGAGGACCCTTTGACGGCGGTTCCCGCTTTTTGCTACTATGGAGTTAAGAACGCTGCGCTCCGCAAAGGTAAGTCCAGCGACCTCCCTGACTTTGATGTGTGGTGCGCTCAGTGCCTCGATGATCAGGACACGGTAGAGTCAATGATGGCTGCCGTTTCTGACGCCCTTGGCGGCGAGGAGCAAGCTCCGGCCTCGGGAAACTAAAGAGCTCGTCAGAGAGCGAACAGCCGAATACCTGGCAGAACATGTACCAATCTGCCCTGGGGCTGGGACTGTCCCCCGATCAGTTCTGGGACATGACTCTGGCAGAGTTTAGCTGGTACAGGGAGGGATTTATATGGCGACAGGCGCGAGTGTGGGACCACACAGCATCTTTGATAGCGCTTCAAGCCAATATCAATTCGGGTAAGGGAAAGACCTACAGTCCTAGCGACTTCCACCCGATTGATGGTGTGAAAAAGGGTGTCCAAAGCAAGGAAGAAGCTTTGGCGCTCATGAAACAAATGAGCAAGTTCTAATGGCAACAATCTTTAGCACAAGCCGGCTCGCGGCACTTTTGACACTCGATGTCAGCCGCTTCGTATCGGGAACAAAGCTCGCGGAGAGCGCACTGTTTCAGTTCGGTAACACTCTGCAGTCTTTCGGTCGTAACCTTATCAGGGGGCCGCTTGTTGCTTTAGGTTTCCTGTCTGCCCAGGCCATTTCTACGGCAGCGGAATTTGATGAACTTACCGCCCAGCTCAGGGCCGTATCTGGGGGTGGAGGTATTCAGAAGCTCACTGAAAACGCTCGCCTTCTCGGTAGAACGACCAAGTTCACCGCCACGGAGATCCAGAACCTTCAGGTAGAGTTGGCCAAGCTTGGCTTTGGTACGGACTCTATCATTGGCACCGTAAAGAACGCTGCGGATATCACGCAGGTCTTTGGCGGAGATCTGGTAAAGACGGGTAATACCATAGCGGAGGTCACGCGACAGTTCAGTCGTGAAAACCTCAGCGCCACCCGCGTCGCCGACGTCATGGCCGTCGCCTTCAGCAAGACGGCTCTCAATACTGAGAACTTCGCTCAGGCGATGAAGAACGTTGGTTCTATCTCCAACGTCACAAACAACGACTTTGTTGATACCGTAACCCTCTTGGGTCTTTTGGCCAACGCTGGTCAGAAGAGCGGTATTGCCGGTACTCGACTCAAGGGTGTACTCATCCGCTTGAGCAAGGAGCTCGGCGTCACAGGTAAGGAGATTGACTTCTTGCTTAACGGTCAGCTCACATTTAACGAGCTCATTGAGTTCTTTAGAAACCGAGCAGGTGTCGCTGCCGCCGTCATTGGCGAGATGGGTGACGAGTTCGGGGTGCTGCGCCGTCAGCTCGATGATAGCAACAGCGCTGCAGATGCTTTCGCAAGTACGGTAGAGGGCCGGCTGTTCTTTAACGTCGACCGTCTCAAGGCGGCAACGGAAGACTTGGCCATTACCTTTGGCACAAGCTTCTCACCTATCATTGCGCGTCTGGCAATCGTCCTGGAGAAAGCGGCTGACAGCTTCGCCAAGGTCGACCCCAATGTCGTCAGGTTCGGCGCGAACCTTGCCATCATCGGCACGCTCATCCCGGCCATCACTTTCGTCTTTGGTGGGCTCTTCAAGGCTATTGCTGCACTTAGCCTGGTTACGGGGCAGGTGGCGTTGGCATTCGGTCTTCTGGCATTTACGTTGGCTCGGGGCTTCGTCAATTACGTATCTACAACGGGTGCTCTGAAGGGTGTTACGGATGCGACTAATGAGTTACTTTCCAGCCTCGATGAAAGGAAGATAGCCAACGTAGAGAACCTGGAGCTTCGTATTGCGGCTCTGAAGAACGAGCTGGAGGATCTGCAGAGTGCGGACATTGATGCAGACATCCTGGCTATCTCCACTAACCAGTTCACTTCCGAGATTGAGCGCCTTGAGGACACTCTCAGAAAGATTGATGAGTTCAGCTTCACAGATACGCTCGCGCAGATTGAGGCGGTAAAGAGGCAGCAGATTGTAGCCGAGAGGGAGCGGGAAGGGGTGATCAATGGTCTCCTTAAAGAGAGGGAGCTCCTGGAGAAGAGAATCAATAATCAGATTCTCAAGAGGAGCACCCTCATCACAGGCACTCCTCTAGACAACATTCTTGCTACCAGCCAGGCTGCGCTGGAGCAGGAGAAGGCCTTCACCGATCTTCAGATTGCTTTTGAGCGTCTCGACTTCGACAACTTCGAGGGTAAGATTGAGGACCTCAGAAACAACCTGGAAACGGCTGACCTGTCGTTTATGAACATCCCTCAGCTCGAGGCTGAGAGTATCAAGTTCCAGGAGCTTCTCGACCAGGCGATCACGGCTCAAAATTCTTTTGACAGCCTACTTGATCAGACTCGAGACTTCGAAGGGTTCTTTGACGTCCCTGAACAAGTCAAGCTCTTCGAGCAGCTGATTCAGAGGATCTACCAGCAGGAGGGCGCATTTGCCGCTTTGGACTATGCGCTGAATCCGCTCAATGCTCGCATCGGTGTTCTTGGCAACGAGTTCGAGAGACTGTCTAAAGAGGCGGAGCAGAACATTGACCTCATCAACCTGCTCAACAACGTCCTTGGCCAGACTCAGGACGAGATGCTGCGCCAGCAGGCTACCATTGATGGGCTTGTCCTCAGTTACGCCGATTTTGGAGGCGCAGAGGGTGTTCAGGGAGCTGCAGACAAGCTCGCGGATCTCTTTGGAAAGATCAGGGAGGCCACAGCTTCTTTTGGTGAGCAGTCAAACAAGATTGAGGCTGCCGCTGCAGTGATTCGAGACTACAGCTCTGAGACAAACAACCTGGTTGAGCTCATTCGCAAGGTTGCTGATGAGGGCTTTGACCTGGAAAGCCTCTTCGAGCTCTCTGCTCGAGGCAGCTTGCAAGAGCAACTGGACTTCATCAAGGATCTGGCGGGTGCTTTCCGCGACCTCGCTGTAGAGCGCCTGGCTGAGGGTAACAAGACCCTTGCTGCTCGCGCCAACGAAGCGGCAGACGCTTTCGAGCGCCAGCTGGAGTTCTTGCAGGGCATTGCCCGACGAGCTAAGATTCGCGAGACTGTAAAAGACGCGAGGGAGCTTGGCGACTCACTGCTACGCCTGGACCGTATTGATGGGTTGGATAGGCTTCAGGACGAGGCTGGCGTTTTGCGCAATCAGTTGCGCGAAGCTCTTATCAATCCTGAAGACTCCAAGCTGGCTGACGACCTCCTCGAAGACCTTGAAAAGGTAGAGAAGAAGATCAAGAGGCTCACTGACCAGCAGTCTCTTAACGCCATCCTCGACCGAGACGCGGCCAATGAGCTCACCATCAATGCTGCGAAGGTTGCTGCTGGATTTGGCGACGTTGGAGACAGTTACTCTGCTGCCGTCAACTTGGAGGAGGGCAGGTTGCGAGATCTTCTTAGCGAAAAGGACGCTGGCAACCTTGAGGTTAGCGCAGAAGCAATCGCGGAAGCCATCAACGGTCTTTTGCAAGCTCTTGATGCTCGTAGAATTTATGAGTTCAGCCAGTCCCTTCAGGACTTCAAGGACAACTCCAACGCAGCGCTTAGCTCGTTTAATGAGTCCCTTGACTCGGGAGAGTTCAGAACCTCTATTGACGCCTACCGAGCGGGAATTGACCTCTTGGTTCAACGTGTTGCTGACGCCCGACAGCTGCTTGCTGAGCAGGGTGATTCAGAGGACGGATTCCTTTCTGCCCAGATAGATCTGGACGTTGCTAAAATCGCCAAGCTCCGAGATGAGCTGCTTAGCCTTGAGCGAGGCCAAGCCATCGTTGGTGCCTTGACGCAGGGCTTGCAGCGCTTTGGCAACGAGCTTATCAGGGCTCAGGAGAGCGGTGAGAAGTTTGCCGACGTGCTGGTAGACACCTTTAAGCGCATGGTCAAAGAGATGCTGGCGCGTCTCGCGGTGCTTACCACAGCATTTATCATCGCCTCGGCATTTGGGGTTCCGGTAGGCAGCTTTGGTGAATTCTTGGGTCAGGGATTTGGCCTCCCGTCTACAGGGGGCGCGAGCTCAGGTAACGTAACGGGCTTGCTTGACACGCTCGGTGCAGATCTTCGCGTGGAGGGCGTCGTCTCTAACAACAACATCGTCATCAGCAACCAGCGCGGTACACGCGCCATCGACCGTACTTTTGGATAATGGCTGTTACTCACATATTTGACACTTACTACAACGCTCGTCAGTCGAACAATACCAATAGCCGTGGTAGGTACCGGATGATCATCGGCGACTCCACGGGGACTGTTACAGACACTGTTTCTGAGCTGTCCTTGATGGACCCGGGCATGTCGCTTCAGTGGCAGGGCGATGACAACATGAGTCGCTCGCTCATGGGTAGCTCTCTGTCATTTACCGCTATCCTCAATGACGACCAGTTGAGCACCATTGAGGACATGATGGACACTAATGAGGGTGACATCTTCTGCCTCTTCTTCAACAGCGGTGAATCTAACGCCAACCCGTATTGGTATGGGCACCTCCTCAAAGAGAGTGTAGCCATTCAGGTAGCCAACAATCGTCATGTTGTCGACATGGAGTTCACTGATGGTCTGGGCTCACTGCGTGGCAAGGAGTGGAAAGACGAAAGTGATGAGCTGTACACGGGGTTCAAAAAGCTCTCTTTTTACCTCAGAGAGATCATCTCTAAGATGCCTGCCTATGAGGGTTACAAAGACTACATAACTAGCAGCAGCCATCTCAACCTTGACGACATCCCGCTTATTAGCACAGTAGCGTGGCCAGCTCCCGAAGAATCATCTAGCAAGAAGTACACCGTTCTTGACGATCTGCTTGATCACTCTCGCGTCCGGGCGCAGACCTTCAATAAGCCAAAGAAGCAGGTTGAGCGAATCCGTGAGCTGGAGGCTCCCTACGAGTATATGAACGCAGCCGACGTCCTTGAGGACATCTGCAAGTGCTTCGGAGCTACAGCGGCAATCTTTGAAGGTAGGTTAAATCTGGCGTGTAGGCTCGATTTGGCTTCTATGAAGGGCGATGGGGTGTACCGAACTAATTACGACTACGACCCGGTTGCTGACTCATGGACTGTTGATACCAGATCTAGAGTTTATCAAAACGAAAACGCTGACGATCAGTATGCCGTTCTCGCTGGTGCAACGAAGGGGTACACTATTCCGGTCTACCAGGCGAATATCACTCATGAAGAGGGTGGTAGCGATGCCCTGATTATGGAGGGTTATTACGTAAACAGCGGTGGAGCCATCAACGCTCTTGACACTACCGACTCTCTCATCCAGTCCCTCGTTGCCACTTCGTCGAATGGCACGGGCGATGGCCCCTTCAACAACCTCTACGCTACGGGTGTCAGGAGGGATATTATGTACCGCTTTGGCGAGGCCACTCTTCCTACTGTTGACCTCGGGTTTTTTGTCCAGCCCAAGGACCCTGCCACCTACATGGGTTTTCCTTCCGAAACCGTTGATGACCTCGAGTTTCAGAGCGGAGAGCAGATGCGGATTCAATTTGGGGGTAACTTCCGTCTTGATGTCGGGCCGCTGGTTAGCGCCACTACCAGTAGTGAGTTGCACAGGGTCCATGTGGGTTCGGTGGTTATCGTTCGATGTCGTATTCAGTTTACGACAACCGGTGATGTGGGTTATCGCCTGAGCAGAACTGTTCATACTCACGTCAAAACAGGCAGCAACCAGGATTACATTAACATTGACAATGTAAGGGCTTATTATGACATTAACGATGAATCTATCGTGCTTGAGGACCGTAGATTCTTTCGCAAGTTGTACAATGACATCGAGTGGGTTAAGTCTGATGCCGGGGCCGACTACACTGATGCTTGGTTTGAGATTATCGTGCCTCACGGAGACAACGAGAATTCAGGTGACGACTACGGAGCTCCAATTACTCAGCTCACCGAGCTGTACGGCGGACAACCCAGCTATGCGCCTATTGGGACTCAACTTGATGGAGACAACTCGGGGGCGGGCGTAATCCTTAAAACAGAGGATGACGCGACCTTGATGCAGTACTTTCAGGAGGACCTCAAGATTGCCCTTCCATACGGGGACGACGATGAGCAAGTAACCCTTGACTTTGAGTCTTTCTATTTCGAGATGGGCGCGGCGGAATATGAGCATGACGCCGGTCCTCGCGGTAATGCGTCCGCAGAAACCGGCTGGCGTGGAGACCTTCCCCTGTGGAAAAGCGCGTATGCAGATGGCACTGGTGGAAGCAAGAGATTTACAGGCTCCAGCGCTTCGGTTAGCTATCCTCAGTTCTTTCATTTCACGGGACTGAAGATCGCGATGGGTGACGGTAGTGAGAGTGCGGACCTAACCACCAAGGCTACCGGCGGTGATGGTTATGAGGTGGTGAATCTGGGGTCATCTCGACTGGGGTCTCGAAAGGCATTTGTAAACACTCATGTTTCAGGGACTCTATTTGCTCAAAAAAAGGATACAAGCGCCAATGGTGACTTTACATCCCCTGTGGCATACGATGAGAATCTGCAGTGGAGAGGTCATGCGGCAGGCTTGGTTAGCAGCCCCATCCCTAACACTGCTTATGACTCTATTCACAGGTACTATGCAGATGCTTACTTGCAGCTTTTTGGAAAGAGTCGCGAGGTTTACTCAATGTCTCTGGTGACAAAGGCTACAGCCGTTTCTTATAGGTCTCTAAGAAACCCCTTTGAGGTGCTGAAAATGAACACCCTTCTCAGCGACAAGGGATTCTACGAGTATCTAATGCCCCTGAGCTACACCTGGACGCTCAACGATGGCATCCAGGGGTCTTTTCTGAAGATTGGTCAGAATAGAGATATTTCAAGCATTCAGAGCGACGAGGGCCGCCCTGTACGCGGTGGTGGAGGAGGTATTATCGGCATGCCGCCTGGCGTTTCGGTCTTAAATGAAGTTTCTCAGATTAAGGACACTACGGACCGTATCACCATCACTTCTGACATTGACCTGGACGCTGTTCGTGATGATGTGACCGTAAATACAGGTAAGGTCTCATTTCCTGGATTTGGAACTACTGCGGATAAGGCGCTTCCGGGTAACACGCAGACGATTGAGGACATCGACGACCTGCCTGTCTTGGCTCGTACTGATGGCACTGAGGATCCCGTGACGGTTGTGGCGGAAAATCCAGACCTCCTCGTTCTCGCCGTGCAAAGTAAGGTATCAGGGCAGCAGGGTGTAAAGAAGTTTACGGTGCAAGAGTTGTTCCAGGGTATCATCCAAGGCGGCCTTCAGGACATGGAGGATGGTGGATACATTGAAGACGTTGCCGACTATGAAGGTAGCACATACGGTGTGCTTGGTGACTTCGATGATGACGGTTCTGTCACAACTCAGGACTTGCTGGCGTTCTTGACTCTTTTCGGATCAATTTATGTTGGTGATAACGGAGCATTTTTGCCGGCAGAGGTAGAAATACAGAGCGTGCAGCCTCTTCTCAATTTCTTTCAAGCGACCGACGCGAGTGCTCAGTACTTCAATTTTATCGACTCAGAATTGACTGTTAATCCGGCTGGCGTTTCCATAAACACTTACGGAAGTAACGAGTCTCCCGCAAACACTATTGAGTTCGTAAGCGGAACTAACCCTCTGTACCCAATCACAAGCTGGACGGAGAAGAAGGTTAGACTAAAAGCTATATCGGGGGAAAGCCTAAGTGCTCACTTTACCATAAACGATCAGTATCCAGGCCAGATCAAGCATCTTGTGGTTAATATCAAGACTTACGATGGCTCTGGAACAGAGCTTAATGATTATGAAGAAATAGTATCTATAATAATAAACAGTCAGGCTGGCTCTAACACTCATTCGTTTATTGATCTTTTTGGAAGCTCTTTTTACACCGTACCGGTAAGCCTTTCTTCATCCTCAATCGAAAAGATTCAGGTCCGTGTTGGTATTAAACCTGCTATCTTAGCTGATCGTTTCTTCAGCGCCAGAATGATAAAAGGCACCATAGTTCTAGCGTCTGCAACCACATAACATAGACATGTCTGTACTAAATCTCTATGAAAAAAATGGTCGGGTTGTGTATAACAGCCCCAAGTCAGAGTTTTCTTTCTTTGAAGCTGACGGAGATCTCATCGCAACCAATGGCGAGAGCGCGGACACCGTGCACATCAAGTTTTCCGAAAACCTTTCGACATATTTAGTCTACGACGTCCCGTGGGACGACATATTCAAGATTGATAGCATTACGAATTGGGGTACAGACAGAGATACTACGGTGTCTAACCTCAACAGCGACCTGCTGAATAAGGGGCTGCCCTATCCAAACGGTGTGGCTATAGAAGTCAAGAACGATCATGGGTCAGCGCTGTCCAAGGGAGACCCCGTGGTGTTCAAGTCTTACGATGGTCTTAATGACATTTTGGAGGTTGAGCTTGCTCGTGCCGACAACTCCGCCAAGATGCCAGCTCGGTACATCTTGCAGGAAGATATCGCCAATGGCTCTACGGGTAAGGCCGTGGCCTTTGGACTGCTTGATAAGATGGATACAAACAGCTTCTCCACGGGGGATCAGCTTTACGTTGCGCCAACAGGAGGTCTTACCGCCACTATACCTACCGGCAACAATATCGTTCAGGAGGTGGCTATTGCCCTTAATTCAAGAGCAGCCCCTCAAGGGACAATCATGATCCAGGGCCTTGGGAACGACGAGAGCAGGTTGTCTGACGCTGCAATTAGCGGTGACTATGACGATCTCACAAACACCCCTGACATCCCGTTCGATGTCGAGACATACGATTTCGCAGGAGACAGGAACCTCAACACCAATGGTAACGACTTCAACCTCAAGAATGGCGCTGTCACCGCCCTTCAGTTCGATGCGTCTGCTTCGCAGGTAAACGTCACCCTCCCTCTTGGGCTTTCAAATAAAACCAGCGGCGGCCAGGCGAAGTTCTTGGAGCGGCCTCTCAATGGCAATAACTCCAT
>Ga0070754_10001188_pt1 | contig 21315 bp, 20 predicted proteins | sample VirMetDEL_Sep_01_FD_75181 | JGI IMG/M metagenome (GOLD analysis project Ga0070754, IMG submission 75181) | Aqueous microbial communities from the Delaware River and Bay under freshwater to marine salinity gradient to study organic matter... | ecosystem: Environmental > Aquatic > Marine >... | reverse complement strand
AACTTTATCGGACGAGCAAAAGAAAGCAAAGGAGAATATAATGAATCACGCCTACAGCTTTATTGTAGGGAAAGCAGGCTCAGGTAAGACTCTCTTAGCCGTACAGGTGGCTTTGGATTTATTTTTTAAACGTCAGTATAATAAGATTATTATAACTAGGCCTACTGTGGCTACAGAAGATAATGGGTTCTTACCTGGTGACGAAAAGGAAAAACTAGAGCCTTGGCTTGTACCTATTATGTCTAACATGCGTAAGGTTTATAATAAACCTGACAAAATAAAAAGCATGGTAGAGCAAGAAGGGATTGAACTTGTATCTCTAGCTCATTTTAGGGGTAGAACGTTTGATGATGCTGTAGTTATAGTTGATGAGTTTCAAAACTTAACTAAACCTCAATTAAGAATGGCACTAGGTAGATTAGGTAAAGATTCTATAATGATATTTTGTGGTGACAACCAACAAATAGATTTAAGCTCATCACTTAACTCTGCTATAGATGATGTTCATAAAATAAAAGATAGCAAGCACGTGTATAAGGTAATACTAGAAGATAATCATAGACACAAAGCTATTGACGATGTGTTAAAACTTTTAACTGGATACTAATGAGTAAATCTGAAAAAAAACCAAAATTGCCAAGTTTTGCTACTATGGCTAAGAATTTTGCTAAAGATTTAGCAGAATACGTAAAGCAAGGGGCACCTAACGTAACTCCTTCTAATTATAAGAATAGATTAAAGGCTTGTGAGGCTTGTCCGCATTTAATAAAAGAAAAAATGAGATGTGGAAAGTGTGGATGCTTAGTAGAACATAAAGCTAAATGGAAAACAACAAATTGTCCTGATAAACCATCAAGATGGCCTGCAGAATTAATAATTAAAGATTATGACCACAAAAGACGTCCTAATACAGAAAATATCGACAAAACACAATCTTCCGATAAGTAAAGTAAAAGAGATAGTAGAATATCAGTTTAAATTTGCATCAGAAGTAATGAAAAAAGGAGATTTTGACACAATACGTCTTCCATACTTTGGTAAATTTTCTGTAAATAAAAATAGAGTAAAACATATACAAAATGGATCTACTAACCGTAAGCGATAACAAGGTAATACCATCTGCATACACTTTAACTATAAAAGAGTTTGCAAAATTATCTAAAAATAAGAAAGGAGTGCAGGAATTAGCATATGTTTACCATATGTGCGATCATAATTCTCCATTTGCGGTATATGATGTAGATGTTAGGCATGCTGAAGTAGCATCTAGTATATTTGACATAAATTGGGAGCCAAATGTACATGTTAAAGCAGCATGTGATAAATATTTAAGTTTAAAAGAGACATCTGCGGTAAAATTGCTAAAAGCAGCAAGATCTGCAGTAAATAAATTAAAGAATTACTTTGAAGTAGTAGATTTAACTGCTATTGATGATAATGGAAGACCTATATACCATGCAAAAGACTTAGTAGCTAATCTTTCTAAGATGGCAGACGTTGTTTCAGGTATATCTAAATTAGAAGAACAAGTTAAAAAAGATGAACAATCTAAATCACCTAATAGAGGTGGGGTTGTAGTTAATAAATATAGTCAATAATGGATTTTTTAGAAGACCTTGAAGAATATAATAATGTAATGCATAATGCATATTTAGTAATAACAAAGAAAAAGACTTTAGATCAATTATATAAAGATCTTGAGGAAGAGGGAGACTATTTCTCGTTGCCTTTTAATTTTTCTGATAGAGAAACAACTATAGAGAATCTTATAGAGCATTTTTCAGATATGGAAGATTATGAAAAATGTCAAGAGCTAGTAAATATAAAAAATGTTCAAAAACACAAATAAATTTAGAAAATCCGCCCTGCATTACATAGAGCATGGTTATTATACGTCTGCCCTTCCAGGTACGCAAGCGTATTATGACTATTGGGACGGTGAAATGACTAAATGTTTGTATGGGCATACTATTGATGATGTTACTATATCTGGTAATCATTATTTTTATTTAAATTATTGTCCAATAGATAGGTCTGTAAAAGAAATATTGCCTGACGGGACGGAAATAGCAAGACGTGATAGAAGTTTTCCTGCATTTTATGATGGAGATTGGAAATATTTTACTGCGGTAGATACATGTAGAAAAAAGAATAAACATATGACTGTATTAAAAGCACGTCGTAAAGGGTATTCTTATAAAGCTGCAGCTATGCTTGCTCGTAATTACTTTTTTGTTCGTAATAGTAAGAATTATGTATTTGCTGGACAAAAAGAATATATAATAGGTGACGGCTTATTATCTAAGACCTGGGAGATACTATCATTTGTAGATGACAACACAGCATGGACTCAACCTCGATTAAAGGATCGTGAAATGCATAAGATGTCTGGGTATAAGAAAAATGTCAATGGTGCAGATGTAGAACTAGGCATGAAGTCGCAAATACTAGGCGTATCTCTAAAAGATAACCCAGATAAGGTGAGGGGTAAAGCAGGAGAGTTAATTTTCTTTGAAGAGGCTGGTGCATTTCCAGGATTATTAAAAGCTTGGGAGGTGGCAATGCCTACAATGCGTCAAGGTGCAAATACTTTAGGAACAATGATAGCTTTTGGTACTGGTGGTACAGAAGGAGCTGATTTTGAGGGTATGGAAGAACTATTTTACAATCCTGCTTCGTATGACTGTTTAGAATTTACTAATGAATGGGATGATGGAGCGCAAGGAACTGTTTGCGGGCATTTTGTACCTATCTCTGAAAACTTAGAAGGTTTTATTGACGAAGATGGTAACTCATTGATAGAAAGCGCAATAGAATTTGAAGAACAGAATAGGATAAAGAAAAAAGGCACAAGCGATCCAAAAGCTCTTGATCAATATATAGCAGAGCATCCTATGAATCCTAGAGAAGCTACATTACAAATATCAGCTAATTTATTTGACATATCTTCTTTGCAAGCTCACTATAATAATGTAAAGGTTAATAAATTAGACAAAATAGGTACTGCAGGTAGGTTGTATTATGGTAAAGGCAATCAAATTGAGTTTAAATTAGATGGAGATGCTAAACCTATAATGAGGTATCCGCACAGAAAAGAAGATGACTTAGATGGGGCGATTGTTATATACGAATCTCCATATAAAAATGCAGAGCAGCAAGTTCCTGCAAATTTGTACATTATATGTCATGATCCATATGGACAGAACAAGTCAGCTGACTCTTCATCTTTAGGGTCTTGCTACGTTCTAAAAAGAGTAAACAATATTTCTAGACCAGACGATATGATTGTAGCATCTTATGTAGGAAGGCCGCATAGTCAGGATGAATACAATAGAAATATGTTTATGTTAGCAGATTACTACAATGCAAAGATAGGGTTTGAGAATGACCGTGGTGAGGTTATTGCATATGCGCGTAGACATAGAAAATTACACAGGCTTCAAGAAGAATTTGAAATGCTTGATAAAAAAGACCTTAGAAGTAAAAAAGTAAAACGTCAATATGGTATGCACACTACTGAAGCTAGAAAAAGGCAAGGAGAGTTGTATATAAGAGATTGGTTAAATACTGTAAGGCACGTAAATGAAGATGGTTCTCAGGTTTTAAATATGCATAAGATATATGATCTTGCATTACTACAAGAACTTATAAAATTTAATCATAGGGGTAACTTTGACCGGGTAATGTCTTTTATGGTTGGAATGTACCACACGAGAGAGCTATATAACTCGGAAGTTAGGGAGGTTCTAGAAGATAGGACTGCTGACAAATGGTTTGATTCAAATTATTATTAGTGATATATTATAAGGTCTAGTTTGAAATTTAGAACTTTGTATCACAAAGCAACTAATTAATTATTTTTGTAAAATGTACTTAGGAGGAGAAAAAATACCACAACAAAAATTACCGTTATCAAAAAAAACTAAAAATGGAGAGAGGCGTGTGTAAGCGCGTTTATTGATCTTTCTAATAATGGGACAGGTGACAGACGTAGTTATCTAAGGTCTCTTTATGATTATTATAACGGTGTAATTGAAGATTCTGATTATAATTACGTTCTTAAACCTTACGGAAAATCTCGTAAGAACTTCCCTTCTAAAATGCGTAATTACCCTATTATCAAACCTATCATTGATCTTCTCTTAGGCGAAAAATCAAAGCGTCCTCTCAATTACACCGTTACAGTACAAAATTCAGATGCTGTTACTGAAAAAGAAAATGCTAAACAGGCTGCTATATATAAAAACCTAGAAATGCATTTTTTAAAAGCATTAGCAGAGCAAAGTCCTGAATTGTTTGAAGGTGGGCAAATGCCTGAAGAAATACCTATGCCTGATCACATTGCAGATCAGTTTGAAAACTCTTATGTAGACAACAGAGCTATAAAAGGTCAATACGCTTTAAATTACATAATGAAAGATCAAGAAGTGTATGATAAAATACAAAAAGCTTGGTTTCATTTTTTAGTGTCTGGAGAAGTTTACACACATAGAGGTGTAAGGCTAAATGAGCCCTTTTATGACGTTTTAAATCCTGTAGATGTAGATTACGATAAAGACCCTGATTTAGAGTTCGTAGAGGACGGGGATTGGGCTTTAGTTAGAAAGTATGTACATGCTTCTACAGTTATAGACCATTATCATGACATGCTAACAGATCAACAAGTGTTAGAATTAGAAGATCCTAGACACGCAGAGCATGATAATTACTTACTTTATAATAATCCAAGCTCTACATCTGACCCAAATGTATTTAGATCAAGACTTATAGAAGTTATAAACGTTTATTGGAAGTCTAGAAAACGTTTAGGATTCTTAGAATACCTAGATCCTGAAACCGGGCAGTTAGAAACAATGGAGGTTGAAGATGGGTTTAGAATGCCAGCAGAAATGAAAGAATCTGGAGGTAAACTTACATATGGTTGGGTAAATGAGGTGTGGAAAGGTACTCGTATTGATGGTAGATTTTATATAGATATAAATCCTATTGCAAATCAAAGGTTATCATTAGATAATCCTTCTACATGCAAGTTACCTATAAACGGTAGAAAATATTCTGATATAAATAGTGCTAATATTTCTTTAGTATCTATGGGTATTCCTTATCAGTTAAATTACAATATTTTTAAGTACAGATTAGAGTTAGCTATTGCTAGAAGTAAAGATATTATAGCTCAATTTGACATAAACATGATTCCAAAGAAATGGGACATGGATAAATTTATGTATTATGTAGAAGGTACAGGTATTGCTTGGGTTGACTACAATAAAGAAGGTATACAACTTTCACCGCAGCATCAATCTGTACTTGACATGTCTATAAAAACAATACAGCAGTATATTATGCTTCTAGACTCTATTATGCAAGAGTGGGAAAAATTATCTGGTGTATCTAGACAAAGACAAGGTGAGATAGGGGCATATGAAGGTAAAGCTTCTAGTCAGCAAGCTATATTGCAGTCATCTCACATTACAGAAGACTTATTCCGTAAATTTGCGCGGTTAGAGCAAAGAGATCTACAAGCATTAGTAGATTACTCTAAAGAAGCTTGGCTTACAGGTAAGAAAGCTATGTTTGTTATGCCTGACGGTACAACAGACTTCTTAGATTTAGACTCTATGTCGCACATGGAAACTAACTACGGTATATTTGTATCTGATGCAGGTAAAGACCAGATGAAGCTAGATCAAATCAAAGGACTTGCTCAAGCTATGGTACAAAACGGTACAAAGGCTTCTATGGTAGCTGAGATGTTTGATTCTGACAGTTTCCCACAAATAAAAGCAAAACTTAAATCTGCTGAGAAAGCTGAAGAAGAGTTACAAGCCGCGCAGCAAAAAGCTCAACAAGAAGCTCAACAACAGCAAATGCAAATGGATCAAATGAAAGCTGAGCAAGAAGCTTTAGATAAAGATAAAGATAGACAAACTGAAATTGAAGTAGCGTTAATAAATGCAGAGGCAAGACAAAACCCTGAAGCAGATAGTTTTAACCTACAAAAAATGATTAAAGAGTTTGAACTTAAAGAAAAAGAGTTAGCCTTAAAAGAACAAGAGTTAGGCGCAAAAATGCAAGCAGATACTAATAAAAATTCTGTAGATATGCAAAAGAACTCGATACAGCAAGAATCTAATCAAATTTCTAAAGATGCTAGACAATAAGCAAAGAAGAAATATATTAGACAATGCAAAAGCTGCTAATTACCAAGGCAGTATTATAGATTTATTTAGGCAAGCTGAGCAAGGCGCAGATATATCTCAAATTATAAATCCCCCTCAACAAGAAATGCTTACTGCACAAACTCCACAAGAACAAGAAGTGGGGTTGCGTGAGCAGCATGCACAAGGTAACACAGGAGCTTCTATGGCTTTTCCAGATGTCCCACCTAATACAGCATTTAATACTAAAGGTATGAAAGTGCCTATAGATATTACAAAATACGATCAACAAGGGCACTTAGTGCAATCATTTAAAAACGTGCCGCCTGGTATTGAAAGTTTACCTACAGGACCAGAGCAAGGAACAATTATTGAAACACCTTCTTATCAAAAAGGTGGTAAAAAATTAACATATGCTGAGTGGAGAGATACCCTGCCTCCTAATTTAAAAGATACAGATACTACAACTTATAATTTAAGAGGAGCATATCAAGCCGGTTTACAGCCTTTAGATCATGAAGATGGGACTAAACATTTAAGTTTTATAAATCCTAATACGTTAGAATTTTTAAAGTCTTCAGATCATAAAACTGTGCAGAAAGAAATAGAATGGTTTAACTCTCAAGGTAAAGATGCGCCTTTTGGGCCGCATACACATAAAATAGTAAAAGATCCTTCTGGGTATTTTAAAGATAAACAATTAAAATACGTACCTAGAAAATCTAATAAGTGATATATAATAAAGAGAAAGCTAAAATAAATATATAAGTAAAACCAAAACCTATTTTAATTAAGTTTGTAAAAACTAAAACCTATGGACCAAGATAACAAAAACATCTCTTTAGATGACATATCGTTTGACGATATGTTTGATGGAGGATTAGACATTAAACAGGAAAAAGCGCCTGTAGCGGAGGTTGAAACTGAAGCTAAAGAAAGTGTAGATGAATTAGATTCTGATGCACAAAATAAAGTTGAAAAAGAAGAGGTAGAAGATGATTTGCCTGAAACTGAAGAAGTAGTAGAAGAAGAAGATGAAGAAGTACAAGATAGTGAAGAAGACGCAACAGTTGTTTCTGAAATATTATCAAAATTAGGGTACGACACAGAAGAAGAGTATGATGATACTACTGAAGGTCTTTTACAGCTTACCCAAGATGTAGGTAAGCAAATGGCGGAACAACAACTAGATGAATTATTTGAAAATTTTCCTTTAGTTAAAAATCATTTAGAATACGTTTTAAATGGTGGAGATTCTCAAAACTTTATGCAAGCTTACGATCCTAATTTGGATTACAATAAAGTAGATATAAGCGAAGATGATACTCGTAGTCAAAAAGCAATTTTATCAGATTACTTTTCTACAAAAGGGCATGATTCAGACTTTATAAATGAGTTGTTAGAAGATTATGAAGATACAGGTAAATTGTATCAGAAAGCGGAAGCTGCTAAAAAATCTTTAGCTGGAATGCAAGCTGAACAAAGACAAAAACTTGTTCAAGAGCAAAAAGCACAAAAAGAACAAGCAGCAAAACAACAAGAAGAGTTTTGGGGCGGAGTTCAAAAAACTATTTCTGAAGCAGATAACCTAGCAGGTTTGTCAATTACGCAAAGAGATAAAGGAAAGTTTTTTGATTACATTTCAAAACCAGTAACTAAAGATGGTTACACACAAAGAGATCTAGATCACAATGAAGCAGAGATGGATGTGAAGCTAGCAATTGATTACTTAATGTATAAAGGGTTTAACCTTAACGATGTAATTAATAAAAAGGCAAGAACGAAAAATGCTAGATCTTTAAGAGATAAAATATCTAAAAATGAAGAAAGCATCAAAAGCGCAAGAAAAGCGTCTAGAAGAAGAAAGTCTTTTGACATAGATGATTTAGATCTTAATATTTAATTAGGCAATTACGTGGAAACACGACTGCATATATAACTTTTAAAAATAGATAGAAAATGGCTTTAAATGGATCAAATATAAGCGTTCAAAAAACGTTTTATAATGACACGCAAATGACTGACATGAACAGTCTTGCAAATGCTCTGTTGTCTAAGCCTACTGAACTATCTCCAATCATTACTCACTTATCTGGAAAAGACGATAAGAGATTTCCACTATCCTTTTTAACTGAAGGTGTTGGTAACGTACAGTCTATTGACCGTTTAGAGTATGAGTATCGCGTAGCGACACAAAGATTGAGAACTCGTCCAGTAGCGTCAGCACCAGCAACAACAACTAGTTTAGGAATAGGAGGATCTTCTTTTGAGGTATCTTTCCCAGACAAGCACTTTGTCTTTCCTTATGTATTAATCTCTCAGTCAGGAGTACAAGCTCGAATTATGAAAGAGCCTGAGTCTCGTGGAAGTGATTATGTATACACATTACAATTGGTAAACCCATCTGGGACTGCAACTATGCCAGCAGCAGACGTAGCATCGGGCGCTTTATTCGCTCAAATGTACGCTCCTGTAGGAGTTGACTTCTCTCGTGGTAATGCATCTAACTGGGAAACTCCTGGTTTAGTTCGTAACAAATTAACTACAGTTCGTAAGTCTTACCACATGTCTGGTAACGCTAAAGATTATGTAGCTGAATTTGCACTACCAACTAAAGGTGGATCTACTACTAAATTGTAGATGGACTATGAAGAGTACTTACACATGCTTGACTTCAAAGAAGAGTGTGAAATGTACTACTGGTACGGAGAGAAATCTTACGACTCTAATGGTCACGTACACATGAAAGATGAAAATGGTCAACCAGTTGTTGTAGGACCTGGTCTAATGCAACAAATTGTAAATAAGGATACTTATTCTACAATGACTGAGACTAAATTAAAGAATATCATTGGTGACTTGTTCTACGGAATGACTGATGCTTCTAAAAAGCAAGTTACTTTATACACTGGTACCGGTGGTGCTCGTGAATTTGATGAAGCTCTTAAAAACCACTTTGCAGGTTCTGCAGGTTCTTGGAAAGTTGGTGGAGAAAATCGTTTCATCACAGGATCTGGTCGTAACTTAGGTTTATCTGGATACTTTAACTCGTATGAGCATGTAGATGGTCACGTAATCAATGTGGTAAAATTACCATTATTTGATCACGGTGCTGTTGCTCAAGCTCGTGCAAAACACCCTACTACAGGTTACTCACTTGAGTCTTATCGTATGGTATTTGTTGATCAGTCTAACTATGACGGTCAAAATAACCTACAAATGATCTCTAAGAAAGGTCGTGAGATGATGAGATGGTGCGTAGCAGGTTCTGTAGTGCCTCGTGGATTCTCTGGTTCTGATGCTAGAGCTTCTGACGTAGATGGTGCATCCGTACACATGTTGAAAACAGCAGGTATCGCGCTTAAGCGTTTTGATACTTCGCTTGACATCACGTGTGTGGCTTCATAACAGGCAATTCGTTGCGGTTCACATATATTGGTTTTTGGTTAGGTTGTGGGGGTTAATCCCCCCACTTCTTTACCAAATAATTATGGGAGAGTTATACTTTACATCCAACTAATTAAAACTTTAAAAGTACTAAATAATGAGTAAGAAAGTATTCTTAAGAAGACAAGAGGTTAACAACCACTTACCAAAAGCAGTGCGAGCTGAGGCAATTACAAAACTTAGTAGTGTTTATGTAAATAGACAACCTTTAAAAGGCTGCACTCCAGCTGAAGAAAAAGAATTAATGCAAGAAATTTTAGATGTAAGCCCTGAACATGTTGATTGGCCAAAGCATTCTAAAACATTTTGGGCAGAGCTAACAGTTCCTGTAGGATTTACAGGTGTAGAGTTAGAAGTAGGATTAGATGAAAGTGGTAAACCACTTAGTATCATGGACTACCTTAAATATAAGTTTGCGTTGAAACATCCTTATGTTGCTTTGACAAAAGAAGAAATGGAATCAGATTTTAATAAAAGATTTTATATTCAAGATTTGTCAAGAGAAGATAAAGTTAAGAACAACGGAATACAATTTAAGAAAGACGCTGATAAGGAGTTTATAAAACTTTCTGGTAATCCTAAAAACATGAGAAGAGTATTACGATTATTAAGTAATACTAATCCAGCTAGAATGACAGATGAGCAAGTAGAAAACTCTTTGTACGAGCTTAAAAATGCTAAAACTAAAAAGTTCTTAAAAATTGCAAAAGATAAGAACTTGGAAATTAAAGCAGAAATAGAAGAAATGGTATCAGCAAGTGTTCTACGTAAAATTGGAAACCAAATTATCTTTATTGATGAGGTACTTGGTAACACACTAGAAGATACTGTAGTTTATTTGAAAGACAAAAAGAACTCAGGAACATTGACAATTCTTAGAGCAAAGCTTAAAGAGTTAGCAATATAATGTAATAATACATTAATGGATATTCAAAATATGCATATAGCTGTTAGGCAAGGAGTGGATAAGATTAATTCACTCCAAGCCGACAGTCTTTTATCTGAAGAGATAGACCTAGAGCTTAATAAAAATATGAGCAGGTTTATCAACCTTAAATACGGTAAAAATAATCAGTACGGAAAAGGTTTTGAAGAATCTCAAAAACGTATAGATGATTTAAGCACTCTTGTTGAAGAACATAGAGGCTTTACTGGTTTTATAGATAGAGAACTTTTAGCATATTATGAGACTAGCTCTGAGTCTTCAGGAAAATATTTATATAGAGAGTTTTATACTCTTCCGCATAATTATATGCATCATATAGAAAGCACTACAAATGTTTTAAGAAATAGCAGTGCAACTGCTACAGATTTTAGATTAGAATATTACAATGATGCTGATTATATAGCAAATCAAGGTTATGAAGACTATGCTAAATATTTTGTAATTCCTTTTAACGCTTTAGAGGTTAAAGATGCGTCAGGAACTACAATCGCAGCTAAATCTAAATTTGTAATTCGTAGAGGAGCTAAATATACTCCAGACAGCGTTTCACAAGAACAAACTATAGGGGCGTACCCAGAAGCTGGTAATAATTTATCAGCAAATGTATGGGAAGCAGATGTCTCTACTTTAGATATTCCTTTTGACGAAGACTTGCAGGTTATATCTAACCCTAATAATATATACAAAGATTATATTATAAATTACGTTTTAACAAATCATTCTAACGATGTTATAATAAGATGGGAAAAGTCAGGCACATTGTCTTATCCTAACTCTTTTATAATAATATTAAAACCTGACACTGATCTATATACTTGGGTAAGATCTCAAGAAGAAGCGGCAAATCTAGTTCAAATCCTAGATAATATTTCAGGAACTGACGGTTTTGACGAGGGAGGGTCGTATGTAACAACAAACGCACTTTACAGCAGCATTGTTAATTTTGAATCTACAATAGTCGTAGAATCTGATGTTTCTGTAGAAGGTGATTTTGATTTTATAGATAAAACTCAAGTTGTTGAAACAGATTTTATAGTAGGGTACAAAAGAAAATTTAATTACGCAGAAGATACTAAAAATGCGTCAGCGCTTAATAGTAATCCTAATTCCTCATATTGGAATCAAATAGAAGGAATTGGCAGAGAATTTGAAGGGTTAAATGTTCCTATAACTTATGTACAACATGATGACCTACAAGCATTGCTAAAAGATCCTTTTAATAGACCAGGTAAATCAAGTGTAATAGGAGTGTTTTCTCATAAATTTATAGAATTGTACACTTTAAGTTCTAATAAATTTACAAGAACTACTATAATACCAGATAGTTTAAAATTAAAATATTTAAGAACACCTTTGCCGATGTCTTTAACGGCAAATGTAGACTGCGAGCTACCAGCACATACTCATGAAGAGATAGTTGCTATGACAGTTAGTGGTATCTTAGAGGGCATTAGTGATCCTCGATACAAAACTCACATGAGTGAGTTAATTAGACAAGAATAAATAAATAATTATTAATTTAAATTAAAACTCAAAATGAGACATTTAATTATTGGGAATAATGTTGCTAAAGGTTATACTAACAGTTTGTTAGATGACAAAGCAGTAGATATTCAAAAACTTAGCCCAGAAGGGCCAACTTCACTTGTTGCAGGTGAAGGTATTGCTGATTCTGATCAGATTCGTTTTGTACAAGGTACAGGAGCAAAAGCTATCGTATCTCCTTGGATATACGGTAGAAATATAGTTGCTGCAAATGGTAGCTCTAATGCTGCTGCTACTCCTAACAAAGTATCTGTAGACTGTGCTACTGACGCGGCTGCAGATGGTGCGGGAACTTTAGATATAAAATTTGTAAGAAAAGATGGGCCAGCTCCAGAATTTTTTAACTTTCAAGTTTCTATTGCAAACTCTCGCGCGGTGGCAGATCAAGCTGCTGACATCCACGATGCTTTTGAAGCATTAGATGGTATTCCAGATTGGTTAAATCCATTAGCAGTAGTAGCTGCAACTGACCAGTGTCACTTCCAAGGAGCTATCCGAGGAGATGTAGCTCAAAGTGGAAACACTTGGGAATATGGTCCTGTTACATTTGATGTAATAGTTACATCTACTGTAGGTTCAACAGTTTATACTGTTGCTCAAGAAGTAGCTGGTGATCCAGGTGTAGGTGATGGTAATTTAATTCTTCAATTAGAAAAGAATTTACAAGGTGGTATGTACGGTTACTACGACAGACGTGAATTACCTATTGCTCCTGCTACAACTGCAGTAGCTGCAACAGGATATGACGTTTATAACATTGTAGCAACTAAAGATGGAAGTACTACTTCTGCTATCAACGGTGTAGATAATTTAATTGAAGTTATGATTGCATTTGATCCAGCTACAGCAGCTATAACTCAAGCTTTTGAAGCTCAGTTAAATGGTTACATTGGTTCTGTAAATTTTGCACCAATTAGTCTATAATATTAATTTTTAAAAATATAAAAAAATGGCAAAATTAGGACGAGTTCATGTTGCATCGTTTGCAACTGGCGCAGTTACTACAGCAGGTAATTATCCTGCAGCAGCTGATAGAATTACACTACCAGCAGGCGCATTAGTTTTAAGATCATATTTAAGTGAATCAACAGCATTTGCAAGTGGTACTAACGTTGCATTAGCAACAGGCAGTACAGCTATGTCTTCAGTTATTGCAACTGGATCAATTGTAGATGTTAATGAGTTTGCTATGGTAGCGGCTCAACAAAAAAGAAATGCTCCTACAGAAATATCTTTACTAACTACAGGTACATATGATGGCGGAAGCGCTGGTATAGTACATGTAGAATATGTAATAGAAGCTGACGAATAAGATTAGCTAAAACACTAAGCAACTAAGGGGCTGGTCCCCTTAGTAGCTTTTTTATAATTTTTAAAAACCTTTAACATGCCTATATTAAGCTCAGTAGTAGCATCTGACTCTCAAATAATAAGTATAAAGTACTCTTTGTACAATGAACAATTTTCAAATATATCTGCTTATGCTTATCCTGTTGCGGTAGGTGAGGGCGTAGTTATTTCAACATCTGGGGCTACAGGCGGAGAAGCAACTGAAAATGGTACTTTTTCTATAAATGTTTCTAAAACTCAATTAGTAAATGCTGGCATTAAGTATTCAGGTATAATTTTATTAGAACTAAACACTGTAAAAGAAGGCGCTACCTTTTCTTCATATTCTGCAATATTAATAGGAGAAGAAGTAGATTGCTGTTTAGCTGATAAAATGTACGATGCTGTAGGGTGTGATTGCGATGATGATGATTGCAATGAAAGCCTAAAAGATGCTCAAAAAATGTTTTTGCTAAAAAAATCTGCAGAGTTTGGATTAAAAGGTTTAAATAATAATCAAGGGCCTGACACTATAACTTTACAAAAAGTAATAGCAGACTCTCAATCAAAATATAATAAAGCTTTAGAATTATGTTCATCTGGATGTGGGTGTAATAATTCTTCATCTGTATCATCAGGTGCAGGAGCTTCAAGTTCAACAGGATCTTATTAAATTATAATTTATGTCTTTAATAGCTGTAAGCACTGCTGCAATATGTACTAAAGAAGAAGGTAAACTTTATTTAAATTTATTTTTTACTTCTCAAAGACAAAGTAGTTCTATTTTTAGAGCTCAAATAAAAGGACCTGCTTTTCTTGATAAGTATAAAGATTCTTCTAGAACAGTTACATTTTTTCAAAATAACACATCGTATGTATCAATAAGTTACGATATAACAGCTACCCCAAATATTACTAAACACCATAATATTCAAGATTTTGTATTAACAGATACAGATTTTAATGAGTATCCTTTAAAGGTAAATATTAAATGTAGTTTAGTATATAGTGATCCTATTTTTCAAAATGGAAAAGTAGTTGAAAAAGATTCTATTTTAGCAAAGTATTCAGATATATTAGAAAGACTTCGCCAAGGTAGTTTTGAGATTAGTGTAACCTCTAATTCTTCTGGCTATGCATATAACTCTTTTATTCCTTCTAATATTTTAAAATCTGCTGGAGAACTATTATATGTTTCTCCTAGACGTGTTAGAGATGATAATAATAGTTTATTGCCTAATTCTTTTGCAGATAATGATTTTTATTATGCTTTAGACTCAAATGATTTAGGTGTAGGATTTTCTTCTCATATAGATGATTATTTTAATTCACTTAATTTAGATTTTCAAGAAAGTCATTTTGATTTTTCTACAGGCGCTGAAGCTATATCTTTTACATGTAATAGAGGAAACTCAGCTAAAGAAGAAGAGCATAGTCAAACAACTTTAACTTTATCTCTTTTTAATACTCCAAAATTTGAAGAAAGCACTACAATAACAAAAAATATATGTGCGGACAAGCAAGCTAACAATTTTTATGGAGTAGGCTCTTATCCTGCTTGTGATGGAACTAATTTAAGTGCAACAATAGTTGATGATTATGATAATCAAGTTAATTCTAACTATCTACTTGTTGCAGACCAAAGTTGCTGTGAATATACAGATAATACTGATACAAATACAGATAGTACAACGCTTACTGTGGAAATAAAATCTCAAAAGCAACCTTCTGCTGTTGATGCTGCAGACGGTGAGCTTCTTGTTACATGGAGTGGAGGTGTTGGCCCTTATAATCTTAATTTTACATGTGCTTCTACTGATGCTGATTGCAGTAATACAGATTTTGATTTAACTAGTACAACTGAAAAAAATCAAACAATTACTGGGTTATCTGGAATATCTCCTAACTCTTTAACTGATAAATATGTTGCTACTATTACAGATTCAAATTCAATACTTAATATAGCTGAATTTTCAGATTTTGAAGCTGTTGACGCCGTTCCTAATTATATATGTAGTACGGCTACAGCTATAAATTATGATTCTGGATCAGGTATATCTGCAAACGATGAGTTATGTAGAACTTGTAATGCTACAACAGGAAAGTTAGACTCAGTAGGAATTATTTTAAGATCAGATAACAACCCTACATATGTTTTTGAATTTGAAGATTCTCAAATTACTGATTCTCTAACAAGTGCAGGTAACGGATCTATAATATTTAATTTTGGATTTAACACTTTTGTAAATACTAATTATTTTTATAACTATAATTTTGCAGGTTCTCCTCAGTATCAAGACGGTTCAGGAGACCCTAAATTTGTTTTAGGTCGAAAATCATTTAGTAAAGCAGATGTAGAAAATTATTACGATGGATTTAATGGAACTGGAATAGAAAAAGCTGCAAATCTATATGAAAATGGTACGGCTATTACTACTAATTCAACTGACATTACAGGTGGTGGTTTTTCTTCTAATGCAACAGTGGCTCCAGGACGATATGTAGCAAAATTAAATTATTCGGACTCTGATACTGTTCACGAGTTAGAACAATGTTTTGTGTATTCTAATAATGTTAATGTAGTAAAAAAACCTGGATGTACAGATACTGCGGCTACAAATTATGTAGGCGATACAGATGCAGATAATTTAGATTTATATTATTCTGATCCTAGTTTATGTGTAGACAATACCTTTGATACTTTTTCTGATACATTTGATAGTAAAGTATCTTTTAGAATTAAATACGACAATAATAATATAGAAGGTGCGCAGTGTTCATTTAGAGTAAGTGTTCAATGGAAATTAAATGAAGCTTTAGATGTAATGTCAGGTTCAGCACAAATAGCTGGCGTATGGAATACCTTACAAGGCAATGATTACAATTTTAAATTAATTGTTAAAGCTATTGCTTCTGAGGTTTTAGGTTTCTCATATATTAGTCCAGATATAGTATTTGACTCTAGTAATTCTAATGATGTAAATTTAATTCTTAGAGAAATTTCTGGAGTTTCAACTTCTGAAACATCTTATATATATACTGCTCAAGCAGACAACTCTTTTAATTATTATTTACCAGGTTCTGATGTTTCTACAGATATTAGTAGAATAGTATATTTAGGAACTCAAACTGGCAATATAAATTTCCAAGTTGGAGCAATATCTTCTTTAATTAATATTGCTATTAAATATAATGGAAGTGCTCAATTTAACACTACTTTTCAAAAAGAAATATTACCTGAATCATTATTAGGCCTTGTTAGTGCAGTAAATGTTTTTGGTGATGATAATTTTAATACTCTTATATCAACAGAAACAAATATTTTTGCAGTAGATGGTTTATGTGGAGAGTGTGAGGCATTTTCAGATAGTTTAGTAGAAGGGTGTACTGACCCTTTATCTTGTAATTATAATCCTGATGCAACTGTTGATAACGGGTCATGTGTTACTAGTTATGTAAGTGCAGATAATGTGTTTGGTGGAGGAGTAATTCTTTATGAAGGAGAATATTTTAACCCTTGCGAAACATGTAATGAAGATAATTACTTAAACAGTAATTCTGCTGCTGTTGCTTTTTGGGAGTATGTTACCTCTCAATCTTCTTTTCCACAGTATTCAGAAGATATAGGATTTTTTCCTTGTACTAACCCTAGTACATGCTTTTCTTCAAACAGTGCTGGCTCTAGTCAATGTATAGAATTTACTCCAGGATGTACAGATCCTGTTGCAACAAATTATAATCCAGAAGCTACACAAGATGACGGATCATGTCAATACACAGGACTTTCAGGATGTACAGATGAAACAGCTTGCAATTACAATAGTCAAGCTACTGTTAATGATGGTTCTTGTTATTATGATATAACAGATACAGAAGATCAACAATGTTCATTATTTAGTTCATGGGAAATTAGTGCAGCAACAGGACCAACTGTTTGTAATGGTACAACTTCTGATGGAACATTTACTATTAGTAATTCTCAATACTCAGGAGAATTTGTTTTACGATTTGGTTATATTCCTGGAGACAGTTATGAAGGTTTTGGAATTAGCTCTGGGCCTGATTCTAATCAGTTACTTATAAGCGCATTTGGAGCAGAAAGCACTACTTTACCTACTGTTGCAACAATAGATTCAGGAAACTATCCTGCTATGTCTATAACAGTTAATCAGACTTTAGGAGATGGTACTTCTGTTGTGTTTTCTGGTTTTCCTATAGGTGTAGCAACTTTACAAATATATCCAAATCCTGAAGCAATACATGGTGACATTTGTTTTTGTGTAGCTGGACAGGTAGCTAACTCTATTCCTAATAATCCAGCTATTGGAGATGTAACTTACAATACTGCATTTTCAGTTGTTAAAACAACTTTTGTGTTTAAGTCTGACATTTTATTAAACGAATTTACAGGCGGAAGAGCATCAGGAAATTGTGGATGTTGTATTGAAGGTGCAGCTAATTATGACCCTTCTGTGTTAGAAAACAATCCTGCAGGATGTCAACCAGGTCTTTGTTTGTTTGATGGATGTACAGATGCTACTGCAAGTAATTATAACCCTCAAGCAACAATAGATGATGGATCTTGTTTGTATGGATTATTTTCTGTAACAAGTTTGTACTCTCCTGCATTCTGCATGCCTAAAGAGTTAGATGAGCAAATTGATATAATTAGAAGATGTATAGCAACAGCTGGTACAAATTCTTATATTAATATGATTACTGGTAAATCTAGCTGTGCATTTAAAGATGCTTGGAGACTTATTATAATAGAATATTTAATGTCTAAAAAAGGATTAGATTGTGTTTACAATTGTGCAGACCCTTCAACGCCTAGCTTAGACAATGAGCCTTCTTGTGCAGATAAAAATATAGGAACTAGAATTGGTAGTTTAGCTCAAGGGCTTGAAGCGGGTCAAACTAGAACATTTAAAGTTGGAGACGTTATAGGATATAAAACTAGTGCCTCTGATTTAAAATACTACGTATTACAAAGCCTACCAGGTGGAGCTCAAAGTATAGTCATTAAACATCCAAATGATTATGCATCTACCGACCCTGAAAAGGATTTACATTTGCTTTTGACTCCAAGTCAATCTACAAGATGGTATATTTGTGAGGAGCCTCCAGTTAAAACTACAACTAAAAATTATTTAGGAAAATTTGTTAACTTTGTCCAAAATTATTGCAGACAATGCCAAATAGAACCTGATACAGAACAAACACCTGACACTACACCTCTTCCTGGAGTAGTTACTATAAACGGTATGGTGATAACAGTAAATAACAACAATTTTGAATAATATATCATGGCAGAAATAAAATCATTAAAGGCTCTTGCAAAATCATCTGTTACATCAAGTGATGTGCTTTTAGTAACAAATACAACTACTAATAGGCCTACTAAATATACTTTAAACAATTTATTCCCATCTTTAAATAACTCAGGTACAGGTGAACAATTGTTTGTAAACTTGACAAATAAAAATCAAGTTAATTTAAAAGGAATTAAATCTAACACTGCAAGCATACTAGATGTAGCTACAGTTGGTAGCGACATAGTTGTTAATGTGTTAGAAGGAGGTATAGATCTTAGTAATTGTAATAATGCAACATCTCAGTTTTCTAGAGGTGTAGATTTTAATAAAATTGTTTCTGGAATAAACTTAGTAAAAAACGGAGGTACAGGCTTAACTACTGTATCTAAAGGGTCTATACTGTTTGCTTCAGATATAGACACAATGTCTACAAGAACTTTAAATACTAATGGGCAGCTACTTATTGGGAACACAACAAATGGATACCCATCAGTAGCAACATTAACTGCAGGTAGTAATGTAACTATTACAAACGGTGCAGGTACAATTAGTATTGCTGCTTCATTATCTAGTTTAGCTGCTAATTTAGATACAGGTAGCTACAATATAGACCTTAACACTAACTATATTAGTGATGATGGTTCTGACAGAGGTATATATGTTCATACTAATGGTAAGACAATATTAAATGATTCAGGATCTTCACTAACTACTGGTGATGCTACTGGGCAATTAAACATACAAGGTACTACAAGTACAGCAATTAAAATTGGTAACTCTGGAGCTTACCAATCTGCGTATTCTATTGTAACTACTACAGCTAGCTCAGGAACTGCAGGTGCAGGACTAAGTATATATGCTGCAAACGGTGGAGGAGGAAATGATGCAGGTGGTGCATTAAAACTTTATGGTGGTACGGCTGTAGGTTCAGGAAACGGTGGTGGTGTTGAGGTAGAGGCAGGTAAATCTCCTGCAGGTTCAGCTGGATCTATACTTTTAAAAACTTTTTCAGAAGCTACATCAACTACAGCTGTTACAATAGATAAATACCAAGATGTTACAGTAAATGCAGGTAGCTTAGTTATTACAGGAGCTACAGAAGGTATTGTACACACTAACAGCGGTGTAGTTACTCAGGCTACTGATCATACTACAGGCGTAACATTAAATGCAAGTTCAGGGGTAATAACACTAGCAGCAGTTGCGTTAGCAGCAGCTACTAATGCTGAGTTTACATTTACTAACAGTGTTATACAATCTGACTCAGTAATATTAATTACAGTTCAAGACGAAAACACAACTAACAACGCTCAGCTTACTGCAGCTACACACACTATTGCAAACGGTAGTTGCAAAATAACTTTACATAACCCAGCGGCAACAGGATCTACTTCTGCTACTGCTTCTAAGATTCACTTCTTAGTGATTAACAATAGTCTATAATTAATAACCTAAAACCTAAATTATGTTGACTTTAAAAACTAAAAACAGAGAACTAGTAGAATTGTTTAACGGATTGCAAGCAGTTGCAAATTTAAAAGGTGTAAGATTTGGCCTTTTAGTTTCTAAAAATGTTAGAATATTGCAACAAGAGTTAGACGACTTAGACAAGGCTTCTAAGCCTACAGAAGACTTTATGCAGCTTGCACAACAAGTAAATGCATTAGGGTCAGATTCTGAAGCAATAGAAAAATTAGAGTCTGAAAACAAAGAGTTAGTAGAAGCTAGAAAAACTCAATTAGAAGAGGTAGATAAGCTTTTAGAAGACTCTGCAGAAATTTCATTACACACTATATCTGAGGATATTTTACCTGAAGATATAACAGCTTTACAAATTACAAATATTGATAAGCTTATCAAGTAATGGAAATATTTAAGAACGATAACGTCTGGAACGAAAAAGCTATTGTAGGGTTTATAGCGTTTGCTATTATGTGCCTTATAATGGTAGCTGACCTACTTACAGGATGGATAGGTAAGGACTTAGTAATAAACGAGTTTGTATACGATTCATTTGTTTGGGTTGTACTTGGCTCATTTGGTATATCAGGAGTAGAAAAATTTGCAAAAAAATGACAGATAAAAAGTACTTAGAAGAATCTCTTAAAAAATCTGAAGAAGCTACAGAAAATGCGTTTGAGTCTTGGATAGTAGATTTAGAAGATAAAGAACAGCCAGAGGCATGTAATATTGATGACCCTGATTGTGAAAACTGTGGAAGTTAATGAAGAATTTATTTTACATACTAATAGTAATTACAAGTTACGCAACAGCACAAGATAGTATATATGATTGTGTAGGTAATAATGTTACTGAAATTACTAACTGGATAGGTGATGGTTTTTGCGATGATGGAGCTTACTCTTGGAATGGAACTCCTATAAACTTTGACTGCCCTGAGTTTGGATTTGATGATGGAGACTGCTTACCTGAAGAAGTTCCTGTACCTGGATGTATGGACTCTAACTCTCAAAACTTCAACCCTTGGGCTACTTTAGACGATGGTAGTTGTTTAGTTTCTGAATGTTCAAATGGAGAGTCTTTAATAAAGATTGCTCTTACCTTAGACCAGTTT
>Ga0070754_10001184_pt1 | contig 21343 bp, 16 predicted proteins | sample VirMetDEL_Sep_01_FD_75181 | JGI IMG/M metagenome (GOLD analysis project Ga0070754, IMG submission 75181) | Aqueous microbial communities from the Delaware River and Bay under freshwater to marine salinity gradient to study organic matter... | ecosystem: Environmental > Aquatic > Marine >... | reverse complement strand
TACCCAAAGAAAGAAGTGAACTGGGAGAGTATTGAGAAAGCGGCAAAAGCTGGTAAGTCTGAACTAAAAGACTACGCTGGAGCATTTGTTTTAACCATGATTCAAAACGAGCAAGGGTTTGTTGAGACTGATGAAAGTGGTGCGCTCGAAGTACGGCATGGTGGTACTGGCTTCATGCTAATCAAACGTAGTGTATTTGAGAAGTTGGGCCCCCATGTACCGACCTACCGAGTGTCTACATTTACTGACCCAGAGACAGGGGAGTACCTCAAACCGTTGACCCATGAGTTTTTTGCTACAAGCATTGACCATACTGGGGCGTTGCTATCTGAGGACTACCACTTCTGTGAACTATGGCGTAAGTATGGTGGCAAGGTGTACGCCCATCCATTCGTAAAATTAAATCATATGGGTTCATACGTATACCAAGGCGACATTCTTAAATCTGGCGGAAACATAAAGTAATTATGCTGACACTCTATGACACTCTATGACACTCTATGACACTCTATGGCTAGTAACTATTTGACTTATGGCACTTTTTTAGTGAAATGAAGAGTTGACTTTTACATGTACTGTGCTATAACGAGCTAAGTTTATTCTTGTAAAGGCTCTTTATGTCAAGTGCATGGTCGTACTCTAGTATTAAAACGTTTGAACAATGCCCTAAAAAATATTACCACTTAAAGGTACTGCAGGACGTTAAAGACACTGGTAGCGAAGCAACTATTTACGGGCAAAAAGTGCATACCGCGGCTGAAGAATATATAAAAAATGGCATAGAGATACCAGAAAAATTTGCCTATATAAGAGGAGTAGTAGAAGCGTTAGGAAGGAAAAAAGGAGAGAAACACACGGAACTTAGAATGGGCGTAAAGAAAACGGAAGCCGGATATGAGCCTTGTAAGTTTTTAGGTAAAGATGTTTGGTGGCGTGGTATAGCCGACTTGTTAATCATAGATGGTGATACAGCTTATTCCGTAGACTATAAGACCAGTAAGAATGCCAAGTATGCAGATGTTAAGCAGTTAGATTTAATAGCTGGTGGTGTATTTGTCCACTTTCCACAAGTAAATAAGGTTAAGTCAGCGCTGATATTTTTAGTTTGCGATGAGGTTATAAAGAAAGATCACTACAGAGAGCACATGGACAAGTACTTATCCACATTTAATCCACTGCTAGAGAGGCTAGAGGTAGCAGAGCAGGTTGATGTTTGGAACGCTATTTCTGGCCCGTTGTGTAAATTTTGCCCTGTGGTATCATGCGAAAATAACTCTAGAAACTGAAGGCTAGATCATGGCAAGAAACTATAAAAGAGAATACGAACTGTACCAAGGCACTGAAGAACAAAAGAAAAATAGGGCCATGCGTAATTCGGCTCGGCGTAAAGCTTTGAAAAAAGGAAGAGTAACTAAGGGCGACGGTAAAGATATAGCGCACAAAAAAGCTATTTCTAAAGGAGGAAACAATGGTGATGGAACTAGAGTTACCACCGCATCCGCTAATCGCTCTTTCGATAGGAATTCAAAAAATGGCCTAGTGTCAGAAACTAGTCCGCGAGAGAGGAAACGACGTGGAAATAATAGACGATAAAGCATTACTCGTAAGAACCAGAAGGCCACAGTTAGTCACAGACTTAATAGAAAAAAGCAAGGTAGTAGATCAAGAGGGCGACATATACAACGTAGCTGTAAAGTGGGAGCTGGAAGAAGCTTCTGCTCTTGCTGGCTTACGTATAAGAAATGTACCATCCCCAATAAAAAGAGACTATGAGTGGACAGGTAAGTTTAAACCTTACGAACACCAACGGGATACTGCATCCTTCCTAACTCTGCATAAGAAAGCCTTTTGTTTTAACGAACAAGGTACTGGTAAGACAGCATCTGTTATATGGGCGGCTGACTACCTAATGAAGCTAGGGCTGATAAAGCGAGTGCTAGTCATTTGCCCCCTTTCAATTATGAAGTCAGCTTGGCAACAAGACTTGTTTACATTTGCTATGCACCGCAGTTGTAGTGTGGCACATGGCGAATCCAAAACCCGAAAGAAAATAATTCAGTCCCCTACTGAATTTGTAATCATTAACTTTGACGGAGTTGCTGTTGTTGAAGAAGAACTAAGAAATGGTGGTTTCGATCTAGTTGTAGTTGATGAGGCAAACGCCTACAAGAACCCCCAGACTAACCGTTGGAAAGTTTTAAAAAGGATCATAGATAGAGTTAGCTGGTTGTGGATGCTTACTGGTACGCCAGCAGCTCAATCTCCACTTGACGCTTATGGATTGGCTAAGTTGGTAAACCCAAATGGATCACCAAAATACTACGGTCAATTTAGAGACCAAGTAATGTTTAAAGTCTCGCAATTTAAATGGATTCCAAAACCTAGTGCAAAAGAGTTCGTACATAAAATGTTGCAACCTGCTATTAGGTTTGAAAAAGCACAATGTCTTGATTTGCCAGAAGTAACTTATGTAGAGCGAGAAGCGCCACTTACCCCACAGCAAAATAAGTATTACCAAAAGCTAAAAAATAGAATGATAATGGAAGCAGATGGTGAACAAGTTACAGCTGTTAATGCGGCTACAAATTTAAACAAACTACTCCAGATATCAGGTGGTGCGGTCTATTCGGATACTAAAGAAGTTATAGAGTTCGATATATCCAATAGAATAAACGTAGTGCTTGAGGTTATTGAAGAGTCGTCAAATAAAGTGTTGGTGTTTATTCCATTTACTCACACCATAGATATTCTTAAAGATCACCTAAATAAAAACTCTATAAGTTGTGATGTCATAAATGGAAAGGTTCCTGTAAACAGACGTTCGGACATAATTAAAAGGTTCCAGACAGAGAAAGATCCTTACGTATTACTAATACAGCCCCAAGCCGCATCGCACGGACTAACTTTGACAGCCGCGAATACAATTATCTGGTATGCCCCAGTTACTAGCGTAGAAACTTATCTTCAAGCCAATGCACGTATTGATAGGCCGGGGCAAAAGAACGCTATGACTGTTGTGCACATCAGAGGGAGCGAAGTTGAAAACAGATTGTATTCAATGTTGCAAAGCAAAATCGGTAATCACTCTCAGATTATTGATCTCTACAGACAAGAAATATCAGAATAACGTTTGACATTGTAAAACACTCTGGTATACTTGTAATTTCCTACAACACAAGGAGGCCTTATGGCAAATGTACTGACGCTGGCAGAGCGACGTGCCAGAGATAAGAAAGCGTCGCCCAAAGAAAACCTACCTAAAAAATCATACAAATGTTTTAGGTTGAAAAACGTGCTGTTTGTCCCTGCTTATACACAAGTTGTTCCAACAAGAATTGATTATGTTGGCCCTGCTTACGATACAAATCGTGTTCGGTATACAGAGCTTCAATTACGAGCAATGGGCGCTTCATCCACTACTGAATTTCTTTGGGAAAGGTCGTATCTATGACAGAAGAATTACCCTTAGAAAAATATGTAGAAGCGTATGTAAAAGTACGTGACGTAATAGAAGAAAAGAAAGAGGAGCTTTCTAGTTTAAGAGAGCAGTTAGATACTCTTACCGATAAACTCCTTGAATTTTGCAACACCGAAAACTTAGACAGTGTAAAAACTAAAGCAGGGACAATTACACGCAGAGTTCGTACCAAATACTGGACGAATGACTGGTCTGAGTTACATAAGTTTATTAAAGAGAATGACGCTTTGCATTTATTGGAAGCGAGAATACATCAAGGCAATATGTTGGAGTACCTACAAAACAATCCAGATAAGTTACCTGTAGGTTTAAATTCCAATAGTTCTTACGCAGTTGTTGTTAGAAAACCCACTACTAAATCTTAAGGAGAACAAATGGGAAATGTAGCAATTTTTAAAGACCAAACAGCGGTAGCCACTACCGGTAAACGGGAGCTTAGTGATCTAGCTAAATCTCTGTTGCAGAACACCACTTCTACTAATAGAAGAATACAGACTAACACCAATGGTACGTTTAAACGAATCATAAACGGTGAAGTTGTTGGAAACGCGGCTCGTAATGAGATCAATGTCATTATTATTAATCTCTTGCCGAAAGTATCTCGTATCTTCTACGCATCTAAGTTTGACCCTAATAAAGAAGCCACACTACCAAACTGTTGGTCAAACGAAGGCGATAGGCCAGAAGAAGCCGCAAAGGATAAACAAAGTGCCAACTGTTTGACTTGCCCCCAAAACATTAAGGGTTCAGGTGAAAATGGTAGCAAAGCATGTAAGTACCAAAGACGTATAGCAGTATTAATAGCTGGAGATCCTTCCGGTGATGTTTATCAAATGAACATACCTTCTAAATCTTTGTTTGGTAAGGGTGTAGGTAATTCACATCCATTTGAGTCTTACTGGAAATACCTAGTGGCTAACCATGAATCTATAGATAACGTGGTTACTAATATCTCATTTGATTCTAATGCGGATACGATGGAGCTTATCTTTACACCGATGAGAAACATTAGTGATGAAGAGTATGAGCAAGTTCAAGCCGCTCGAGAAAAACCAGAAACAAAAATGTATACCGTTATTACCGTAGCACAAACAGACGGTGTAAAGAAACAGCCTAAACCGCAAGCGACGATTGAACGTGCTGACGAGCCGGAAGAAGAGGAAGTAGAAACAGAACCTAAAGTTCGCCAAACCAAGAAAGCAACTGAAGAGACTCCTAAACCCAAAAAGGATGCCGCCGCTTTAGTTGACGACTGGTTGAGCGAATAATGGGATACGGTTACAGCATACGTTTAATAGATCTAAATAAAAAAGCTGACAAGCAATCGCTAGGAGTACGCCTCGGTAAACTGTGTATAAAAAATAATATACCAGTAGCCGAGGTAGCTACTAGTTTTGGGGTTAGTAGGCAAACCATTTACAACTGGTTTATTGGGGCTACTTTTCCACAACCTGCTTTTGAAGAATCTATAAACGAATTTATTAACACATTAAAGTAAGAGAGCGACGCATGGATCTACTTAATACAGTACAGCCGTCCACTGGGTGGTTTTGCGTATTAGGTTTAAAAGGAGACGAGCAAAAACAGTTTTTAGTTGAGACACGGGGTGAAGTAGATGAGATAGCTAGAGACCTTGTTGAGAAAAACTGGAATGTGTTTTTTGCAGTAGCCAAGTTTGCTACAGGAGAGAATAGGAGAAAGGATAACGTACAAGCACTAAAAGCTTTTTGGGTTGATATTGACTGTGGTGAAAACAAAGCTATAGTTAACGAGACAACTGGTAGACCGAATGGTTATCTAGACCAAGCTGTTGGACGAAAAGCACTGAGTGACTTCTGCGAAGATGTAGGACTGCCTGATCCTATAGTAGTAAATTCTGGACGCGGTATACACGCATACTGGCCTTTAACCGAAGAAATAACTAGACAGGAATGGGAACCTGTCGCTAAGAGGTTAAAAGATGTTTGTGTTACCCGTAACTTTTATGCCGATAGCGCATGCACTACAGACGCGGCAAGGGTTCTTAGAATACCTGGAACTTTTAACTTTAAGGATATTCCACCTAAAGAAGTAAAGGTAATAAGAGAAGCAGAACCAGTAGACTTCGAGCAGTTTAAAAAGATACTGGGCGTAAAAACGTTTGACCAAGTAGCACCAGAAAGAGAGTTATCTGAGCTAACTAAATCATTGATGGCTAATAATGCGTTTAGTTTCCACAAGATAATGATTAAAGGTGAAAACGGTTGTCAGCAGTTATTAAGCTGTTTTAAAGAACGTGCGACTCTTTCGGAGCCTAGATGGTTTAATGCTTTATCTATTGCTAAGTTTTGTGAAGATAAAGATGTAGCTATTCACAAGCTGTCTAAAGACCACCCCGATTATGATCCTGCTACCACAGAGGAGAAGATCGAGCATATCAAAGGGCCACATGGTTGCGCTGAGTTTGAGAAGCATAACTCTGGTGGGTGTCAAGGTTGTCCACACAAAGGCGCAATTAAAAGCCCAATACTGCTCGGCAAGGAAATTCTAAGAGCAGAGACAGATGAAGTAACTATTGAATCAGAGCTTGAAGATGAGCCAGCCGAAGTAGTAAAAATACCTCCATACCCAAGCCCTTATTTCAGGGGTAAAAATGGTGGTGTTTATCGTGAGGTAGTTTCAGACGATGGAGAGATATTAGAACCAGTCTTAATATACGAGCACGATTTGTATGTTATGAAACGTATGCACGATAGGGAGTTAGGCGACGTCGTTTTAATGAAAGTGCATCTACCTAGAGATGGCATAAGAGAATTTGTTGTGCCTAATACTCTTGTACAAGACCCTGAAAAACTTAGGCCAGAGTTATCTAAATATGGAATCCTAGCGGATACAAAGAAACGATTTGAGCCTATTGGAAACTATGTTCTTAAAAGCTTGAAGGAGCTTCAAACTAAAAAGAAAGCGGAGATTATGCGTAGTCAATTTGGTTGGGCTGACCATAACAGCAAGTTTATTATTGGGGATAGAGAGATATCTGCAGATGGGATATATTTTAGCCCCCCGTCTAAAGCTACCAAAGAAACAGCCGAGTACATGCAAAAACATGGGACGCTAGAAGGTTGGAAAGAAGTGTTCTCTACATATGGCAGAGAAGGTCTAGAACCCCATGCGTTCGCTGCGTTGACTGCTTTTGGTTCGCCACTTTTAAAGTTTACAGGTCAAAACGGTGCGGCTATCAACGTAATCCACCCAGACTCAGGAACTGGTAAGTCTACTATCTTATATATGATTAACAGCGTATATGGGCACCCAAAAGAACTATGTGGAAAGTGGAAGGATACTGGTAATTCAGTATTCGCTAAATTGGGTATATGGAACTGTTTGCCATACACTATTGATGAAATTACCAATATGCCAGCGGCTTTGTTCTCGGATTATATTTACGGTATAACGCAAGGTAAGGGCAAAGACAGATTAACTGCTAACTCTGAGTTATGTTCGAATATAGCTAGGTGGGCTACTACAGGAGTATTCTCCTCTAACTCTTCAGCGACTGAAAAAATGCAGAAAGTAAAAAACAACCCCGCTGGTGAGCTTGCTCGTCTCATAGAATACACAGTTGGATATAACAAAGTGGTAAGCCTTGAAGAAGGTAAAGAGCTTTTTGACCGTAAGTTATTTGATAACTGGGGGCACGCTGGCGATATTTATATGCAGTATCTTGTAAGTAATTTAGAAGAAGTTAGAGGACGTCTAGTTGGTGTACAAACTAAGATAGACAGAGAACTAAATCTAACACCTAAAGAACGCTATTGGTCAGCCGTAGTAGCTAGTAATATTACCGGTGGGATGTTTGCAAAACGTTTAGGTCTTATAGACTGGGATCTACAACGGATTTATAAATGGGCCGCAGATTTAATTCAAGACCTAAAGCAGAATGTAAAACCTCCTGCTACTAGTGTTACTACAATATTAGGGGACTACATGAACCGGCATATACCTAATACTTTGGTAATCAATGATGGAGTTGATTTGAGAACTAACAAACCAGCGCTACCCCAGCATGAACCTACTAGAGAGTTATATATTCGTGTTGAACCTGATACGAAGCAGATATACCTAACCGCAAAACACTTTAAAAATGATTGTGTAGAAGGGCAAATACACTATAAAGAAGTCATGAGCGAACTTAAAAAGAAAGGTATATTGGTGAATTCTTTGAACAAGAGGCTTTCAAAAGGTATGAAGGTTAATACCTTTCCTGTTCATACTTTACAACTAAATGCGGCGCATCCAGAACTAGAAGAGTTAATAAAGCATGGAGATAGAGAAGGTCAATTACCAAATTGATTGGACTAAGTTTAAGAGAGGAACATCCTTTTTTATACCATGTTTAGATCCAGTGCGAGCCAAACAGCGTATACTAAAGACTACTAAACGCTTGAAATATAAGGTTTTATTTAAGGTAGTAATAGAGGAAGGCGTAAAGGGTTTACGTATATGGAAATTGTAGGTAAAATAGGGTCAGGCTAAAAACTCCTCCTTTCTCGTTTTAGCCTTGGGTCACGAAGAGTCGCTCCTTCAACACCCCCTTGTGTTAGTGGCCCCCAGTGTAACAACTGGGGGTTTCTTTTTACTCCTCTGGATAAACTCTACTCTTAAGGACTAAGGGTAGGATTGCATTCATTGAGTTAGGGCTAAGTATCAAACCATCTCCAGCAGACATCCTGCTCTTTGCTCTACCGGTTGCAGACTTATAAAGTGCCTCTCCAGTTATGGCGTACTGTCCGTTGCGTACGTTGAATATACCTATTTCTTTCCATACTTCTTCTAAGTTTTCAACGCTCTCGTCAGTCATAGACCTGTTGTATTGCTGTATAGCTTTATCGTATTTGTCGTAGAGAGCGGATCTTTCATTCAATATGGATTTCTCAAGCTCTTTAGCTAGTACATTTTTCTCCCTAACTTCCGCTACTTCTGTGCTGCTAAATCCAGCTGCTGTACCTATTAACTTACCAGTGTGATACCACTCAGCACTTCTAATCGGAACACCTTTGTTTGTTATCTCACCTTGTTCAGCCAACCTGGATGCTTTTATAAATCCACGTATTGCGGCAGGGGTAAGCTTTTCGAACCCACGTTTATATTCTCCGTTAGCCAAATCTTCAACTATAGCTGTCTTAAAGTCTTTTACTAAGCTACCAGCAGGGCCAAAAGCGGCATTCACTACATTAACCCATAGGCTGTCTATATCTTCATTTGCCAAACTACGGGTGTAGAAAAGACCATCTAGGCTAGTTGAAGAACCAATGTTTTGGTCTGTAATCGCTGATATAGGGCCAAGTTTAACTGCTCGTTGTAGTGTAAGAGCTTGCTCATCAGTTAACCCAAAAGCTTTAGCAATACTGCTATCTGGGCCGAAGTAAGTTGGAAGGAACCACTCTCTAAACCACAAATCTAAATTACGTTTGCCTAGAGGGTTACCGTCGTCATCCATGTCATACCATAAGGCTTCCTCATCCTCGTCATCTGGTCTGAACATATCCCTCACTGCTTCAGCTAACCCCATCATTACACTGTAATGGAACAAACCTGTAGTTCCAGCAAACATAAATGACATACCCATCACACCAAAGAATTTAATAGCTGCTTCTCTCTTCTGTGTCTTGTTTAGCAGGGGTATCATCCCAAAGAAGTTTTTATACATGAACAACGTCATGTTTATTGGGAAGGTCATAAACTGTGCAGGCAACCTTACAAATGCAGTAATACCTCTACCCTTCATTAACTCTGGTTTATTGAAATTACCATAATCAAACAGAGATTCGTAAGTAACATCAACTGCGTTCATAGCCGCTGTTCTTGCGGCAGCTCTAGGAGATACTATTTTCTTGTCTTTTGCGAGTAGCTCATTAACAGCATCTTCTTCTGTATATCTACCAGTATCAGCTAAGAATTTATTTTCAGTCATCAAGTTTTGTATAGCTTGAGTCTGAGATCTATAAGGTGCATACAAAGCCTCGACTGCCTGTGCGCGAGTCATATTTGGATTAGCATTTCTTATCTTGCTAATCTGCGCTTCATATCCAGTCATTTGTTTTTTCATTTCCAAGTCTAAAGCGGCGCTAAACATCAACTGTCTACTTGTTCTCTCCATATGATGGAACGCACCAGATAGGAAATTAGCCACAGTGCGAGTAACAAATGCTGTCGTATTATGGTATTCTCGACTTGGAACTCTTGTTCTTTGTGAAACTTCAGTAGCAAAAGTATCGTTAATAACCCCAGATTCTTCTGCTATGTCTATAGCATCGTTATACCAACCCCTATAATCTTCAGGGATATCTTCTAGTACATGCTTTGTTCTTTTTAGGTCTGGCTTTTCAAACGTCATTGCTAGCTGACCATCAGCTCTAACTTTTCTAGTAGCAAGTTTATTGGAGAGGTTTAGATATTTAGTAGCCGTAGCCACAGCCTCAATAGTTCCATATCTTGCTGCAAGAACCGGTAATCCAACTAAAGGTAACTGAGTCAACTGAACCATAGCTGATTTAGCCGAAGTTAAGTAATAGAAGAACGCGGCTTGGTTTCCATACCGTATAGCTCTTTCTAAGCCTTCATACCTTTCACCTATTGGATCACCACTTGTTTCAGCTAAGGCCCTTGATACCATACGATCTACATATGCTCTTGCCTTTAGTAAGTTAGTTCCACCTCTACCTTCTAGCTCAGCATATGCAGAAGCAATAGATGCGTTAACTCGGTTAGAGTATTTCATTTTAGACAACTGGTTTGTAGCTTGGTGGTTGCTTACCAAGAACGCTCTAAAAGCATCTCCAGAAAAACCAGCGGTGCCTTTTCTTTTAACAAATCTTCTGCGCATACTTTGTTCTGGCAGAGTCTGTATATATAGCTGATATATTTCATTCTTAAGGTTATTTACACTAGTTCCGCTTAGTACTTTTTGTCCCGTTGCTGGGTCGACAACTAAATTACTGTCTATCTCAGAGAATATCTTCTTCATTAATTTATAAGAAGCATCCACATTTTTAGGGTCTAATCCGGCTAATTCATTTCTAAGCTGAACGCTATCCCCAATATCTGTTATTTCTTGTTGTATTTCAGAAAGTGGCCTTGGGTCGTTTGTGTTTTCTTTGTACTCTTCAGCTAGTTGTCTAGCTTTTAAATTACGCGCGGTAGCACTCTCAAACATATAAAATGCTCTGTCTGCGCCCTTACCAAACCCAACATAATGATTACCAAAACGCATTAACGGAAAGTAAATGTTTCCTCGTTTAGCAATTTCATCTAAAACTTCTACTTGAATAGTGGCAAGTATGTTGCTCTTTGCTGTCTCGGATATACTATTATTATCTTTAACGCGCTTTATAAGGGCGTCATAGTATTCTTGGAAATTCTTCTGATACCGGTTTTTAGCCATTTCATATATTATTTTGGCTTGACCATTAGTATCCTTATTTAACTGCTCCCACCCACTGTACTGATACGTTATATTTCCTTTAGTATCTTTATTCACAAACCCTTTATAAAAAATTTGCAGTGCTTCGGTTCTTTTCTTTGCTTCACCCTTTGCAGCTGCTTGTTGCCTTACACTTAACGCTGGGTCTTGTGCTCTAGCTTGGGCATCTTTTATAACGGAGTCATTCTTTACTGCTTCTTCAAAAGTATTATGTTTTGTACCATCTATATCGTATAAAGTAGATAGGTGCATCGAGTCAGATAAGTTTCTATTAGCTATCCCACCAAACTTGCGAACAAACTTACTCCACAAATCAGCTTCTTCAGCTAGCGTTTTTGTTCTCTTCATCCTCTCAGCAGTTACTGCCCTAACCATTTCTCTAATTCTTTTAGGGGCGTTCAACCCGTAGAACTTATTGGCTAAGTCTATAATCTTGTCACTAGGTAAGGTATAAAGAATAGCTTTAAGCGATCCAACTGATATGGAGTCTTTAAACGCGTCTAAAAATTTTACCGATGACGCTACGTCTCTAGTCCTAAATAAGTCTTTGACTGCTTCCGCGAAAGAATTAAAAGTCTGAGAAGCCATAACTTTCTTCTTAGCTCTAGCTGCTGTCTTACTTTCTTTATTTGCATAGGCAACTATATTAGCTGGGGGAGACGTGCCAAAGACTTTAGGATCTAGTATACGGTCAGTAACCAGCACTAAGTCTTCAAAAGCCGTACTTATGTCCCCTTCAAACCCGAATAGTTTCTGTACAGCTTTAATAAACTGGCTGAGTTTTCCACGTTTAGTGTTCTGTGCAGGAATTTTCTGCAGGATATTCTGCATTTCAGGCTGGCTAAGGCCATAGCTCACAAAGTCTTTTGTATCTGCAAAAGCACCCAGGTCTTTTAGTGCTAGCTCTTCGTCAGTAGCCACACCGTTTTGTTGTCTCTGGTCAATATAGTTCTCGACCTGACCTCTAAGATCTTCTAGCTGGTTCAACGCTTTCTGTTGTTTTAGCGGTGTCTTTGTAGGATCTTGAGCATGGTTATCTATTATTCTAGCAGTTGCAGCATGAATAGCTTCGTGTAAGAAAGTAACGTTATTGGTGCCCGCTTTAGGGCCAGTTCTAGCTAGGTTAATATTCCTAGTACCATCTTCGTTCTCTATATATACGCCAGCACTATCATTCATTTTTTCCGGGTCAGCAAGTCTAACTTCGACTCTCTCCAAAAACGGCTTTAATCTATTTGCTAGTAACCGCTCGAATGGCGTTCCAGTTTTCTTGATTCTTTCGATAACATTATCAGCAGGGAAAAAGTCTCTACCAATTTCCGCATTGTTTCTATCCAGCTCTTCAAATGCAGGATTAACAGTAGGTTGTTGTAGCTGTGGGCCAGTAGGAGTAGTAACTTGTTTAGGTTGTTTTCCTCTTGGCTTTAGATTCTGTCTAGCCTGTGCAATCCGTTCGGCGGCTGCATCAAATGAGCTCGCACTTGCAGGTATTTCTTCATTTGTTCTGTTATATACCGCTGTAAAATCACCGTTAAGAACTGTGTTTACAAAAGCATCTATATCTTCATTATCTAGAGCTTCTAAAGCACTTCTTTCTTCAGCTGTTTGTTCGCCAGTGGTGTCTTGTGTATACTCAGTTTCGTATATATCAGCGTCTGTATACCCGTAGCTTTCAGGGCGTTCTGGATCTTACTTTATTTTTGCTATAACTTCCTGTTCAGCCCTGTTTACAATCTCATCAAAAGCTAAAGGCTCGCCTTGAAAATCAGGAGAATCTTGTTCGGACTTTATATCTCTAGCCCTTTTAACTATTTGGCTCGTTACATTTGAAGTATATGTCTCCCCTGCAGCATCAGGGTCTCTAAAGTTAGTAGCTGTTTCTGCTAGCTGCCTATTAAACTTCTTGTCTCTTAAAATTCTTTCTTGGCGCTCTATTGCATTAAGCCCATCATATGGGTCTACTTCAGGCTTTTCACCTTTTTTTCTTTGTTTTTTGGTTATTGTTTCTGTTGGATTTTTTTCTGGGTCTACTTGATCTATTTGGTCTTGAGACGCAGTAAGATTAGGAGCAGTTTCTACCTGTGCGGCTTCTACCTGTGTAGTTTCTACCTGTGCAGCTTCTACTTTTCTACCTTTTTTACCTTTAGGTTTTACCGGCTCTTCAGTTACTGTTTCAGTTTCAGTTACTGTTTCTGTTGGTTTTGGGGCTAATACAGTTCTTTTGCCTTGTTTATCTAGGCCTGTTACCAACCCAAAGCTTTCCATTTGGTCTAGAGCCGCTACTACATCAGCGGAATTACCGATTTGTAAGTCTCTTTGTATTCTAGAAGGAGAAGTATCACCAGTGGCTAACACATGATCTACTATGCGTTGGTACGCTGCATCTTGTTCTTCTGTAGATAGTTCTGTAACAGATGGCCCTTCTTCTGTTGTTGTAACATCTTCCGTAGCCGTTTGTCCTTCTATTACTGGGGTAGGTGTATCAATTTTAGACTCTGTTGCTCTAGCTCTTTCTTCACGCCTTTCTTGGTCTAATCTTGTTCCAGCAATTTGAATAGCTTCAATATCATCTATAGGTTTACCAGCAGCTACGGCGTTATCTTTCGCTTCGTTTGCATACTGCTCTAATTTTGCAGCAAGATCAGCGGCTTCTTCTTCAGATACATTATTAGCTTCTTCCGCTATTTTGATTGCTTCTTCAATATTTGCTTTAGCTCTGTTAGCAGCTTTTTGTTTTACTCCAGCAACACCTACGTTGATACCTTGTGCTGTTAAAGAACCTAACGACTCGGAGATTGCTGAATCTACAACTGCCTTAATGTTGTCGCCAGTAAACACATCCCCAGTCTGCTCTCCTACCGCGAACTGTCCCGCAATATCTATAACTTCTTGGCCTGCACCAGTAAGAGCCTCTTCGAGCATTACTTTTGGTGTCTCTCTGGCTACACCTTTCATAGCTTCCAGAGCAGTTTTTTCTACTACTTCAGACTCTTTTAGTATTTGTTCCCCTGCTTCGCCAGCAAGTTTCTTTTTAAATAAACCACTAATTACTCTTGTAGGACCAAAAGCATCGAGCGCACCTTGACCTAAAGCCACTAAAGCAGAGGTACTTCCAGTTTTAGCTAAGTACTCTATAACTGCATCAGCACGTTCATTTTCATCCGGTATATTTTTAGTAAGTTCTATTGCATACTCCAAACGTTGTGAATATTGTTCGGGTAATGCTTGCGCTGTTGATGCACTAACTGCACCGGCAACTGCACCGGGAGGGCCAAAAGTTAAACCACCGACTACTGAAGCACCTACAACTGGCAAGTACTGTGCACCTGCTGATCCTAAAATATAACCTAAATAATCTCTAAAATCGGCAAGGCTACGGATATCCGTAGGGTTTACTACACGAGGAGCTAATTCTTCTTCTTTTGCGGCACGTGCTTCAGCGTCTTGTGCTCTTGCATCGCTTACAGATTCTTGGAAATCTTTTAAGTTTTCCTGTATCCGGCTTTCTATACGTTGTTTTTGTTTTGCTCTATCTTCTGCGGACGCTTGTGTATAGTAATTTATTTGTCCTGAATATTTTAATTTTGTTTCTTCGTCTATGGGTTGACCGGCGTCTATCTTAGCAAAAACATCTTGTATTTCTCGGTCATTTCTAACAGCAGTTGCATTGTATTGCGCAGAATAGAGCGATGGGTAAGTGCCCATTCTTTTGAGCGTACCCTTAAGACCTGTTTCATATAGATTTGCAAAGAATCCACTAGCTTCTTCTTGTTGGGTTTGTTCCCCAAACATAGAAGATTTTTGCTCTTCTTGTCGATCTTCCTGACCTAAATCAGTAAAAGCGGTGGGGTAATCTCTTTCGATTAGTGCTCGTATTTCTTCTTTAGTAGCATCAGCTCGAAATAGCCCTATTTTCCCGTCAGGAAGTCTTATTTTTCTAGGTTCCACCGGCTTTCCTTATTGGTAATCTACGTAAGATTCTACTCCTGAAGAACTACCAGAATCTCCTTCTGATACTCGTCTGGCTACGTCTCTAATATTATCTATATAAGCTTTTTCCCACTGCGCTTTAAACGCATTTGCTGCTTTAATATCATTTCCAAAACTATTATATTTTCCTTGGGCGCGGAAATCCGCCATAAACGCGGCACTAGCGTCTTTTGCTAGATCGTGTGCCTTATCTTGCTTCCACAGCTCCCACTTAAAGCCATTTTGGATCATATTTTGTGACTGAATTACAGCATCTTGGGCTTTTTTATCAAGCTCTTCTTTGCCCATATTTGGATTTTGGCTCTTAAGATAAGCTCTTTCTCTAGCCACCTGTCTATCAAAAGTTGTAGGCGCATTAACTTGCATTTTTGCTATGCGATACTGTTGTTCTCTATTAAGCGCGTTTTGGTCCCCAGTAAAGGTTTTATCAATTTCTTTTTGCACTGTTTGCCAAGCTCGTTCTTTATCTTTTTCACTAGCTTGAAACTCTCTACCTTTTCTACCTTCTGATATTGTCAAAGCTCGGTCAAGAACTTTTTCAGAGCTGTTCCACTCCCTACTTAATCTATTCTCTCTAGAAGTAAATTCGTTTTGTGCTTCTTGAATATCTCTCTTAGTAACAAGATCTAAAAGTTGCATTCTTTCCTGCGAATCTCGGCTCATATCTGCGATTGCAAATTTGTTTCTTTCTCCAAGTAACGCAAGTTGAGTCTTAATTTCTCTATCTGCTTCATCGCCATAAAGCCCCATTGATGCTTTAAGTTGCTCCATTTTTCTGTTGTTGACAATAACATCGGACGCAGCAGCTCGATCAAGGGCCGCTTGGTATTCTTTTCGTCGTTCTTTTCTTTGTGCAGTTGCTTTTGGTATTACGTCTGCACCTGCCTCACCAATAGCTTGAGATAGATATGGAGATTTTGAAGCCGCTACTTTAAATCCAAATTCTGCTATCGACGCCCACATATCTTTATCAGCTTCAGCTTTTAGTGTGTCCTTCATTTTCTGATTGTATTCAAGCTGTGCTTTTTCATTTTCACCCAACTCAGCACCACCCATAATACTTTTAATTCTATCTCTAGCACTTTCAAGCGAACTCGTCGCTGCTGGGACATCAGATGTAAACGTAAAGTCTTTATCTTTTTTATTTTCTATAGCTTTATCTAATGTAGGCGTAGATATTGTAGCGGCTACTTCTTCTGTTGTAGTTTTAGCTCTGTCTCTGTTAACCGCATCTTGCGCAACGGTAAACTCATCAAATTGAGCATTACTTCTTGGTTGCCCATACATTACTTCGTCTGTTCTTACAGGGCCGCTGTTCTGAATTGCTGTTAACCCAGAGTAAGAAGTCGCCGCATCTCTTCCGTCGCCCGGAAGTGCCTCTGTAGTTCCAGATGAATCTACTGTTGTTAATTGTTCTCTAACTGTAGGGGCTTTGTTTACTTTTGTTGAATCTACAGGAGTTATATTTGTAAGATCAGGTTTTCCTAAATCTACATCACCACCACGATAGGCTTCTTCTAATGAAGCAGCATCTGTAGCTATAGGCCCTCCCGATATTCCTCCTAACTCTACAGCTTTCTTTGACATTTCTTCTAAATATTTAGGATCAGAGTAAGTACCAGGTGCTAACAATCTATTAACTTCTGCTAGTCGTGCTTCAGCAGCATCTAATGAAGGGCCAACATTTTTAAGGCCCAGTTGTTTTTGCCTTCTAAGTGGTACTAATGCAGTTTCAAGTTGTGTTCTTTCCTGCATCAGAGCGTTTCTATCTACAGGCCTACCACCATCAGCAAATGCAACTAGTCCACCGCCAGCTGCGGAAGGCATCATATTAGGATCGGTTGGAATTCTATCCATACCTCTAGCCCCCGGACGAGGTGCATATTGTTCCTGCATAGCTGCCATTTGCGCAGCTTGAGGTGTGGCACCCAGTGCTGGTTGAGGACTACTAAAGACTTGTTGGGCTACTGTTTGTTTAGGAGCTTGCTCCTGTGCTTGTGCGCCTCTCATACGGTCAATAAACATTCCAGCTAGTACAGCAGCTGTAGGATCAACTAGACCCATTTTTGCTGCTTCAGCTATCTTTTGTTTATTACCACCGTATTCTTTAGCAATAGCCTCTGGTGCTTGTAGAGAGTATGGTTTAGTTTGCATTACTGACCTCCAACTTTAGAGCCTAGATTATATAAACCTAGCCCCGCTAACCCAAGACCTGTTACCTGTGATGCAAGTGACGGAGGTGGTGCATATGTTGTTGTAGTAGAACCAAGCTGTATAGGAATACCTCGCATCAAGTTACTGAAGTACCCCAACTGCTCCATTGGATAATCACGTTGCGCCAAGAAGTCAGCATAAGCTCTATCGTATTGTTGTTGTGAAAGCCCTCTCTGTTCTGCCCCTGCAGCGGCTTGCGCTTGTAGTCTTTGCAATTGAGTAGCTTGTTGTTGCTGACCAATATTTGCTAGTGACGTTCCGGCTTGAGCAGCTTGCTGTGCGCCTTGTAAACCCACTTGTGCACCTTGTAGACCTGTTTGTATACCTTGTAATCCCAGTTGTGCACCAAATTGCTGAGCTTTTTGTGCATCCTCAAAAGCCTTTTGCATACCTGTTGCTTGTATATTAGCTAAATTTTGACCTAATGCACGTTCTCTTTCAGTTTGAGCTAGTAATTGTCTAGCACCGCCATATGTACCTTGCCTAGTAGCCGCTAAATTTTGACCAAGTTGTGCCTTTTGTGCATCTCGTATGGCTTCTTGTTTCTGCACATCGAGTACATTTTGCATATAAGGTGACATATATGCTTGCATAGCAGCTGGACTTGTAGCCATTGCTTGATATTGTTGCCCAGTTCCCGCACCAAGAGCACCAAGCCCGGCGCCAAATTGCCCGTATCCTGTTGCTGCCTGACCTCCCCCAGTAACCATTCCAGTAGCTGGAGCAAACTGTTCAGGGGTTTGCATACCAAAAGCTTCTTGTTGTATAGCGGTTTGTTCTGGAGTAAAACCAGCAATTCTTTCGCCACCATATGGCGTATAAGGTCTATACGACTCAGCTTGAGCACGCTGCATTATGTTTTCAAAATATGGCCTCGCGTACTCAGGTAAGTTTGTCTGAGTTACATTTTGTTGCGTTGGTTGCCCACCGCCGCCACCACCACCTTTACCCATGCTTTTCTCCTATTCCTGCGTCACCAGCAGGTAACTGAAATGTGTGCCACAACGATTTGTGTCCGTCATCTTTAAATATCTTTAACCATCCGGGGCGTGCAGTAGCTTCAATGCCATCACAGTTATTGTCGTATGCCCAACACTGTAACAATTTCAACATATTATCTTTCCACTTATCTAACTCTACACCACCACAAAATACAAGAGATAAATACTTTTTCCTTGGGTACGTCATAATATTTGTTACGACTGCGCCCTTTATCTCTTCATTATCAAATGCTATCCACAACGTATGGTCATAATCTGTTATGCAATCTAAGATATCTCCAACTTCATATCTACCATGCGTATACTGTGCAGCACCTTCTAAATACTTCTCAACTTTATCCCAGCACTGAAATACGTGATCTGGGGGTACCATTGAAACTTTTATCATGCAGTGGCGGTAAGACCTTTTAAGTATTGATCAGCGCCTGAAGGCTTACCTCGTTCTGCATTTTGTCTTGCATTATGTACGTTATCCATCATCGCATAAAGTTTTCTTGCCCCTGCATCTGAAGATCCATTTCCTATTTCTGATACTGTTCTAGCATCAACAACAAACTCTCCATCTGCTAGTCTTGCTGGCTGATTCTGCCCTATTGTGGCAGGTATACTATCACTCGTTCCGTCGCCAGCTCCTTTTAAATACCGCCCACCAGCCATTTTATTCATAGCAAGTAATCCGCCCTTTGCCGCACTAGGCATAAAACTATACCCCGGTAGCGGGTTGGAAGGGGTGAAGTATGTAAACTCTCTACCTCCACTGCTTAGTATTTGCTGTGTAGTAGGTTGTGTATAAGTACGTTCGTCGGGTACATAAATACCTGCGGGAGATTTTTCTGGTTCAGCAACTTTGAACTCTTCCTGATCCATAGAATCTTGTATTAGTGGCCCTCCAGCTAAAGCAGCTAAACCTAGTTTTCCACCTGGGTACTGCTCAGCTAATCTACCAAACCCACCTTCAGTAAATAAATCTTTTGCGCCAGCTTCTACTCCAGAATACGTAGCCATCGGTGTTCCGGGAGTCGGTACTAATTGTTTACCATAAGTAAGAGTTCCTGTTTTTGAGATAGCATTGCCTGGCATTACGTATTGTTGGTTTGGTATAGCTCTTCCAGCCAGATAATCCTGGTTAATTACTTCATAATTTTCTATAGGGATCTGTTTATATGTTGGCCCTACTTGAGAAGCTACATCAGATGCGGCCCTAGTTGCAGTATCAGTAGCGACATTACCAGCCCCTTGTGAAGCCCCTGCTAAACTATATTGAGGCGCTCCAGACATATACGCAGGTTGGGAAACATTCATAGTAGCAAGACTTGGGCCACCTCCACCGCCAATTATTCCAGCGTTATTAACATTAGCTCCAAAGTCCATTCCACCATAGTTACCTAATTGGGTGCCAGCTAATGTTTGTGATTGTTGCCCCGCCAATGCGGTTTTAGCTGCTTCGCCCTCTGCTACTTTAGTTGTTAGATCAGCCCCTGCCCCAGCTGCAGCACCCATACCTTGTAACGCTCCGCCTAATTGGGCACCACTATATCCGCCAAGACCAGCCATCAAACCTTCTTGTAGATTACCTCCAGTAAGCATTCTAAGACCACCAGTAATCATACCTCTGGTAATAGCCCCACCTAGAGTTCCACCAAGTGCCCCACTAGCTCCAGCAAATACATTTAATCCTGGTACAAAACTAAGTCCAAAACCTACTAGAGTAGGAAGAAGAGCTTTAAGGAAACTAGATTTTGCTTCAGGTAACCTAGTATCTGGGTTTATAGTCATTGGATCACCGCCATATTGAGCTAGTGCCGCAAGACCTCCAACCTCTTTTGGATTCATATGGACGAGCATTGTGTCGCCACCGCGACCTTTAGCTGCTAAATTATCAGCTTGTCTTGCCATTCCACCTTCAGCGTAATACATAATTTGTCCTCACAATCAAAGCACTACCTTTACATTTTACCCGTTATGGTGTAGGTGTGGTAGCTATTGCAAAACCTTCTGTGTTAGAAATAAAATTAACCGTAACTACAGCCGACGGTATACCCGGATATGGGGGTGAAGCAACTTCTGGGTTAAAGTATAAGTCTGTGCCGGTGGTAGCCCACATAAGTTCTATATACCCACCCGCTGCCAAATCAATATTAAAGTTCCAAACGGCGTCTAAATACCCCATATTCATGTCAAGAGTGTAGGCACGCGCAGAATATCCAACGTCAGTTCCGTTCTTACGTATCCAAACCTGCGCTGCTTTTGCGCTACCACTACCACTCCATAGCTGACCAGAAAACTGAAAGTTGTATATCCCCGGTCTATCTACCGTAAATGTAGTACCACCCGTACCGCTAATAGTAATACCATTTTGGAAATAAGTGTTGCCAAACTTTAGCTTATATGCTGTATTTATTGCGGCTACCGTTTGAGCCGTAGTGTCGTAGTAGAGCGCCGTTGGTACATTTAGTTGCGCTGCACCAAGAGTATCACTCAATGCAGTTAAATCACCATCTAGTCGGTTAAAGTAAAGACGGAGCGTGTCGTTAAATATAGTAGACCGTTGCCTATCATATACATCAGTAGGCTGTGGTAACGACGGTGCTCTTACTTTATAAAAAGGCATTAACGTCTTCCATCTGGTCTAACATCAATACGTGGGCTACCTAACTGCCATTTAACCCCTAAATCACTTGAACTAATCTTAAGCGCCATTTGTCTGGCTCTAGCTCGAATAAACAACTGGTCGGTATATATTCCAACAGAAGATTCAACTACTGCATCGGTATCTGCTACATCAGACTGGAATGTACTACCAGGAAAATTACGAGGTCTTACTTGGAATGTAACTTCGGGGGTAGCTGCTTCAGAGCCAGTAAAGTTGAGGTCTGGAATAATACGACGGCTAAGCATAAACTGATCTCCGTCTGCCAAATCAAAGTCGGAAGACTGTATATAAGCAGCTAAAGGAGCACCGTCAGCGTCTACTCCATCCTCATGGAAATATAAATTACCGTCGGTATCAGTTTCTCCAGTATACGCAGCTTGTGGAAAATCTCTTAGTGAAGTATCTAACCATGCTGTTCTAGACAATTGACCGTAGTACCAGACTTTTTCTAGATGGTTATAAACAACATAACGGTCATTCCAGTTTGAACTGCCGCTTGCATAAAACCACCAGACTTCATTAAAACCTTCATTATTACCACATAT
>Ga0070754_10001179_pt1 | contig 21407 bp, 20 predicted proteins | sample VirMetDEL_Sep_01_FD_75181 | JGI IMG/M metagenome (GOLD analysis project Ga0070754, IMG submission 75181) | Aqueous microbial communities from the Delaware River and Bay under freshwater to marine salinity gradient to study organic matter... | ecosystem: Environmental > Aquatic > Marine >... | reverse complement strand
CCCTGGCCGCCACGGGGCTCTTCGCGGCGGGTGCCGAAGCGCTCAGCGCACCGCTGGCGCGCAGGGCAGCAATGCGTTCGTCGGTGTAGCCCAGCGTCTCGCGCAGCACTTCTTCGGTGTGCTGGCCCACCGAAGGGGCAGGCTTTGGGTCGGCCACCGGCGTGCCTGAGTAACGAATGGGCAGCGCCACGTTCGGCAACCAGCCGATGACCGGGTGCTCGATGCGCGTGATCAGATTGCGCGAACGCGCCTCGGGCGAACGAATCGCATCGCCCACGTTGCGCACCTCCCCACAGGGAATGGACGCCGCGCGCATGCGGGGCTGCCAGTAAGACCAGGGCTGCCTGGCGAAGATCTCGCCGAGCATCTCGAAGATTTCCTTGCGCTTGCTCATGCGGCCGTTGCGGTCGGCCAGCACCGGGTCGTTGGCGAGGTCCGGGCGCTCGATCACCTGAGCCATCAGGCGGTGGAAGATCTTGTCGTTGCCGCAGTTGATGTAGAACGGCTTGTCGCTGGACTCGAACACGCCGGAGGGGCAGGTGTCTGGACTGGTGTTGCCATGACGCTGCGGCACGTCGCCGGTGAAGAGGTGCTGCAGTGCGGCATAGCCCGTCATGAGCACGGCGTTGTCGAACAGCGCGATCTCGATCGACTGCCCTTCGCCCGTGCGGTGGCGCGCGAGCAGCGCACCCAGTATCGCGTTGCAGGCCATGGTGGCTGTGCTGATGTCGATCACCGGGGAGAGCGTGCGCACCCCCTGCCGATCGCTGTAGCCGTTCATCGATATGAAGCCGCTTTCGGCCTGCGCGATGGGGTCGAACCCCAGCCGATCGGCGAACTCGCCTTCTCGCCCATAGGCAGAAACCGAGCAATAAATGAGCTTCGGGTTGAGCTTGCGGCAGCTCTCATAGTCCAGGCCAAAGCGTTCCATGACGCCGGTGGAGAAGTTCTCCACCACGACATCGGCCTTGGCCACCAGTTCGCGCACCACCGCCAGGCCTTCGGGCGTCTTCATGTTCAGCGCCGCGCTGCGCTTGTTGCGGTTGCTCCAGAGGTAGGGGGCACCTTGCGCCGGCAGCTCGGCGTGCACCGGCGGATAGTGGCGAAACTCGTCGCCACGCCCCGGCGATTCCACCTTGATGACGTCCGCGCCCATGTCGGCCATCACCATGGTGGCAAAAGGCCCTGCGATGAAGTGGGTGAAGTCGACCACCCTCACGCCTTCGAGCGCCTTGGGCGCGTTTGCCGGACGCGGCGTGTGAACGGGGAACTCGGCTTCCAGGTTGTCAAGCATGTTTGTCCTCATACGGCCGGCAGAATTTGGCCTTGTATTCCATTGGTAAGACCATTATACTGTGAAGTTCTTGAGATGGTCAAAGCTTTTCGAAGCCATTGACCACCCTTCCTCGGAGAGACGCCTTTGCCCGCCAACACGCCGCTTCCGGCCGACGCACTGAACCACTTGCTCAGCACGGACGCCATCCGTCAGACCAAGGCGAAGTACTGTCGCTACATCGACACCAAGCAGTGGGATCGCCTTGCGTCGGTGTTCACGGAAGATTGCCGGTTCGAAGGCCTGGGTTCGGCCCCGGCAGGAGCGGACGTGGCGACCTTCGTACAAGGCGTCTCCAGCCGGCTGGCCAACACCATTTCGGTGCACCACTGCCACATGCAGGAAACCGCCTTGACGGGCCCCGATACCGCCCGCGTGATCTGGGCGATGGAGGACTTCGTGGAGTGGACCGATGGCGGCACCGTGAAGGAAACGCCGGGCAGCAAGGGCTTCTACGGATACGGCCACTACGAGGAGGAATACCGGCGCGTGGGCACCGAATGGAAGATCAGCTTCCTGCGCCTCACCCGCCTGCGACTGGATCCCGTGCCGGTGGACGCCCCCGCACCCCCGCATGGGCCAACGCCAGGCCACGCCGGACTGGCTCGACGTCTGAACTCCGGCCACGCACATTCATGACCCGGCTTTTTACAGGAGATTCCCGGTGACCCTTCGCTTCCGACACCTGCTCACTGCGCTCGCCCTGGCGGCCAGCGCCTTCATGCCCGCCTGGGCCGTGTACCCCGAAAAGCCGGTGGTGCTGGTCGTGCCCTACCCACCCGGTGGCATGGGCACCACCTTCGGCAACATGGTGAGCGAAGCCATCAGCCCGAGCCTGGGGCAGCGCGTGGTGGTGGAATACAAACCCGGCGCCAACGGCGCGTTGGGCGCGGGCCATGTGGCCAACGCACCAGCCGACGGCTACACGCTGCTCATGGCGGTGAACAGCACCATGACCATCAACCCCAGCCTGTACGCCAGCCTGCCCTTCGATCCGCTCAAGGATTATTCGCCGGTCTCGATGGTGTTCACATCGTCCAACGTGCTGGTGGTCAACGCCAGCAGCCCGGTGAAGTCGGTAAAGGAACTCATCGAATACGCCCGCGCGCGTCCGGGCAAGGTGTTTTACGGCTCGGCTGGCAACGGCTCCACGCCGCACCTCTCGGGCGAGATGTTCCGTCAGCTCTCGGGCGTGCCGGTGGTGCACGTGCCGTACCGTGGCGCGGGTCCTGCCATCAGCGACCTGCTGGGTGGCCAGCTCGATTTCATGTTCGTCGACACCTCGGTGCTCACGCATGTGCGGGCCGGACGCCTGCGTGCGCTGGCCGTGACCGGCAAGACCCGCCTGGGCGCTGCGCCTGAGCTTCCGACCATGGAGGAAGTGGGCCTGAAGGGCTTTTATGTGGACACCTGGTACAGCCTGGCCGCACCCGCAGGCACGCCGCCCGGTGTCATCGAACGGCTCAACGGCGAGGTGGCCAAGATGGTGGCCTCGCCCGCCGTGCGCGAGCGCATGCGCAACATCGGCGTGGACCCTGCCACCGACACCAGCGCGAAGTACATCGACCAGATCGTACGAAGCGATACAGCGCGCTGGAAAAAATTCATCTCCGGTACACGCATCCGACTTGATTGAGCGGTAAACACCTTCCATGAAGTTCCTGACCTTCTCTCAAGGTGGCCACACCCACCTGGGCGCACACACCGATGCCGGCATCATCGACCTGGGTGCGCTGCTGCGCGTGTCCCTCGGCACTTCCGCCAGCGTGCCGCGCGACGTGGCCGGGCTGATCGAGGCGGGCCCGGAGATGCTGGAACACGCGCGCCGCGTGCTCGCGGACTCCACCCACCACGGCGCACACAAGGCGGCGCCGGATGCACGCGTGCTCGCGCCCATTGCGCGTCCGCACAAGAACGTGTTCTGTGTGGGCCGCAACTACCGCCTGCACATCATCGAAGGCAACATCGCGGCCAAACGCGACCCCAACGATTTTCCCAAGGCGGCCGAATTCTTCTCCAAGCCCTGGACCACGGTGATCGGCACAGGCGATTCGATCCAGCGCCACGCGAAGCACACACGCATCCTCGACTACGAAATCGAACTCGGCATCGTCATCGGCAAGGGCGGTGTCGACATTCCCCGCGCAGCGGCGCTGGAGCACGTGTTTGGCTACACCATCGTCAACGACGTCACCGCGCGCGACCTGCAGAAGCGCCACGGCCAGTGGTTCAAGGGCAAAGGCCTGGACACCACCTGCCCCATGGGCCCCTGGGTGGTGCACCGCAGTGCCGTGCCCGACGCGCAAGCGCTGAGCATGGAGCTGGACGTGAACGGCGAAGTCCGGCAGCGCGCCAGCACACAGGACATGCTTTTCGACGTGCCGGCCATCATCGAGCAACTCTCCGCCGGCCTCACGCTGCACCCGGGCGACGTGATCGCCACCGGCACGCCTTCGGGCGTGGGCTTTGCCATGACGCCTCCCCGCTGCCTCGAACCGGGCGACGTCGTTCGCGCGCGCATCGACGGCCTCGGCGAACTGATCAACACCGTTGTCGATTGAGACCCTGTTTTCCCCCCGCCCCCGCGCAACCAACCCGAAGGAGACACCATGAACGATTCCCGCCACATCTCACGTCGCGCCGCCACACTGCGCCTGGCCGCCCTGGCAGGCGGCGCCGCCAGCCTGGGTGCTCTGCCCTCACTGGCTTTCGCGCAGAACAACTTTCCGGAGCGCCCCATCACGCTGATTGCACCCTTCGGCGGCGCGGTGGATTTCCTCGCGCGCCAGATCGCCCTGCACATGGCCAAGACGCTCAACGGCAGCATGATCGTGGACGTCAAGCTCGGTGGCTCGGGCACGATCGGCCTGTCGGCCGTGGCGCGCGCTGCGCCCGATGGGTACACCATCGGCATGGGCACCAGCACCGCGCTGACATCGGCGCCGCACCTGATCAAGAACCCGGGCTACGACGTGACCAAGTCGTTCACCTACCTCGGCCTGATCCAGACGACGCGCCAGGTGCTTGTGGTCTCCCCCGCGCTGGGCGTGAACACCCTGGCAGAGTTCATCGCGCTGGCCAAGTCCAAGCCTGGCAAGCTGAATTTCGGCTCGTCGGGCATTGGCAACAGCATCCACCTGGCGGCAGAACAGTTCAACGCCGATGTGGGCATCGAAGCCCTTCACGTGCCCTACAAGACCGGACCTGAAACCGATGCGGCCATCCTGGCGGGCGACGTGCACTACGCCTGGCAATCCGTGCCCAGCTCGATTGCGCTCCTCAACAGCGGTCGCACCAAGGGTCTGGCCGTGACGGGCGAGACGCGCGACCCCTCGCTGCCGAACGTGCCCTCGCTGAAGGAAGCGGGCTACAACGTGCTGTTGCCCGAACAGCTGTTCGGCATGGTGGCACCGGCAAACCTGCCACCGGCGGTGCTGGCCAAGTTGAACCAGGCGGTGCAGGCCATGACGGCCGACCCGGAGTTCCAGGCCACGGTGCGCAAGGGCGGTGGGTCGCCCTCGCAAGTGGGCGGTGAACAGTTCGAGAAGATCGTGCAGCGCGACAGCAAGCTCTGGGGCGACCTCATCAAGCGCCTGAAGATCACCCCGACTTGAGTCCTTGAGTCCCTGCGCATGATCTTCCGCTCGGGCGTCTTCAGCCGGAAAGAAGGCATCAGCGAGGCACAGTTCGGCGACCACTGGTACCAGGTGCATGGGCACCTGGCCAGTTTCATGCCGGGCGTGCACCGCTATGTACAGAATCACATCCGCGAACGCCTGTTCGAGGTGCAACCCTTCCCCGACCACGAGGTGGGTGGCATCTCGCAACAGTGGTTCGACGACGTCGCGGCGATGGAACGTTGCGAGCAATCACCGGAATACGCGGCGGTCAAGCGAGACATTCCCAACTTCCAGGGCGCCATCACCATCCTGGTGCTGGCCGGTGAGCCGGTGTTCGGCGCCGCGCCCGTGCCCGACCAGGGCCGCGCACCGGGTGGGCCGGCCAACAAGCTGCTGGTGCTCTCGAGAATGCGCCCGGAGGCGCCCCAAGGCGCCCGGCCCACGCTCCTCGCGCCCAGCGAAGAGGGCCCTTTCGCCTACGTGCAGAACACAGTGGTGGACAACGCCCACCCCGTGTCGGCGAATGTGCCCAGCGGCAAGATCCCGGTGGATGCCATGGCCGAATTGTTCTTCGAGAACGAACAGCAGCTGCGCCAATGGGTGGCCTCGCCCGCCGGCCACGCCTTCATCCACCAGCATGCGGCCTATGAACCGCTGGCCGCCTACGCGGTGGATGTGGTTCGCATCATGTGAGCCCGAGCGCACCCAGCGCGCGCAGTTCGCGAATCTTCTCTTCGCTGTAACCCAGTTCCTCACGCAGCACCTCGTCGGTGTGCTGCCCCAGCAGGGGCGCGGCCACGGGCGACACCACGGGCGTGCCCGAGAAATGCAGTGGCAAGGCCACGTTGGGCACGCTGCCAGCGGTGGGATGCGGCACCTGCGTGACCACGCCACGCGCTTTCACTTCACGGGAATCCAGCGCCTCCGGCAAGGTGCGCACCGCGCCGGCGGGCACTTTGGCCGCGTCCAGCCGTTTCAGCCAGTTCTCGCGCGTGTCGGTGGCAAACACCTGGTTCAGGATGTCGATCACGCGATCGCGTTGTGCCAGGCGCCCATCGATGCGCTGCAACGCCGGATCGTTGCCCACTTCGGGCATCTTCAACACGTCGATGAACAGGCGGCGAAACAACGAGGTGCTGGTGCAGGTGATGAACAGCGGCAGGTCCGCCGTGGGGAACACACCGCTGGGCACAGCGTCGTTGCTCACATTGCCGTTGCGCTTGGGGACCTTTCCGCTGAAGAGGTACTGCGAGGTCATGAAGCCGGTCATGAGCATGGCGGTATCGAACAGCGGCACATCGACGTGCTGCCCGAGTCCGGTCCGGTGGCGCGCGGCCAGCGCGATCAGGATGGCGTTGCTCGCCATCATGGCGCAGGCCATGTCCATCACGGCCGGTCCCGTGCGCACACCGTCGCGGTCGGGGTAGCCGGTGAGCGACATGAAGCCGCTCTCGGCCTGCATGATCGTGTCGAAGCCGGCGCGGTCGGCCAGCTCGCCGGTGCGCCCGAACGCAGAGACGGAACAGTAGATCAGGCGCGGGTTGTCTCGCGCGAGCGTTTCGAAGTCCAGGCCGTACCGCGCCATCACACGCGAGGTGAAGTTTTCTACCAGCACATCGGCGTCCCGCACCAGCGCCTTCGCGATGGCGCGGCCAGCGTCGGTCTTGAGGTCCAGCGTGATGCTGCGTTTGTTTCGATTGGCCCAGAGGAAGCTCGCGCCCTGCCCGTCCAGGCTGACTTCGGACGGGGCAAAGTAGCGCTGGTCATCACCTTGAGGCTTCTCGATCTTGATCACATCGGCACCGGCGTCGGCCAGGATCATGGTGGCCAGCGGGCCGGCGACGAAGTGCGTGAAGTCGATGACGCGCAGGCCACCGAGGGCGCTGGACTTCAGCCGGGCCTGTGCGGGTGTGGGGTTCGTTTTGCTCATGTGGACGCAGGATCCGCGGATGGGGAGAAAAATCCTTCGAATCCGTCTTCGGGTTCGTAACGTTGACCCCGCGTGAACAGCCGCAACGGCCCTGGCATTGCACGCTCACGCACCGGGTGCTGTTCATGGCCGGGGTAGCACATGGTGCGCACCTCGCCCTCACGGATCACGTGAGGCTGAATGAGCGCAGGCAGCCGGCCACGCGCTTCGGCCAGCACGGTATCGACGCTTCCGTGCCGTGCCAGGTGGGCCAGCGTCATGATCTGCGGCGGCGCCAGGCTGAGCTCGCCCTCCCAGTAGGCCTGCAGTGCGGGGCGCGGTTGCACCCAGCGCGCCTCGGTGGTCTCGCGATCGTCTTGTCGCGCCAGACCTTCGGGTGCACGCGCCACGAAAAATCGGGTGTCGAATCGTTTGTTGGGCGAGTCGGGCGGCGTGATCCAGCGCGACCAGGGAGCGAGTGCGCCCACGCGCAGGCACAGCGCCATGTCGGCCAGCAAGGCATTGAAAGCCATGCCGCTGGCCAGGCGAGCACGGGCTTCCTCGGCACGCGATTCGGCCAGGTCTTCGGCCAGCAACAACCCCGATTCTTCAAATGTCTCGCGCAGCGCGGCCACGTAGAGGCCTGCAGCGGTGGCTGTGTCGATGTCGAGCTCGCCCAGCCGCGCATGCAGCGCGTGGGCCGATTCGTCGAGGTGATGCGTGTCCCGAAGTTCGGCGTCGGCCGCATCGACCTTGCCGCCGGGGAACACGAAGGCACCCGCAAGCACCTCCGAGAGACCATGGCGCTTGAGCATGAGCACTTGCGGTCCTTCTGGCGAGTCGCGCAACAGGATGAGCGTGGAGGCCGCGCGCAGCGGCTTGTCCATCGGAGGTGATGCAGGGTTCATTTTTTCTCCACCATTTTCCAGAGGCTGGTGGCGCTTGCCACCGGCAACCCGTTCACGCGGAAGCGGCCGGTGACGACCAGGGTTTCGCCGTGCTGGCCTTCGGTGTGGCTGTCCACTTCCAGCACATCGCCCAGCCGCACCGGCGCCCATCGCGAAATGCCCATGCCCACGGTTACGCAGACCGAGCCGGTCAAGGTGCGCGCGCGGCGCCCCAGGAAAAGGTCGGCCATCATGAGCATCATGCTGGCGTCGATCTCGTTGCCTCCATGCGCGTCGAGGTGGGCGGGTACCACCTGCAGGCCGCCCACGGGCTCGCCCTGCTCATCGCTGCGCACGTGAAACGGCCCCACGTGCGCACTGAACGCGTCGACGGGTTCCCTCACGATATGGTCCGTGTGCAGCGCCATGGGCAACGGCGCGTGCGACACACCTGCTGCCGGCTCGGCTTCGATCCGATAGATCGCGGTGGCGGTCATGAGCGCTCGATCGCCAGAGCGCAATCCGCCGTTGACGAACACCAGGGTGCGCGTGGTCCGCACCACGTGGGTATCGGTGAACACCCAGTCGCCCGACTGCGCGGAGTCGATCAGTTCGGTGTGGACGGAAAGCAGCGTGGCCTTGCTGCCGGGCTGCGCTGCGCGTGCGGTGCGCTGCGCGGCCTGCGCCATGGCCATGGAGGCCAGTCCCATCGCCATGCCCCCATGCACGCGGCCGGTGATGTTGGTGTGCCGTTCTTCGATGCGCAAGGCCATGGCACCTTCGGCGTTGCACCAGACGGGGCCAACATGGCGCCCATGGCCTTGCAGGCTTTCGCAGGTCCAGGCGCCTGGCCCCGGGGGAGGCAGGCTCACGCCACCGTCCCCGCCGCCGCCAGCGACTCGATCTCGCGGGCCTCGAGTCCCCAACCGCTCAGGGCCGCCGGCAGGTCCACGCCCGGCTCCACCCCGGCCTGGGGCGTGGCCGGCGGCGTGCGCGAAAAGCGCGGTGCGGGCGCCGGTTGCAACATGCCGTCGACCTCGATGAACGTACCGCGCTGCGCGTTGTGCGGATGCGCTGCGGCTTCCAGCATGTCGAGCACGGGCGCGAAACAGGTCTCGCTGGTCTCGAGCTGCGCACACCACTCGTCGCGCGAGCGTGTGCGGAACACCGCTTCCAGGCGTTCGCGGATCAATGGCCAGTTGGCTGGGTCGTTGCGGTCGGGCAGACCGGCCTGGTCCAGCCCGGTCTGACGCAACAACTCGGCATAGAACTTGGGCTCGGCCGAACCCACGCTGATGTATTTGCCATCGCGCGTTTCGTACACGGCATAGAAAGGCGAGCCACCACCGGTGACGCTGTGGCCCCGGCCGGGCCATTTGCCGCCCGCGCGGTAGCCGTGGAAATAGGTCATGAGCGAGGCCGCACCATCGACCATGGCCGCGTCCACCACTTGCCCCTGGCCGGATCGCGCGGCCTCGATGAGCGCGCAGGCAATGCCGAAGGCCAGGTACATGCCGCCGCCGCCGAAATCACCGACCAGGTTCAGCGGCACCACCGGCGGCCGACCGGCCTCGCCGATCGCTTCCAGTGCGCCGGACAGCGCGATGTAGTTGATGTCGTGTCCCGGCGAGCGAGCCAAGGGACCGTCCTGTCCCCATCCGGTCATGCGGCCATACACCAGCCGCGGGTTGATCGCCAGGCATTCGGCCGGGCCGAGCCCGAGCCGGTCCATCACGCCGGGGCGAAAGCCCTCGATGAGCGCATCGGCCTTCGCGAGCAGGCGCAGCACCAGCGCCACGCCATCGGGCGATTTCAGGTCCACCGCGATGGAGCGGCGGTTCCGATCGGTGAAATAGAAGCGCTGCGGCATGGCGCGCGGCGCGGGGTCGGGTCGGTCGATGCGCAGCACCTGCGCGCCCATGTCGGCCAGCATCATGGCGGCGAACGGGCCGGGCGCGAGGCCCGCCATCTCGATCACCTTGAGGCCGTGCAGAGGTCCGTTTCCTGATGTCATCGGGCGAGTCCCATGTGCCGGGCAAACCACGCGGCCGTGGCCTCGGCCACCCGTGGCAGCGCCTCGTCATACACCACCCAGTGGTTGCCGGTGGGAAAGATCTCCATCTGCTTTTCGGTGGTCACACGGTCGAAGAAGCGGCGGGTCTGGTCGCAGGGCACCACGGTGTCGTCGTCCGCACCGAACAGCAACACGGGCATGGCGAGCTGGTGTGCGTGCTCGATCGGTTCGTGGTGCATCAGGTGCCACACGGTTTCCATCGAGATCGGCGTTTTCTCGGCGTAACGCACCAGGGATTCGGGTTCGGGCGACATGATGTCCAGGCGCTCGCAGAGCTCCACTTCGCCAGTCTCGACCTTGCGCGCGATGGCGCAAAGTGCGCGGCGCTGGATCGCGCGAAATTCGTACCAGCGGTGCACGTTGCGCATCCAGTCGCTGCCCGACATCACCCCCACCGAAGCCACCAGCGCGCGCGGGCGCGAACTGCGCACCGCCGCCAGCGCGGCAATGCCCGCGCCAAAGCTCGTGCCGTAGAGGCCGATGCGTGTCGGGTCCACGCCAGGCACCTGCGTGGCCAGGTATTCCAGCGCAGCCACCGCGTCGTCCACCTGTTCCTGCGGCAGCAGCAGCGCGCGCTCGCCTTCGCTGGCGCCAAAGCCACGGTAATCGAAGGACAGCATGGTGTAGCCGGCCTCGGCCAGCAGCGTGCACAGACCCACCGGCGTGCCCTCTTTCACGCCGCCAAAGCCGTGGCAGAACACCGCCCCCGCGCGCAAATCGTGCGCAACGTCAGGCAGGTAGAGCCGCCCCGAGAGCTTCAGGCGCGGACCACTGTAGAAGTGAATGTCCCTGGTGGTGGGCATGCCTGGTGCGGCTCGGCAAGGCGGGCCGCTCAGGCGGGTTGGGTCGTGGATTCGCCTTCCACCGGCTCGACCACGGTGCCGGTGCCGTCGATCACGTACCGCCCATCGCCCACGGGGTCCAGAAAGCCCCCGTTCTCGGTCATGAGCAGGTGCCAGGTCTCGTGCCAGCGGGCGGAGGTCGCCTCGTCGGTCTCGCTCTCCATCCAGGCGTAGCGCGTCACCTTGTACTGGCGGCCGCTGGCGTCCTTCACCTGGAACACACGTTCGGGAATGGTCTTGTTCAGCATGGCAGGCCTCGTTCAGATTCAATGGTCATACCATTATAGATCGCTATCGGGTTCAGGAAAAGCCCGCCACGGGGTGCGGCACATAGGGCGTCTCCAGCGTGGCGACTTCCTCGGGCGTGAGCTGGATCGACAGCGCGGCCAGGGCGTCCTGAAGGTGGGCCGCTTTCGAGGCACCGACGATGGGCGCGGTGACACCCGGGCGGCTGGCCACCCAGGCCAGCGCCACCTGCGCGCGCGGCACGCCCCGCGCCGCCGCCACCTGCGCCACCGCATCGGCCACGCGGCGATCGGCCTCGCCCAGGCCCTTGTGCAAGCCCTTGCCGTACTGGTCGGTCTCGGTGCGGAAGGTCTTTTCGTCGAAGTCGCGCGTGAGGCGGCCACGCGCCAGCGGACTCCACGGAATCACGCCCACGCCTTCCTCCCGGCAAAGGCGAAGCATCTCGCGCTCTTCCTCGCGGTAAAGCAGGTTGTAGTGGTTCTGCATGGAGACGAAGCGCGTCCAGCCGTGCAGATCCGCCAGGTAGAGCGCCTTGCAGAACTGGTAGGCGTACATGGACGAGGCGCCGATGTAGCGCGCCTTGCCGGCCTTGACGACGTCGTGCAGCGCCTCCAGCGTTTCCTCGATCGGCGTGGTGTAGTCGAAGCGGTGGATCTGGTAGAGGTCCACATGGTCGGTTCCCAGGCGTTTCAGGCTGGCGTCGATCTCGGTCATCACCGCCTTGCGCGAGAGCCCGGCCGCGTTCGGATCGGTGCGCATGGCGCCATTGAGCTTGGTGGCGATCACCACCTCGTCGCGCCGGGAAAAGTCGCGGATGGCGCGGCCCAGAATTTCCTCGCTGGTGCCGTCGGAATAGATGTTGGCGGTGTCGAAGAAGTTGATGCCCGCCTCGAACGCCTGTCGCAGAATCGGCCGGCTGGCCTCTTCGTTCAGCGTCCATTCGTGCGCGCCACGCCCCGGCTCGCCGTAGGTCATGCAACCCAGGCACAGACGGGACACCTTGAGGCCCGTGCGGCCGAGTCGAACGTATTCCATCCATGTCTCCAGTTGGTTGAGGTCGGTCCCGCTCGATCTTCAGCGGTAAGTCGCAAGGGCGTCGAGCGCCTCGATGCGATCACCCTTGGCCAGCAGGGGATTGACCTCCAGCGTGTCCATCGAATCGCCCAGCGCCAGCGCCGCATCGCCGATGCGCGCCACCGTGCGCGCCAGTTCGTCGAGGTCCACCGGCGCAGCGCCTCGGAAGCCGTCCAGCAGGCGGGCGCCGCGCAACTCGCCCACCATCCACTTCACCTCAGCGGGCGAGACCGGCAGCACGCGCAGGCTCACATCCTGCAGCGCCTCGATCCACACGCCGCCCAGGCCCAGCGCCATCACATGGCCCCATTGTTCGTCGCGACGTACGCCCACGAACAATTCGACGCCGCCGCTTCGCATGGGCGAGACGATGACGCCCTGCACGCGCGCCTGTGGCATGGCCTGGCGCGCCGAGGCCACGATGCGGCGAAAGCCCTCGGCCACCGCATCCCCGCCCTGCAGATTGAGCAGCACGCCGTTCACCTCGGTCTTGTGCGCAATGTCGGGCGAAGCGATCTTGAGCACGACCGCATCACCACCCATGGCGGCGGCGGCCGACACGGCGATGGCTTCGCTCTCGGCCAGCACCTGCGGCACCACGGCCACACCCGCACCCGCCAGGAAGGCCATGGCCTCGGCCTCGGATGTCGGCAGGCTGGCGGGGGACGCCACCCTGGTGACGCTGGTCGATACCTGCAGGCCGACTTCACGCTTCTGTGCGGACCAGCGCAAGGCATGGCGCAGAGCCTTCATGCCCACATCCAGCCCCGACGGCAGGTAGGGCATGCCTGCCGCCGCGATTTCAGCGCGGCTGCGGTCGGAGACGTACTTGACCGTGTTGCTGATGGCGAGGAAGCGCACCTTTCCCTGCGGCTTGAAGCGGCCGATGGCCTGCAAGGAGCCCACGGCAAACGGCGCCCAGTCGTTGTTCAGGTCGGTCGGCACATCGAACACGCACACCAGCACCGCGACGGCGGGATCCTGCTCCAGCGCCTGCATGCAGTCGAGAAACAGCTCGGGCTTGTTCACCACCGCACCGGTGAGGTCCAGTGGGTTGGCAGGCGTGGCCATGGGCGGCAGCGCAGCGGCGAGCGCGGCCAGCGTGGCGGGCGCCAGTTTCGGGAGGCCCACGCCTTCGAGGTGCGCGTAGTCGGCCGCGAGTTCACCCATGCCACCCGAGGCGGACAACACGGCCACGCCTTCACCTTGCAGCACACCGGTTTTCTCCAGCAGCGCGGCGGTGAACATCAGTTCCTCGATGGAGCGCACGCGCAGCAGCCCGAGCTGGCGGCACACGCCGTCGAACACGTTGTCGTCGCCCACCAGGGAGCCGGTGTGCGACTGCGCGGCCTGCACCGTGATCTCCGAGCGGCCCACCTTGAGCACGACAATGGGTTTGCCCAGGCGCAGCGCACGCTCGGCCGCCTGGCGCAGCAGCGCCGTGTCGCGCACCGATTCGGCAAACACCGCGATCACGCGCGTGGCCGGGTCGTCCACCAGGTGATCCACCACATCGGCCAGGCCCAGCACGGCCTCGTTGCCCGTGGCGGCCACCACGTTCAGGCCAATGCCATGCTGGTGCGCGAAGTGCTTCATGACCGTGGCGACCGCCCCGCTCTGCGAAACGATGCTGATGCCGCCCTGCAGCGGCGGCGTGCGCATGGAGCCGGTCCAGCAGACGCCGCCGGTGGTGAAGTTGATGAAGCCCAGGCAGTTCGGACCCAGCAGGCGGATGCCCAGCGCACGCGCCGTGGCCACCAGCTCGTCCTGCAGCGCGCGGCCTTGCGGGCCGGTCTCGGCGAAACCCCCTGCAAGCACCACGGCGCTCTGGGTGCCAGCGGCAGCAAGATCGCGCAAGGCTTCGTTCATGGCGGCAATCGGCAGCATGAGCAGCGCCACGTCCACCGGCTCACCGATTTCCGTGACAGACTTGAAGGTGGCCTGGCCGTGCGCCGTGCCGCCACTGCGACTGACCAGATGCACCGGGCCCTTGAAACCGAGCAGGCGCAAATTGTCGAAGGCCATCTTCGACCAGGTGGAGCGGTCGGTGGCGCCGACCAGCACCACGGAGCGGGGGTTGAACAGGGAGGACAGGTCACTCACTTCGATGTGGCCTTTTCAATGACCGCGACCATCTTCTCGAACGCGCGACCAGCGCTGGGCGCGTAATGGATCATGGCCAGGAAGCCATGCACCAGGCCTTCGCCCCGCACCACCTCGGTGGGCACGCCGGCGTCCTTGAGGCGCTGGCCATAGGCTTCGCCCTCGTCGCGCAGGGGATCCCGACCGGCGGTGACGACCAGGGCGGGCGGCGATGCCGACAGGTCTGTGGCGCGCAGCGGCGAGACGTCGGGGTGGGAACGCTTCGATTCATCCGGGCAGTAGTGCCCCCAGAACCACTTCATGTCGTTGCGGGTGAGCAGGTTGCCCTCAGCGAACTCCGCGTAGCTGCCGGTTTCGAAATCGTGGTCGGCCACCGGGTAGGCCAGCACCTGCAGGTCCACCTTGCGCGCAGGACCGCTGGCATTGTGGATGCGCGCGGCCACGGTGGCGAGGTTGCCACCGGCGCTGTCGCCCATGACCACCAGCGCGTGCGGTTCGGCGCCGATGGCACTGGCGCCCTCGGTCGCGGCCCAGCGAATCGCAGCCAGCGCGTCGTCCACCGGCAAGGGAAACGGATGCTCGGGCGCCAGCCGGTAGTCCACCGACAACACGGCGCAACCGGTGCGGTTGGCCAGCGTAGCGGTGAATGGGTGGTACCCGGCCACGGTGCCGATGACCCAGCCGCCGCCGTGGAAATAGACGATCAGGCCCTTGGGCGTCTTCGACGGCACATAGAGGCGCACCGGGAGCGCGAAGCCGTTGGACGAGGCAATGGTGAAGCTTTCATCGCGCTGAACGGCAGGCGCCTCACCGAACAGCAGGGCCATGAGCATCGGGCCACTGCGGGCCTCCTGCGGGGTGCTCTGCCAGAACGGCTTGCGGTTGGCCTCCTTCACCTTCTGCAGCAGGTCTTCGATTTCCTTGTCCATGTCGGTGTCTCCTGATGAATGGCATGACCATGATATTGGACCGACATTAGACGAATGTTTTGTTGTCAGGTCAACCTATTAGGTTGACAGATCAACCTGAGAGCATCAGAATCGTGCCTGACCGGCTCGTGCCCGCACCTGCCCCATATCCACACACCCGAGGAAGACAACCATGAACAGCCCGACCACCCGCAAGGTGGACATGATCATCGTAGGCGCTGGTTTTGCCGGCCTGTATCAGCTGCACCGCGCCAGAGGCCTGGGCCTCTCGGTGCAACTGCTCGAGGCCGGCGACGGCGTGGGCGGCACCTGGTACTGGAACCGCTATCCCGGCGCGCGTTGCGACGTGGAAAGCCTGGACTACTCCTACTCCTTCAGCGAGGAACTGCAGCAGGAATGGAACTGGAGCGAGCGCTACGCGCCGCAGGCCGAGATCCTGCGCTACATCAACCACGTGGCCGACCGCTTCGACCTGCGCAAGGACATCCAGTTCAACACCCGGGTGGCCAGCGCGCAATTTGACGAAGCCAGCACCCGCTGGAAGCTGGTGACCGAAGCGGGTGAACACTTCGAAGGCCAGTACGTGATCATGGCCACCGGCTGTCTGTCGATCCCGCAGCCACCGAACTTCAAAGGCCTTGAGACCTTCAAGGGCCCCTGGTACCACAGCGCGAACTGGCCGCGCGAAGGGGTGGACTTTGCCGGCAAGCGGGTGGGTCTGATCGGTACCGGCTCCAGCGGCGTGCAGATGACGCCGGTGATTGCCGAGCAGGCGGCGCACCTCACGGTGTTCCAGCGCACCGCCAATTTCAGCGTGCCGGCACAGAACGAGCCGCTGACCGAAGCCACGCTCGCTCACGTGAAGGCGCACTACGCCGAGCGCCGCGCGCTCGGCCGGGAGGCCGTGACCGGGCAGTATCTGAGCGCCAACGACAAGAGTGCCCTGGAGGTCAACGACGAGGAACGACTCAAGGAGTTCGAGTTTCGCTGGCGCGGCGCGGGTGGGGGCTTCCGCATGCTGCGCGCTTTCAACGACCTGATGCGCCACCCCGTGGCCAACAAGTACGCCGCCGACTTCGCGCGCAGCAAGATCCGCGCGACGGTGAAAGACCCTGTGAAGGCCGACATCCTGTGCCCGAAGGAAGACCTGCCCTTCGGCACCAAGCGCCTGTGCGTGGACACGAACTACTACGAAACCTTCAACCGCGACAACGTCGACCTGGTGGACGTGAAGGCCAACCCGATCACCGAAATCACACCCACGGGCCTGCGCACCACGCAAGGCCACCACGAACTTGACGCGATCGTGTTCGCCACCGGTTTCGACGCCATGACCGGCGCCCTGCTGGCGATCGACATCCGGGGGTCGGGCGGCCTGTCGCTGCGAGAGAAGTGGGCGGCGGGCCCGCGCACCTACCTGGGCGTGTCCATGGCCGGCTTCCCCAACCTGTTCATCATCGCCGGCCCGGGCAGCCCTTCGGTGCTCAGCAACGTGGTGCACTCGATCGAAACGCATGTGGACTGGATCACCCGTTTTCTGGAGCGCAGCCGCGCCCAGGGCACCCAGCGCATCGAGGCCGATCTGGCGCACGAGGACCAGTGGGTGGACCATGTGAACGAAGTGGCCAACCAGACGCTTTACCCCGTGGGCAACTCCTGGTACCTGGGCGCCAACATGCCGGGCAAGCCGCGCGTGTTCATGCCCTATGTGGCGGGCGTGCCGGCCTACCGGCGCATCATCGAAGGCGTGGCAGAAAAGAACTACGAAGGTTTCGTGCAGGTGTAGATACCATTCGGGGCATGAAACTCGACCTCGACCGCTACGTGCCCGGCCTGCTGCTGTGGCTGTCCAACAAGATGGCCAGCAGCGCGTCCAGCCTGTACAGGGCCCGCTTCGACATGGGTGTGGCCGACTGGCGGGTGCTCTCCTACTTCGAGATCTACCCCTGGTCCACGGCTTCCAGCGCGTGCGACCTCATGGGCCTGGACAAGGCTGCGGTCAGCCGAAGCGTGGCGTTGCTGCACGAACGCGGTTTCCTCAAATCACGTCCGCTGGGCCTGCGCAAGATCGAGTACGCCACCACACCCGCGGGCAAGAAGCAGCACGACCGCATCATCCGGCTGGCCACGGCGCGCGAAGAGGCTCTGCTCACCGGATTCAGCCCGCAAGAGCGCGATGCCCTCATCGGCTACCTCAACCGGATGCTGGTCAATCTGGAGGCGGTGCGCGAGGTGGGGAAAGACTGAGCTCAGGACGAGTTCAACACCCCGCCATCGACCGTGATGAGCTGACCGGTCATGTAGGCCGAATCCGGCCCGCAAAGAAACTTCACCACACCGGCAACGTCCTCGGGCGTACCGTAGCGGCCCAGCGGAATCTCGGCCATGCGCTGCTCGCCGAAGCTCGCGATCACGTCGGTCGTCATGCGGGTCGCGATGAGCCCGGGTGCCACGGCGTTGACGAGGATGTGCGGCGCGAACTCGCGCGAGAAGGTGCGCGTGAGCCCGACGATGCCACCCTTGGCCGCGGTGTAGGCAGCGCGGCCGGCGGCACCGCGTTGAAAGGCGCGCGAGCTGCACAGCACGATGCGGCCGGCGCCGGCGCCTTGGGCATGCTGTGCACGGAACGCGATGGCCATGTCGTAGGCGTTGGTGAGGTTGCTGGCGATGGCGCGTTCCCACACGCTGCGGTCGTCGGCGTCCAGCGGATCGGGCTCGAACACGCCGGCCATGTGCACCAGCGCGTGCACGGCCTGGCCGCAGGAGACAAAGGCTTCTCGACATTCGGCCGGCGACGCCAGAGCCGACACGTGCGCCGACACATTGCCCAGAGACCGCAGTTCGTTTTGCGCCTTCTCGAGACGATCGCGGTCAATGTCCACCAGGTGAACACGGGCACCCAACTGCAAAAACGCCCGAGCCGTGGCGCGGCCAATGTCACCCGCACCGCCGGTGACGAGCATGCAGCGACCTGCGAACTTCCCCATCACAGGCTCACTTCGGAGCGACGTACTTATCGGCCACGGTCCCCAGCTTTGCCGGCGGCGCGCCAAACGATGCCCAGCCTCCGTCCACCGGCAGAGTGACACCGGTGATGAAACTGGCGCGATCGGATGCCAGAAACGCGATGGCTTCGGCGATCTCTTCCGGGCGCGCGGTGCGGCCCATGGGCGTGCAGCTTTCGAGGTCCGCGAGGTTGAGCGCGCCCTTGGCCGCCAGATCCTTCACCAGATCGGTCAGCACATAGCCTGGCGCCACGGCATTGACGCGGATGCCATCGCGCGCCCACTCGCCGGCCATGGCGGCGGTCATGGTGGAGATGCCTGCCTTGGCTGCGCCATAGGCATTGCGTCCGGGGTGCCCCTGCATGCCTGCAATGGAGCTGATGTTGACGATGGCACCCGACTGCTGCTCAACGAAGATCCGCCCGGCCTCGCGGCTGGCCAGGAATGTTCCACGCAAGTGAACAGCAAGGATGCGGTCAAAGGCGTCGACCGTCTGCTCCAGCGTCATCACGGTCTGCTCACCAATGCCCGCGTTGTTGACCAGCACGTCGATGCGCCCGTAGCGTTTCTGCACCTGCTGCATGAGCGCCATTACTTCGGCCTCGGATGTCACGTCGCAACCAAGGCCCATGTGGCCGTCGCCCAGTTCGCCAGCGCGTTTCATGGCGGCTTCAGGGCGCAGGTCGGCAATCACCACATGGGCGTATTCCTGCGCCAGCCGCTGAGCGGTGGCCCAGCCAATGCCGTCACCGGCGCCCGTGACAACGGCCACGCGTTCGGGCGAATTCGAAGAGGTCGTTTGTCCAGCCAAGGGGGTCTCCTGTAAGGCTCTGTGCTGGCGTGCGCACGAATGTCTTGTGAGGGGTACTACGCACTCAGGCGGTGAGCAGTCGGGCTATTATGCATTGCTTGTTCTATTGGTCTGTCCTATAGGCTTTTAGACCAATAGCGTAATCACCCCATTGGAGACAAAGCCATGATGCCTCGCCGCACCCTCCTCGCGTCACTCGCGCTCGCCCTGCTGGGCTCCACCGCCATGGCCCAGGAACCCTGGCCGAACAAGCCGATCAAATTCATCGTGCCGGCAGCCCCGGGCGGCACCAACGACGTGCTCGGCCGCCATCTGCAGGAACACCTCGCCAAGCTGCTGGGCCAGCCCGTCATCATGGAATACAAGGCTGGCGCTGGCGGCGCCATCGCCTCGCAGTTTGTGGCCACCCAGCCCGCCGACGGCTACACCTTCCTGCTGCATGGCAGCGGCCTGGTGACGGTGCCGCTGGTTCAGCGCAAGGCTTCTTACGACGCCATGAAGGACTTCGTGCCTGTCTCGCTGATCGGCACCTCGCCGATGGTGCTGATGACGCACCCATCGACACCCGGCACGCTCAAGGAATTCGTCGAGTACGCACGCGCCAACCCCGGCAAGCTGGAATGGGGCGCTGCGGCGCTGGGCGGCGTTGGCCAGTTGGCCATGGAGGCGTTTCATGGTGCGGCCGGCATCAAGAACATGGTGATGGTGCCGTACCCCGGCGCAGGTCCTGCGGCGCAGGCGCTGCTGGCGGGCCAGACCAAGTACATGCTGTCCACGCCCTCGTCGGCCACACGCGGCTTAGTGGCCGAGGGCAAGATGCGCGTGCTGGGTGTTTCCACCGCCAAGCGCAGCCCGCTGCTGCCCGACGTGCCCAGCATCGGCGAAGTGGTGCCAGGCTATGACACGGAAACCTGGTTCGGCCTGGTGGCACGCAGCGGCACGCCCCAGCCGATCATCACGCGCGTGGCCGATGCGGTGGCGCAGGTGGTGGCCATGCCGGACGTGCAGGAAAAGATCCGGGGTCTGAACGTCGTGCCTCAGAGCGGCACACAAGCACTGGGCGACATCCTGAAGAAGGACCATGCCCTGTGGGGCAAGGTCGTGAAGGAACACAACATCAGCATGGATTGACCCACCCCCGCGCCGCGCCTGGCGGCGCGTCACCCCCTCAAGGGGGCAACACCAGCGGCCCGGCAAAGCCGGTTCCGCGGTGTTTCTGGTCTTGCGCTGCTTCTCGCTTAAAGCTGCTCTTCTCTCAGCAACCCCAGCTTCTCCTGCACGGCCCGGTCGGAGTAAGTGAAGAGCACGGCGTCTTCGCTGGCGGTGTGGGTCACTTGCTGCCAGCTGGGCACGATGAACACGTCGTGCGGCTCCCATTCCATGGTCTTGCCGTCCACCGTGGTTGTGCCACGGCCTTCGACGACTGTGAAGACGGTGCTGTCGGTGCTGCGGCAGGCCCGCGTGGTGAAACCCTTTGGCAGCAGTTGCATGCAGGTGGCCATGGTGGGCATGGCCCAGTCGCCGTTGACGGGGTTGACGTAACGCATCTTGTGGCCATGCCAGGCGTTGATCTCGCGAAAGCGCGCCAGGCGGTCGAGTGCCTCGCGGGTGCGGGCATAGGGGTAGTTGAAGATCGGCGAGGTCAGCGTCTTGCCGAAGTCGTGGTCCACCGGCAGCATGTTGGTGCCGGCCTCGGCCATGGCGGCGCCTTCGGGGCGGTCGAGCGGCTGCACCTTGCCCGGATAGCCCTCGCGAAAGCTCGCGCCGAGCAGGTTGACGATGTGCATGTCCAGCCCGTCGAGCCAGACCATGGGGCCGTCGCCTTCGTTGCCGTGGTCGTGCCAGGCCATCGAAGGGGTGATGACGAAATCGCCCGGTTCCATCATCGTCTTCTCGCCCGCCACCGCCGTGTAGGCGTTGCGTCCTTCGACGATGAAGCGCAGGGCCGAAGCCACGTGGCGGTGTGCGGGTGCAATCTCGCCAGGCAGCACGATCTGGAAGCCGCCGAACAGGCTTTGCGTGATGCGCGACTGCCCGGGCAGCCCCGGGTTCTCGAACACCAGCACGCGGCGCTCCGCTTCTTCGGTGGAAATCTGGTCGCAGGCTTCCATGAGGAAAGGCCGCACATCGCGGTAGTGCCAGATCGCCGGCACGCAGCGCGGCACGGGCTTCTCCGTCACCAGGCCGTGCAGCACGCGCCACAAGGGCGCAAGCTGGTGTTCAGCGGCTCGGGCGTAGAAGTCGCTGCGCCCGGCCTCGGCCTCGAGGTTCACGGTGGGCACGACGCCCGAGTTGTCACGAAGGTCCGGATGGTTGGGGCGCTGCGCCATGGTGGGTCTCCTTCGACTGCGCTCAAGCTTCCACCGTTTGCCGAATGGGTGCAATCTCCGGGATGCCCGCTTGCGCAGCCATGGCCTCAGCGGCGAGAAAGCCAAATGTCATGGCCGGGCCGAGTGTGATGCCACCTCCGGGATACCCACCGCCCATCACGCTGGCGTTATCGTTGCCCGCTGCGAACAGGCCGTCAATGGGTTGGCCATGAACATCGAGCACGCGCGCCTGGGCGTCGGTCCT
>Ga0070754_10001178_pt1 | contig 21418 bp, 31 predicted proteins | sample VirMetDEL_Sep_01_FD_75181 | JGI IMG/M metagenome (GOLD analysis project Ga0070754, IMG submission 75181) | Aqueous microbial communities from the Delaware River and Bay under freshwater to marine salinity gradient to study organic matter... | ecosystem: Environmental > Aquatic > Marine >... | reverse complement strand
AGTTTGTCATATAGATTTTTGCCATCTGTAACTCTGTAACTTCCATCTGAATAATCCCAGCGATTGTCTTGCTTTTCAACAGATTTGATGTGCCACAATGCAATCGTTGGGTCAGCATTAAGATTTACAGGTTTCTCAAACCCGGTAAGTCTCTCATGAAGTCTGTTGGAGTATCTAATCGATGATACATTCTTAATTATACGAGTTTGATAGTCAGGCCAATTTATCCAGCCAGCTTGATTGACATCAAACCCTGTAAGCTTTAACCATTCCGTGGTAAAGCCCGGGCATATGTTTATTCTTGGTATGATTACCATGTCAGCTCCAGACTCTGTGAGCATATTTTTCATATTGACAACAAGCTTTTCCTGTGGCATCTCATCAGGATCTATTAAAAATATATAATCACCAGAGCAATTATCAATATGATAGTTCCTCTGGGCGGAGAAATCCCCATCAAAATCCCGCTTGTTCAAAACTATATCATCATTGAAATGTTCGAGAACTCGTGTAACGGCTGGTGACACGTGAGCGGTATCAACAAGTATGTTTATTTCATCCTCTTGGTCCTTCACCTTTTTCAAGAATGAAATCAATGAATACAAATCTCTCGATTCGTTACAAACCATTATGGCGTATGAAAACTTCATAATAAAGAATAAAGTACTTCAATCTTTAAATGATTGGTATTGTCACCGGTGCAACTGGTCAAGATGGGAGCTATATTATTGAACTGTTGCTTGATAAAGGGTATGACGTCCGCTGCGCAGTCAGACGGAGTACATATCCTATGAAACATAGTAATATAGCTCACCTTGTTAACAACATCACAATATGTGACTGCGACCTCACAGATCAGTCAAGCCTATTCAAACTCTTTGATGGTGATGGACCATTTGAGGTTTATAACTTGGCAGCTCAGAGTCAGGTTGGAACTTCATTCAATTGCCCTCAGACTACTATGGAGATTAACACAATAGGTACTCTCAACCTCCTGGAGTGCATCCGTCAGCTCGGCATCCAGGATCGCTGCAAGTTTTATCAGGCTTCAACTTCTGAGATGTTTGGCAGGGTTCAGGAGGTTCCACAGACTGAGAATACACCTTTTTACCCAAGGTCGCCTTACGGCGTGTCAAAGCTGGCGGCACACTGGCTGGTTAAGAATTACCGTGAGACCTATGGGTTATTCGCCTGTTCGGGGATCCTGTTCAACCACGAGTCTCCACGCCGCGGTGACTATTTTGTGACCCAGAAGATTGTCAAGGGTATCAAGGATGTTGTTGATGGGAAGATTGAGGTTTTGGAGATTGGAAACCCAGACGCCAAGAGGGACTGGGGCCACGCAAAGGACTATGTAAAGACTATGTGGTTGATGCTTCAACAGGACCATCCAGACGACTACGTTGTGGCTACGGGGGTTGAGCACTCCATCAAGGACCTTGCAAACTGTGTAGCAAAACAGTATGATATTGAACTCAAATGGGATGACCAGGGTGCCACCAATTCCAAGACTGGTGCCCAGGTTCTCAAGATTTCTCCAAAATTTTTTAGACCCTGTGAGGTTGACAAGCTCTTGGGCGACTCTTCAAAGATTCGTTCAATTGGGTGGGAGCCAGAGTTTACATTTGAGACACTCATTGAGGATATGATAACGCGTTATTGACAAGGAACGACATGTATTGAGAATAATACCTATGTAAATAATTTTCAATATTAATTTTTACATCTTGTTTATAGAATGGATGAGTTCCGTTGTTGTATGCACTTTCGATTGATTCTGATGGAATTTCATAGAATACCTTCTTGAAGTATTCTACATCAGTATTGCAAGGATCTACGTGTATATCATCACGAGCAAATAGATAATTAGAATATATATAATCCTCTCGAATTCTGTCGACACTGATAAGACCATCACGGGTTATTTTGTAAATCTTAAATCCATCCAAAAGTTCATATAGTTTATTCATATCTTGTTTCATCAATAAATAGTACATGTCGTGTTCTATCTGGATGTACCTGGTGTTTTTGATTGCACTATGTGCACCCATTAGAACATCTACATCATACCCGTCTGTGTCAATTTTCATAAACAATATTTCATTAATATTATTTTCTAGGCAATAGTCGTCGACTTTGTAATCAGTTGAGTTGAGCGCCCTTTCATTTATTACACATTTACTATAATCAACACCTGGTTCATAAATGAATTTGGGATCAAACAGGTGTAGACTATGATTCTTGGAAAAATTTGGAAACTCTGAATTGCGAGCACCTATGTCAAATACCACACCATTAGGATCCTTTTCAAATATAGACTCCAAAAGCTTGTGCTCTCCATTTGCATGGGGGTTACAGCACACATCTATAAAAATCCTAGGGGTGTATAGATTATCATTAATTTTAAAACAAGAATCGGTCATTGTTTATATATAAAATCAGTAAATCTTTATGTCAAACAACGAAGTATCTCCTCAGAAAGGAACTGAGTCGTTGAATATGTTGGCGTCTGCAGCTTTGAAATGTCCCGCTTCATCTTCAACAGCTTGACGACCTCATCCTCATCCAATAGTCCCATAAAATCATTCTTGTCAGTAAGCTGCGACTTTTCACGCAGGGCCTGACAGACCGGCCAGGTCACCTCACGCAACAGGCGGACCTCCTCCTCCAGCTGCGTCAGCCTTGGCAGGATGTGGTCCTTGACCAGCTCGCGGAGGTCCTTGAGAGCCTTGACAGGGTCACTCGGTGTCATGTCCATTCTTGAAAATAAAATGACTTATATTTTTAAGAATGCCACTCACCAACGAAAATCTCAAAGAGATAAAAACAGCCGTAAACCTCGGATTTGGGTTTAAGCTCCCGGATCCAATTCGTACCAAACCTCAGAAACTTGTTGTATATAAAAAGTTTAAAATAGCAGTAAATCGCGGATTTGAAATTAAGATCATGGCTCCAAACGGTAACAAACCTCGGGAAATTGTTGTATACAAAGAGTACCTAGTGACACCAATACAGTTAGAAAAGACTGGACCAGGTTCTTACAGATCCGTTTACAGACGCTCACCAACAGAACCACGTCTGTCCGCGCGTAATCTTTCACCTGGAAGCAAACTTTCACCTAGTAAAAATGGAATTAATAATTTGTTATTACGTGTTAATGGAAGATCTCCTTCTTCTCGTACTACTAATAAAAAGGGTGCTACATCACGTAAGCGTTCACCATCGGCTAAGCGCTGAGGAGAAATCTCAGATACTTTCAACCCTGTTTCAGTTGGCTCATCGCCAGTTCAACCAGTACGGATACCCCCATCAGCACACCGTTGCTGATGACATCAGAAATCCTGTGAGATGTCTGACGAATTGTGACACACAATGAATTCATATGAGCATGTATACCATACCAGGGCACAAAGCACCACGTGTGGTATACATATTCAAGGATGCAGAATATCAGATGGAGTGCCAGGTACGTAAAAATCTTCTCTCGCAACATACCTTTTACATAAATGTCTCGAAAGCCTTATACCCGAGGTAGGCTCCCATACCAAGCATCGCCAGGCGGCCATTGTCAAGCTCCGCCTCGGGCGTGAAAACCGAATAGCTCAGCTCGTTATCGGGGTCATAGGTAATGGCTGTGCCCAATGCCACAGCGCCAGTCACGGCTGTAAAGTACAGGGCATCAAACTGGTGGTTCCCAGTCCCGGTCCAGTCGCGTGCGGCTGACCCCAAGGCCCACAAGGTTCCTTGCATAGCGCAGCGCCCATTCAACTTTTCTGCAAAGCGCATATACCGAACCCTCTTCTGCGCAGTTACTGGTGGACTCCCACATAGAACCTTCATTGTTCTACATTGTTAGGGCGGCTTCTCTTTAAAAGGCTATGGTGTTCCAAATGTGTTGTTGACTGGGGAAAATCGCTTAGGGTTTCCGACTATGAAGTTTTTATTTTTTGGTCTAGTGACTTGTCTAAAATAACTCATACTTTTTGTAAAATCTAAATTTCTGCAGGAATTATTATGCCTTGTAGAACGTGTAAAATCAATCAAATAAAGTCTATAACGATTGTTGCCAAGGTCTTTGTACATTATGTTGTTACCATTATCTAAATCACCGTGACAAAACCCAAGATCATTAAATGCTTCGACAAGTGTTATTACGGCGTTTTTTAGTTCCTTCATATCGGTTCCAGACATACCCTTCAATTTTGCTAAATCACCATCCATATTCTCCATAGTTATTTGAAGCAAGCCCGTGTCTTCATCGTATACAGGCATTCCTATCATTGGGAAAAGGCCAGCCCCTGACGCGGCTGCACATATATCAATCTCTAGTTCAGCGTCTTTTCGTGAGGAAGGTTTCGTATAACGATACACCTTGTTGTTCTTCTCAAACAATAACGCATCTCCCCCGCCCTTGATATTCGTTGCATTGTTTATCTTTGGGAATTGCCTTAAAATCAAATTCCTGTTTGGCTTCATCCTTATAATAATCATCTAGATTTTTGTCCAGGATAGCCTTCTTCTCCCAATCCTCAAGGTCAAACCAACCTTCTGGGAAGGTTCCCTCGAGTTCGGTTGTTTCAGTGGGTACATATTTGCTGAGGAGTTCATCCTTTTCCTCTCGACTCCGGTCCCACCACTCTCTCCGGTCCCTAGAGTAAAAGTATCCCAACACGCCAAAATACAGGTGTATAAACATTGAGTACGCAATCATCTCTATCTGTCTAATTTAGCTTGCATATACTTTATGTCCTTTTCAATCGAGGTAACCTTGCCATGGATGTCATAGATAAGCTCACGGGTTCCCGTGTGTTCTGCTTCAGACGCGTGAGCCTTTGTAAACAGTTCGTCAATGCGGTTCACCTGATACCCAGCAAAGAAGACGGCCGAACACACCGGGAACATCGCCATGACAAACTGAGTTGAACTCATACTAATATATTCTTGACAAAATAATAATGGACGCACTGCCAAAGAAGGTTCAATATGTCATTGTTGACTCAGACTTTGTTACAGGCACGAACAACACCTTCTCTGTAAACTTTGACCTTGGGTCAAACCTGTTTGTCGAGTCAATGCGAGATGTTGTGGGTGTCAAGGTTGTGGACTTTTTTGTAACCCAGATTGGGTCGAGTGACGCTGGTGATGTTAATGCGGCAAAATATATCGACATCATCTGCCCTGATGTCCCCACGGTCGCCCAGCTCCTGGATGAGAGAAAGAGCCGGGTCCTCACACGGATCCCACTTGAAAGAAACTTTAGTGGGAGCAACAGCCTGATTGTTCACGACAAGCAGTGGAAGGCTTTCAACAGGCAGACAAACTACTTCAACCCAATATCAATCAAAAAGCTACACTTTGAGATTTATGAATATCAGGGTGATGGTGACTACAGGCTTCTCCAGCCCGATGCGTCATTCTATATGGTCCTGGAGATTTCAACAATTGACCGCGAGGCGCAGAGGTCCAGCCCCAAGCAAGAGATTCTGCTGGAAAACCTCTGTCAGAAGATTGACGAATTTATAAAGCCAAAAGAAAAAACTGATGAATAAGTAGTAATGAACCTCAAGGAAGTTCCCAAGAAGGTTCAATATGTGATGATAGACTCCAACTTTGTTACAGGCACCAACAACACCTTTTCAGTCAACTTTGACATACGCTCAAACGCAATGGTCGAGTCAATACGAGATGTTATAGGCATCAAGGTTGTAGACTTTTTTGTAACCCAAATTGGTTCGAGCGACGCTGGCAATGTGAGTGCAGCCAAGTATATTGACATATATTGCCCAGACGTCCCAACACCTGGGCAGATCCTTGATGAACGCCGCGGGCAGGTACTCACGCGGGTGGCACTTGAAAGAAACTTTAGTGGCAGTAGCACCCTGATTGTTCACGACAAGCAGTGGAAGGGTCTCACCCGGCAGACAAACTACTTCAACCCAATCTCAATCAAAAAGCTACACTTTGAGATTTATGAAAGCCGCGGCGACAATTCCTATAACTTATTACAACCTGACGCGTCATTCTATATGATTCTAGAGATCACGACAATTGACCACGAGGCACCAAAGCCTGATAAATTGGCGAGATCTATAGAAAAGCTGTGTAACAGGCTGGACAACCTTCCTGACATCATAATGAACCCTCCACCAGAGGTGAAGGACCAGTCACAGGGACGTGGGAAGAAGATTCCATTTATGTATCTGATTGGTGCGCTGGTTGCGATATTTGGGGGGTGGTTCTATTTTATGCGGTCAGGTCCTTCCCAGGGGGCCCCTGGGGGCCCTGGTCTCCCTTAGGACCCTTGACACCCTTTGGACCCTGAGGACCCTCTGGACCACGAGGACCAGCTGGACCCGGTGGGCCAGAGGCACCACCCTTCACGTTGTCAACAACATCAAGGAGGAGCTTGAGAACCTCCTTAGAGTCAGGCTTGCGAGAGGCGAGGGCAGAAACGATATTTTCACGTATAGAGTCCATTATACATTTATTAAAGATTTTATTCTCTAAGTCTTTAAATGCTCTTTATAGGGCCAACACCGCTCGCTGGAATTGGGCAATGTGTGCTCAAGTATTTGGACCTTTTTCCTGGTAGCAGATACATCCAGGCTGGTGAGGTTACCAGAGAGGCCTGTCAGGATGCCGATGTTTTTATGTTTCCCTTGCCAATTGAGCCCTGGCTGTCTATGATTCCACAGGTGAAGGAGCTTGCAAAGTCCATCATCTGTATGACAATCTGCGAGACCGAGACGGTTCACGAGGACTACGGAAAACTTTTTGAAATGTTTGAGAACATCGCAGTTTCAAGCGAGTACTGCAAACGGGTATTTTCAAGGCAATTCCCTGACACCAAATTCCATATAATCAGGGCATATGTCCCTCGAGTTGCGCAGCAACTCTCTGTCCCACCCTCAACAACCTATAGGTTTTATCACATTGGGAACATCCTGGACCAGCGCAAAAATGTCAATGACATTCTTAGGGCTTTTACAACTTTGAACCTCCCTGATTGTGAACTGGTTATCAAAGCAACCTGCAAGCAAGAGGTTAAGGTTGAGCACCCAAACATCAAGATTATCAATGGCCTGTTGCCTCAGTCCAGCATTGACCAGATTCACGCAATGTGTGACTGCTATGTGAGCTTTTCAAATTCTGAGGGGATAGGCCTGGGTGCCGTCGAGGCTGCCCTTCGTAACAAGCCTGTTATCCTTCCTGAATACGGTGGGGCACCTGACTACATCAAGAGTGACTATATGATTTCTTGCGGAACCCAGGAGGTTCCAAATGACGACTTCCTGTTCAAACGGGGGATGATATGGGGCAAGCCCAGCTTTGAACAGCTGAAGGAATTCATGCTGGATGCGTACACCAAAAGGATTCGCGAGGCTGATCACACATTTACCAGGCAGAGGGTCAGCAAGGAGGAGATCCTGGAACAATTTAGAGCATTTCCTCGTTGATATAGTTTGCCGCGTAGACAATTATTGCAGCCAGGATGGCGCCTGACATCATAGACCCCTTCTGAGCAATCAGAAGCATATTGAGTTCATCAAGTGGCTTGAAGCCTGTTGGCTCCTTGATGAGCTTAGGGAGGACGTTGGCAAGGACTATGTAGACAGTCATGCCTATTATCACTGGGCGGAGGGTCTCGGTGTCAAACATTTATTATTTGCTTACAAAAAAGTGGCGCTTACAATAGGCGCCGCAGCTGGCCCTAGCTTTACAGGGGGTCCCAGAGAGTGTCACCGCCTTGCAGAGCAAGTGGCCCTGGACCTTTGGCTCGGTGATAAACTTGGCCGTCATTGCAGCCTTCTGGGCCGCAACCTCGGCCTGGGCCTTTCGGAGGCTCTGCAGTGTCTTGGCTGGGTCAAAAACCTTGAGAGAAACCTTGACATTCCCGAGCTCCAGTGCGCGTTCGTTCCTCGGGATCACAAAGCGAACACCGATTGTAGGAAAAGCCATCTTCGCAGGATGGATCAACGCCCGCGGCGTTGGGACCTGGGACACCTTCATACATAAAATTTTTGGCTGTTAGAGTACAAATGGTGGTTGCTAGCATTCGTACCATGGTCAGGCACTCTACAGGGTTCGATGAAGGTGTCCGTAAACGTTTGGAAAAAGTAATGTGCTTATATCTTAGATGGCACCGGTCGTTGATGACGTGCGATTTAAGAGATTGGATGTCCCTCAAGAGGGTTTCTTCAAGTGGAACCTCACAAATATCTGCCTGGTACTAATTGTCCTGGCCTTTATAGGGCTCTACAAGCGAGCTACAGATTTAAAAAGTTTGAGGAGGCCCTCTTCTCTTCGGGAGTCTTCAGAAGATTCATTGCAACCACAAATAACACAATCGACACGAGGGCAATCTCAACATCCTTGGTGGCTGTAAAGGCAATCGCAAACATTGTTGTCAACTTGACAAACACATTGTCAGACAGTTTAACAAGCCTCTCTGGTGGAGAACTCAGTGAGAGGCCACCAAACAGGCCCTGATAGATGACCACCAATGTAAAGATCACGCTGTACCTTTTCATAAAAGTCTCAATGTTGTCAGAGAATGGAAGGAACTTCATTTACTATATTCAAACAAGTTTATTCATTCTGGCAACGATGTAGGCAAGCATGGCGAGTACGACAACCTTGTAGACCACATCAAGGTTGATATCCACAAAGCGCTCCTCGGCGGTGGCAACCTTCTCGGTTGGCTTGGTCTGGTACATCGATTTCTTCGAGTATCCTGGCATTTATATTATATTGAGAAATTATATGTGGTCACTGGCCGCTGTGCTAATGTTCCTGTTATTTTTGAAAGACTACCTCAAACCCCCTATGGATCTCTTGTACTTCCAGAACCCTTGGAGACCCTTCATCGGCATCAGGAATTCATTGATTGATTTATTCTTCTACAGGTCAGAGTATGATGTCAGGGACTATGAGGGTCTTTCAAAAATAAAAGAAAACCTTGAGATGATCCAAGACGAGTTCAAAAAGGTTTCACCAGATGTTGAAAAAAAGTTTATGCACGAGTTGGATCCAATGTTCGGGGTGAATGAAAACTACTACGCCCTGGAGTGTGACCAGTTCCCCAAGACGTATGAGTTGATAAAGAGCATACCCTGCGTTGACCTCGAGATGACCCACTTCCTGGTCATTGAAGGGCCTCTGTACCTGGTACCCCATCGTGCAGAGTTTAATCACCTATTGCGTTACCAGATGACAATTGAGGGGACAGAGCACAGCTATATAGAGACCGAGTATGGACGCTTCCATCACGATGAGGGTCAGGAATTCCTTTTTGACCACTCTAGGATACACTCATTGTCAAAGCATGACATGTCAAAGAGGGTTGTCCTCTGCCTCAACATCAAGAGGTTCTAGAGATGCCGTCGGCACACAGCCCTGTAACACTCAGAGGCGCCAACAAGTTCCTGCTCCTTGGACTCAACCGTGCGTTTTGTGAATGGCCCTGGGGTCCCATCCAGACACTCCATACACAAAGCGGTTAGCTTTAGAACCTGATCAGCCAGCGGCACCAGCGATAGGAGTTCCCCAAATGTCTGCTGCATAAAATCGCCATCCAGACCAGCAAGTATGACGTTGATATCCCTGTCAAGGCAGTTCTGGACAAAATTCCGCAAACCTGTAAAAAACTGACACTCATCAACCCCAACAACCTTAATGTCGTTAGGAACATCTACTGTTTCCAATGAATTTGTTTTGATGCAGCTGAGTGTAGACTTGTCGTGCGTATGCAGAACATCCTTTTCAGAACGGGTGTCCTTTGCTGAATTGATGACCAGTATTGGCGTTCCAATGGCCTGATGGCGTTTGAGGCGTCGTATGAGTTCTGTAGATTTGCCTGAGAACATGTTGCCCATTATAATCTCGAGGCGTGTCATTTACTATTATAATGTTGCGTTAATTTAAGTATGAATGATGAGACACAAAGCACCTCTTCTGGTCCAAAATACTGGCATCCACAACACGAGCAAATTCTAAAAGGTTGGGGTGAGTCCGCAGCGTGCTATAGATACCTTCACTACAAGGCGTATGTAATGTACAAAAAGATGAGTATGAGATTTACTTTGCCAATCATCGTCTTGAGCACGATAACCGGAACGGCCAATTTTGCCCAGGAGTCATTCCCAGCTGCCCTTCAGGATTATGTGCCAGCTGGCATCGGGGCGCTCAACCTCTTTGCAGCAATCCTCACAACTGTTCAGCAGTTCCTCAAAGTGAGTGAGCTTATGGAGAGCCATCGTGTGAGCTACATCCATTATGGCAAACTGGCCAGAACAATCCGTCTGGAATTGACTTTGCCTATATCAGAGAGGGGGCATGATGGCAACAGCATGGTTTCAATCTGTAGAACAGAGTACGACCGCCTCATAGAGCAGTCACCGCCAGTCCCAGACTACATAATTGTGCGGTTCGACAACAGGTTTCCCGAGGACAACTCCCCAAATGGGAAAAAGTACGAATTCAACCGACCCGAAATTATGACAATCAAGCCAATAAACCTGTATGACAATGAGAGGGAGAGAACAATCACTCGCAATGTCATTGATCATTTCAGAAATAACTCTCATCAGATGAACGACCCCGAGGAGATAGAGGTTGCCAAGACCCTGGCGGACCTGGCTAGCGTTGAGATCTCACACCCCATTGAAGTTGTTGTTAAGTCTGAAAATAATGAAGAGGAGTAGAAGCAGTGTGACCAGCTGTATAATGACAAAACACCCAACATATGGGTAGGCCTTCCTTTTAAACTTTTCATTATTAAACAATAGGTCAACTGTTTGTTCAGCAATATCATCTATCATGAATAGATTTGTTACAATTACGAAACAAAAAGTTTCCAGAAATTTTATAGGCGACTTGGATGTTTTCAATACGATAGCAGACTATATAGACTCGAACACAACATTCTGCGTGTGCGGGCCATCAGGTGTTGGAAAGACCCATATGGTCAAAATGCTCCTCAATGACAAGGAGTGGGTGGCGATGGAAACAGATTCCCACGCCCATGTTGTCATTGATGAGGTTTCAATTGAAAAGGAGGTTTTGGAAAGGATTAAAAGGCTTGGAAGGCTTTCAAAACTTTCAACAATATTGATAACCCAGGACTCGTCTGATATAGACTTTTGCCCAGTTATCAATGTACCAAAGGCAACCACAGCCAATATGCTCAAGATTGCTGGCAAAGGACAGGAATATGTACACCTGGCAACACTTTGTGATGGAAATATTAGAAACTTTTTGAATGCACTTCAATTTGAATGCATTCCGGACAATTTTTTAGAACCCAAGCAGATTGTAAAGGGGCTTTTGGGTTCAGTCCAACCGCTTGCGGTTGATTCTGGAGACCCTTGGTCCCTCCTCTCAAAGGGTATATCAGACCATGGGTACATGTGGTCAATCGTCCACGAGAATGCTATCGATTCACCAAACTGGGACCACACAATAGCCGACTCGATGTCCCTCGCAGACGTCTATGACCAATTAATTTTTTCTGGGAATTGGGACTTTATGTGCTATTTTGCACTCGAGGCATTCATAAAACCAGCCCTACAGGTCGACCACACCCTAGATGCTTCAAGGATGCGGGCTGGCAGCTCGTGGACAAAATACAACAATCAGAAGATGAGAATCAAAAAGGTCAAAGGGATGCGCCTTGACATTGACAGGATTCACACAATAAAAGAGATGTGTCGTGTCAAGACAGAAGGCCACCTCGAAACCCTAAAACATTATAATATATCGCGTCAAGACCTGGATACAATCAATCACCTGGCCCTTGTGAACACCATCAAAACCAGGGAGCTGTCAAGACTTAAAAAAGAAATAGCGGCAGATACCAAATGAAGATTGTTCTGGAGAGGCTCAAAAAGGGCCCAAAGAAGTTTAGGGTGACCCTCGGGAATGGCCGAAGGGTCGAGTTTGGGGCCAAGGGGTACTCTGACTACACCCTACACGGCGACTATAAAAGGATGCTGAGATATCTCAACAGACACAAGAAGCGTGAAGACTGGACCAAGAATGGTATAGACACTGCTGGCTTCTGGTCAAGGTGGCTCCTCTGGAGCAAGCCTTCGCTCAACGGTGCAATCAAATTCATTGAGAAGGAGTTCAATGTAAAGGTGGTACAGCCACGCGAATAAGTACCTGGGTCCGGTCAGATGCCAACATCATTATCTTGACTGCCTGTAAAGCCTTCAGGACAGAAAGGTGCATTCACCTTGAAATATCTAAGAAGATATTTTTTATAACGCCATCGACACCCTGGATATTTTTGTTGTCTGTGTTGAAGATGTACACGTCTAGGCCATGGTCCCTGTACACCTCCAACAGCTCCGGGCTGTAAAAATCATAATCCTGAGAAACAAAGTCTATGTGTCTGAGGATTCCTGGATGGGGCATTCCTGTTGTTATCAGACCAACCTTGTAACCACCCAGCCTGTAGAGGTCATCCACACACCTGTAGTCATACGAACAGAGCTCCCACTCGTGGCTGCTCTTGCTGATGGTTTCCAAGACCTGAAGAGCAAGATTCCCCTTAATGTCCAGGATGATTCGAAGTTTTTGTGGAACACTGCAGAGGCCCTCAAGTGTGTCATTGTCCTTGTCGACATCTACCCTGTCGTGGCAAAGCACCAGCACCCCTTGAGAGTTAGCCCTAACATCAACCTCGACCGCATCAACAAAACTTGCAGCTTTGACTATGCCATCAATCCTATTCTGATGGTTCCACAGGCCCCTATGAGCAATTTCCATCCGCTTAAAGTACTCGGGCAAAATATTTCAAATGGAGTGTTCAATTGTTTTTAGATGTGAATGCAATGACAAAACATATCCATCTAAAGCAGCTTTAAATGCTCACAAGAAGACAAAGGGTCACAAAAGCTGGGAGGAGGCTGCAGAACTTAGGAAACTCAAGATTGAACTGACAAACCGGGACAACACAATTGTCAGACTCAAAAATACAATAAATTCACTAAAGGAACTCAATACAATTCTCATCAAACGCTTGGATATTGAAAAACCTGCCTGAAAGTGTCTGAAGTGACAAGTGCTTCGCACTTGGACCAAAGTAATGGTTAATATTTACATATTGAAACTTGAAGATGGCAAGTTTTACGTTGGTAAAACTGATGATCCTAAATCAAGGATTAGTGCCCATATGAAATCATATGGCTCGGTTTGGACAAGAATGTATAAACCAGTGAAGGTCATAGAGGTTGCTCCTGATTGTGACAATTTTGACGAGGATAAATACACTTTGAAATATATGAAAAAATATGGGATTGATAATGTTAGAGGTGGTTCGTTTTGTGAACCAGAACTATCAGATGAAAACTTGGTTACAATAGATAGAATGATAAATGGAGCCAGTAATAAATGTTTTCGTTGTGGAAGAAAGGGTCATTTTGTAAATAATTGTTACGCAAAAACTCATATAGATGGGTTTTCACTCGATGAAAGCGAAAGTGATGACGAACCAACTTGTTATCGATGTGGCAGAACTGGACATTTTGCAAATAGATGCTATGCAAAAACTCGTGTTTTTTAAAAATTTTTATAAACAAAAATCCTGTCTGAAAGTGTCTCAAGTGACAAGTGCTTCGCACTTGGACCAAGATGGCTCGCACCAAGCTCCAGGCACGCCTTGGGCTTCCTCGTTCCAACTGCGCCGCAGTTGACCCCGTCTGCCAGGCTATCAAAAAGTGTGGTGATCGCTGCACCAACCCCAAGAAGTATGGGGATTTTTGCGGGGTGCATATTCCCAAAGAGGAGTGCCCAGTCTGCTACGAAACCAAGCGTTGTGAAAGACTCGAGTGTGGACACGGGCTCTGCAAAGGATGTTCGGACCAGTGGTTTGCTACAAAGACTACTTGCCCTATGTGCAGGGAAGTCGTCAAGCCACTCATCGATCAAAACGAAGAGCTCGAGGCTTTTGCCCACGCATACCTTGCCCTGCGAATGGATGAGCTCCCTGATGCTCAGGCGGCTCGCCGAAGCCTTGAAGCAATCGCACCCAGAAGCCTAATTAGTTACTTTGACCTAGCTGTCTAGCTTTGTCTCTGTCTCCGTGCCGACTTGAGGCGTATCGTCACATTACCTCGCGCCGTCTGGGGGCGCTGTGTCTTGGGGCGCGCCGTCTGGGGGCGCTGTGTCTTGGGGCGCTGCGTCTTGGGGGGCGCCGTCTTGGGGCGCGGCGGTGTGTTTCGAGGTTTCCAATTATGTAATTGCTTTATGTATGGACCCAGGTTTATTGATTTAGCTGCAGAATTGTATCTAGTCCCTGGTAATATGATGTATTCATTAAAACCATTGTGGGGTAAACCCGTATTTTTGAGATTTCCAAGAGGTAGAGTTTTACCATTTCCGATAAAGGGCCAGTTTAGGTTGCGTTCGATAATAACGGTTCTATTGGTTCCATTCTGATGCCCACGTATCACACCAGTATATTTATGTCGTAAAGGTCTGTAAATTTTTTCCTTGTTGACGGTAAATACAGCCATATATGGGCGTTTTTGGATCCATTCTTTGCGTAATCCTAAAGACTGACCAATTTTAGTTTGTAATTTTTTAACCCATATTGAATAGCCCTTGTTAGTATTGGGAATATTTTTCAACTGTTGTAAAACCATATTTACATTTGTTTTCTTTAAAGCAAATTGTGGAATATTCCCTTCCCTTGCACCCAGAATAGTGTTTTCGGGGATTGGCTCCTTTGTAAATATAACCATAGTTACCTTTTGATTTGTCATACTATACACTTAGAAAAAACACAACGATATTTTGTAAGTATGTACGAAGCTTTCTGTCTCGTAATGCCGGTACTAGCCTGTTGCTGCGGCGGAGCTTCAACTTGTATTGGTGAAAAAAATGTTTCGGAGGAATCCCAAGTTTATTAAAGTTATAAAACACTATGTGTGTATTTGGGATGGATACCCTCTATTCAAAATCGAAAACCGGCAAGGTTCGCTACTGGTCGATAGCGGTCGAGCAGCAGGGAGACAAGGTTTTTATCGTGCGCCACACCGGTGAGGATGGTGGCAAGGATCAGGAGTTCCGCAAGGAAGTGACCAGTGGCAAGAACATTGGCAAGAAGAATGAGACGACCAAGCTTCAACAGGCTCAGTCCGAGGCAAAGTCTATGTGGACCAAGCAGTTGGAGGCTGGCTGCGTCATAGATAAGAATTCACTTGATGAAAAGGTGAACATTCTGCCAATGTTGGCAAACAAGTGGGAGGAACGCCACAAGCACGTCTCTGAACCCTTCTATGTCCAACCCAAGTTGGATGGGGTTCGAATGCTACTCGGCAAGTACAATGGAAAGTTTTTGATGTTGTCTCGGACTGGCAAGGAGGTCAAACATATGGATCACATTGGGAACGAGGTCAAGGGTCTCCTCAAGGAGGGTGAATTTTTGGATGGTGAAAATTATTCTCCCAATAAAACTTTTGAGGAAATTACTGGACTTTGTCGGACAACCTTACAATCTTCGGCAGATGGGAAGGACCTTGGTGGAATAAAATTTTTTGTGTTTGACAAATTTAATTTGAATTCTCAAAATGAAACTTTTGAAGTTCGACAAAATAATTTGAAAAAGTTTTTTTCTAAAAAATTTAAAAATCTTGAAATGGTTGAAACAAAAATTTTACATTCCAAAAAATTTATCGAGGCTGAGCACGACAAGTATGTCAGTCAGGGGTACGAGGGTATCATGATCCGTGATCGTCAAGGAAAATACGGTTTGGCTGAAAGGTCAAACACGCTTTTGAAATTTAAAAAATTTCAGACTGAAGAATATGAAATTGTTGGAGCGAATGAAGGAACTGGCAAGGACGCTGGAACGGTGGTTTGGGTTTGTAAGGGGGGACAGTCGCAAGCGACTGGAACCTTTGCTGTCCGACCTACAGGAAGTCTTGCTCAACGAAAACAATGGTTCTGCAGCAGAGATCAGTATATAGGCAAAATGCTGACTGTCAAGTTTCAGAATCTGACCGAGTATGGGTTTCCAAGGTTTCCAGTTGGCTTAGGGATTAGGGATTATGAGTAATAAATGTCGATAGTAGCGCCGCGATGTGTAATGAAGCCCAGGCAGAGGGTCATTGCTGTGGACATAGATGAGGTTCTTTGTTCCTTTCTGTATCCAATGATGCAGTGGAAGAAATTCATACCAAAAACTGCCACGTATCCATATGTCTATTCCAAGATTATGGACATTTCCGAGAAGGAATCTCAACAGATGGTTCAAGAGTTTTACACAACCGAGGAATTTGCCGACATCATGCCACTTATGGGGTCACAGGCTGGCATTGCATACCTTAAGAGCCGTGGACACAAGCTCTACGCCGTAACTGGTAGACAGTCAAGTGTCAGGAGAAAGACTGAAACTTGGCTGGATACACACTTTCCATACGCGTTTGATGACCTAGTAATTACAAATAGTTATACCCCATTTGAGGTGTCCAAGTCTGACATCTGCAAGTCACTCAACATCGGCCTTATCATCGATGACAACCTCAGAACCTGTATGGATTGTGAAGGGCAACATATTAGGGCTGTCAATTTCATTGGCGACCCGGTGTATCCTTGGTGTGAAAGGAATGAATTTTCCGTTCAGCGCTGGGATGACATCATCTGTTCAACGATCGTTTAAACTTTGTTCTGAATTCCCTAAACTGCTTGGGTGCAGTCTTCCAAAAGTCTGCAATGTGACCATTGAAGCGTTCAATAAGTTCCTTGTCCTCGTGGACCTCCACTCCCTCTGGTTTGTCCTCCAGGTACTTTATGCCAGACATTTCAAATTCAGGATCCTTCTTCTTGGCAATCTCTAGACCCAAATCATAGACCGTACCATCCTTCTCAACCCAAGTGTGCCAGCAGCAGTCACGGTCATTGACCAGCACATAGCCACTCTTGAGTTCAGAACCTGTTGTAATCTCGTGGAACAAAACTGTAGACTCTGCAACACAACTGTCCAACTTGTAGAGCCTGAGGCGGAGGAGCAGGCGATCCATAACCATTATAGAGTTGTTATCTTTATCCACAATGGAAAGTTACAGATATAAGTTTCTTATCATCAGGACCTGTGAATGAACAATCCTCAGTGGCCTTTGCTACTGTATAATTGTGCAATAGGTCATCATCCTGTTTCATACCATGACCAGCAACATTTGAACTGCATATATAGTCACCATTCTCAATATCACCATTCTCATTACACACGAGCATCTGCCCTTCACCTAAGGCCACTATTTGAATGGAATTAACATTAGTATTCTGAGTAAAATAATTTTCAGTATAAGCAACACCAACAACTCTTTTATCCTTGGCCGTCATAGAGTTATCTACATAGAAACTTGTATTAATAATTGATTCCTTTTCAGTTCCTGTTGAAATCAAAATAGACCCATCTTCAAAAACCTTAGAATTTATAGCTGTATGAGAACCTGTAAATGGACTATAAGTCCCAGCGATAGTTAAATAACCGGTAGTTGTTAAATTCATTTTAGTTCCAAACTCACTTGCGAAGTACAACTCACCAGCGTTAATATTGCGGTTAATATCCCAGAAGTACCCAGCGGAATACTGAAGTCTTAAATGGTCGCTCCCTGTTGTTTGAATCTCAAGTTTCTTGGCTGGGGCTGTTGTCCCTATACCCACATTACCATTAAAATTCATACCAACATTACTAAAATATTCACTTGGTGCGTCAGTTGAAGCCGTCCAGTATAAGGTTCCAGTTGGCGTCGTCGCCGAATACGTACCATCGTAATTTATACTGTCTACTTGAGCTTTCATGGTGAGATTTACAACACAAAATTCGGTTACCTTGATATATACATTAGCAGTATTATCAACTTCCTTATAAATCAGTATATCATTATCACCTAAAAAACCACTTACATGACCAGCGGTTCTTATAACTCCGGAACGATTTGAAATTGTTAAATCAATACTAGACATCCCAACTCCATCATCATGTTCTCCTATATACCCTGATAAATGCATATCTGATATAGATGTACCTAAAGTAGCCAGATTGTAATATTGTGTGCCTGCTATATATGAATGGTCCTCCATAACATGCAACTCGTGCATAAAAGTATCCTTAGTAATTCTAAAAGGTGTACCATCAAGTGTGCTTGTTACATAGGCATTCCCATTAACGTGAAGTTTTGCCGAGGGTGTAGTTTCGCCAATACCTACATTACCACCTATTGGATTCAGCAATAGAGATTTACTTGTGCCATTTGTGTATGTAGCATTTATAGCTGGACCGGCGGCGTACGAGTTTGGATCAATGTGTAAAAAGTTACCCTGTCCCGAACTATTGAAAAACTTACTATCTCCTCTACAGTATAAATTTGCATAACTATCAGTAGTTCCAACTGATATCGCGCCATTTTCTCGTATGCTTACAACGTCGCTGTCGAAGTCATCTCCGCTATAAAATACTAGAGCGTTAGAGCCGGCAATAAATTTGTGCTGAATACGAACATTTGCGCCTATACCAGATGAGGTCTTAAAATCTATATAAGGAACACTGCTCCTGAGTAATTCTATACCTCCATCCGTAAGAAGTTGAATACCAGCGTCAGCCCCCGAATTAAATACTGATATTATACCATTTGATGATATATTACCAGTCACATAGGCATTCCCCACAACGTGGAGGTTTGCCGAGGGTGTGAAATCGCTAGGGTTTATCCCAACATTGAAATTTTTTAGATGTATACTTGACTCGTAGAGTCCAATTCTTGAGGAATTATCCAAGAGGTCAGACTCCAACGTCAAAATATTTGATTCCACATTTGCCACAGAACCGGCTGTGATTTGTCCAATGGTTATTAGGTTGCCAGTATAACTTATGAACAGATTTGAGGACACACTGATGGCGTCTGTTGGGGCTGTGTTGCCAGCAAATCCTGTGTTGGCTGTTGTCTCGGTGATAACGAATGCGTTTATACCGTTGCTGAAATATGCCGTGTTACCACTATCAGAATTGGGTGGAGCTGTAGAGAACACAGACCCATCAGCAAAGATAATACCCTTTCCAGGCTTGACAATTTTTAAATTTGCATTGTTGACAAATATATTGTCAGAGTTGCCAGTGATGCTACTCATTTAAATTCAATAAGAAAATTGTTCTTGTGAAACATACTCTTCGCGTGTCACACCTGGTTTAAGCGGTATAGTTTCCCACCACTTGTCACCAGGAATATAAGTACCTGGCCAATCACGAAGTTCCTGGCGGTACTGCCTCCAGCTAGCAAGTTCGTCATCGGTCAGCTGCACGTCAGGAAGTTGCGTCCAGTCGCTATCTTCAAGTAGACCATTTCTATTTATCCTAACCCTTTTGGTGTCCTCCTCTTTGCTTGGAATGTATTCAACTTGGTTGTCAATCACGCTAAAGTATGGCGAGTGTTGCTCAAGTTCAGATGGAACCTGGGCATATCCATACACGTTTAAATCGAGACTCTCCACACTTGTGTCAACTCGTAGGACCCTTTCTGGGTTTGTTAATTCATAAATTGCGTACATATTCTAATTTAATCTATACAAAGATATTTGAGCACGCCCTTTATTAGCAGAAATTGAAGACGTACCAGCAGTTTGAAGAATATATATGGCAACGGTGTCATTTGCCGATAATGTCTTTACAAAGCTCGCAGACCCTGTATTTTCACCAACACCGTTTGTACGGTTGTACATATATGTGCGACTGTTAGTAAATTCAGTACCATTTATACCGATATACGCTTCAGAATCAGAACGATCCGTTCCTGATATTATAGTTGTGCTAACATTGTATGATATCGAATAGACACCAGCAATCACAACTGTGACCACACCACTTGCGAGTGTAAAATGATCAGTGCTACTGTTTTCAAACGAGGTGCCAAAATTAAGTACAGTCGCTGTTCCTGTTAAGGCTTGAGAAAATCCAGTAGTCCCACCAAAACAGCCATATATAGCGCCATCAGATGTTATCGCCCCGGTGGCATGAACATTTCCGACAACGTGGAGATTTGCCGAGGGTGAAGTTGTCCCCACACCAACACTGCCCGATGTTACCAAAGAGGTTCCAGTATTTGTAAACTGTACCGTACTCGAAGTGGTATTACCATTATCAACTACATTTGACAGGGTGAGACCACCACTATCAAACAGTTCGCCTGTGGCTAGATCATATGTTATGACATTGCTTTTTTTTGAAGTATCCGTCTTGATTGGCTTGACAAAGAACCCGTCGGTTGTCGTTGGGTACAATGCAGACCCGGTCGCATTTAGCACAATTGAACTAGCAAGTGCGTTTGAATCGTACCCAATTGCAATTGAGTATATTCCTTGACTTTCAAGGCCAGTATCCGTTCCAATTGCTATACAATGGCTACCTTGGTTACTAAGACCTGCCTGACGGCCAATTGCTACAGCACTAAAATTTTGATTATAAACACCAGCGCTTGTACCGATAGCAACTGCTCTCGCTCCTTGTAAATTGTTGCCAGCTGCATTGCCGAAAGCTAGAGCGTAATTTCCTTGGTCAAATTTACCAGAATCGTTTCCAAAAGCAATTGCTCGCAACCCCTGGTTTGAATTGCCAGCGCTGTCACCGATTGTAATACAATCACTGTCTTGGTTTGTTTCACCTGTACCTCGCCCTATATTTATCACAGCATTCGTCTGAGTAGACCTTATATTAATGTTAGAACCTAGAGTTATATTATTTGCTACATAGACATTTCCTATAATATCTAGAACATTGCTAGCAAATTCATTTGCTGTCAAATTCGAACCAACCACAAAACCGTTTGAGAATTGAACGATTTCTGTTGTTGTATTTCCCTGTTCAGTAACCTCTTGGAGTCCCCTTGATTCCAATGTTAGTATATTTGATTCCACATTTGCCACAGAACCGGCTGTGATTTGTCCAATGGTTATTAGGTTGCCTGTCAGGTCAACATTACTGACTGTTTCATCAAATGTAAACACCCCATTACCTTTTACAGTCACAGAATCGGAATAATATGCAATCTGCCCAGCTGTCCCAGCTATTACATTACTACCACCCCCACCCCCGCCTCCGCCTGGCACGTTTGACAGGCCACCTCCATCACCAGTTATCAAACCAGTGACAGTTAGATCCCCATTAATAGTTGTGGTTGAACCACTATGTGTTATGTCGGTTGTTTTCGTCTGGAGGGTTGTGATGTTGGAGGTAATCTCGGTGTTTAGATTGCTATTGACTGTCGAGAGGTCGGTCTGGAGGGTTGTAATGTTTGAGGTAATCTCGGTGTTTAGATTGCTATTGACTGTCGAGAGGTCGGTCTGGAGGGTTGTGATGTTGGAGGTAATCTCGGTGTTTAGATTGCTATTGACTGTCGAGAGGTCGGTCTGGAGGGTT
>Ga0070754_10001175_pt1 | contig 21475 bp, 23 predicted proteins | sample VirMetDEL_Sep_01_FD_75181 | JGI IMG/M metagenome (GOLD analysis project Ga0070754, IMG submission 75181) | Aqueous microbial communities from the Delaware River and Bay under freshwater to marine salinity gradient to study organic matter... | ecosystem: Environmental > Aquatic > Marine >... | reverse complement strand
TCGTGGCCGATGGATTGGGATACACCAACGAAGTGGCTCTCCACCCCAGTGGCCAATGGCTTTACGTCAACGAAACCTTTGGCCGGCGCCTCTCGCGTTTTGAGGTAACGCCCAGTGGCGCGCTGGGTGCGAGGGAAACGGTGACGGAGTTTGAGTCAGGAACATTCCCCGACGGTCTTGCGTTCGACGAGGAAGGCTGTGCGTGGATTGTGAGCATCGTGAGCAATCGCGTGATCCGGGTCGCACCGGATGGCAGCCAACACCTCTTTCTGGAAGACAACGACCCCGAGCATGTGGCCTGGGTAGAAGATGCCTTTCTGCGCAACAGCATGGGGCGCCCGCACCTGGACGGCGTGCGCAGCCGACGCCTGCGCAACATCTCAAGCATTGCCTTTTCTGGCCCTGATCGCCGAACCGGTGTGCTCGGTTGCCTGCTGGGCAACCACCTTGAATCCCTGTCCATGCCAGTTGCGGGTGTGGCGCCTTTTCACTGGACATTTCCATGAGCCTAGCAAATCCCTCCAGCTCGCTGGTTGACACCGCATACGACCTGATCCGTCGACGAATACTCGACAACGTCTGGCCGCCAGGGCACCGCGCGCTGGAACAGGAAGTCGCACTGGCCTTGGGCATGAGCCGAACCCCAGTCCGCGAAGCGCTTGTACGTCTGCAGAACGACGGACTCGTCGAGGTTGTGCCACGTCACGGTATGCGCGTGCTCGCCGTTTCGCCGAGTGATATGCGAGAGATATACGAAATCCTGACCGCGCTCGAATGCATGGCTGCGGAAATCGTGGCCCTTCGCAAGCCCAACGAAGATGAGCTCCAGCCGCTGATCCAGGCCACGGCCGACATGGACACCGCTTTGGCGAACGACGACCTCGATGCATGGGCAGTGGCCGACGAGCGCTTTCACGCTTCCCTCGTGGAGCTATGTGGCAACCGCCAACTGGCCGCCACTGTCTGGAACTACTGGGACCGCGCTCACCGCGCGCGAATGTTCAGCCTGCGCCTGCGCCCGAAACCGGTCAACTCCACCCACGAGCACATGGCACTGGTGGAGCGGCTGCGCGCCGGCGACGCCATCGGCGCAGCTCAAGTCAACCGACAACACCGGGAGCGCGCCAGTCGAGAACTGTTGAAGATTTTTGAGCAGTTCAAGCTCGCGCAAATGTAATCCGATCTCCATGAAAGACATCTCAATTGCAGTGCTTCCCGGCGACGGCATCGGACCGGAAGTCATGGACAGCGCTTTGCAGGTGCTGGAGCAGGTAGGGCAGCTCATTCAGCGCCAGTTCGTGGCTCAGCAATACCCTGCCGGTGCACAGAACTACCTGGACACCGGCGAATCGCTACCCGAGTCCACGCTCGCGGCGTGCCGCGCAGCCGACGCCATCCTGTTTGGTGCGATGGGTCTCCCGCATGTACGCGGCAAGGATGGCACCGAAATCATCCCGCAGCTGGACATTCGCTTCGCCCTCGACCTGTATGCCGGTGTGCGGCCTGTTCGCACATGGCCAGGACTTCCGGTGCCGCTGTCGGATCCCCGCGCAATGAACATTGACCTGGTCCTGATTCGGGAGAACACAGAGGGGCTCTTCCATGCCAGAGGCAGAGGTGTCGTTGAAGGCGATGCCGTCTACGACACCCAGAAAATCAGCCGCACGGGCACCACACGAATCGTGGACTTCGCCTTCCGCCTGGCGCGAGACCGAATCCAAAGGGGCAAACCAGGCAAGGTGACGAACGTCGACAAGGCCAATGTATTTGCGTCGATGGCCTTCTGGCGCCGGATCTTTGAAGACCGGGCGACGCAATTTCCAGACATCAAGACGGAAAACGCCTATGTCGATGCCATGGCGCTCAACCTTGTGCTGAAACCATGGCAGTACGACGTGTTGGTCACCGAAAACATGTTTGGAGACATCCTGTCTGACCTGATCGCGTCATTGGTTGGCGGGATGGGCATGGCACCGTCCGGCGATATCGGTGACCACCATGGCCTGTTTCAGCCCGCTCACGGCACCGCGCCCGACATCGCCGGGCAGGGCATTGCCAACCCGACTGCCATGATTCTCTCGGCGGCCATGATGCTGGATTGGCTGGCAGTAAAAATGGACGACGGCGCATTGGCCACTGGAGCCAGAGTCATTGAACAAGCCGTGCAATCGGCGTTCGCCTGTCAGGCGGTGCGACCCCGGGAATTTGGAGGCACAAGCGGAACGTCCGACATCACGCGCGCGGTGCTGGAGCGACTATGACTTCCCGCGTTGCTGTAGTCGGTGCAGGTTACTTTGCACAGTTTCATGTTCAAGGCTGGCAAGCCGCAGGTGCCTCGGTCGTGGCGCTTTGCGACACCGACGCAAACAAGGCAAGTGCCTTGGCCGAGCGCTTTTCGATCAGACAGGTTTTCAGCGATGCCACGCGCATGATCGAAGAAACCCTGGTCGATGTGGTGGATGTGGTCTTGCCACCCATCGCACAAGCTCAGACCGTACGCGCGTCACTCGCCAAGGGCATCCTGACGGTATGCCAGAAGCCCTTTGGTGTCGATGTTGCTCAGGCCCAGTCGCTGACGGAGGAAGCCGAGCGTCAGGGGACGCGTTTGGTGATCCACGAGAACTTCCGTTTCAGCCCCTGGTTCCGGGAGTGCAAGCGGCTGATCAATACAGGGCATTTCGGGCGCCTGCATGGCATCACGTTCCGGCTGCGCACGGGAGATGGTCAAGGTCCAGATGCCTACCTGGACCGGCAGCCCTACTTCCAGAAGATGCCGCAACTGCTCATTCGTGAGACCGGGGTGCACTACATAGACACGTTCCGATTTCTGATGGGTGGTGTGGTGGCTGTCACCGCGCGTTTGCGGCGACTCAATTCCCATATTGCGGGCGAAGACGCAGGGGTGGTGATTTTTGAGTTTGCTGACGATCGACAAGGACTGTTCGATGGCAACCGCCTGAACGACCATCCAGCAGACGACGCGCGAACCACGATGGGCGAGATGTGGCTGGAGGGCGAACGTGGCGTGATGCGCCTCGACGGCAATGCCCGGCTCTGGTGGAAGCCGCACTGCGGACCCGAAGCCGAGCATATCTATTCAGCGGGTACGGAGGGACCTTTCGGTGGTGCCTGCACTGCCCTGCAAGCCCATGTATTGGCACACCTCGACCACGGTGCTCCTCTGGAAAACGATGCTCGAAGCTACCTCGAGGTCCTACGCATCCAGGAGGCAATTTACTTCTCGCACGCCAGCGGAAGCAGGGTTCCCCTGGCGACATTCAAATCCCCCACCCCTGCACCCACCTGACAAGGAGACACCATGAAAAACATCCGCCTCGCATTGCTTGCCTCCGCCATGGCTCTCAGCATTACCGCGACTCACGCCCAGACCATTCTCAAGTTCAGCCACACCGACCAGCAAGGCGGAGCCCGCCATGCCGCTGCCGAGGTGTTTGCCAAGAAAGTCGAAGAGTTGACGCAAGGCAGATACAAGGTTCAGGTATTTTGCTGCAGCCAGTTGGGCAACGATCCGAAGAACATCGAACAACTTGCCCTGGGCGGCATCGACTTCACCGTATCGGCCACTGGCAGCTACGCACCGCAGCTGCCGACGCTCAACCTGACCATGATGCCTTTCCTGGTGGACAACTATCAGCAAGGCTGGAAGCTTTACGACGAAAGCAAGTGGTTGAAGGAGCAGTTCGACAAGGCTCCAGCCAAAGGCTTCCGGTTTCTCTCGACCTGGGAGGCGGGCTTTCGCAGCATGACCACCAAGGATCCGCTGAACTCGCCAGAAGACGCCAAAGGCAAGAAGCTGCGCACGTTCCCGAATGAAATGATGCGCTGGACGCTGGAAGCCATGGGTTTCAACATCCAGATCATGCCGTTGCCAGAGGTCTATCTTGCGATCCAGCAGGGTGCGGTGAGTGGCCAGGAGAACCCGGTCGACACCATCTTCTCCAACAAGTTCTATGAGGTGGCGCCCAACGTCACGCTGACCAACCACGTGTACAGCCCGATTCCGATGGCCATCAGCGAGAAGACTTGGCAGAAGCTGTCGCCTGCGGATCAGAAAGCAATCACCGAGGCCGCGCTGGCAGCGAGCAAGTTCAGTCGGCAGGTGATTTCGGGGAACGACGAGAACCAGCTCAAGGAAATGGCCGCCAAGGGGGCCAGGATCAACAGCAAACCGAATGTGGCGGCCTTCCGCACGGCCGTGCAGCCGGTGTACGGCAAGGCGCGTGAGAAGTTCGGCGCGGATGTCGACGCGTTCCTCAAGGACGCCGAGCTGGTACGCAACAGCGTCAAGTAGGTCTGAGAGAGCATGAGCCTGCTACCACCTGGACCCGCCGCCCCCGTGCCTTTGCGCTGGCTGGGTGCCTTTGTCGACATCGCGATCGTCTTGCTGGGCGCTGCTCTGGTGGTGGTGGTGTTCAGCAACGTGGTGCTGCACGCCTTTGACAAGGACATTGCCTGGACCACCGAGTTTGGCGAACTCGTGATGGTGTGGACAACGTTCCTTGGGGTGGCGGCTGCCGTGCAGCGCAATGCGCACATGGCAGTGACCGAGCTGATTGACCTGGTGCCTGAGCCTCGGCCGCGGCTGTTGGCCGATGGTCTGGTGCAGCTCGCGGTGGCGGGCCTGCTGTCGTTGCTGGTGTGGAAGGGCGGCGTGGCAGCTGACGCGGGCTGGGCGAGCGAAATGACTGTTACCGGGTGGCCCCAGGCGGTCCAGTACATGTCTCTACCGGTTTCCTCCGCCATCGCGCTGGTCTTCGTGGTCTGGGACCTGATCCAGATCGGCAGTGGCACGCCCCGACAACAACGGTATGACATCAATAACGTCAACTCCGCCTGAAGAACGCCCCCAATGGTCTTGATTTTCATACTCCTGGTCTTCTTCGGTATGGCGCTGGCGGGCCTGCCCGTCGTGTGGTCCATCCTGGCCACCACGGTGCTGACGATCTGGTCCTTTGACCTTGGTCATCCGCTCGAGACCATATTCCTTACCTATATAGGAGGAGTGGAGCCATTCATCCTCATTGCCGTCCCACTGTTCATTGTGGCTGGCGAGCTTTTCTCGCGCGGGGGCGTGGGCGAACGCATCATCCGCTTCGCTCGCAGCCTGTTTGGGTCGCTTCCAGGCGGACTGGGCATCGTGACAGTCGCGTCCTGCCTGCTGTTTGGCGGTGTGTCCGGATCGGCGATTGCGGGCGCCGCCGCGATTGGCACTGTGATGATCCCTGCTCTGACCAGGCAAGGCTATTCAGCTGCCTTTGCTTCGGCACTGGTCGCTGCTGCTGGCACGCTGGCCATCATCATGCCGCCTTCGATTCCCCTGCTGGTATTCGGCTACATCGCCGGGGTCTCGGTGCGCGATCTGTTCCTCTCCGGCATCGTGCCGGCCCTTCTCTTTGGCGCAGGTCTGATGCTGGTATGCGTGTGGTACGGCACCAAGACCGGCTGTGATCGCGGCGGCCAGCGCGCCTCCGGCGCCGAAATCTGGGCATCTTTCAAGGACGCCTTTCCGGCATTGCTGATGCCAGCGATCATCCTCGGCGGGATCTGGAGCGGATTCTTCACGCCCACCGAGTCTGCGGTGGTGGCCGTGGTGTATGGCCTGCTGGTGGCCACGCTGTGGTACCGATCGATCGGCTGGCGCGACCTGCCGGGCCTGCTCTACAGCGCCTTTCTCACGAGCGCGGTGGTCATGGCGGTGGTGGGGGCAACAGCAGCGTTGGCCTGGGTCATCACGGTGGAACAGGTGCCGATGGTGATGACGGAATGGGTACAGACCGTGGCCGACAACCGCTGGACGTTCTTCCTGCTCATCAACGTCTTCCTGTTGATGCTGGGCATCTTTCTGGAGCCGCTGCCAGCGCTGGTGCTGACCGCGCCGCTGTTCGTGCCCCTGGCTCGCGTGTACGGCATTGACCCTGTGCACCTGGGCTTGGTCATGACTTGCAATCTGGCGATTGGTCTGTACACGCCGCCCGTGGGTGGCACCCTTTTCGTGGCGGCCAAGATCGGGCAGGTGGGTATGGGCGCGATCTCTCGAGCGCTGATGCCTTTGTTCCTCGTCTCGCTGCTGGTGCTTTTACTGATCACCTACGTGCAAGCCATCCCGATGTTTCCGGTGTGGTTGCTTCGCTGACGCCCATACGCATGTGAAAGCTTCTTGATATGTACGCCGTTGTCGTTGAATTTCGCATCCAGGCCGACCATGTGCAGGCCTTTCACCAGGCCATCGTCGAGAACGCCCGCTTGTCGGTGGAGTCCGAGGTGGGCTGCCATCAGTTCGACGTGTGTTGCGATCCAGCTCATCCGGCCCTGTTCCTTCTGTACGAGCTCTACGACGATGAATCGGCCTTCGAAGTGCATTTGCAATCGTCCCACTTCCTCAGGATGAACGCGCTGACCGCGCCGTGGGTGGAAAGCAAGACTGTCAAGACGATGACTCGAGTGCAGCCTTGATTTCGATCGCCTCATGATGAGCAACGTGCTTCTGGGCTGTATTGCCGACGACTTCACAGGCGCCACCGACCTGGCCAACAACCTGGTGCGCGCCGGCATGCGCTGTGTTCAGACGATTGGTGTACCCGATGATGGAACTTCGTTGCAGGCCGACGCCATTGTGGTGGCCCTCAAGTCGCGTACTGTGCCTGTGGCCGAGGCGGTCGCAAGATCGCTCGCTGCGCTGCACTGGTTGCAGGCACAGGGTGTGCAGCAGATCTACTTCAAGTACTGCTCTACCTTCGACTCCACCGCCAAGGGCAACATCGGCCCGGTCACAGAGGCGCTGCTGGACGCGCTGCACGGTCCTGGCCAGGGCTTCACCATCGCTTGTCCGGCGTTTCCAGAGAATCAGCGCACGGTGTTCAAGGGGCACCTTTTCGTGGGCGATGTGCTTCTGTCCGACAGCGGCATGCGCCACCATCCTCTGACCCCGATGGTCGACGCCAATCTTGTACGTGTGATGCAGGCGCAGACACGCCGCAAGGTCGGACTCGTGGCCCAGGAGGTGGTGGCCGCCGGCCCGCAGGCGATTCGCGAACGCTTCTCTGCGCTGCAGGCGCAAGCCGTAGGCGTTGCCGTGGTGGACGCTGTCAGCAATCAGGATCTGTTGATGATCGGCCAGGCCTTGGCGGGTATGCCGCTGATCACTGCCGGATCGGGTATCGCTATCGGCCTTCCGCAGAATTGGCCGCGTCTTCGGGGCCGGAGTGCCAACGTGCGCGCAGACGCCTTGCCTCTGCCGCGAGGTTTGCAGGCGGTGGTTTCGGGCAGCTGCTCGGTCGCGACCAACGCACAGGTGCTGCATTTCAAGCAGAGCGGCAGACCCAGCATGGCCGTCGACCCTCTGACGATCGCAGCGGGAGAAGACGTGGTCTCACAGGTACTGGGGTGGGCTGAGCCGCTGCTGGCCAGCGGACCGGTGCTGATTTACGCTACGACCGAACCTGCCGCAGTACGAGCGGTGCAGGAGCACCTGGGGGTAGAACGAGCAGGCGAACTGGTCGAAGGCGCGCTTTCGCGCATTGCCTCCGGCTTGGTGGAGCGGGGCGTGCGCCAACTGCTGGTGGCGGGGGGTGAAACCTCGGGTGCCGTCGTCCAGTCCCTGGGCGTGCAGTTCATGACCATCGGTCCCCAGATCGACCCGGGTGTCCCTTGGACAGCGGTGGACACGCCGCTGTGCCCAGGCGAGCCAGTGCACATCGCACTCAAGTCGGGAAACTTTGGAAGCACCGATTTCTTCACCAAGGCCTTTGCGCAGTTGTCCGCGCTGTCATGACAGAGCACGCACTTCGAGAGGAAATCTGCCGCGTCGGTGCCTCCTTGTTTGCGCGTGGTTATGTACACGCCACCGCGGGCAACATCAGCGCGCGCCTGCCCGGCGGCGGGTACCTCATCACGCCCACAGACGCCTGTCTTGGCACGCTGGACCCCGCGCGTTTGGCACGGGTCGGTGAAAACGGTGTTCAGACCGGCGGCGACCCCGCATCCAAGACGCTGCTCATGCATCGGCGAATCTACGGCGCTGATCCGATGGCGCACTGCATCATCCACACCCATTCGACTCACCTGGTTGCAGTGACGCTGTTGCAAGGCTGGGAGACCGACGACCTGCTGCCGCCCATCACGCCGTACTTCGTGATGAAGGTAGGACACGTTCCGCTTGTTCCCTACCGCCGGCCGGGTGACCCGACAGCGGGGGACCTTGTCGCACAGCGCATCGAGCGCATGCGAGATGCCGGGACGCCGATCCGTGCAGTGATGCTGGAACGCCTCGGTCCCAGTGTGTGGGACAAGTCACCGGCACAAGCCAGTGCCGTCCTGGAGGAGCTGGAGGAAACCGCCCGCCTGTGGCTGCTGACGCGTGCCGTGCCCCTGCACCCTGACCAGATCGCCGAACTGCGTGAGCATTTTGGCGCCCACTGGTAGCGCTGCAAACCCATCGACCTCAGCCACGCCCTGCCATGCGGCGCCGGAAGGCCTCCTCGTGTATCAACGCACTCAGGTTGCCGGGGTCAGCTGGTTTCACGAAGTAGAAGTCGAACCCTGCTGTCATCGCCGCCTCTCCCGCCTCCTGCTGCCCCCAGCCGGTCAGGGCAATCAGCAACAAGTCGCCGGTTGCATGGGTCTCGCGCAGGCGCCGAGCCAACTCGACGCCCGACATGCCGGGCATGCCAAGATCCAGGATCGCCACGTCCGGTTTCTCTCTGCGTATGGCCTGCAGCGCCCCATCGCTGCTGAATGCCACCACGGTCTGATAACCGTAGAACGCCATCGCCTGGCCCAGCAGGTTCGCCGCGTCCTTGTTGTCGTCAACGATGTAGACCTTGATCTGGCTACTTTCCGCTCCCCTCATGTGCCATCCCCTGCCGAGCTGCCTGGACTCACCATCTGCGTACAGGAAGTCGACGCTCGGACGCTCATCGGTGGGGGCCCGCACCAGTTTCGCTTCCAGAAGTCGCGAGAGTTTCACCATCAGACCGGTCTCCTTGCAATCGAGCGCCGGGCACGCGCAACGGGGAATTTCGGTGGTTGGTTCCAGTAAAGCTTGCCCGTTTGTTCACCCTGGAATCAGCGCGGCAAACGGCGTGCCTGCGTCTCACGCTTGCCCGGCTCGCTGAGAAAGGGTTCGCTCCGGGTTGGCGTTGCCGCTCACCCCTGTCCAGAGAGGTTTCGCGGATCGATCCTGGCGTTTCGTCGCAGCCGGCTTTGCCTGTGCGCTCGCGCCCCGCAAAGTGTGGCCTGCCCTCTTCCTCGATCCCCGTCTCCCAAGGAAACGCCATGCTGCTCCAACTCCTCGCCGACCACCCGCAAGCCCTGCTCCCGATCCTGCGCAACACGCCCCTGTGGGTCTGGGGCCTGCTCGCCGCGCTCCTCGCACTGGGCATCAGCCAGTTGCGCGACCGCACGGCAAGCCTGGCGCGGGTGTCGCTGTTGCCGTTGGTGATGACCATCGTCTCGGTGTCGGGCACCATCTCGGCACTGGGTGGAACGCCTCACCGGGCGCTTGCCACCCTGGCCTGGTTCGTTGCGGCAGCCCTGGCCTACGCCCTGCTCTCGCGCGGCCGCAACCCGGCGCAATACGATTCAGCGCGCGGTGTGTACCTCCTGCCGGGCAGCGTGGTTCCCCTGCTGCTGATCCTGGGGATCTTCCTGGTGAAGTATGTGGTGGGGGTGGATCTGGCCATGCAGCCAGGCCTGGTGCAGAACACGCCCTACGTGGTGGGTGTGGCCGCCCTGTACGGCGCGTTCACCGGGGTGTTCATGGGCCGCGCTTCACACCTGTGGCGCCTTCCGCTGCGCCGTGCGATGGCAGTTTAGGCGGCAGTGGGTGCCGGCAGCACGCGCGTGCCAGCTTGCCGCGCCAGGATGGCTGAGGCGTCTGCCATCGCACCGATGCCGGCCATGCCGCCCGTGCGGTTCACAAATTGGCAGGCGGCCTGCACTTTGGGGCCCATGGAGCCGGCAGCGAAGTCCAGGGCGGCCAGTTCATGCGGCGTCACGTCGCCCAGCGCGCGCTGGGCGGGTGTGCCCCAGCCGGTGAACACCGCCGACACGTCGGTCAGCATGAGAAAGGCATCGGCCTGCAGCTCGGCGGCCAGCAGGCCGCTGGCGTGATCCTTGTCGATCACGGCCTCCACACCGATGTACGCACCGTCGGGGCGCTGCGCCACGGGAATGCCGCCACCTCCGGCGCAGATCACCGTCACGCCCTGGGCCACCAGCAGGCGGATGACCTCGATCTCGAGAATGCGCACCGGGCGGGGAGAAGCCACCACGCGACGCCACGCACTGCCGTCGCGCGCGATGGCCCAGCCGCGCTGCTGCGCCAGCCGCCTGGCATCGGCCTCGGTGTAGACCGACCCGACCGGCTTGGCCGGCGTGGAAAACGCCGGGTCATGAGGATCCACCTCGACCTGCGTCAACAACGTGGCAAAGCGCGCTTCCCCCGCATAGGCGTTGTCCAGCTCCTGCTGCAACACATAGCCGATCATGCCTTCGGTTTCGGCGCCGAGCACATCGAGCGGAAACGCGCTCTTGCCAGCGGCCTCGCCCTGCATCGCGAGCAAGCCCACCTGCGGCCCGTTGCCGTGGGTGATGACCAGCTGGTGCCCATCGGCCATGAGACACGCCAGCGCCTGGGCGGCGTGGCGAATGTTGTCGCGCTGCGTCGCCGCGCTCACCGGCTCCCCACGGCGCAGCAGCGCATTGCCACCCAGAGCAACGACGACGCGGGCCATCTCAGCCGCCCAGGGTGGCGACCAGCACCGCCTTGATGGTGTGCATGCGGTTCTCCGCCTGGTCGAACACGATGGAGGCCGGGCTCTCGAACACTTCGTCGGTCACTTCCATGGCGGTGATGCCGTGCAGCCGCTCGATCTGCGCGCCCACTTCGGTCTCGGTGTTGTGGAAGGCCGGCAGGCAATGCATGAAGCGCACGCGGGGGTTGCCGGTCAGCGCCATGGTCTCGGCGTTGACCTGGTAGGGCAACAGCAACCGGATGCGATCGGCCCACACCGATTCGGGTTCGCCCATCGACACCCATACGTCGGTGTAGAGGAAGTCGCAGTCCTTCACGCCCACCGCCACGTCCTCCGTGAGCAGGATGCGCGCGCCACTGTCTCGCGCCAGCGCCGACGCTTCGTCGACGATGGCCGGGTCGGGCCAAAGCGACGCCGGTCCGCACAGACGCACGTCCATGCCCAGCTTGGCCGCGCCAATCAGCAGCGAATCGCCCATGTTGTTGCCGGCGTCGCCCAGAAAACAGAAGGCCATCTCGCGCAACGGTTTGTCGCAGTGCTCTCGCATGGTGAGCAGGTCGGCCAGGATCTGCGTGGGGTGGAACTGGTCGGTGAGCCCGTTGTAGACCGGCACGCCCGACCACTGCGCCAGGGTCTGCACCACCTGCTGTCCGAAGCCCCGGTACTCGATCGCGTCGTAGACGCGACCCAGCACCCGCGCGGTGTCCTTGATGGATTCCTTGTGCCCGATGTGGCTGCCCGAGGGACCCAGGTAGGTCACAGTGGCGCCCTGGTCGTGCGCGGCCACCTCGAAACCGACCCGGGTGCGTGTGGAGTCCTTCTCGAAGATCAGCGCGATCTCCTTGCCGCGCAGCATGGGCTGCTCGGTGCCGGCGTATTTGGCCGCTTTCAGGTCGGCAGCGAGCTTGAGCAGGAAGACTATCTCCCTGGCCGAGTAATCGCGAAGGGTCAGGAGGCTGCGGTTTTTCAGGTTGAATGCCATGGTGTGTTCTCTTCAGGCGTCGCGCCAGATCGGGCAGGTCATGCAGTGGCCGCCGCCGCGGCCGCGACCGAGTTCGCTGCCCCGGATGGTGATGACCTCGATGCCGGCCTTGCGCAGCAGGGTGTTGGTGTGGGTGTTGCGGTCGTAGGCAATCACCACGCCCGGCTCGATGGCGACCACGTTGTTGCCGTCGTCCCATTGTTCGCGCGCCTGCTCGTAGCCGTCGCCACCGGTGGGGATCACGCGCAGCTTCTTCAGCCCGAGGCACTGGGCCACCACATCGAACAGCGGCAGGCTTTCGCGCCGGTAGTCGATGCCGCCGCGATCGTCGGGGTACAGGCTGTGGCAGACGATCTGCGCCGCCACGTCCACGAAGCTGGTCACGGTGTCGCGGTCGCAGAACGAGAACACGGTGTCCAGGTGCATCGCCGAGCGCGACTGCGGCATCTGGCAAGCCACCACCCGCCGGGCGGCGCCAGCGGCAAACAGGGCCTTGGCCAGTTGCCCCACCGCCTGCGGTGTGCTGCGCTCGCCCATGCCGATCAGGACCACGCCGTTGCCGATCGGCATGATGTCGCCGCCTTCCAGCGTGGCCGGGCCGTGGTCCACATCGGGGTCGCCCCACCAGACCGGGAACCCGGCTTGCGCAAAGAGCGGGTGGTGCCGGTACACGGCGGCGGTCAACAGGGTCTCCTGCCGCCGTGCCGGCCAGTGCATGGGGTTGAGGGTCACGCCGCCGTAGATCCAGGCGCTGGTGTCGCGGGTGAACATGAGGTTGGGCAGTGGCGGCAGGACGAAGCCGTCGGGCCCCAGGTAGGGGCCGAACATGCCTTCCGGCTTGAAGGGCAGGTCGTGCACCGCCACACCCCCGATGAGGAAGCGTGCCAGCGCCTCGGCGGGCAGCTCCCACAGCCAGCCCTTGAGCTCGTCGAGCATGCCCACGCCCACGTGATCGGGCGTGATCTTGCGCTGCAGCACCCACTCGCGCGCGGCCGGAATGGCCAGCGTTTCGCCGAGCAGCTCACCCATGTCCAGCACTTCGACGCCCCGGTCCTGCATCTTGGAGACGAAATCGAAATGGTCGGTGCGCGCCTGCTGCACCCAGAACACATCGTCGAACAACAGGGCATCGCAGTTCGCCGGCGTGAGGCGCTCATGGGCCAGGCCCGGCGCACTGACCAGCACCCGCCGCAGCTTGCCCACCTCGGAATGCACGCCCAGCCGGGGGGCACCTGCTCCGTGGGTGGCGCCCTCGCTCACAGCAGCACCGCCGCACTCAGGCTGGCCATGCTGAGCAGGGTCAACATCAACATCAGCGGCCAGATGAAGCGCACCCAGCGCTGGTAGGGCACCCGGCCGATGGCCAGCGCGCCGACCACCACCGCGTAGGTGGGTGTGACCAGGTTGGTGATGCCGATGGCGGTCTGGAACGCGGTGACCGCCAGCTCGCGCGGCACACCGGCGAAGTCGGACAGCGGCGCCAGAATGGGCATGCTCAACACCGCCAGCCCCGAGGTGGACGGCACCAGCAGACTGAGCAGGCCTTCGGTGGCAAACAGCGCATTGACGAAGGCCACGTCGGGCATGCCGCTGATCCAGCCTTCGAACGCATGCAGGATGGTGTCGGTGATCTTGCCCTGGTCCATGATGACCACGATGCCGCGCGCCAGGCCAATCACCAGCGCCACGCCCAGCAGGTCGCGCGCGCCGTCGACAAACGCACTGGTGAACGGCTTCTCTCCCATCCAGGCCACGATGCCCACGGCGATGGCCGAGGCCAGGAACAGGGCAGACATCTCTGCCATCCACCAGCCTTGCGAGGCCACGCCCCAGACCATGGCGGCGAAGGTGGCACCAAACATCAGCAGGATGAGCTTCTGCCGGCCCGTGAGCACCGCCTCGCGGTGGGTTTCGCGGTCACGCAGGAAATGCGCCTCGTGCGAGGCCTTGAGGTCGGCCACCAGTGAGGTGGAAGGGTCCTTGCGCACCCGCTCGGCATAGCGCATGACATAGACCACGCAGATGAGCCAGCCCAGCGCCAGGATGACGAGCCGCAAGGCCAGGCCCTGGGTGAAAGGAATGCCAGCCGCATTGGACGCAATGGCCGTGGAGAACGGGTTGATGGTGGAGCCGATCACCCCGACACCGGCGCCCACCATGATCACCGCCACGCCCGTGAGTGCGTCGTAGCCCACCGCGATCATGAGCGGGATGAGCAGCACATAGAACGCCAGCGTTTCCTCGGCCATGCCGTAGGTGCTGCCGCCGGCGGCGAACAGCAGCATCAGGGCCGGGATCATCCATTTCTCTCGGCCCTTCAGTGCCAGCATCACGCGTTCGATGCCGGTGTTGATGGCGCCGGTGGCGTTCACCACGCCCAGAAAGCCGCCAATGATGAGCACGAACAGCGACACGTCGATGGCGTTGGCCATGCCCGTGGCCTGGTTGTAGAAGCCGGTGATGGGCGCCATCAGCACGTCAAACGCACCCTGCTGCGCGGCCTCCACCACCTGGTACGTACCGGGCACCGGGGCGTCCTTGCCCAGCGCTTCGTTGGCCGCGCGCTGGTACTGACCCGCCGGCAGCACCCAGGTGAGCACGGCCATGGCAATGATCAGCGCAAACAGGATGGTGTAGGCGGTGGGAAACCGGTCTTGAACGCTGGGCGCGGCTGCCTCGGGCGCCTGCGGGCTGTCGGGCTTTTCCATGGGGTGTCTCCAGTGACGCTGACGCAGCCCCCGTCAGGATGGCAAGTGGCTTGCAACGCGCCTCGACTCATGCTGCGCGTGCCATGTCGCGCGCGCATTGATGTGAGTCAAGGATCAATCGATGGTCTGCAGCACCCGCGCCAGCTCATTGATGTCCGCCGGCTTGAGCAGGTGGTGGTCGAACCCGGCTGCCATGATGCGTTCCCGGTCGGTGGTCTGGCCCCAGCCGGTGAGTGCCACCAGCACGGTTCCGGCCAGGGCATGGGCGGCCCGTATGCGGTTGGCCAGTTCGTAGCCGTCCATCACCGGCATGCCGATGTCGATGAAGGCGAGCGTGGGTGGGCTGACCGACATGGCTGCAAGCGCTTCCCGCGCACCGTAGGCCACCGACGTCTCGGCCCCCATCAAACCCAGCAGGTGAGCCAGCGAGTCGGCGGCATCGCGGTTGTCGTCCACCACAAAGATGCGCTGGCCCCGGGCGCTGTCATGGGTGACGTCGGGCAAGGCGGGTTGTTCCGCAGGCACGGTGGACGGCATCAACGGGAGCTCCACCGTCATGGTGGTGCCGGAACCTGCTCCCCCGCTGCGGGCGCTCACCCGCCCGCCGTGCAGCTCCACCAGGCTGCGCACCAGCGTGAGACCGATGCCCAGGCCGCCCTGGGCAGCGCGCGATGTGCCGCTGACCTGCACGAACATGTCGAACACCGACTCCAGCATGTGGGGCGGAATGCCGATGCCCGTATCGGTGATCTGCACCGCCACGGTGCTGTCGTCGGACCGCATGTCGACCTGAATCCGGCCAGCGGGCGGGGTGTACTTGGACGCGTTGTTGAGGAGGTTGGCAAACACCTGGGTGAGGCGCACCGAGTCGCCATTCACGGTGCACGGTGCGCAGTGCAGGTCCAGCACCAGTTCCTGCCCGGCCGCGATCAGCAGAGGCTTGCTGACCTCGACCGCATCGAGCACCACGCGATCCAGCGCCACGGGCGAAGGCTGCAGTTCAATCCTGCCACGCGTGATGCGCGAGACTTCCATGAGGTCGTCGATCAGGCGCACCAGGTGCGTGAGCTGTCGGTCCATCATGGCGTAGAGCGACCGGGCCTTGTCCGGGCCCGGCTGCATTTTCGACAGGATGGTGAGTCCGGTGCGCATGGGCGCCAGCGGATTGCGCAGCTCGTGCGCCAGCGTGGCCAGGAACTCCGTCTTGCGCTGGTCGGCCTCATGAAGGCCTTCGAGCGTGGCCCGAAGCTGGTACTGGCGCTTGCGAGCCGCCAGTGCGGTGCGCACCGAACTCACCAGCGACGAGGCGCGCATGGGCCGCTCAAGCACGGTGAGGTTGGCGAGTTGCTCCACCGCTTCGGTGATGGCTATCGAATCCACTCCGGTGCGTGCGATCACGATCACCGGCAGGTCGGACCACGGCGGCTGTGCGCGCAGGGCGAACATGACGCGACCGAATCCCTGATCGGCCAGCACCTCTTCGGCAATCACCACGGCGCCGGCACCTGCCGACATCTCGCCGGCCAGCGCGCTTGCGTCTGCGCAGGTCTCGGCCGTGATGCCCGAACGGGCCAGCAGGCGGATGACCATGGAGGCATCCTTGGACGTGACCATCTTGAGCAGAACGCGCAGCTCGCTGGCCTGCGCTTCGGTTTCCGTCATGCGCTGGCCGTGTCCCGAATGTTGTCGACGCCCTCCAGTGGTATGGGCACGCCGGTGAGAATGCCGCGAAACTGCCTCAGCGGCGGGCCCAGCAACATGCCATGGGAGCCGATGCGGAAACTGCGGATGCTGCGCTCGTGTTCACCGCTGCGTTTCTTCACCACCGATATCGCCTGGCGCACCTCGCCCTCAGCCTCGTAGTAGCGCATGAGCACCACGGTGTCGGCCAGGTAACTGGCATCGACCGGTGAACTCATTTGTGTGCCGATCAGGCCGTGCTGCGCGCCGATGAGGATCGACGCCACGCCCGACTGGCCGAGAAAGGTCAGCAATTCGTGAAGCTGGACCACAAGGAAACGCTCGTCCGGCATCGCATTGAGGTAGCCGTTCAGGCTGTCGATGATCACCACCCTGGCATGGTGTGCGGTGACCGCCTGGCGAATCTCATGAACGAATTCGCCGGGGGAGAGTTCGGCGGGGTCGACCTGGCGAAGGCGGATGCGCCCCGACTCAATGTATTCGTCCATCGGCAGGCCCATCCCCGCCGAACGGGACCGAAGCGTCGCAATGCTCTCGTCGAAGATGAACAACGATGCGCACTCTCCCCGCTTGGCTGCAGCGACCGCGAACTGCACGGCCACGCTGGATTTGCCGGTGCCCGGCGCGCCCACCAGCAAGGTGCTGGTGCCGCGCTCGATACCGCCGCCCAGCAGGTCGTCGAGCTCCTTCAAGCCACTGGGCAGCTTGAGGTGGCTCACAGCCTCGACGTGTTCGGCCGCCACCAGCCGAGGGAATACCACCAGCCCGCCTCGCACGATCTTGTAGTCGTGGAACCCGCCGCGAAACGACTGGCCCCGGTACTTGAGCACGATGAGCCGCTTGCGCGAGCTGCCATAGGCCGGGTGCACCTGCTCCAGCCGCACCACGGCATGCGAAATGCTCTGCACCTGCAGATCGTGTTCGACCGCGGTCATGTCATCGAGCAGCAGCACGGTGCAGTTGCGGCCGGCAAAGAACTGCTTGAGCGCGAGGATCTGGCGCCGGTAGCGCAGCGAACTGCCCGCCAGCAGGCGAAGCTCGGAGAGCGAATCGAACACCACGCGGGCGGGGTTGATGCGGTTCACATCTTCCAGAATGCGCACCGTGGTCTCGCCCAGCTCCACCTCGGATGGATGAAAGATGGTGTACTGCTCGTCGGGCGAGAGTGCGTCGGTGCCCGGAAGCATTTCTCGCAGATCGATGCCGTTCAGATCCCAGCCATGGGATTCGGCCACGCCCTGCAGTTCTTCTGCGGTTTCCGACAGGGTGATGTAGAGCACCCGTTCTCCAAGGCGCGCGCCTTCGGCGAGGAACTGCATGGCAAGGGTGGTCTTGCCGGAGCCGGGGTTGCCCTCGACCAGGTAGAGGCGTCCCCGGGTGAGCCCGCCACCCAGAACGTCATCCAGTCCGGGTACACCCGTCAGGTGCAGCGGTAGCGGCTTGGGGTTTGCTGCGGGGGAAGATGTGTCATTGAACATGCGCATCCTGCTCGAAGCGTCTTCATTCGGGCGTTCGATCGCGGCCTGCGGCCGCTCCACCCAGTGCGCCGGCCACGCCGCCGATTGCACCACCCACCACCACACCCACCGGGCCGGCCACGGCCACGCCGATGCCGGCACCTGCGGCCGCCCCGACCATCACACCGCCAGCGGCCAGCACCGAGCCCGCTTCCCGGGCTGCTTCATCGGGATCCAGCGGATGCTGGGCCGCCGCGCTGGGATCCTGCGACGGAATGCCATGCCCCGGAAGGGCCTGATCGGCAAGGTCCTTGTCGGGCAAGGAAGTGTCTGGCGTTGAGGGGGTGACGGGGTTCATGTGCTGCTCCAGAGGGTTGAGGGGTGGAAGCAGTGAATGGACCGAATCAACGCTTCGCTGAATCCATTCTGTGGCGCTCAAAGCGCCGCGTTTGTAGGACAACGACGCGTCATGGCGTGTGGGCATCGGCGTTGTTCTTGACCGCCCCCCGAATGTTCAGGGCGGCCAGACCGATCTGCAGCCCGATGAGCGCATGCGCGCCCGCGTGCCAGCCCCAGACCACCCACAAGACGTTGCTGGCCAGAAAGACCCAGAACCCCACCAACCTTCGGACGGGTCGGGTCGATGCCACCAGCCAGGCGGCCAGCAGCGTGACGACCATGGCGGGCCATTGCAGTAAATCCATCCCTTGAAACTCCAGTTTGGGCAGGCGTTGTAGGCGTTGCCGCAGATTTTTCCCATGGCGGCCCGTTCGGGCGCGCACGGGCCTGCGGCCTCGTGGCACGCGGTGTGCCCGTGCTGTTCCCCCCAACGATTCATCAAGGGAGCATGTCATGGCCACCACCTCGAGGAAGCACAAACCCGGCAAAGGCACGCCCGAACCGCCGCGCACGGGTGCCCGTCGGCAGCCGGACCGCATGCCCGCCCAGCATCTGGAAGCAGACGGCCAGGAATCGGATCTGGAACTCAGCCCCCGATTCCTGGCGCCCGACTACCAGGGCAGCCAGAAGCTGCAGGGGCAGGCCGCGCTGATCACCGGTGGCGATTCGGGCATCGGCCGCGCGGTGGCCATCCTCTACGCCCGCGAAGGCGCAGACGTGGCGATCACGTACCTGTCCTCAGAAGACGATGCCGAAGAAACCCGGCGTTTCGTGGAGGCCGAAGGGCGGCAGTGCCTGGTGCTTCAGGGGGACGTGAAGGACGCGACGTGGTGCGAAAACGCGGTGGCCGAGACGGTGAATACGTTCGGCCGGCTGGATGTGCTGGTGAACAACGCGGCCTTCCAGAAACACGAGGCGTCCATCGAAGACATCGACGATGAGCGCCTCAAGGAAACCTGGGACACCAACCTGGGTGGCTACTTCCGGATGACGCGCGCCGCCCTGCCGCACCTGCAGGAAGGCGCCTGCATCATCAACACCGGCTCCGTCACCGGGCTGCGCGGCAGCGCCAAACTGCTCGACTACGCAGCCACCAAGGGCGCCATCCATGCGTTTACCAAATCGCTGGCCAGCAACCTGCTGGAACGCGGCATCCGGGTGAACGCGGTGGCGCCTGGGCCGGTGTGGACGCCGCTGAATCCCAAGGATCTGCCGGCGGAGAAAGTGGCCGAGTTCGGGCAGCACACCGACCTCAAGCGCGCGGCGCAGCCCGAGGAACTCTCCCCGGCGTATGTGTTTCTGGCCTCGCCCTGCTGCTCGAGCTACATCACCGGCGTGGTGCTGCCGGTGACCGGGAGCGTGGACGCGATTTGAGCGGATCGGACCCCTCGCCGCCGCTGACGGGCAGGTTGTCCGGCCGCTGGGCGGGGCCGGGCTTCACAGCTGGGTCGTTCAGACCGTACTGGCTGAAAAGATGTTCCGGAACCGAGGCGGGGTCCTGGGCATCGTCGGTGCCTGGTTCGCGCTGGTCGAGCACTTCGCGTTTGTCATGTGGGGTCATGAGCGTCTCCTGTTCGCGGGGCCTCATGTGGCAAGGCGCGCTCCCGGGGTCGTCCGATCTGCCATCATGCGAACCCTGCCGGCGACCCATGGAATCCGTCATGAACGTGCTCACTCTCCACTACCACCCGCTTTCTTCCTACTGCCACAAGGTACTGATCGCGATCGACGTGCTGGCCATCGAGGTGGACAAACGCTTGCTGAACCTGGGTGACGAGACCGAGCGCGCCCGCTTCCTGGACCTGTGGCCCGTGGGCAAGATGCCACTGCTGGTGGACAACGGGCGGGTGATTCCGGAGACGAGCGTGATCATCGAGCACCTGCAGCGCCACCACGCGCGCGCCGGTCACGCGTTGATTCCCCACGACGACGCCGACGCGGCCCTTCAGGTGCGTTTGTGGGACCGCGTGTACGACCAGTATGTGATGACGCCGATGCAGGCATTCACGGCCGACCTGCTGCGGCCCGAGACCGGGCGCGATCCGGTGGGTGTGGCCCAAGCGCGTGAAAGGCTGCTGTCTTCCTATGCCCTCATCGACCAGCACTTGCGCGGAACAGGTGAGTGGATGGTGGACGACACCTTCAGCATGGCCGATTGCGCGGCGGCCCCCGCACTGTTCTACGCGGTCACCTATGTGCCCCTGCCGGCAGGGCACCGGCAGCTGGCGGCCTATTTCGATCGGCTGATGGACCACCCCGCGGTCGCGCGCACCATCGACCAGGCGCGCCCGTGGTTCCAGTACTACCCCGGGCGCGCGGGTCTGGATCGCCGGTTTTACGAACCTGCCTCGAATGGCGACGCCTGAGGACTCACAGCTTCGAGAAGTCCGGCTTGCGCCGTTCCATGAAGGCGCCGAAGGCTTCGCGCGCGGCCGGCTCGCGCAGCATGCGGCCGAAACTCGCGCCTTCTTCGTCCATCACGTCCAGCACCTGCGCACCGTGGTTCTTCTTCATCAGGCGCTTGGTCTCCACCAGTGAGCTGATGGGTTTGGCGGCCAGCTTGCGCGCCACGGCCTGCGCATAGCCGGTGGCTTCCGTGGGCGGCAGCACGCGGTTGACCAGACCGACCTCGAGCGCGGCTTCGGCCATGAAAGGCTCGCCCAGCAGCAACGCCTCTGCCGCACGGTGGTAACCGAGCATCTGCGGCACCAACAGGCTCGACGCCGCTTCGGGACACAGGCCGAGGTTGACGAAGGGCATGGAAAAGGCGGCGTTGTCGCCGGCGTAAACCAGGTCGCAATGGAACAGCAGGGTGGTGCCGATACCCACGGCCGGGCCACACACCGCGGCAACGAGTGGCTTGGGAAACTGCGCAATGCCGCGCAGGAAGCGGAACACCGGCGAGCCGGTGCCGGCGGGCGGGTTGTTCAGGAAATCGGCGATGTCATTGCCGGCTGAGAACATGGTCTCGCTGCCCTGGAACACCACGCATCGCACGGCAGGATCGTCCTGTGCCGCCTGCAGGGCATCGGCCATGGTGCCGTACATGGCGGCGGTGATGGAATTCTTCTTGTCGGGCCGGTTGAAGGTGATGGTGCAGACGCCGGCTTCGGTGTGGACGAGGATGTCGCTCATGGGTGTCTCGGTTGGTTCGCGGATGGGAACCGGAAATTACCACGAACGGGCGTGCCTTTTTTGAAAGACGGCCCTCTACACTGCGGCCTCATGCGGACCCGATTCACGTCTTTCCCTGTCCTTGGCCTGGCGTGCATGCTGGCCCTTCTGCTGGTGGGTGACCCCGCGATGGCGCAGGCGCCGGCATCCCCCGGCGCGGCGGAGCGCCCCCGCATTGGCCTGGTGCTCTCGGGCGGCGGCGCGCGCGGCTTTGCGCATGTGGGGGTCATCAAGGCGCTGGAAGCGGCGCGTGTGCCGGTGGACGTGATCGTGGGCACG
>Ga0070754_10001173_pt1 | contig 21482 bp, 18 predicted proteins | sample VirMetDEL_Sep_01_FD_75181 | JGI IMG/M metagenome (GOLD analysis project Ga0070754, IMG submission 75181) | Aqueous microbial communities from the Delaware River and Bay under freshwater to marine salinity gradient to study organic matter... | ecosystem: Environmental > Aquatic > Marine >... | reverse complement strand
CGGCATCCTGCGCGTGTTTGGTTCACAACTGCGCAAGGTGCTCAGCCACAACATCGGCCGCCGGCCGCTGGCGTTCGTCGCCGGCATCGGCGTCACGGCGCTGGTGCAGAGCAGCAACGCCACGGCCTTGCTGGTCACTTCCTTCGTCGCCCAGGGCCTGATGGCCCTGGCGCCCGGCCTGGCGATCATGCTCGGCGCGGATGTCGGCACCGCACTGATGGCGCGCGTGCTGACCCTCGACCTGAGCTGGCTGAGCCCGCTGCTGATCTTCGTCGGAGTGGTCTTCTTCCTCTCGCGTCGGCAAACCCGTGCCGGCCAGCTCGGCCGCGTGGCAATCGGCCTGGGGTTGATGCTGCTGGCACTGGAGCTGATCGTCGCCGCCGCCACACCGATCACCGAGGCACGCGGCATCCGTGTGCTGTTCGCCTCGCTGACCGGCGATCTGCTGCTCGACGCGCTGGTCGGTGCGCTGTTCGCCCTGCTCACCTACTCCAGCCTGGCGGCTGTGTTGCTCACCGCAACCCTGGCCGGCGCAGGGCTGATCAGCCTGCCGGTGGCCATCGGCCTGGTGATCGGCGCCAATATCGGCAGCGGCCTGCTGGCCTTTCTCACCAGCAGCCTGCAGAACCCGGCTGGGCGCCGCGTAGCGCTGGGCAGCCTGATCTACAAGTTGATCGGGCTGCTGCTGGTGCTGCCCGTGCTGCAGCCACTGGCCCATTGGCTGGATGGCCTGAACTGGCGCCCGGCAGAGCTGGTGATCTTTTTCCACCTGCTCTACAACAGCCTGCGCGCCGTACTGATGCTGCCCAGCGTCGGACTGATGGCGCGCTTCTGCAATTGGCTGCTGCCGGACCGAGCCGACGACAGCGGCATCGCCCGCCCGCGCCACCTCGACCCTACGGCGCTGGCCACGCCGAGCCTGGCGCTGGCCAACGCCGTGCGCGAAACCCTGCGCGTGGGCGACAAGATCGAAGCCATGCTCGGCCGCCTGCTACCGGTGCTGGAGCAGAACCAGCCGGCACTGAACAAGGAGCTGCGCAGCCTCAATGACGATGTCGCCAGCCTGTGCCGGGCGGTCAAGCTGTACCTCGCACAGATCCCACGCGAAGCGCTGAGCGAACATGAAAGCCGGCGCTGGGCGGAGATTCTCGAATTGGCGGTGAACCTGGAGCAGGCCGGTGATCTCATCGAACGCATGCTCGGCAAGATCCAGAACGAGAAGACCGCGCAACGCCGGGCCTTCTCCGAGAAAGGCCTGGAGGAACTGACCAGCCTGCATGGGCAGCTGACGGCCAACCTGCGCCTGGGACTGAACGTATTCCTCAGCGCCGATCACGCCAGCGCCAGCCAGCTGCTGCGTGAGAAACGTCGTTTCCGCGCCCAGGAACGGCGCTTGGCGCATGCCCATATCGGTCGGCTGCAACGCCAGGTGGTGCAGAGCATCGAGACCAGCTCCCTGCACCTGGAGCTGATCGCCGACATGAAACGGCTCAATTCGCTGTTCTGCTCCAGCGCTTACGTGGTACTGGAGGGCGGCGAAACCGGCGCCCTCAAGCTCGAAGGCGGCGAGTGACTCAGTCCGCGCCGGTCACTCGCTCAGGCGCGGCAGGCTCCACACCGCGCCAGGCATACCAGGCGAAGAACAACGCCATCAGCAGATAGCCATGGACGAAGTCCGGCGCCGCGCACCAGGCCAGCTTCGGTGCGTGCATCAGGCCGACGAAGGCCATGCCGGCCGCCACCAAGGCGAAGATGGTGGCCTGGCGGAACTGCCGGTCGATCACTGCCACGCACATCGCACCGAGCAGGATGGCGCTGAACATGGCGCCCTGCCCCAGTGCGCCAATGGCACTGGAAATGCCTTCGACCACTTCGGGTGCGCCACGATTGAAACGGGTCATCAGGTAGTTGGCGAAGTAAGGCAGCATCGCCAGCGCCACTGCCGGGTAGTAGCGCGCGTGGTTGCTGTTGAACGCCGTGGCGATCATCGACATGCCGACGAACACCAGAATCGGCGCAACCACCGATACCGGAATCAGGGCAGCGATGAAGGCGATCAGGCCGAACATGGTCGCCAGACCGTATACCGCGCCATTGAGCAGGCTGTAACCGCGCCCGGCGCCCATCCATTTCGACCCCACCGTGGCGATGTACACGGTGGTCGGGAACACACCACCGAACAGCGCACCGAGCGAGGTGCCGAGACCGTCCACCGCCTGACACTCGCGCACGCTGTAGCTATCACCGGCAGCGCTCATGGCCTCGACGTTGTTCATGGTCTCGATGGCGTTGTACAGGGTGATCGGCAGGATCACCGTCATCAGCGCCAGCAGAGTGGTGAACAAAAGGCCCAAGCCCTCGTACCAGGCCAGATTAGGCAACAGCGGGTAGAACCCCAGGTGGGTGAAGGCATCGTTGAACTTGCCGCTGTCAGCCGCGCCGATCAGATAGGCCAGCGCTGTGCCGACGACAATGGCGAACAGCGAGGCAGGCAGGCGAAATGGCATGCTCACCCGCGCCACCAGACCGACGATGGTGATGGCCAGTACCAGCAGGCCGATCACCGGAATTTCCAGGGTCTTGAACAGCATCTCCCCGGCGATGAAGGTCAGCGCCACACCAGCCACCGCGCCGAGCATGGCGGCGCGCGGCAGATGGCGCTGCACCCAGTTGCCGATCAGACTGATGGCAGCCTCGATCAGGCCACTGATGAAACAGGCGGCCACCGCCACCTTCCAGGCCATCTCGGCGTCGCCGGTGAGGGTTTTGGCCGGTAGCAGCACACCGAACAGGAAGACGAACATCACCGGCGTGCTGATGCCGTAGGACAACGCGGTGACGTCGGCGCGGTTCTCCTTGCGCGCCAGCCGTGCCGCACTCCAGGCGTAGTAGAAGTTGCCGGCCATCACCGCAACCGCCGCCCCCGGCAACACCTGGCCGAACACGATCTCGGCGGGGAAACCCATGCTCAGCATGCTGATGGCAATGATCACGAAGTTGGCAATGTTGTTCTGGAACAGGGCAAAAAAGGCGTCGGTGTCTTCCTTCTTGTACCAGGGGTAATGCACGCGCGGCGTCGACATGCTGGCTGAGTCCTTGTTGTCTGAATGGTCAGGTCGGCGAGTCTAGCAACCTGTCGACAGGGCATAAACGCACAAGGCAGCCGAAGCTGCCTTGTGGGTGGTGAAGCCGCTTTCTACGCGGTTTGTGCAGCCTTGCGGCGACGCTGCAGCAGCACCACCAGGCCGAACAGCAGGAAGCCCGGAATCCACATCAGCTCCTTGATCCAGCGATCGGTCGGCGCACGCACGCTGATGATCTGCTGGTCGAACTCCAGGCCAGCATCGGCGGCCAGGCTGCCGAAGGTGACACTGTCCACCAGCACCTTGTCGCCCTCCTCGTAGAGGTTCACGCCGAGTTTCTCCAGGCGTTCCTGGCCCGAGGCTCCAGCAGGTACCGGCAGCAGCACGGTGAACTCGCGCGGATCACCCACGGCGTTTTCTCCGAGAATACGCAGACGCAGCGAGCTGCCGTCCTCCACCCCATCAAGCGCTTGCGCCAGCTCGGCCGGCGGCACCTCCTGGTAGGGATCGTGCAGCATGTCCATCCAGAAGCCGGGGCGGAACAGGGTGAAGGCCACCAGCAACAGCAATGCGCTCTCGTACAGGCGACTGCGCACCAGGAAGAAGCCCTGAGTACCGGCGGCGAAGATCAGCATGGCAATGGTCGCCACGATGAAGATGATCACGCCATGCCAGAAGTCGACGTCGATCAGCAGCAGGTCGGTGTTGAAGATGAACAGGAACGGCAGCGCGGCGGTACGCAAGCTGTAGAAGAACGCCACGATACCGGTCTTGATCGGGTCGCCCTTGGACACCGCCGCCGCGGCGAACGAGGCCAACCCCACCGGCGGCGTCACGTCGGCCATGATGCCGAAATAGAAGACGAACAGGTGTACCGCGATCAGCGGCACGATCAGGCCATTCTGCTGCCCCAGCGCCACCACCACCGGCGCCAGCAGGCTGGACACCACGATGTAGTTGGCGGTGGTGGGCAGGCCCATGCCGAGAATCAGGCTGAACACCGCAACCAGCACCAGCATCAGCAGCAAGTTGCCCATCGACAGCAACTCGACCAGATCGGCCAGCACCAGGCCCACGCCGGTCTGCGACACCGCACCGACGATGATGCCCGCCGCCGCCGTGGCGATACCGATGCCGATCATGTTGCGCGCGCCGGCGATCAGGCCTTCGCGCAGATCGACCACACCATCGACGAAGGTGCCATGGTCATGGCTGCCATCGCGGCGCATCCAGCTCAGCAGCGGGCGCTGGGTGAGTAGGATGATGATCAGCATCACGCTGCCCCAGAAGGCTGACAGGCCGGGGGACAGACGCTCGATCATCAGGCACCACACCAGCACCACCACCGGCAGCAGGAAGTGCAGACCGGAGAGCAGCACCGCACGGGTCTGCGGCAGTTCTTCCAGCGGCGCGTTAGGGTCTTCGGCAGGCAGCACCGGCACGCTGGCCGCAACCTTCAGCAGCGCCAGATAGACCACCGCAAGCAGCGCGCCAATACCCGGCAGGGCGTACTCGCCAAGCGCCGGCTTGAGCCAGCCGAGGCCGTAGTAGACCGCCAGCGACAGGCCGCTGATCAACGCCGCACCGAAGGCGAAACCGGTCAGGCGACGCAACCAGGGCTTGGGCTGGTGCCCACCGATGGGCTGTAGACCGAGCTTCAGCGACTCCAGGTGAACGATGTAGAGCAGCGCGATGTAGGAAATTGCGGCAGGCAGGAAGGCGTGCTTGATGATCTCGACATAGGGCATGCCGATGTACTCGACCATCAGGAACGCCGCAGCCCCCATCACCGGCGGCATGATCTGACCGTTGACCGAAGAGGCCACCTCGACCGCGCCGGCCTTCTCCGAGGAGAAGCCGGTGCGCTTCATCATCGGAATGGTGAAGGTGCCGGTGGTCACCACGTTGGCGATCGACGAGCCGGAGATCATCCCGGTCAGGCCGGAAGCCAGCACCGCCGCCTTGGCCGGGCCACCACGGAAGTGGCCGAGCAGGCTAAATGCCAGCTGGATGAAGTAATGGCCGGCACCCGCGCGCTCGAGCAACGCACCGAACAATACGAAGAGGAACACGAAGCTGGTGGATACGCCCAGGGCGATACCGAACACGCCCTCGGTGGTGATCCACTGGTGGTTGGCCAGCGCGTTGAAGCTGACCCCGCGATGCGCCAGCAGGCCGGGCATGTAGGGGCCAGCCAGGCTGTAGACGAGGAAGACCAGGGCGATGATCGCCAGGGGTGGACCAAGCGCACGGCGCGTGGCCTCCAGCAGCAGCGGGATACCGATGCAGGCGGAGACCAGATCGCCCGTGGTCAGGCTGCCAGGACGCAGCGCCAGTTGCTGGTAGAAGATGAACAGATAAGCGGCAGTGGCTGCAGCCACCAGGCCGAGACCGATATCCAACAGCGGCACGCGATCACGCGGCGATTTCTTGAACGCCGGGTAAGCGAGAAAAGCCAGCAGCAAGGCGAACGCCAGGTGGATAGCGCGAGTCTGGGTATCGTTGAGCACGCCAACGCCGAAGATGAACGGCAAAGGTGAGGCGATCCACAGCTGGAACAGCGACCAGAGCAGGGCAAGGCCGGTGATCACCTGGGCCATCGGGCCGACGGGCATACGCGCGCCGACGTCCTGAGCGATCAGTTCCTCGGTGGAAAGTTGCTTGTCATGCATGGGGCGAACCTGCATTTGAGTAAACGGAAAACGGCAAAACCCGCAGACCTGCGCCTACGGGTTTGTTTAACACTATAAGCGAATCGCGTGATGCGCCTGGCGACGCATCACCAATGGCCCTGACCGACTGACCAGCAGGGCCTGAGGCTTACAGCCAGCCGCGTTCCTTGTAGTAACGCTCGGCACCTTCATGCAGCGGGGCAGTCAGACCGACCTTGATCATGTCTTCTTCCTTCAGGTCAGCGAAGGCCGGGTGCAGACGCTTGAAGCGATCGATGTTGTCGAACACCGACTTGACCAGTTGGTAGACCACTTCCGGGTCAGCCTTGGCGCTGGTGGACAGCACGGCCTTGCCGCCAATGGACGGGGTCGGCTGATCGTTGCCCTTGTACAGACCGCCAGGGATGTCGGCCTTGGTGTAGTAGGTCTTCTCGGTCAGCAGCTTGTCGATCTCGGCGCCGGTCACCGGTACCAGAACGGCGTCGGTGGTGGTGGTGGCTTCCTGGATCGCGCCGTTGGGATGACCGACGAAGTAGGTCATGGCGTCGATGTTGTTGTCGCCCAGTGCGCTGGCCTGCTCGGCCGGCTTCAGCTCGGCAGCGAGTGCGAAGGCGGAACGATCCCAGCCTTTGACGGCCATGATCTCTTCCAGGGTGTCACGCTGACCGGAACCCGGATTACCGACGTTGACACGCTTACCCTTGAGGTCATCGAAGCTTTTGATGTTGGCATCGCGACGCGCCAGGATGGTGAACACTTCGCTCTGCAGCGAGAACACCGCACGGATGTCGCTCATCGCGCCTTCGGCTTCGAACGGCGCGGCGCCGTTAAGGGCCTTGAACTGATGGTCGGACTGCATGATGCCGAAGTTGAATTCGCCACTGCGGATACCATTCACGTTGGCCACACCGCCGCCACTGGCCGGGGCGTTGCACTTGATACCGTGCTCAGCCGAGCCACGGTTGAGGAAGCGGCAGATGGACTGACCAGCAACGTAATACACCCCCGTCTGGCCGCCGGTGCCGATGGTGACGAATTTTTCTTCGGCCTGTGCCATACCACTCAGGGCAGTGCCCGCGAGTGCAGCGGACAGGACCCATGCCAAGGATTTGCCTTTCATGGGAAATCTCCTTTTTTCTGTTGTTTTGAGCGAGCGTGCCTTGTGAGCGACGTCCGGGTGGGAAGTCTAACCGCTCACGACGAATATGCACGCCTTGCTGACCAATCGGTCGTAACTGCTTGTGTGAGACGCGGGCTATCGCCAGCCCCCGTCATTGGGCAGAATCGGCCAATGTCGAACGCCCCTCACGAACCCTCGCAGGCCTCGGTCAGCGCTAGCCTGACCCAGGCGGTGCTGCACGCTGCCAGCCGGCTCGGCCTCGATCGTCAGGCGCTGCTGACTGCCTGCGACCTGTGCGACGAGCAACTTGCCGACCCCGACGCACGCATCCCCTTCAGTGCCCAGCAAGCACTCTGGAGCGAATTGGACGCCCGCCTGCTGCACCCGGAACCCGGCCTGCTGCTTGGCCGCAACCTGACGCCCGGCCCCTTCAGCGTGCTCAGCTATCTGCTGCAGAGCAGCGCCACCCTGGGCGATGCGTTGAACACCGCGCTGCGCTATCAACGCCTCGGCGGTGAGGGCGGCGAGCTGCATGTCGAAACGCACGACGACAGCCTGTTGCTGCTGTATCGCCCGCTGCATCCGCAGCATCCGGCGACCCGCATCCGTGTGCTGGCGATGCTGGCCTGCTGGGTGCAGATGACCACGCCGCTACTCGACGGCTTTCGCCTGCTCGGCGCGCAATTTCGTCACGACGCCCCGGACGACCTCACGCCCTACCAGGATGTGTTCGCCTGCCCTCTGCAGTTCGCCAGCGACGAGTACGCCATCGCCCTGCCCCATGCGTTGTGCCAGGTGCCCTTGATCCAGGCCAACCCGCCGCTGCAGCAACTGTTGCGTCAACATGCCGAAACCCTGCTCGCCCGCCTGCCCAGCGCCAGCCTCGGCGCACGGGTCATTGGCCTGCTCGGCGAGCAACTGGCGCATGGCGAGCCCGACCGCGCCGAACTGGCCCGCGCGCTGAACCTGAGCGAACGCACCCTGCAGCGACGCCTGGCCGAAGAAGGCTGCAGCTACCAGCAATTGCTGGCCGACACACGTCGCCAACTGGCTGAGCAACACCTGCGCGACGGACGCCTGCCAGCAGCGGAAATCGCCCTGCTGCTGGGCTACTCCGAACCCAGCGTGTTCTTCCGCGCCTTCCGCCTGTGGACCGGCCTGACGCCGGGCGAATACCGCGCTCGGCATGGCGCTGGCTGAACATCACGTCGCTCGCCCACATAACTTGCAGGCGGCCTTGAGTGCCTCTCAGAGCGATCACGGCCAGGCACCGAGCCGCAGCGCATCAGCCACATTGATGATGACTATGCCTGCTCCTGGCGTGCGCGGCCCGGACCAGAGGGGTTAGAGTAGCCGGCCATGCAACGAGGAGACTCTCCATGAGCCGACTGGCCTCCATCAAGCTCTCCACCCTCGACCTGGCGCCGATTCGCGACGATGGCGACGCTGCTCAGGCCTTGCACAATTCGCTGGCGCTGGCTCGACATGTCGAGAGCCTCGGCTTCGAACGCTTCTGGGTAGCCGAGCACCACAACATGGACGGTATCGCCAGCTCCGCCACTTCCGTGCTGCTCGGCTATCTGGCCGCCGGCACCTCGACGATCCGCCTCGGTGCCGGCGGGGTGATGCTGCCCAACCATGCGCCACTGGTGATCGCCGAGCAGTTCGGCACCCTGGCCACGCTCTACCCCGGCCGGATCGAGCTGGGCCTGGGCCGCGCGCCCGGTGCCGATCAGTACACCGCCCATGCCCTGCGCCGCAGCCGTGATGGCAGCGCTGACGACTTCCCCAATGACGTCGAAGAACTGCAGGCCTACCTCGGCCCGCGCCAGGAAGGGCAACGGGTGATCGCCATGCCCGGTACAGGCACCAATGTGCCGATCTGGCTGCTCGGCTCTAGCCTGTTCAGCGCCCAGCTGGCCGGCATGAAGGGCCTGCCCTATGCGTTCGCTTCGCACTTCGCGCCACGCTACATGCACGAGGCGATCCGCATTTATCGCAACCACTTCCGCCCTTCTGCGGTGCTGGACAAACCCTACGTGATGCTCGGCGTCCCGCTGCTGACAGCGGACAGCGACGAGCAGGCGCAGTACCTGGCCACCTCCGCGTTCCAGCGCATCCTGTCGCTGATCCGCGGCCAAAGCCTGGTGCAACGCAAACCGGTGCCGAGCATGGACGGCCTATGGCTGCCGCACGAGCGCCAGGCGGTCAGCGAGTTCCTCGGCCTGGCGGCGATTGGTGGGCCACAAACCGTGCGCCAGCGCCTGGAACAGCTGCTGGAACAGACCGAAGCGGACGAGCTGATCTTCACCTGCGACATGTACGACTTCGCCGACCGCCTGCATGCCTTTGACATCCTTGCCGAGCTGCAGCGCAGTTGAGTGCGAACTTGTGCGCGTGACAGCCCTCTGAATCAGAACAAGCCGCCAGACCGGCGGCTTCGTTCATTCGATGGGAGACGCACATGAAAAAGACAGCTTCGGCCCACTGGCAAGGCGGCATCAAGGACGGCAAGGGCACCATTTCGACGCAGAGCGGCGCCCTCAAGGACTCGCCCTACGGCTTCAATACCCGCTTCGAAGACAAGCCCGGCACCAACCCCGAAGAGCTGATCGGCGCCGCGCATGCAGGCTGCTTTTCCATGGCACTGTCCAAGGAGCTGGGCGACGCCGGAATGACCGCCGAGAGCATCGACACCACGGCGCAAGTGACCCTGGACAAGGTGGAAGGTGGCTTCGAGATCAGCGCCGTGCACCTGACGCTGCGGGCGAAGATCCCTGGCGCCGAGCGCACCGCCTTCGAGAAAGCGGTGGAAGCGGCCAAGACCGGCTGCCCGGTCTCCAAGGTACTGAACGCCACGATCACCCTCGAAGGCATACTCGAAGCCTGACTCGTTACTCGCGACGCACCCGGAAATCTTCCGTGTGCGCCGTGGGGATCAGGGCCGAGCTAGATCGCCGTCCCGCAACGCAACACCTCGCCACGCGCCAGCACATTGCGCTGCTCGTCATACAGCCAGGCCTGCGCCTTCATCAGTTGTTGGCGTGCCTCGACTCGGTAGCGCTGGCCGGCGGCGAAGCCGTCATAGCGCAGACGGATCTCGCAGGTCATGCGCAATGGCTCGCTCTGCATCCCCATCGACCCACCGCTACGCACCTCGAACTGGAAACGTGTTTCCAGCTCGTGCTTGCCCGGTGCCACCTGGAAATAGCGGCCATCCGGCCAGCGCTTGCCGTCCAGACGATCGGCCATCAGCAGGGTGTCGGCGGTGGAATACAACTCGACCCAGGCTTGTTGCGGGTCGGGTTTGGGCAGGGGTGAAGCGCAGGCCCCGAGCATCATCAGGGCGGGAGCGAGAAACAGGGCACGCATGGCGGCCTCCACAATGGAGTTCAGGCACCAGCCTACACCGGGAGGCGGGCAAAACCGAGGCGAAACGGGCGTATTCGAACCAGTAGGGCTGGAGACAACCCTCGCGATCAGCTAGCGTGACGACATGCCCAACGCCTTTTCTAAAGACCTGCTGCGCCGCCTCGCGGTTCCCCTGCTGGCCCTGCTGCTCGGTGGCTGTTCGACCCTCGATTACTACGCCCATCTTGGCCAGGGTCAGTGGCAACTGCTGCAGGCGCGCCAGCCGATCGAGCGCCTGCTCGACGACCCTGCGACAGCCCCCGATCTGGCCAGGCGCCTGGCCCTGAGTCAGCAAGCGAGGGACTTCGCCAGCGTGCAGCTGCAACTGCCTGAAAACCGCAGCTATCGCCTGTACGCCGACCTCGAACGTCCCTTCGTGGTGTGGAATGTCTTCGCCACTCCGGAGTTCTCCCTCGAGCCCGAACTGCACTGCTTCCCTATCGCGGGTTGTGTCGCCTACCGTGGCTACTACCAGCAAGGCCGTGCGCGCGGCGCTGCCGCGCTGTTGCGTCAAGAAGGCCTGGACACCTACATCGGCGGCGTCGAGGCTTACTCCACCCTAGGCTGGTTCGACGACCCATTGCTCAACACCATGCTGCGCTGGAGCGACAAGCGCTTCATCGCGGTGATCTTCCACGAGCTGGCGCACCAGCAGTACTACCTGCCGGGCGATACGGCCTTCAACGAGTCCTTCGCCACCTTCGTCGAGCGCGAAGGCCTGCGCCAGTGGCACGCGAGCCGCGGGGAAACCCTTCCTGCCACCGACGACCGCCAGCGCCAACAATTCATCGAACTGGTATTGGCCAGCCGCGAGCGGCTGCGCCAGCTCTACGCCAGCGACCTGCCGCAGCAAGACATGCGCGCCGCCAAACAGGCCGAGTTCGAGCGCCTGCGCCACGACTACCGCGCCTTGCGCCAGCGCGAGTGGGGCGGCCAAGGCCGTTATGACGCCTGGATCGAAAGCCCGCTGAACAATGCCAAGCTGCTGCCTTTCGGCCTCTACGATCAGTGGGTGCCGGCTTTCACCACGCTATTCACGCAGGAAGGCCGCGACTGGCGCGCCTTCTATGCTGCCGTGGCGGCGCTAGGTCGGCTGTCGGACGCAGATCGTCAGGCCGAGTTGGAAAGCCTGATGCAAGGCGACTAGAACTGATTGGCACATTGCCAGTCCAACCTACTCAGGTTTCGCCCAACACCGGAGGTACAAGCGATGCAACGACTAATTCCCGCCCTGGCCCTGATGATGCTTGCAGGCGGCGCGCTGGCCGCGCCCAAACCCTGCGAAGAACTCAAGCAGGAAATCGAAGTGAAGATTCAGGCCAACAACGTGCCCAGCTACACCCTGGAAATCGTGCCCAACGCCGAAGTCCAGGATCAAAGCATGGTCGTCGGCAGCTGCGACGGCGGCACCAAGAAGATCGTCTATCAGCGCAACGGCTGAGGCTTGTCCTGATTGGCTCCCGCCTGACCGCGGGAGCCAACTCTTACATACCTACCTTCCTGCCCGATAATCTCGCCCCAAACCACCGAACTCGGTGACTCTTCTTGTGGGCTGAAGCCCACCCTACCTAATACCGCCCGGCCCTACCCGTAGGGTGGGCTTCAGACCACCGAATACCTTAGCGACTGAAGGCCTCGTGCAACTGCACCAAGGTGTCGAAGTGATAGGCCGGCGCCTCGCCCGCCAGCTCCTCACGACTGCCGAAGCCATAACCCACCGCCGCTGCATGCAGACCGTTACTGCGAGCGCCGATCAGGTCATGCTTGCGGTCACCGATCATCAGTGCTGAACCAGGCTCCAGTCGTTCCGACTCCAGCAGATGCGCCAACAGCTCCACCTTGTTGGTGCGCGTGCCGTCCAGCTCACTGCCATAGATCCGCTTGAAGTAGCGATCGAAGCCGAAGTGCCGGGCAATTTCCTCGGCGAACACCGTCGGCTTGCTGGTCGCGATATACAGCGTGCGGCCTTGCGCTACCAACGCTTCGAGCAACGCCTCCACGCCATCAAACACGCGGTTCTCGTACAGACCGGTTACCCGGAAGCGCTCGCGATAGTGATTCACCGCCTGCCAGCCAGTGGCTTCGTCCAGCGCGTAAGTGGCCATGAAGCACTGCAGCAACGGCGGGCCGATGAAGTGCTCGAGCGCGGTCAGATCCGGCTCATCGATACCCAGTTTGCTCAGGGCGTATTGCACCGAACGGGTGATGCCCTCACGCGGGTCGGTCAGGGTGCCGTCGAGATCGAAGAGGATATTGCTGTAGTGCATAGCGCGTCGTACTTCACCTTGCGGAGGGAGATGAAGGATAAGGCAATTGCGAACAGCACCCAACGCTCTGAATTCTTCTCAACCACGACCCAGCCAACTTGAAACATATTGTTTCATCTGTGCCGACGAACGGACAGCGGGTTTGCGCCACTCGTCCGTCTTTGTAGTTAGGAACATCAGTTCTACCCTCTCGGCGCCGCCAGAACAGGGCGGCCCGTTCCCTTATCCACATCACGCCCCCATGCACCCCGCAGCCGCTGCGCAGGTGCATGACCGGTATTTCAGCGCTCAGGCAGAGGTCGAGCTTCAGCATGGTGTTTTCCCGTTTTTCCCCGCGTCGCCTGGTTTTGCTGGCTGCAATCGTATCGATCCTGCTGACCCTGACTGGCTGGCTTCACCGCTCACCGACCATCGCCTATGAAACCGTCGCAGCATCACGCGGCGATGTCGAAGCCACGGTGGTCGCCATCGGCACCCTGCAGCCACGCCATTCAGTGGAGGTTGGCGCGCAGGTATCCGGGCAGATCATGCACCTGCATGTGGAGCCGGGCGATCAGGTAGAAAAGGGCCAGCTGCTCGCCGAGATCGACGCCAGCCTGCACGAAGCCACGGTGGAAGCCGACCGCGCCGCCCTCGACGGCCTGCGCGCACAACTGGCCGAGCAACAGGCGCAACTCAACCTGGCGCAGCAGCAGCATCGTCGCCAGCAACGCCTGCTCGCCGACGAAGCCACCCGCGAGGAAGACGTGCAGATCGCCGTCGCCAACCTGCGCTCCGCCGAGGCCCGTTTGAAACAGCTGCGCGCACAGATCGCAGAAGCACAGGCGCGCCTGCGCGGCAACGAAGCACAACTCAGCTATACGCGCATCTACGCGCCCATCGCCGGCTCGGTACTCGGCGTCGACGTGAAACAGGGCCAGACCCTCAACGCCACCTACCAGACGCCCACGGTGATGCGCATCGCCGACCTCTCCAGCATGACGGGCTGGACGCGCGTTTCCGAAGCCGACATCCGCCGGGTCAAGGCCGGCCTGCCGCTGTACTTCACCACCCTGGGCGGTGACGAACGCCGCTGGTACAGCAGCGTGCGCCAAGTGCTGCCGGCGCCACCGATGCCGGCTGGCAGCCAGGGCGAATCGAGCAGCAGCGCCAGCGAAACCGAGAAAGTGGTGCAGTACACCGTGCTGTTCGAGGTGGACAACGACGACGGCGAGCTGATGCCACAAATGACCGCTCAAGTGGTGTTCGTCACTGCTTCGGCCAAGGGCGTGCTCACTGCCCCGCTGGATGCCCTGCAAGGCAAGCCAGGCGACTATCAGGTACGCGTTCTGGCCAAGGGCGAGCAGCCCGAACTGCGCCCAGTGAAGGTCGGCGCGCGGGATCGCCAGGTGGCGGAAATCACCGACGGCCTGGCCGAAGGCGAGCGCCTGGTGACTGGCGAAGCGCAGGCCGACAACGGTATGTCGAGGTTCCAGTGGTAGCACCGCTGATCGAGCTGCGGGGCATTCGCAGAACCTACGGCGGTGACAACGGCGCGCCGGCCGTGGACGTGCTGCGCGGTATCGACTTGGCAGTGCAGGCAGGCGAATTCGTCGCCATCGTTGGCACCTCCGGCTCCGGCAAGTCGACGCTGATGAACATCCTCGGCTGCCTGGATAGCCCCAGCGCCGGCAGCTACCGCTTCGCCGGCGAGGATGTTGCTGCCTTCGACGCCGACCAGCTCGCCTGGCTGCGCCGCGAGGCGTTCGGTTTCGTGTTCCAGGGCTACAACCTGATCGCCACAGAATCGGCACGCGAGAACGTCGAGGTGCCAGCCGTCTACGCCGGCATGCCGGCCGAGCAACGCCATGAGCGTGCCTGTGCGCTGCTGCAACGGCTAGGCCTGGACGAGCGCCTGGAGCATCGTCCCAGCCAGCTCTCCGGCGGCCAACAGCAGCGCGTATCGATTGCCCGCGCGCTGATGAACGGCGGGCGCATCATCCTCGCCGACGAGCCCACCGGCGCGCTGGACAGCCGCAGCGGCAAGGAAGTCATGGCGCTGCTACACGAACTGGCCGACGCCGGCCACACCATCATCCTCATCACCCACGACCGCGACGTGGCCGCCCAGGCGCGGCGCGTGGTCGAGGTGCGCGACGGCGAGGTGATCAGCGACAGCGGCGCCACCGTACCAAGCAATGCGCTGCCCGCCCCGGACATGCGGCAGGCCGGGCGCGACAGTGGCGCGTCGTTCTTCAGCGAACTGGGCGACATGCTGCGCGGCGCCTTGCGCGTGCTACTGATTCATCGTTTTCGCACCGCACTGACGCTGCTCGGCATCGTCATCGGCGTGGCCTCGGTGATCGTCATGCTCGCCGTCGGCGAAGGCGCACGGCAGAAGGTAGTCGCCGAAATGGGCGTGATGGGCGCCAACATGATGTACATCGGCAGCGACGTGCCGCGCATCGGCGGCCCCATCGGCGTGTTGACCCTGGATGACTTCGCCGCCATCGGTGAACTGCGCGAGGTCGCCGAAGTAATGCCGGTGCTGCGTGATCCGGCGCTGATCCGCCATGGCCAGGAGGCGCTGCAGACCGAAGTGCTCGGCGTAGGCGAACACCTGCCGCAGATCCATCACTGGCCGGTGGCACGCGGGCGCTTCTTCAGTGGCGCGGAGAACCGCGAGATCGCCCCGGTCGCGGTACTCGGCCATGAGGTCTACGAGACAGTATTTCCCGATGGCAGTGACCCGCTGGGCAAGATCATCCTGATCAACAGCTCACCATTCGAAGTGATCGGGGTGATGAGCGAGAAAGGCAGCGAAGCCGGCGGCAACTACCCCGACCAGCAGGTGCTGGTGCCGCACAGCACCGGCGTGGTACGGGTGTTCCCCAAGCTGCGTGACGAGAGCTACGGCGTGATTCAGGTGCGCAGCAGCAATATGGTCATGCAGGCACAAAGCGCCATCGAAGAGCTGATGCAGCAACGCCACGGCCGCACGGATTTTCGCGTCTACAACTCTGCCGCCAAGCTGCAGGCCGAAGCCAAGACACGGCAGAGCATGACCCTGATGCTCGGCCTGATCGCCGCCGTATCACTGCTGGTCGGCGGCATCGGCGTGATGAACGTGATGCTGATGACCGTGCGCGAGCGCACCCGCGAAATCGGTATCCGCATGGCCACCGGTGCCCGCCAACGCGACATCATGCGCCAGTTCCTCACCGAGTCGGTGCTGGTCACCCTGCTCGGCGGCAGTGTCGGCGTGGCCAGCGGCCTGCTGTTCGGCGCGCTGCTGATCCTCTGGGACGTACCGCTGGTGTTCTCCTTCTCCGCCATGTTGCTGGCCTTCGCCTGCTCGGTGGGCACCGGTCTGGTGTTCGGCTACCTGCCAGCCAAGACCGCCGCGCGGCTCAACCCGGTCGTGGCGCTGGCCGCGCAATGACAGGATTTTCCATGACCCGCTATCTCACTCCGGCGCTGTGCGCTGCCCTGCTGTTGGGTGGCTGCAGCCACAAACCGGAAGCACCTGCCGAACTGCCCGCCGCACCTGCGCAATGGCGCCATGCGCAAAACGGCGAAGCCGTGACAGATACCTGGTGGCGCAGCTTTGCCAGCGCCGAACTGGATGCATTGATCGACCAGGCGTTGCGCAACAATCAGGATCTGGCCGCTGCCGCTGCGCGTCTACGCCAGGTCGAAGCCAGCAGTCGCGCTGCCGGCGCCCCGCTGCTGCCACGCCTGGATGGCAACCTCGGTGCCAGTCGTGAAGGCCGCCTTGGCGGCAATGGCGAAACCGCCGGCAATCGCTACAGCGGCGGCCTCGCCGCCAGCTATGAAGTCGATCTGTGGGGCCACCTGGCCGCCGACTATGACGCCGCACAGGCCGAGCTGACCGCCAGCCGTTTCGACCGCGACGCCCTGCGCCTGAGTCTGACCGCCACGCTGGTGGAAGCCTGGCTGCGCCAAGTTACGCTGGACGAACGCCTGCGTCTGGCCGATCTCAACCTGAACAACGCCGAGCGCGTGCTGAGCACCGTGCAGGCTCGCGCCAACGCGGGCGCCACCACCCCGCTGGAGCTGGCCCAACAGCGCGGCCTGGTCGCCGAACAGCGCCGCAGCCGCGAAGAACTGCGCCAGCAGGCCGATGACGTCCGCAGCAACCTCGCCGTATTACTTGGCCAGGGCGAGCCGGCGGCAACATCATCAGCCTCGCTCGCTGCCTTGCAGGCGCCTTCGCTAGGGGCCGGCCTGCCCAGCGAGTTGCTATTGCGCCGTCCGGATCTGGCCCGTGCCGAAGCTCAGCTCAGTGCTGCAGACGCCAACCTGCGTGCAGCACGCGCCGCCCTGCTGCCGCGTCTGAATCTATCTGCCGGCGCCAACGGCTCGGCCGGCAGCCTGAACCGTGTATTCGCCAATCCGCTGTATTCGCTGGCCGCCGCACTCACCGCACCGATATTCGACGGCGGCGCCCTGGCCGCCGAACGTGATCGCAGTGATGCCAGGCGCGAAGAGCTGTTAGCCAACTATCGCCAACGCATCATCGAAGCCTTCGCGGATGTACAAGTAGCGCTCAACGCCGGCACCGGTGTGGAAGCGCAATGGCGGGCGCAGCAGGAGGTTCAGGCCCAGGCCGAGCGCGCCCTGCAGCTGGCCGAGCGGCGTTACCAGGCGGGCGCTGACGACCTGCTCAACCTGCTCGATGCCCAGCGCACGCTGTATGCCGCCGAAGACCAGAGCGCCTTGCTACGCCTGGCCCGCCTGCAGAGCGGCGTGGCGCTGGCACGAGCGCTGGGTGGAGGCTGGAGCGCCGCACCCGCTCGGTGAGCTCGCGAGTCAGGCCGCGGTCTGCGCCCGATAACCCCAGCGCAGGCCAAGACGGGTGAAGGGCCAGAGCAGCACCAATTGCAACAGGCCCAATAGAATCAGCAGGACGTTCTCGCCGCCACCACCGAAGAGCAACAGCACCAGCATGAGTGTCGCGCACACCAGCGCACTGCCGATCCACAGCAGCATGGTGATCAGGCAGGCCAACGCCAGGCGTCCGCCATTGAACCCCAGCACCTGCTCAGGCAAGGCGCCCCGCGCCGCGAAGAACGCCACCAGCAAATTGATCAGCCCGTGACCGAGGACGATCCAGCCCTCCCAACCTTCCAACGCATAGCTGTACAACATGCCGCTGAGCAGTTGCATGGCCAGGGCGCACAGTTGCAGATAGATCACCACCACGCCCAGCGCGAAACACCAGGCCAGTGTTTGCCCTAGCATTTTCAGAGGTCCGGAAACCTTCTCGGCGCTGTAGCGAAACAGATATAGAGCAGCCACAGCGGCAGCAGGGCTTCAATGCCAAAGCGCAATAATTCCAAGGTCCACCAGAACAGGTTGGTTAGCGCGCCATTGCTCAGTTGCTCATAGCTCCACATGAACAGATAGCTGATCGCGTAACCACCCAACCATGACAAGCCCAGATACGCCAGGCCATAGCCGAGCAGCAAACCGGCGGGTTGTCGATAGTCGCCCAGGCCATTGCGCTCCAGATAGCTGTGCGTCAACCAATACACGCACAGGCCGGCCATCAGCAGATGGCTGATCCAGTTCCTCACCCCATAGCGCAGCATCCACTCACCCAGGTTCTCCATGGGCGAGTTGAACAGCAGGGATGCCATCGTCATCAGGATGCCGATCACCCCGACCAGCAGCGCAACGCCTACCAGGTAATGTGGCAGCGCTGGAGACTCACGCGTAGCGGCCGGTGCTGGCGGCGGGGCAATATCGAAAGGGTTGGCTTGGGTCATGAACGATCCTTGTCGTTAGGTGCACTTATCGAATGTGCGCGAGCATAGTCTCCATGCCTTGCAGGCAAAAGCACCACCCACCGATCGCGTGCGGCAACGCACATGGGCCTCGAAACCGGGCTGATACCCTTTTTCCGGCCCCATACCCAGGCTCTTTAAAAATCAAAGAGTTGGAGATAGCCCTGCAAAAAGGGTCAAACCGCCAGGACAGGGGCCAAAATATTGAGCAACAACCGCTTGCCCGCTATCGTCCCTACTTCACTGCCGTGCAGGCATTCCCAAACTCACTCACCCAACGCACGAAACATCACATGGCAGTCCACCAGTCCCAAGCGGGCGTGGCGGTATGCCTTGGGCAAGGTGCCGACGATGACGAAGCCGTGTTTCTGCCACAACGCCACAGCGACCTCGTTGGTCGCCACCACGCTGTTGAACTGCATGGCGCTGAAGCCCAGTTCGCGCGCTACCTCCAGCGAATGGGCGCAGAGCTTGCCGGCGATACCCTGGCCGCGCGCAGCGGGGGCGGTCATGTAGCCGCAGTTGCACACATGGTCGCCAGGGCCGGCGGCGTTGGCCTTGATGTAGTAGGTGCCGAGGATCAGCCCGCCCTGCTCGACAACGAAGGTGGCACGCGGCAGTTCTACCCAGGTATTCCAGGCCGTTTCACGATCCATGTGCGGATCGAAGGCGTAGGTTTCCTGCGCCTGCACCACGTCTCGGATGATCGGCCAGACCTGATCGAAGTCGGCCACCTCGATAGGTCGAATGATCAACTCGGCACTCACTGGTCGTAGCCCTCGGCCAAATGCTGGTCCTTGAGTTTCACGTAGTTGCCAGCGGTATAGCTGAAGAAGTTGCGCTCCTTGTCGGTCAGCGGGCGTGCCTGTTTCACTGGGCTGCCGACGTACAGGTAGCCGCTTTCCAGGCGTTTACCCGGCGGCACCAGGGAGCCGGCGCCGATGATCACCTCATCTTCGACCACCGCGCCATCCATGACGATGCTGCCCATGCCGACCAGAATGCGGTTGCCCAGGGTACAGCCATGCAGGGTGACCTTGTGCCCGACGGTCACTTCATCACCGATGATCAGCGGGTAGCCATCGGGGTTGAACGGCCCGGCATGGGTGATGTGCAGCACGCTGCCGTCCTGCACGCTGGTGCGCGCACCGATGCGGATGCGGTGCATGTCGCCACGGATCACGGTCAGCGGCCAGACCGAGCTGTCCTCGCCCAGCTCGACATCGCCGATGACCACAGCGGAGGCGTCGACGAAGACGCGCGCGCCCAGTTGTGGAACGTGCTGCTGGTATTTGCGAATCGCCACGATAGAGGCTCCTGGGCTGCGGGAAAGCTTGATTGTAATTAAGATGGCCCCCATGTCTGTTGTTAGCGTGCTGGATTGCCTCGAATGCCAGCCAGCACAACACCGTTTCCTTCGCCATAGGTGCCTCGTCGTGACCGCGAACAATCCCCTGCTGCAAGACTTCGACCTGCCGCCCTACTCGCAGATCAAACCGCAACACGTCGAGCCCGCCGTCGACCAGATTCTCAAAGACAGCCGCGCCGCCATCGCCAAGCTGCTGGAGCACCAGCAGGCCAACCCGAGCTGGGACGGCCTGGTACTGGCCCTGGATGAGCTGGGCGCGCGCCTGGGTCGGGCCTGGAGCCCGGTGAGCCACCTCAATGCCGTATGCAACAGCGCTGAACTGCGTGCCGCCTACGAGGCCTGCCTGCCCAAGCTGTCGGAATACTGGACCGAGATGGGCCAGAACAAGCCGCTGTTCGACGCCTATGACGCACTGGCCAAGAGCCCAGCTGCGGCCAATTTCGACGTGGCGCAGCAGACCATCCTCGAACACGCCCTGCGCGATTTCCGCCTGTCCGGCATCGACCTGCCGGCCGAGCAGCAGAAGCGCTACGGCGAAATCCAGATGCGCCTGTCCGAGCTGACCAGCAAGTTCTCCAACCAGTTGCTCGACGCCACCCAGGCGTGGACCAAACACATCACCGACGAAGCACGCCTGACCGGCCTGACTGACTCGGCCAAGGCACAGATGAAGCAGGCTGCCGAAGCCAAGGGCCTGGACGGCTGGCTGATCACCCTGGAATTCCCCAGCTACTACGCGGTGATGACCTACGCCGACGACCGCGCCCTGCGCGAAGAGGTGTATGCCGCCTACTGCACCCGCGCCTCCGACCAGGGGCCGAATGCCGGGCAGAACGACAACGGCCCGCTGATGGCCGAGATTCTCGACCTGCGCCAGGAGCTGGCGCCTGCTCGGCTTCGCCAACTACAGCGAACTGAGCCTGGCCAGCAAGATGGCCGAGAACACCGATCAGGTGCTGAGCTTCCTGCGTGACCTGGCGGTGCGCAGCAAGCCGTTCGCCGAACAGGATCTGGCCGAACTCAAGGCTTTCGCCGCCGAGCAGGGCCTGAACGACCTGCAGAGCTGGGACGTCGGCTACTACAGCGAGAAGCTGCGCCAGCAACGCTACAGCATCTCCCAGGAAGAAGTGCGCGCCTGGTTCCCGGTGGACAAGGTGCTGACCGGCCTGTTCGCCATCGTGCAGAAGCTCTACGGCATCGAGATTCGCGAGCTGAAAGGCTTCGACACCTGGCACCCGGACGTGCGCCTGTTCGAGATTCAGGAGAACGGCCAGCACGTCGGCCGCTTCTTCTTCGACCTCTACGCCCGCGCCAACAAGCGTGGCGGCGCCTGGATGGACGGCGCCCGCGACAAGCGCCGCAGTGCCGATGGCAGCCTGATCAGCCCGGTGGCCAATCTGGTGTGCAATTTCACCCCGCCGGTCGGCGGCAAGCCGGCGCTGCTGACCCACGACGAGGTCACCACGCTGTTCCACGAATTCGGCCATGGCCTGCATCACCTGCTGACCCGCGTCGAGCATGCCGGCGCCTCGGGCATCAACGGTGTGGCCTGGGATGCGGTCGAGCTGCCGAGCCAGTTCATGGAGAACTGGTGCTGGGAGCCGGACGGCCTGGCGCTGATCTCCGGCCACCATGAAACCGGCGAGGCGCTGCCGCAGGCCATGCTGGACAAGATGCTGGCGGCGAAGAACTTCCAGTCCGGGCTGATGATGGTGCGCCAGCTGGAGTTCTCGCTGTTCGACTTCGAGCTGCACGCCACCCACGGTGACGG
>Ga0070754_10001171_pt1 | contig 21510 bp, 17 predicted proteins | sample VirMetDEL_Sep_01_FD_75181 | JGI IMG/M metagenome (GOLD analysis project Ga0070754, IMG submission 75181) | Aqueous microbial communities from the Delaware River and Bay under freshwater to marine salinity gradient to study organic matter... | ecosystem: Environmental > Aquatic > Marine >... | reverse complement strand
TGCCGGCGAGTGCGATGTGGTGCTGGTCGTCGGCAGCCCCAACAGCTCTAACTCCAATCGCCTGCGCGAGCTGGCCGAGCGCATGGCGACCCCCGCATACCTGATCGATGGGGCGGAAGATCTCAAGCGTGAGTGGTTCGAAAATGCCAGCAGAATCGGCATCACCGCCGGCGCCTCGGCACCTGAAGTGCTGGTGCGTGGGGTGCTCGATCAACTACGCGAATGGGGCGCTACGGGGATGGATGAGCTGGACGGCCGGCCGGAGAACGTGACGTTCTCGATGCCGAAGGAGTTGCGGCTCAAAGCGGTTTAACGGTCTGCGCAATAAAAGAAGCCCGGCGATGCCGGGCTTCTTATTATCTGCCGTTTAACGCTTCCAGCATTGGGCGGAAGTCATTCCGTCCTTTTGCCCCTTGGCGCCAGTATTGGATAGCGTCAACGTCCCGCACTTGTCGTTGGCCATGCTGCCTGTTGGAGCCGCTTGGAGGACGTAAGTGGACGCTGTAGGGCTTCCTTCAGCGAAATCAAGGTCGTACGCCTTGGTGGATCCATCTTTGGGCGCTTGGGTGAAAGGCAGGTCAGGCGCTTTGTCGTCGCCGTCGACGTAGCGGCCATTTCCTGTGTGATAGCGCTCCATGAAATGGGCTAACTCCATCATGGCGGTCTGCGCATCGGCGCGCTTCGCACTACGGACATACTCCTGATAGCTGGGGTAGGCAATGGCGGCGATGATGCCGATGATCGCGACCACGATCATCAGTTCGATCAGCGTAAAGCCTCGATTTATGGAGCTTCTCAAAGGTTATCCCTCACTTCATGCCAGGAAAGGCGGTTGGAGTCGTTGTTATTTCCCATGACCTCAATGCAGACCGGTGTCACGCCATCCGAATCGGTACTTGAGGCCGAACTGGCATAGCACAGGTACCGTTTGCCGGTTTTCTGGTCGTTCAGGCCAATCGTACCTTTGACCGCGCCTTCGTCGGGGTCTGCCACACCGCTCACCGGGATCTTGGTGCCGTCCTCAAGCTCAATGTAATCACCCTCATCAATCTTTCCGTCTCCGTTGTAATCGAAATACGAATAGGCGAGACGGCTTCCCGTGGCAAGGTCGAGGCTTATGATCCAGCTCGTTCCGCCGGCATCACATGGGTCCGCCGACGGGATCAAGGAGCTGAATGTGACCCTATTGCCGCCAAGTTGGGCTTGAGAAATAACTCGTTCTCCCTTCGGTCCAGGGCCGCCTCTTGAGTTTTTCCAGAGCAGGTCGAGATACCAACCTTGATCTTCTTCCTCCATCACATTCTGGCTGATGCCTCGTCCGTTGAGGCCGGTGCCGGTTACTTCCCTGAGAATCTCTTGCTCTAGTAGGTTCTGCCGGCCGTCGATTTGCTCGCCACTATCGACGATGCCATAGAACGACTGAACCTGCGGTGACGTAGGAATCTCGTTATCGGTGGTTTGGTAGAAGCTGCCCGTACCGAAGACCAACATGATCTGCCGATCCTTTGTATAAGCCGCGTCCAACGGCGCGGTGATAGCCTGGCGGGCTCCGCTGCTGTCTTTCGCGATGAAGAGGGGTTCAATCTCGCCGTCTACCCTCAAGCTGGTTGGCGCATCCCAATTACCGACCGTCGTACCGCTAGTATCCAGGCGCCATACATTGCCTTTTGTATCGGCTACGTAGATTCGGTCGGCGACACGGTCGTTGTCCAGGTCAATGGCCAAGGGCGCGCCCAGATCCCCGCTGTCAGGAAGGTCGAAGCGCTTCAACACACTGCCGTCAGCCGCATCGAGGATCCAGACGTAGCCGCTGGTTGTGTTCGTGGGGCGGTCATAGCCACTGGTCACGATCACGCCAAACTTACCGTTAGAAAGCGGCACGAGACTTGGGCGCCCAAGGCTGTATCCCATCTCCGGGTGCGTGAATTCCCATAGCACGTTGCTGCTGCTCATGGCTGCCGGGTTGGTGACGTCCAGCGCGAAGATGCTGCGGCCTCCTGCACCGGAAGAGCCGATAACGAGGGTCTTCCAGGCGCTCCCGACCCAGGCGTCACCGATGCGCGGCGTGCCGTCGACGTAATAGCGATGGGAATAGGTAGGCTCGGTTAGCTGAGAGAGATCATCGATCAGATCGTTCGGCACGTAGGCGAACAGCTCGTTGCCAGCCGCGCTTTTCAGGCTCGCATTGAAACCATGCAACATCCCATCGTTGGCGCCAACGACCACCAGAGGAGGGCGGCTCTGATAGGTGCTTGATGCACGGAAAGTTGTATAGGCGCTCTTGACTGCACTGGTGAATCCTGCGCTTTCTGGCAGTTGTGAATAGCCGAAGTTAGGTTTGTAAATATACTGCGGGTCCGAGTTGGCTATGTCGCCAAGCCGGCTACCACGTTGCCGGAACGGATTGTTAGGTGCGGCGTCGGTACGCTCCATGCTGCGGTCGCCGCGAATGAATGCAAGCCGGTTCTGACCTACCTGTTCCGTTGTCAGCGTTCCGCTGGTCGTCTGTCTAAGGGCTTCCTGCTGCGTTGTGCTCAACTGCGCCCAGGTGAAGGTGCGCCCTGTTGTGGATATCAACGCGCCAGAGGTCGCATCGGTGGATGGAGGGGCCGAGGTCAGAATGCTGCGATCAGACATCTGCGCGTTGGTCAGTGCATCGAGTTTGGCTGCGGCTTTCCAAGTCGGTGTTTCGCTAACCGTACCGTCGGTTGCGACTGCCTTAGCCAACAAGTCGCCGCTCCAGGCCGCGCTGTCGAGCATCGACTGGAAGACCACCGTGTCGGTTTCAAGCTTCGTTGAGTTCGTGGAAAGCGCGGCAGTCGTGCTGCGTACTTCGTCTGCAATGTTGGCAAACGCGGTTTTCAGGCTTTCGACCATCTTGGTGGCATCGCTCGCCACATAGAAGTTGTCTGGGCGCTTGTCGCCATTGGAAAAGGTTTCGTTGTTGGTCCACCACCAAGACCGATTGAGCGCGTCGCCGAACTCATAATCATCTGGGGCCTTGAAACCACCATATTTCGCGGCGAGCCAATACTGGTTGGATGCCTTTGACTCGAGCGTCTGATTTTCTCGAACGTCGACCCAGTGAGTGGAGATCGTCTGTTTCCCGCCCCGGTCGTCGCGTAGATCGGTGGTGTTAGCGTAGTAGGCCAGCCCGGCAATATGAGCGGAGTTGCCACGCCCAGTGAATACGTTCGCTGCGTTTTTCGAAATCCCTTCCAGATCGAATACTTTCTGGGTCCATTTTTGGACATTTAGGTCGTCATCAGCCACCGGGACGTTCCGATCTTCGTGGGTATAGACGTCGCCAATGCCAAGAATTACGTTCTTCTGGCAAGAGTATTGGATAGGGTCAGTCCAGTTGGTGACGACCGGGAATTTGTCCCGCTGTGCCTCGTTGGTAATTTTGGAGTAGGCGGCGACATTACCAATGTTGCGGAAGTAGCGGAGCGCAGTGTAGTAGAGCTCGCTGACCGGGTCGTTCGACTTATGGCTGTTTGTCAGCTCGCCGAACTTGTTGATGTAGTTGATAACACCACTGTTGCCAGTGCTGTCGTCATGGGGGTTTGCATAGAGAATCCCGCTTTCTGGAGACCATTCCTTCAGTTCATTTTTGAGTTCATTGGGCGTGCCGGGCTCACGCTTGGTCTGACCGACATAGCCCTGCGCAGCACGCAGCACGCCACCGTTACGGGTATTACCATCTTCGTTCAGGTAGCTGAAAACGCTGTAACGGATGTCCTTGGCGTATTGCTGAATCAACCCTTCGGGTTTCCAGAGGTTTTCGCCATATTTGACGCAGTCGCTTTCAAGAAGATTCGGTTTGCAGACTTCGACGCGAACCGTGAAAAACTTAGTTCTAGTTTGTCCGTCAGACGTATAACTGAAGCGTACCGTTTTGTTTTTTTGATATTCGGTGCCTTGATACAGCGAGCTAGTCACCGAGACGCTTCCGAAGGGCGTGGTCTTGCTCGCATTCGTGGACGTAATTGTGCGATCAGGAAAGTAACTGTTTCTTCCTGATCGGGTCGCTTTTTCAACGATTGTCTGAGAGGTGGTATCCACAACACGGTAGCCACCTGTCAGCGCCTTGCGGAACGGGTCTATTGTCTGTGTCGTCGCCCAGTTCAGGTAGTTACCGCTCCATTGCCCGGCGCAGTTGCGGTTTGTGCTTGATGTATAGCTCTCCGGTGTAAAATAACCGCCGCCGTTGGCCTTCGTGACCGTGCCAAAGTAAGGATGGTCGAGCTGTTGTGCAGTGAAGGAATAACACTTGTTGGGATCGAAATAGCCGGTGTAAGCGGTGGCGTTGTTGTAACTGTCGAGGTTGGCCAAGCTGATGACGGTCGGGAATTCCACTGAAGGAACCAGTGCCAAGTTGCCCGGTACGTTACCGCCTCCGAGCAATAGCGGGGTTTGGGATACTGCGGCAACGGCCTGGCTGGCACCGAGTGTCCAGAGCAATGCGGTGCCGGCAAGCAATAGTGGGCGCCACCTGGCGGAAAATCCGTTTGTGAGCATGTGGCAATTTTTTTTGAGCGGCATCATGTCACTCCTCTACAAAATACAGGGAACGAAGGGTGACCTTCGAGTCCGGGCTGGCGCCGGTGCCGGTGGCTTCAATGCGTACCAGAACGAAATCCAGGATTAGCGACTCGCCAGCGGCGAGCGAGTCACCCCCGGCCGTTTCAGGATTGACCATGTTCTGCATGTCGAGCTGTCCGGGATGAGGTAGCCGAGTGACGGTGTAGGTGGGCGGGCTGTCTACTTCCTCGGTGAAATCGGTGAAGGGCACAACCTCCGGAAGTATGGTTTCGCCGTCTACTTCGTTGTTGATCGGGTACTTCGTGTCGTTGATCAGGTTGGAGTAATCCGTTTTGACTTTTTGTTCGGCAAAGCGAAGTGCGGCTTCGGCGGCCTGAAACGCAAGGTTGTGGTCGCGCATGTTGCCCGCCATTCGCTCCTGCAAATTGGTATCGCGCATGGCTGCGGCGCCGATTATTGTCAGTAGCAGCAGCATAATTAGCGAAACTAAAAGAACTGCACCTTTTTCAGAATTTTTAGCAGAGAAATGATTCATGGCAGACGATTCCGAATGGCAACAGTTGTGGTGAAGACCTGGCCGACTCGGTTGTTCTTTAAGGTAACGGTCCCGTCGTCGTAAACAGCGAATTCGTCTTCTTTGGTGATACCCACGGCAGCGGGGTAAGTGAACTGTTGGGGCTGATCTAGTACATTTGTTTCTGGACTGATTACCAGCATTGATACTCTGGCTGAAACAACTTTGCTCCAGTTTCCCTCGCCCGTCGCATTAAGGCTGTTGTCATTACCAGCTGTAACGTAATTGTCAGCTTGGCGATCGCCGTCGTTGTCGATTCCATAGGTGATCTGCAAGTCCGCTATGCCTTCAACAAGTTCTTCCGCAGTGGGGTCTCCGTTATTCGCATTGATGCGGTAAAGGGAAGGAAGGCCTGCTGCGTTCTCGTCTAGGTAGTAAATAAAACTTTGAAGCATCAGGATCTGCATATTCTCATCATATTCATGCGTCCAGTTCAGCTTGGCATTTCCGCTCTTGTTTCCTGGAGAGTCGCTATTTCCTCGGGTGAGGCTGTTTGAATTATCATTATTTGTTTTTTGGAATATATCGCAGCCTTTCGAGTCTGCAACCAGTACAATCGACTTGGAAGGGATATTGCCTGTCTGGTCAAGCGTTATTGTATTAGCGTTGACATTGGTGTTATTTCCAGCGGTTGCGCCGGAAGCCAGTCCTGCATGTTTAATTAGAATGGCGTCAGTCTTTTCAAGTCTTGAGTCGAGGAAATCGCTCGCTGTGTCGTTATCCCAGCCCCTTATCGCCAAAGACATGTCAAATAAGTCTGCTTTGTACTTTGGTGATGTCTCGTCGAGATGTATCAGTGGCGCTGTCAGGCAGTCGCCTTTATAGCCAGCTTGCCTAACATCGAACGCAATAAACTCCGTCGCAAAGCGTCCCGCTTCCTGTACACGGGCAACCGCCGTATTGGTGCGATACATGTCTTTGCTGGACAAGAAGACCTGCAGGACGCCGCCGAGTAAGATTAGGCTGATCAGCATGGCGACCATCAGCTCGATGAGCGAGAGGCCTATCTGCCGGTTGAAAGAGACTGGTTTCATAGCTGGGTCCGGTAGACAAATATTTCGGGATCGTCATTCTCGGCGTCGATACGGCCGCGGTTGTCGTTCCACTCGATGGAAATTGTGAACAAACGCCCGTTACGTACGACGCTGCCGCGGGCATCGGCCGAAAGTAAGCAAGACAGGGAGCTCAACCATTCCGCCACATCCCTCTGGGCGAGAGTTCCGCTGGGGTCGAGATCGGGGTCGCAGGCTTCGTTCTTCAGTGCAATGTCGTAAACGCCGTTGAGCGCGTCGGAGCGGTTGGCGCGCATGCGGTCGATGACGTCGTAGGCGAGTACCGTGGCTTGGGATCGGTAATAAGCGCTCTGGTTGCTCTGCAATGCTGTCATCTGCATGCCGGCCAGGCCCAGCAGCCCAACTGAAAGAATCAGCATCGCCACGAGTACTTCAATAAGCGTCGCGCCGCGCTGAATAGCTGGAATCTTCAGATTTCGTCTCATGGGCAGGTTCCTTTTGCGCTCGTGGCTCGTCCTGTCGCCGTTAATGCAATGGTGTATTGCGTCTTACCGGTGCAGTTGGAGAAGGCAACGGTGAAGTTAGAGTCATCCGCGTCGCTCGCCTTGTTCAACAAGCCGTTCGGACGATACGTCAGGGTTTCGTTAGGCCCGGTAACGGTGTCCTGGCCGCCAACGGCATCCCAAACCCGCAGGACATCGCCGCCGTTGACCTTCACCAGCCACCCGTTGCCCCAGTCGGTAGCATTTGCACAGGCGTTGCCGTTGCGTCGGCAGATATCCACCTTGGCGTTACGCTTGACGGCTTCGGATCGGGCAAGTTGCAGGGCACCCACCAGGTCGTTTGAGATCGTCTGGGTCCGGTTGCTCTGTACTAGATTGGCAAACGAGGGCGCTGCAATTGCCAACACGATAGCCAGCACTGCAAGCGTGATAAGCAGCTCGATAAGGGTGAAGCCTCGGGAGTACCGCATGGTTTTTCTCGATTTTAGAGTCATCAGATCATCCCGATTAACCGCTGCGCTTCCCATGCTGGCCGGACATCCGGTCGGTTTGGAAGGCTGTGCGGCATGTTAGGTGCAATGGTCGTCGGCGGTAGGTGCGTCAAGTCTCGCGCGGCCTGTGACGTTGATCACAATTTTCTTCAGCTTCGTATCCTGGCGGCAAAGTACGAAGGTGCCGTTGAGGCTGTGGGTCGTACCGTCCGGCTTGAATGTCATGTGGCGCTGCTTGCGAAAATTTCGCCACGTCCAAGAGTGGCTGCTCGCAACCGCTGAGGTGCGTAACAGCGTGTCGAGCTCATCAAGTACGCCGTCTGCGTTTAAGTCATCGAACACCACGACTTGGCCGCTCCATCTCGCGAGACCGTCACAGCCTGACGCGCCTGCGCAGATACTCACAGGTTGCCTGCTTGTTATCGCCCGGCTTCTCGCGAAGTGAAGGTCTGCGAGCAATTGATTGACCTGCGTGCGCTGTCGGATTGAGTTCATAGTGGTGGTGAAGGTCGGTACCGCAATCGCCAATACAATCGCGAGCACTGTGAGCGTAATCATCAGCTCCACAAGCGTGAAGCCTTGTTCCCTGTTCGACATGGTGCGGTTCCTTTGCACGTATCATGTGCCGCCTTCCTGGCGACGCCGTCTAGCTTCGACCGACCCGAGTCGGCGAAGAGAGCTTTTAGACCAACACGGCAGCCAGTCCAAGGATCGGAAGCCAAAAATGTGAACCAGCGTGTCGGAGGAGAGCTTGGAACAAAGATTGATCATCGTCGGCGGAGGCGTCATTGGCCTGCTTTCGACCTATCTACTGGCGAGCGCAGGCCAGGAAGTCGTTTTGCTCGAATCAGGTGAGACGGGCACCGAAGCCTCCTGGGCTGGCGGCGGTATCGTTTCTCCGCTTTACCCGTGGCGCTACAGCCCGGCGGTGACGGCGCTGGCGCATTGGTCGCAGGCGTTCTATCCGCAGTTGGGGGGACGGCTGCTCGAGCAGACCGAGATCGATCCCGAGGTGTACGAGACCGGGCTCTACTGGCTGGATTTGGAGGATGAAGACGAGGCGCTGGCCTGGGCTGAGCGTCAGGGGCGCCCTCTGGAGCGAGTGCCGATGAGGCAACTGCACGCCGCGGTACCCGAGCTTGGCGAAGGATTTTCTCGGGCGATATTCATGCCGGGAGTCGCCAACGTGCGCAACCCGCAGCTTTTGCGCGCCCTGCGGGAGGCGCTCGCCAGGATGCCGGGCGTAAGGGTGATCGAGCACTGCCCGGTGACCGGTTTTATCCGTGACGGCGAGAGGATTCTTGGAGTCCACACGGCGCAAGGCGAAATACGAGCCGAACGGGTGGTGGTTGCCGCCGGGGCGTGGAGCGGTAAATTGCTGGCGACCCTGGGGCTTGAGCTGCCGGTCAAGCCAATGAAGGGGCAGATGATTCTGTTCAAGTGCGCCGCAGACTTTCTGCCGAGCATGGTGCTGGCCAAGCGGCGCTATGCGATCCCGCGTCGCGATGGCCATATCCTGGTGGGCAGCACACTTGAAGACGCAGGCTTTGACAAGACGCCGACCGAAGATGCGCTTGAAAGCCTCAGGGCCAGCGCTATCGAACTGCTACCTGCGCTGGCTGATGCGACCGTAATCAAGCACTGGGCCGGGTTGCGTCCGGCTTCACCCGAGGGCATTCCGTATATTGGGCCAGTACTGGGTCATGACGGCCTTTGGCTCAACTGCGGACACTTTCGTAACGGTCTGGTGCTGGCTCCGGCGTCCTGCCAGTTGCTGACGGATCTGATGCTGGGGCGGCCGCCTTGCATCGATCCCGAGCCGTACGCCCCGGTCGGTCGGCTCTGATGCTCGCCCGGATTTGATAAGCGCTTCGGAGTGATGGCGAGCCCCGCGGTTTAGTGGGGTTTTGTTGTTAAGGCGGGGTGGTTTAACGAGCGGTAGTGTCTGGAGCCGGCTCCCTTGCCGGCCGCGGGTCAGTTTTCGCCGCGGGTCGCGCCTCCCACAAGGTTTCGGTATGGGCTTTGGCCAGCGATGGGCGAGGCTTCTGGCTCGTCAGTGAGCTGAACCCAGCGCTTCGATGTGGAGTGAGTCCGCATTCGCCACAATTCGTGTTTTTCCACAGGGCTCGGTATGCACGCGTTGCTCTTGTAGGAGGCCCGCCTCGGGGCGAAGCTTTTCAGGCTGTTCGCGACATTGGATGGTGCGACCCTTCGAGTAAGCTGTTTTTGCTGTTAAATTGCGCGGCTGTATGGCGCCTGGCCTGGCGGCGCCGATTTCTTCGCTCAAGAGGTTTCGTGTGGCCAAGAAAACCACCTCCTTGTCGGGCCTTGGCGGCCTGGTATTTTCCACCGATGCAGGGCGGCATTGTCCGGATTGCAGCCAGCCTCTGGATGCCTGTGTCTGCAAGCAATCCGTGATCCCCGGAGGGGATGGCATCGCTCGGGTTCGCCGGGAGAGCAAAGGCCGCGGTGGCAAGACGGTGACGACGATTACTGGCGTACCGCTTGCTGAAATTGAACTCAAGGAGCTTGCCAGTGCCCTCAAGCGTCGCTGCGGTACTGGCGGTGCGCTCAAGGATGGGGTCATCGAGATCCAGGGCGACCATGTACAACTGTTGCTGGATGAGCTGATCAAGCGTGGGTTTAAGGCAAAAAAATCCGGCGGTTGAGCTCTTTTTCTATCCAATCATCGTTTGCGCTTATTTCCTTGCGCACCGGCTGTCCAACCGGGATAGCCTTTCTGTCGTGTTCTACCGCCCGACAGACCACCATTTTCTCAGGAGGCTTAGATGCCCGTACGACGCACACGTAAAGACGACGGCAGCCAATGGACCGCAGCGGACAGCCGTAGCGTTTACGGCATTCGTCACTGGGGCGCGGGTTATTTTTCGATCAGTGATGACGGTCAAGTCGAAGTGCGCCCGCAGGGACCGGTTGGCGACCCGATCGAGTTTACCGGGCTGATCGAACAGCTGCGTGATGCGGGGCTGACTTTGCCGTTGCTGGTGCGTTTCCCGGACATTCTGCAGGACCGCGTTCGCCGGCTGACCGGCGCCTTCGATGCCAACATCGAACGGCTGGAATACCAGAGCAAGTACACCGCTTTGTATCCGATCAAGGTCAACCAGCAGGAAGCGGTGGTGGAGAACATCATTGCCACGCAGAACGTCGCCATCGGCCTTGAGGCCGGTTCCAAGCCCGAGCTGATGGCCGTGCTGGCGCTGGCGCCAAAGGGTGGCACCATCGTCTGCAACGGCTACAAGGATCGCGAATTCATCCGCTTGGCGCTGATGGGGCAGAAGCTCGGGCACAACGTGTTCATCGTCATCGAGAAGATGTCCGAAGTGGGCATGGTGATCGAGGAAGCCGCTGAGCTAAAAATCCTTCCGCAGGTCGGGCTACGAGTGCGATTGTCATCTCTGGCGTCGAGCAAGTGGGCCGACACTGGGGGGGAGAAATCCAAGTTCGGTCTGTCCGCTGCGCAGTTGCTTACCGTCATTGAGCGCTTCCGTGCGGCTGGCGTCGAGCAGGGCGTGCGCCTGCTGCATTTCCACATGGGTTCGCAGATCGCTAACCTGGCCGACTACCGCGACGGTTTTCGCGAAGCCATCCGTTATTACGCCGAATTGCGCGCGCTCGGTTTGCCGGTCGATCACATCGATGTGGGCGGTGGACTGGGTGTCGACTACGACGGCACGCATTCGCGCAACGCCAGTTCGATCAACTACGACATCGACGAATACGCCGGCACCGTGGTCGGCATGCTCAAGGAATTCTGCGATCGTCAGGAACTGCCGCACCCGCACATTTTCTCCGAGAGCGGTCGAGCCATGACCGCGCATCATGCGGTGCTGGTGATGCAAGTGACTGACTTCGAGCGTCACAATGACGAGCCGCCGACCATCGAGAATTACGACGAGCTCCCCGAAATCGTCCAGGCGCTGGCCGATCTGCTTGGCCCTTCCGATCCGGAGATGGTGACCGAAACCTACTGGCGCGCCACTCATTACATGAGCGAGGCCGCGGCGCAGTATGCCTCCGGTAAGTTGTCGCTGGCGCAGAAGGCCCTGGCCGAGCAGAGCTACTTCGCCATCTGTCGTCGTCTCTATAACCAGCTCAAGGCGCGCCAGCGCTCGCATCGCGCCGTGCTCGACGAGTTGAACGACAAGCTGGCCGACAAGTACATCTGCAACTTCTCGGTGTTCCAGAGCCTGCCGGATACCTGGGCGATCGATCAGATCCTACCGATCGTGCCGTTGCAGCGCCTGACCGAGGAACCGGTGCGCCGCGCCGTGCTACAGGACCTTACCTGCGACTCCGACGGCAAGATCAAGCACTACGTCGATGAGCAGAGCATCGAGAACAGCATGCCGGTGCATGAGATTCAGGCGGGGGAGGAATATTTCCTCGGGGTCTTCCTGGTCGGGGCTTACCAAGAAATTCTCGGCGACATGCACAACCTGTTCGGCGACACCGATTCGGTGAATGTGTATCAGCGCGAGGACGGCAGCTACTACCACGCCGGCATCGAGACCCACGACACCATCGAAGACATGCTGCGCTACGTGCACCTGTCGCCCGAGGAGCTGATGACCTACTACCGCGACAAGGTCTCCAGTGCGCGGCTCAGCGCCAAGGAACGTACCCAGTACATCGACGCGCTGCGCTTGGGTCTGACACGCTCTTCGTATCTCACGCCTTGAGCCAGCACAGTCGATAACGACGCCGAATGCAGGAATGCTAAGCCGCATTCCGGCACGCGGTGCCGGCTCGGGTGAGAGAGGTCGGCTTCGAGGTGAAGTTTTGGCTCTGTTGGCAGGCTTCGCCTGCATTCGCCACGGGGCGTGCCTCCTACAAGCGCACTGCGCAGGCGTTTGCGTCTGTGGGAGGGCCGACCCGGCGCGAAGCTTTTTGCTTTTAGACCTTTCTAACGAACTCCGATTTCAGCTTCATCGCGCCGATACCGTCGATCTTGCAGTCGATGTCATGGTCGCCGTCACACAGGCGGATGTTCTTGACCTTGGTGCCAACCTTGACCACCAGCGACGAGCCCTTGACCTTGAGGTCCTTGATCACGGTGACGGTATCGCCGTCCTGCAGCGTATTGCCGACCGAATCCTTGATGATCTTTTCATCGCTGGTAGATACCACTGGCGCTGTGGCGGACCACTCGTGGGCGCACTCCGGACAGACCAGCATCGGACCGTCCTCATAGGTGTATTCGGAGTTGCATATAGGGCAGGGCGGCAGAGCGCTCACGGCAGATCCTCGGTTTGGTGATGCAAAAAGCCGCGAATTGTATGAGTTTTTCCTGCTCTGCGGCGCAGGCGGTATGTCGTTTGCTGCGTGTTCCGGTCTACCCACCGGAGCGGCTGGGTTGGTTGCCCGCCGCATCGGTCACGGCTGGGCACGGGTTCGAGTCGGTACGGTGGGCTCAGGCCTCGTCCTTGATCGCCTGATAGCGCTCTTCCAGCTCGCGGCGGATCTGCCGGCGCTGCTGGGCTTGGGCGAAACGGCGCTTCTGATCGGGCGTCTGCGGTTGTAGCGTGGGCACGGTTGTCGGGCGACCATCTTCGCCGACCGCGACCATCGTGAAAAAGCAGCTGTTGGTATGGCGAACCGTCTTGTGGCGAATGTCTTCGGTGACGACCTTGATGCCGATCTCCATCGACGTATTGCCGGTGTAATTGACCGATGCCAGGAACGTCACCAACTCGCCCACATGGATCGGCTGGCGAAAATTCACCTGATCGACCGACAGCGTGACCACGTATTGCCCGGCGTAACGGCTGGCGCAGGCGTAAGCGACTTCGTCGAGGTATTTCAGCAGCGTGCCGCCATGTACGTTGCCTGAAAAGTTGGCCTTGTCCGGCGTCATCAGTACGGTCATGGTCAGTTCGGCGTTTCCATCAAGCATGGTGCGCGGCTCGTGCTGGCAAAAAGGGCCGCTACTTTAGTCGAATACGAAGCGGCTGTGTGTGGCCAGAGCGCACCGTCTTCAGTTTTATTTTCGGCGGTCAATGTGGCAATAGCGCGCAGCCTCGCGCATCGCGCGTTCACGCGTGTACTGCTTGCGATGTTCTAACAAACAGAATCTGCCTATCGCACCGCTTCGCTTATTCAATTGGGGCGGCGCGGCGCCCGCTCCTAATCTTCCCGCTGCGTTCCAGACGCAATTAAAAACGAGAAGAGGAAGAGTGAATGAACCGTTACCTGTCAGGCGCCTTGCCTGCACGCATGCTGCTTGGCGTGCTTTGCGCGAGCGCGCTGTCGCTTTGTGCCCATGCTGCTCCGCTGACCCGCGACAATGGCGCGCCTGTCGGCAACAACCAGAATTCGCAGACCGCCGGCCCCAACGGCTCGACCCTGCTGCAGGATGTACAGCTGCTGCAGAAGCTGCAGCGCTTCGGTCGCGAGCGTGTGCCCGAGCGCGTTGTGCATGCGCGCGGTACCGGCGCCCATGGCGAATTCACCGCGACCGACGATATTTCCGATCTGTCCCTGGCCAAAGTCTTCGAAAAGGGCAGCACCACCCCGGTTTTCGTGCGCTTTTCCGCCGTGGTGCATGGCCTGCACTCGCCAGAAACCCTGCGTGATCCCCGTGGCTTCGCCACCAAGTTCTACACGGCAGACGGCAACTGGGACCTGGTCGGCAACAACTTCCCGACCTTCTTCATCCGGGACGCGATCAAGTTTCCGGACATGGTCCACGCGTTCAAGCCCGATCCTCGCACCAATCTGGATGACGACACACGTCGCTTCGACTTCCTTTCTCACCATCCCGAATCCACTCGCACCCTGACGCTGCTGTATTCCAATCAGGGCACGCCAGCCAGCCTGCGGATGATGGACGGCAACGGCGTTCACGCCTACAAGCTGATCAATGATCAAGGTGACGTGCACTACGTGAAGTTTCACTGGAAGAGCCTGCAGGGCGTGAAGAACCTGGACCCGAAGGAAACCCAGGAGATGCAGGGCAAGGACTACAGCCACCTGACCTCGGACCTGATCGCCGCCATCGACCGGGGCGACTATCCGAAGTGGGATCTCTACATCCAGGTGCTCAAGCCTGAGGACCTGGCCACGTTCGACTTCGATCCGCTGGATGCCACGAAGATCTGGCCTGACGTGCCGGAGCGCAAAATCGGCCAGATGGTGCTGAACAAGAACCCGGATAACGTCTTCCAGGAGACTGAACAGGTCGCCATGGCACCGGCCAATCTGGTGCCTGGCATCGAGCCGTCCGAGGATCGTCTGCTACAAGGCCGCCTGTTCTCCTATGCCGATACCCAGATGTACCGCGTCGGCGCCAATGGCATGAGCCTGCCGATCAACCGTCCGAAGGTTCCCGTCAACAACGGCAACCAGGATGGCCAGCTGAACAGTGGACACACCACTACCAGCGTCAACTACCAGCCGAGCCGTCGCGAAAACCGTGAAGAAACGCCGCGGGCTATCTACAGCAAGACTGCGCTGACCGGCACCACTCAGCAGGCGCCGATCTACCGCGAGCAGAACTTCAAGCAGACCGGCGAGCTGTATCGCTCGTTCAGCAAGAAGGAGCAGAAGGACCTCATCAACACCCTGGGCGGCGAACTGGCCAAGACTGACGAGGAAGCGCGCTACCTCCTGCTGTCGTACTTCTACAAGGCGGATGCCGAGTACGGCGAAGGACTGACCAAGGTTGCCAAGTCCGACCTCAAGCGGGTCAAGGTGCTGGCCGCCAATCTGCAGGACTGATGCAGCAGCGGGCCGTCGTCACACGCGCCGGCCACTGACCCGAGCCAGGCTCGGGTCATCTATTTCAGGAGCAGAGCATGAAGCGCCTTTGTTTGTTAGTCGCCTTGCTGCTCGGCAGTGGGCAGACATTCGCCGCGTCGGAACCGAACGTGGTCACGAATGACGCCGAGCAGGTCAAGACCCAGCTACGCGACTACTTTTTCAACGCTGCACGCTTTGGCGATAACGAAGTGCTCGACGAATTCATCCAAGCCGGATACGACCTGAACACCGCCGACGAGAAGGGCTACACCGCCTTGATTCTAGCGGCCTACAACGGGCACCCGGACACGGTGGAGCGGCTTATCACCGCCGGTGCCGATACCTGCGCCGAGGACAAGCGTGGCAACACCGCCCTGATGGGCGCCATCTTCAAGGGTGAGCTGCGCATCGCCAAACGCCTGTTGGCCGCCGAATGCGACCCCGATCAGCGCAACAATGCCGGCCAGACCCCGGCGATGTATGCCGCGCTATTCCAACGTGATGCTCTGCTTGAAGCGCTACGCGAGCGCGGCGCCGATCTCGAGGCAAGCGATCCGCTGGGCAACAACGTCGAGAGCCTGGCGCGTGGAGAAATCCGTACCCGCTGATCAATAACTCTTGTACGGCAGGAATTTGCCGGACAGGACGACATTGACCCGATCACCCTTCGGATCGGGTTGGCGTTGAATATCCATAGAGAAATCGATGGCACTCATGATGCCGTCACCGAACTCCTCGTGGATCAGCTCCTTGATGGTGCTGCCGTAGACGTTGACGAGTTCGTACCAGCGATAGATCAGCGGATCGGTGGGCACTGTAGTCGGTAATGACCCTTTATAGGGCACGATCTGCAACCAGGCGACGGCTTCGTCAGGCAGCTCGAACAGCTTGCCGAGGGTTTCCGCCTGGGTTTTGTCGAAGGCCATCTGGCCAAGGCAGCCGGCGGTGGTCCATTCCTTCGACATGCCGATGGACTCGGCCACCTGGGTCCATTTCAGGTTTTTGCGCACCTTGGCAGAAACGATCATCTGGGTGACTTGGCTGCGGCAGGAAATCATGGCGTTACCTCGTTCACTGGAGCCGCGGCGGCGGCAGGTATCGCCAGTGATGCATGACATATGCCAGGGGGACGGAGGTGGCTTGGGTTTCCATCGTCGCGAAAATGATCGGACAGGCTGAATCCAATCGCTTTTCAGAATGTAGGGCCGAATTCATTCGGCCGATCAATGACCCAGCTGCATCGGCCTAACGAGTTCGCCTGAGGGATTGACTATAGGTAATTTCTGAAGCGCATCAAGCCGCTGCAAGACTCTCCCTTCAGTCGTACTCCGACGCCTCATGCTTGCCTAGCAAGCGCCGCTGCCTCGGCGTGGCCGCTGCGATCACCTCGGGATTGAAACGCCATTGCAGATAGGGCGAAAACTTCTGCGCGACCATGCGCCGGCCGTAGTGCACTTGCAGCAGGTAACGGCTGCGGTCGGTTGTGCGGTTGCGGCTGCCGGCGTGCCAGAGATCGCTGCGAAACAGCAATATGTCGCCGGCTTCACAGAGCACCGGTTCGAGGGGCTGTCCGTGCCAGCTGATTTCACCCTGGCGTGGTTTGCGGCCGGCGCGGTGGCTGCCGGGAATCACGAGCGTCGGGCAGAGATCCGCATCGATCCGGTCGAGATAGATGTGTGCCGTGCAGACCTGCATCGGCAGCTCGAAGGCGGGATCGGCCAACAGCGCTTCCGGCAGCTCCATCGCCAGATAGTCCGCATGTAACTCGCCACCGATGAAGCCCGGACGGCTGCGCCAGGCGGTCTGGCCGATCACATGGCAGTCCGCACCGAGGCAGGCTTCGGCCAGTTCGATGACACCCGGTAAGTCGAGATAGGCCAGCCAGAACGGATCGCGATTGAACACGCATTTGTAATGGTCGTCGACCAGGCCCTGGTAATCCCAATGGATCGGCTCGAGGCGATCGATGGCGGCGCGCACGTCGTCGATTTGCTGCGATTGCAGAACGCCCCGCAGCAGTACGAAGCCTTGCTCATGCATGGCCTGCAATAGATCGGCGGTGAGGGCAGTTCGTGGCATAGCGGCAGACTCGAAAACGCTTAGGCTGTCGACAGCTTGTTGAAAGCCTAGGTTCGTATGCTGTCACCGCTCGCGATGACCTGTCCTCGCAGCAGGCGCGCAGCCACAAGCGGTGCGCTGGTTGCATCCCTTCTCGTGCGAACACCGGCCACGCGGCCACAAGCGGCGTCCGCCGGGTTCGCTTTTCACCCGAAAGCCGCACCAGTCGCATGGCGAAACCGCTCTGGCTTGGGTTCTGACGCCGTTTGAGCGAAAATCGCCGCGCTTTTTTCCGTCGCACATCGATGCGCTTGGCATGTCACGAGGCTTGGATGACTACCGCACGTTTCACTCCTGTACAGATCCTGTTCCACTGGCTCAGCGCGCTGCTGGTGCTGACAATCATCGCGTTGCCTTACGGCGCGGATTTCTTCGCATCGCTACTCGGTGGCAAGGGCAACGTATTTACCCTGCACAAGTCGCTTGGCGTCGTAGTGCTGGCGTTGACCCTGCTGCGCCTGGCCTACCGTGGCCGCAAGGTTGCGCCGCAACAGCTCGAGCCCCAGCAATCCCGCACGCAGCAAATCGCTGCCGCTGGCGGACATGGGCTGCTTTACCTGCTGTTGTTGCTGATGCCGATCTCCGGTCTGCTGTTCGGCAGCAAACCAATCAATCTGTTTTGGCTGGCGGAGATCGGACCGCTGCCGTTCTCATCCGACATTCGTGGCGTGGCGAAGGACGTCCACATCCTCGGCCAGTACGTGCTCTTCGCAATGATCCTGGGCCACGCCGCCGTTGCTCTCTGGCATCACTACGTGCGTCGCGACGACGTGCTCAAGAACATGCTGCCGCTGGTGCGCTGAGGCCGATCTGCACCGCTAATCACGGGCGAGCGGCCTCGCACTAGCGTGCCGCTCAGCCCGCCCCACCGATGATCTGCAGCCCGCTCTGACCGTTGCCCTGTCGCTGCACCTGAATCTGCACCGGGATGCGCTCGTGCATTTCCGCGACGTGGGAAATCACCGCGACCTTGCGGCCCTGGGCTTGCAGCGAGTCCAGTGCGTCCATGGCAATTTGCAGCGATTCGGGGTCGAGGCTGCCGAAGCCTTCATCGATGAACAATGACTCGATCTTCAGCTTGCTCGACGCCATCGAGGCCAGGCCCAGCGCGAGCGCCAGCGAGACGAGGAAGGTTTCGCCGCCGGACAGTGAATGCACCGAGCGCAGTTCGTCGCCCATTTCCGTATCCATCACCAACAATCCCAGCGGACTGCCGCCGCGCTTGAGCCGATAACGCCGCGCCAGCTGACGCAGCTGCACGTTGGCGTGCTGCACCAGCAGATCGAGGTTGTAGGCTTGGGCGATCTTGCGGAAGGCACCGCCGTCGCTCGATCCGATCAGCGCGGCGATGCGGCCCCAGCGCTGGCTTTCGGTCGTGGCCTCGGCGATCTGCTCGAGCAGAGACTGGCTCTGGTCGCGCCGACGGTCATCGTCGAGCAGCGCTGCGCGGAGTTCGGTGCTTCGCTGTTCTGCCGCGTTGCAGCTGATTTCCTGCTCTGCGTACTGGTGTTTCAAGGTTTCGCCATCCGGCGCATCGGGCTGCCCGGCCTGATGCGCGGCCAGCCGCTGCGTGCAGCCGTCCAGCCGTTCGCGGCTACGGGCGAGTTGCTCGGTGTTGGCGCGCAGACGTTCGCGCGCTTCGGCGAGCAGTGTTTCGTCCAGCTGCAGCAGCTGTTCCAGGGTCGCATCGTCCATATCAGGATGCGTGGCGCGCCAGGCTGTGAGTTCCTCGCTCAGCGTGCTGCGTTCGGCCAGCAGCTCTTCGCGTCGTTGATTGCAGCTCTGCTGTTCACTGGCGAGTCGAGTCAGGTCGACGCGTGCCGCGTTCAATTGCCGGTCGACGTCGGCGTTTTGCTGGCGAGCGGTCAGGATCGCTTCTTCCAATTGCTGCTGCCAGGCTTGGGCGCTGGGCTGTTCACCGAGGCTTTCGCGCAGGCTCTGGCGGCAGGCCAATTCGCGGGCTTCGAGTTCGGCGAGGCGGGCGGCGCACGCCTTGTGCTGGTCGAGACGATGCTGTTGCTGCAACTGCTCGCGCTCAAGTGCGGCCTGGCGCAGTTGTCGCTCCTCGGCCAACTCGTTCTGTTGGTCGATCTGCTGACGCCGGGCTTCGACCCTGCTGTCGAGCTGCATGAATGTCTCGGCAGGCGCCCCGCGCCAACAGGCGAGCGAGGCAGCAGGCAGCAGACTGGCGAATTCAGCCAGCTCGTCAGTCAATCGCTCGTCGTCGCGGGCGATGGCCTCGCGCTGGCTGGTGAGCGCCTGTGTCGCCTGAACGCAGGTGTCGCGCGCGCTCTGCCAGGCGTTCTGCAGGGTTTCGCTTCGCTGCTGCATCTTGAGCAGTTCACGCTGGCGGGCATTGGCCGTGGTGATGTCGGTTTTAAGCGTGGCGAGCAATCCGTCAAGCCAGGACTGGCGCTCCGTTTCCGCCTCGCTCAACAGTTCGTCGTAGAGGGGCAGGGCGGCCAGTTGCGGTTCCAGCGTTGCCAGCTCATCGGCGATTTCAGCGTGTCGCTGCCCGTTCTGTTTGATGCCTGTCGTCAGTGCGATGTGCTGGTCGCGCAGCGCCTGAAGCTTTTCATCGTGATTCTTCAGCTGCAGCTGGGCTTGTTCGACTTCGCGCTCGTCCCCCTGATCGAGGGCGGCGAGCAGCGCACTGCCGTCGTGCCAGGGATGTTCGAGGCTGCCGCAGACGCTGCACGGCTCGCCTGGGGCCAACGCCGCGCGCATGGCTTCGACATTGGCGCTGCGGGCCAGGCGCTGGCGATCCAACAATGTCTGCACCACCGTGAGCGCCTTTTCCGCATCGTCGCGTTCGCTACGGGCGAGCTTGCCGGCCTGCGTAAGGGCGTCGAGCTCCTGCTGCTGGCTGCTTTTCGCGTCGATCAATGCCTGTTGCTGATGTGCCAGTTGCTGTTTGCGAGACCAATGCCCGTGTAGGCTTTCTCCTTCGCGCAGGGCTTCGCGCCAGGCGTCGAGCCGAGTGTTGAGTTGGGCGAGTTGGTCGGCCAGGCCCGTTTCACCGCCAATGTCTGCTTGCAGTGCGTCGAGCGCCTGGCGTGCCTGAACCTGTGCGGCTTCGGCGTTCTTGGCAGTGGCTTCCAGGGCTGGAAGCTCCTGACGACCCTGTTGCAGGCGAGCCGCAATCTGCACGGCCTGCTGCAGGCGTGGCCGATAGCCATTCCAGGCCGCGCACAACGGCTGCAACTCGGCGCTGCGGGCAAGCCCTTCGGTCAGGGCTGCCAGTTGGCTGGCGGTCTGTTCCTGCTGCTGCCGTAGTTGAGTCAGGGTCTGTTCACCGGCCTTGCTTGCGGCTTCGGCGTGTTCGGTTTGCTGGCGCGCGTCGCTCAGGTCATTGGCCAGATGGCTTAAACGCTCCTCTTCGCGGCGCGCCTGCACAAGCCGCGGTTCGGCGGCCTTGAGCGCTTGCTCGGCTGCATTCAACGCATCGATCGAATTTTTGCAGAGCTGTTCCAGCTCATCGAGCCGCTGCTGCATCGCGCTGTGCTCGCGGCCATGGCGGGCCAGGTTTTCCTCGACTTTGGCCAGCAGCGGCGCCAGTTCCTGCTCGCGTAGGAAGCGATGCCGTTGCGGTGCCAGCAGCTCGAACAGCCCGAGGATGCGGCGGGCGTCGGCGAGGTTTTCATGTTCGCTTTCAGCATCGGTCAGCTGCTGCCTGGCATTGTCGCGATCAGCTTGCAAGCGGGCCAGGTCCTGCAGCCATTGGCTCTGCTGTTTCAGGATCTCGAGCTGCTGTTGCATTGCCTTGAGTTCGGCTAGCTGCTGCTCATGCTGCGCTTCCAGCGCTTGGTGCGCCTCGGGTTCGAGTGGCTGCACGCCGCCGGCCTGTTGTTGCAGAACAGCCAGCGCTTCGCGGGTGCGCTTGGCGGCCTCTAAGGCGGCCTGGCCGAGGCGGCTGTAGAGGCCGGTATCGGTGAGTTTTTCCAACAAGGTGCCGCGGTCGTTGTCATCGGCCTTGAGAAATGCGGAGAACTCGCTTTGGGCCAGCAGCACGGCGCGGGTGAATTGCGCCATGTTCATGCCGAGTCTGGCTTCGAGCAGCTCCTTGAATTCGCGTTTCTTGCCGCTGGCCAGGAGCTGGTCGCGGTCCAGGTCCAGCAGGCTCTGGTTGCTGGCCTGCAAGCGGCCGTCGACCTTCTCACGGGCGCGTTTGACCTCCCATCTGGCACGGTAGCGGTGGCCATCGACGCCGGCGAAATCCACCTCTGCATAGCCGCTGCTGCAGCCGCGACGTAGCAGGTTGCGTTCGTCGGTATTGCCTATCTCGTCGCTGCCGTCTGGAACCTTGCCTTGGGTGCCTACGTCTTCCAACCGCGGCGTGCTACCGAACAGCGCCAAACACAGCGCGTCGAGAATGGTGCTTTTTCCGGCACCCGTGGGCCCGGTGATCGCGAACAGGCCGGCGCTGGCCAAGGGTTCGGCGGTGAAGTCGATGACCTGTTCGCCGGCCAGCGAGGCGAGGTTTTTCAGGCGGATGGCCAGGATCT